>Ga0116211_1001313_pt1 | contig 11857 bp, 6 predicted proteins | sample SaghotsprinmetaG_FD_94484 | JGI IMG/M metagenome (GOLD analysis project Ga0116211, IMG submission 94484) | Hot spring microbial communities from South Africa to study Microbial Dark Matter (Phase II) - Sagole hot spring metaG | ecosystem: Environmental > Aquatic > Thermal springs > Hot (42-90C) ... | reverse complement strand
TGCCTGGGGCTGATCCCCCTGGCCGGCTTTCTTGGCGAAGCCACGGAAGAACTGGCGGTACACACCGGGCCCAGGGTAGGGGGGCTGCTCAACGCCACGCTGGGCAACGCCGCGGAGTTGATCATCTCGATAGTGGCGCTCTCGCAGGGGAAGATCGAGCTGGTGAAAGCCTCGATCAGCGGTTCAATCCTGGGCAACCTGCTCCTGATCCTGGGCCTGGCCCTCCTGCTTGGCGGCCTGCGCAACGGTCTGCAGCACTTCGACCGGCAGGCGGCGAGCGTGGCTGCCTCGATGATGACCCTGGCAGTCATCGGGCTGATCATTCCGACCCTGTTCGAGGTGGTGCGGGAGGTTCAGTCGGGCAGCCTCGATCTCTTTACCACGGCGGTTGATGACCCGTCGTTGAACGCCTTGAGTCTGGGCGTGGCGGGCGTGCTGATCGTGCTCTACGTACTGAGCCTGATCTTCACCTTCCGCCAGCCCGAACGGGGGCTGGGCGGCCACACCGGGGTCAGCGACAAAACTCCCGACGGCGAGCAGCACCAGGCCAGGTGGAGCATCCCGGTTGCACTTGGCGTGCTGGCGGCCAGTACGCTGGGGATTGTCTTCCTGAGCGAGTTTCTGGTGGGGACGGTCGAACCCTTTGCCGAGGCCCTGGGGTTGAGCGAGTTCTTCATCGGGATCATCATCATTCCCCTGGTGGGCAACGTTGCCGAGCACATTGTGGCCGTGCAGATGGCGATCAAGAACAAGATGGATCTGGCGATGACGATTGCCATGGGGTCTTCGATGCAGGTAGCATTGCTGGTGGGGCCGCTGCTGGTCTTCATCAGCCTGCTCTTCGGGCCGGAGATGACGCTCTTCTTCACGGTGCTCGAAGTTGCGGCACTGACGCTGGCAGTGCTGATCGCGACGCTTATCGCGGTTGACGGTGAGAGCAACTGGCTCGAGGGCGCGCAGTTACTGGCCGTGTACGCGATTACGGCCCTGGGTTTCTTCTACATTACCAGGGGGTTGATAGGCGGGTGAGGGGTGAAACTTTTCGCCCTTCATCGTCGTCATGAGCAACGGGACGTCAAAAGGGACGGGCAACCAGGGCGAGCTGCGACGTTCTGGTTGCCCGTTTCGTTCTCGAGATGCAGCGGGGCTGCGTCTCTATCCATGGAGGGTGCGGCGCACCCGCATGGGTGTCTGAGGTGAACATACGGGGAAACCCGGTTTCCCCATCCCCCTGCCGGCTGGAGGGCGCCAGCCGCTCCCAACGGCGGTTGGGACATGGGGAAACCGGGTTTCCCCAATCCCCTCCCTGTGGGTTTCTGGTATGAAAGGCAACCACGTATGGATGGCTTGATCGCGATCGCGTCTGGCCTCGGTCTGGCGATGGCCTCGGGGCTGAACCCCTACCTGCCCCTGCTGACGGTCGGCATCTTTGCCCGCCTTGGCTGGATCCAGCTTGCCGCGCCGTTCGACCTGTTGACCAATGTCTTTGTGCTGCTGATCATCGCCGCGCTGGCCGCGCTGGATTTTGTGGGCGATAAGGTGCCGGTGGTGGATAGTGCGCTGCACGCTGCCGGGCTGATCATCGCGCCGATTGCGGGGGCGATCCTGGCGCTGGCAAGTCGGGGCGATGTGGCGGTGATCCATCCTGCGCTTGTGGCAGTTGCCGGTCTGATCGTCGCCGGGAGCACCCATTTGACGCGCAGCGCGGTGCGCCCGGTTGTGACGACGGCGACCGGGGGAACGGCCAATCCTGTGTTGAGCGCTGTCGAGGACGCTACTTCGCTCCTGCTGAGTATCGTGGCGATTGTCCTGCCGGTTCTGGCGTTGCTGCTGGTAGTGGCGCTGGTGGTGCTGGCCGTGCGCTTCTTCCGCCGCAGCGCGGGGGTCTGGAAAAGGGACCGGGCGCCGGTGAATGGACGGCAGTAGGGGCGGTTTTTTAGCGGCGGGGGGCGCGCCGCGCCCGCTGCGTTGACACGCGCTCCCTCCCCGCATACAATCGCCCCTGATGAACACCTCCGGCTTGCGTCTTTTCCTGCTGCTGGCGCTCACCCTGGGGTTGCTCGCGGCCCTGGGCGCGCTCGTCTGGGCTGATAATGCGGCCAATCGCGGTCTTACTTTTACGCCCGATCCCCGTCCCATCCCCTTCGCCGGTGGGCCGATCCTCGGCGTGAATCTCTACAATCTGCACCTGGAGCCTGACCCGGCAGCGGTGCGGCGGTCATTTGCGCTGGCCCGCGAGCTGGGGGCGCGCTACGCGCGTATGCAGGCGCCCTGGGAGGATATCGAGATCCACGCGCGGGGCGATTTCGAGGATCGGCGCAACCTGGCCACAGTCGGCGCAGTGTCGGCCTGGGCAAAGTACGATCGCCTGGCGGCTGAAGCGAACGCCGCAGGCATCGAGTTGATCTGGCGCCTGGAGCGCCCGCCCCTGTGGGCTCGCGCGCAGGCGGTGACGTCGCCCTATTTCCAGGCCGGTCTGGCTCGCGATGGCAATTCGACTGGCCCTCCCGACGATTTCGCCGATTACGGCGCGTTCGTGCGCGCCGTGGTTGAGCGCTACGACGGTGATGGCCTCGACGATGCTCCGGGTAGCCCGGTGGTGCGCTACTTCCAGCTCTGGAACGAGCCGAACCTGAAGAATGAATGGGGATGGGAGACGCCGCGCCCCGAGGATTTTGTGGCGTTGCTGCGGGTTGGCGCCACCGCCGCGCGCGCGGCTAACCCCGCGGTGGTGATCCTGTTCCCCGGCCTCGCTCCTACCGATGGTCTCGACGATCGCGCCCCGATGACCGAACTGGAGTACCTCGACCGGGTCTACAGGGCCGGCGGCGCGGCCTACTTCGATGTGATGGCCGCGCAGAACTACGGCCTGGGTCAACCCCCCGATGAGCACCGGTTTGTTTTTCTGCGGGGACGCGAGAACTGGAACTGGCGGCGCCCGCTGGATACGCGCAACGATGTGAGCCGCATCGTGCTGCTGCGCGAGGTGATGGAGCGCAACGGCGATGCCGGCACGGCGATCTGGGTCACCGAGTTTGGCTGGAACACTGCCCCGGAGCACATTCCTGCCGAGCGGCGGTATACCTGGGGCGCGCCGGTGAGTGAAGAGACCAGGGGGCGCTACCTGGTCGGCCATATGGAGCGCGCCCGCGCCGAGTGGCCCTGGATAGGCGTGATGAACGTCTGGATGCTGCGCCATGGCGGTTATGCTGAGCCTGACCCCGAGGACCCGACGCCGTACTTCGCTCTGGTGACCCGCGACTGGCAGCCGCTACCCGCTTTCGAGGCCCTGGCCGCCTACACCCGCGCCCCCGCCCGCGCCGGCGTCGGCGCGCACACCTGGGCGCACCCGGCGGTGGAACCGCTGCCCGATGGCTGGCGCATCCGCTTCACCGGGTCGCGCCTCACCCTTCTTGGCAACTTGCGGGCGCCCGTCGTGGCTACCCTCGATGGCGCGCCCGTTACGCTGGCGCCCGGCGCACTGGACGGGCTGCCGGCCTTTGCTGCCCCGGCGCTGCCCAACGGCGAGCATACGCTGGAGCTGCGCGGCGTGGAGGCGCCCGAACGCTTCATCGTCGAGCGGGCGCGTTCCTGGGGCTGGCTGTGGGACTATGGCCCACTGGCCCTGATCGTGGCCCTGATGACGAGCCTGGGCGCCACGCTGCGCCTGGCCTTCCCGGCTACCGCGGCGGCCTTGAGGCGTCTGCGGGTGGCGCAGCGGCGCGCCGAGGGCAGCCCGCGCCTCGCCGACCGTCTCATCCAGCCCGATAGCCTGATCGCCGCTGCGATGCTGGTGGCAGTGCTGATTGCCTACCGCGCCTCGGCCCAACTGCCGCTGACCCTGGCGGGCCTGGCGCTCTTCGGCGCGCTGGCCCTGGCGCGTCCTGCGCTGGCATTGCTCATTGTCCCCCTCGCCGTGCCGTTCTACTTCATCCCCAAGGGTCTCTTCGACACCCGCTTCGGCATCCGCGAGAGTGGGCTGTACCTGCCCCTGCACGAACTGCTGCTCCTCATCGCTGGCGCCGCCGTGGTGGCGCGCTGGGTGGGAACAGAGCCGTGGCAACGGGGGCGCCCGCGCACGGGCGGCGCTACCGCCTGGCTGGTGGAACTGGCGCCCACTGGCCTGTTTCTGGCGGCAGCCGGGTGGGGCGTGTACATTGCCGAGGCGCGTACCCTGGCCCTGCGCGAGTTCCGCTGGACGGTGCTCGGCCCGCTGCTCTTTATCGGGCTGGCGTGGCTCGCGGGGACGCGCCTGGCGCATGGCAGCCCCACGGTGTACTGGCGGCGGCTGGTGTGGTTCTGGCTGGCAGGGGGCGCGCTGGCGGGGCTGGTGGGGTTGTTACAGTTTGTTGGTCTGAACCTGGCGCCACTCTTTGGCGAGAAGGCGGGCTTCGGGGAAGATCGGGTTCTGGTGGAGGGCGTGCAGCGGGTGGCGGGGCTGTACGGGCATCCGAACAACCTGGGACTGGCTATGGGGCGCTACTGGCCGGTTGCGGCAGCGCTGGCCAGTAGCGCCTTCTGGGGAGCGGCCAGTCGGGGCGACAGGCTGCGCCAGGCCTGGCCCGCGGCACTGGTGGCGGTGCTGTGCGGGGGCGGGCTGCTGGTCTCCTTCTCGCGCGGGGCCTACCTGGGCGCGCTGGTGGCCGCGGGCCTCCTGGCGGCCCTGCTGCTGCCCGGCCACTTCTGGCGCGACCGGCGCGTGCGCCTCGGCCTGATATTCCTTGGCGGGGTGATGCTGCTGGCCCTGGCGGTAGCTCTGAACATCGAACGCTTCAACCCCGTTGGCGCCAGCGGCGTGGTGCGCCTTAAAACCTGGGCTGCGGCGCTGACGATGCTGCGCGAGCATCCCGCGGGCGTGGGCCTCGACCAGTTCGGACGGCTCTACCCGGCCTACATGGCCCCGGAACTGGCCGGCACCAGCGAGATCAACACCTCGCACCCCCACAACCTGATCCTCGACATCGCCCTGCGCATGGGGCCGCCAGGGCTGATCGCCTTTGCCTGGCTGATCGTGCGCTTTTACCGCGACGCCCGGGCGGGCCTGCGCCGCGGCGACGCGGTCTGCGCCGGCCTCATCGCGGCGATGAGCGCGGCGCTGGTGCATGGGATGGTGGACCAGTTTTACTTCTGGACCGACCTGGCGTTCGCTTTCTGGATCTTTGTTGCGCTCGCGCGGAACCAGCGGCTGCGCCGCACAACGCCGGAATGAAAATAATTATTCTTGGGAGGGCTGCGCCCTCCCAAACCCTCCCCGCGGCCGGGTTGTTTTCTGGGAGGGCTGCGCCCTCCCAAACCCTCCCCGCGGCCGGGTTGTTTCCTGGGAGGGCTGCGCCCTCCCAAACCCTCCCCGCGGCCGGGTTGTTTCCTGGGGGCGTGTTACAATAGAACAATCGGAACAGACTGCCCCACGCCGGGCGCACGCGGTTGTCCGGCGGCTCTGCCGGCGGGAACCATTTAAAAACCATGCCATTTTACCGAGACATGGAACTGATCTGCCGCAGTTGTGGCGAAAAGTTTATCTTTACCGCCGGTGAGCAAGAGTTCTACGCCGACAAAGGCTTTCTCCACGAGCCGACGCGCTGCCCGCGCTGCCGCACGCGCCGCGACAGCCCGCCCGGCGGGCATCAGGGTAGCAGGCCGGAGCGCGGCCCCCGGCGGGACGGGAAGGAATAGCCCCTCCTGGCGAGATTGCCGGCGTGGGCGCAGAAGGCCAGCGTCGAGCAATACCACTGCGTCAGCCCGTGCAGGCGGGTTTCGCAGACGGTAGCCTGCGGCTTATGACAGGATTTCCCTGTGTTCCTCCAGATGTTGTGCGAAGTCTCTACGTGAGCGTCCCGGGGCAAGGCCCCGGGCGGCCCGGAGGTCAATGATGACAGGCATAGGGGGCTGGCCCGGGTTGCCGGCGCGCGCCCATATTCGCGAGGTGGGGCCACGTGACGGCCTGCAAAACGAGGAGACGATCCTCTCAACGGCCGAGAAGCTCCAGTTGATTGACGCCCTTGCCGCCACCGGTCTGACGGAGATTGAAGTGGGCGCCTTTGTACGCCCGCAGAACGTGCCGCAGATGGCCGATACGGCCGAGGTGTTCGCCGGTCTGCGGCGCCGCCCCGGGGTGGTCTACAGCGCAATCGCTCCCAATGTGGTGGGCGCGCGGCGCGCCGTGGCGGCAGGCGCCGATGCGGTGCAGGTGTTCCTCAGCGCCACCGAGAGCCACAACCGCAGCAACGTGAATATGAGCGTCGAGCAATCCCTGGCCAATGTCGCCGATATGGGCGAGGTGGTGCGCTCGGCGGGCATCCCGTTTGACGCGGTGCTCTCGGTGGCTTTCGGCTGCCCTTTTGAGGGCCACGTGCCCATCGAGCGCGTGCTGGAGTTGTGCGGCCGCCTGCTTGACCTGGGCGCGGAACGGCTCACCCTCGGCGATACGACGGGCATGGCGCACCCGGTGCTGGTGCGACAGGTGGTGCTGGCCTTCCGCGAGCGCTTTCCGCGACAGGCGCTGCGCCTGCACCTCCACAGCGCCCGCGGGGCCGGGCTGGCCAATATCCTGGCCGCCCTCGAGGTCGGGGTGGCCGAGTTCGACAGCAGTATCGGCGGGATCGGCGGCTGCCCCTTCGCTCCCGGAGCGCCCGGTAATCTTTGCACCGAGGATCTGACCCATATGCTCCACGAGATGGGGATCGCCACCGGGCTGGATCTGCCTGCGCTCATTGATGCCGCGTTGCTGCTGGAGCGTATGCTCGGCCACGTTGTGCCCGGGCAGACGATCAAGGCGGGGATCTGCAAGCATTTGACAGGCTGATGTGAACATACGGGGAAACCGGGTTTCCCACCTGCGGTGAGCCTGTCGAACCGCACCCCTGCCTGTAGGGTCGCCAGCCGCTCCCACCAGCGGTTGAGCCATGGGGAAACCGGGTTTCCCCAACCCCCTCCCTGCGGGGAGGGTTTGGGAGGGCTGCGCCCTCCCAGGAACAAGCAGGTTCATGCTGGCGTTGGGTGGCGCGGCCGCGGGGCGCCAGACCGGAGGTGGGGCCAGCGGGCAGCCCCGCCTCCCCGTCTGTCGAAGGGAAGGGTCCAATTGATGGATCCACGTCATCGCGTCGTTATTATTACCGGGGCATCGGCGGGCATTGGCGCGGCAACGGCGCGCCTGTTCGCTGCGGCTGGCGCAAAGCTGGTGCTGGCGGCACGCTCTCGCGAGCCGCTGGAACGCCTGGCAGCCACTTTGCCCGGCGCGGTGGCGGCGCCGACCGATGTGAGCGATCCGGCGCAGTGTCGGGCGCTGGTGGAACTGGCCCGCGCGCGCCACGGGCGGGTGGACATCTTGATCAACAATGCTGGCGTGGGTCTCGCCGGCCCGGTGGTCGAGTTGTCGAGCGATGATCTGGAGCGCGCCCTGGCGGTGAATCTGTTCGGGCCGTTGTGGCTGATGCAGGCCGTGGCGCCGCTGATGCGCGCCCAGGGGCGCGGACAGATCATTAATGTTTCGACGGTGCTGGCGGAGCAGCCGCTGCCCTACCTGGGCGGCTACGCCGCAGCCAAGGCGGCCCTGGAGCGTCTCAGCGAGACGCTGCGGATGGAACTGCGCGGCGCTGGCGTCAGCGTTACGGTGGTGCGGCCGGGCAGCACCCGCACCGAGTTTCGCGCCCGGCGCCTGGGCGCCGGAGGTGAACAGCGCCGCCTGGCTCCCCCCGCCGTGCCGCCCGAGACGGTCGCGCGGGTGATCCTCCGCGCAGCACGCCGTGAGCCGCTGCGCGCGTATGTCACCGTCGGTGACCGCATGGCGATCTGGCTCGCGCGGCTCCTGCCCGGTCCGGTCGAGGCGCTCCTCAGTCGGGCCATCACCTGGGAGCCGGTCGCCGGGCCGGCGCTCCCACGGCCGGATGCCCCGCCTGCCCAAGGTCACGGGCGTGATAACCTTTGAGAAAGCGGGAGGGTTTGGGAGGGCGCAGCCCTCCCAGGAAACAACTCGCCAGCGAGGAGGGTTTGGGAGGGCGAAGCTCTCCCAAGAACACGTATTTTCATTCTGGCGTTGTGCGGCGCAGCCGCATGGATGTCTAACGTGAAAATACGGTGAAACCGGGTTTCCCCATACCCCTGCCGGTGGGGGCGGCAAGCCCTCCCAGGAACAATACTATTTTCATTCTGGCGCTGTGCGGCGCAGCCGCATGGATGACCGATGTGAAAATACGGGGAAACGGGGTTTCCCCATACCCCTGCCGGTGGGGGCGGCAAGCCCTCCCCACCGGGAGGGTTTGGACGTAGAGGCGCGGCGGCGCCGCGCCTCTACGCCCTCCCAGGAACAATACTATTTTCATTCTGGCGTTGTGCGGCGCAGCCGCATGGACGACTGGTATGAGATGAGAAAGTAATCACTCCTGTGAGCGAACCAGCACCTCAGTTGTACCTGCGCACCCCTGCCATAGACGCCGATGGGCAACAGATCGCCTTTGTGTATGCTGGCGACATCTGGCTGGTCGGCGCTGGCGGCGGCTCGGCCGAGCGGCTCACGGCCCACCAGGCCTACCATTACGTCCCCCGCTTCAGCCCCGATGGCGCCAGTATCGCCTTTACCTCGGGGCGAAGCGGTTCAGGCGATGTGTACGTGCTGCCGCTCAGCGACGGCCCCGTGCGCCAGTTGACGTTCCACGATGCTTTCTGCCGGGTTGAAGATTGGGCGCCCGATGGTCAGAGTATTTACTTTACCTCGGATCGCGAGCGGATCGGCCCCGACATTTACCGGATTGGCCTGGAGGGAGGCACGCCGGCGCTGGTGTACAGTGAGCCGTATGAGAGCCTGGGGCACGTGAGCGTGTCGCCCGATGGGGAGTGGCTGGCCTTTGTCAATATTCGCGAGCGCTGGTGGCGGCGCGGCCCGAACCCGTTCGCCCCCGATGAGATCTGGATCGCCCCGGCGCGGCCCGATTACATGGGGTTGCGCAAAATCGCCGGCCCCGGCAGCGCTAATGGCCATCCGGCGATTGCCGCCCCTTACGCCGGGCGCAATACCACGCCGCTCTGGGCCCCTGATGGGCGCGGACTGTACTTCGTCAGCGACCGTGACGGCGTCGAGAATATCTGGTACGTGCCGCTGGACGGGGGCGAGCCGCGCCAGATTACCCGCTTCAGCGACGGACGGCTGTGCTTTCCGGCGATCGCCCGGCGGAGCGGGCTGATCGTCTTCGAGCGCGACTGGGGCCTCTGGCGCCTTGAGCCTGCCTCCGGCGCCTGCGAGCGCATTGACGTGCGGGTGCGCGCCGACACCAAGCATACCCCCGTGCGCGTGGAGAGCTGGTCCCGCGGGTTCTCCGAGTTGCGCCTGAGCCCTGATGGCAAGAAACTCGCCTTTGTGGCCCGGGGCGAGATTTTCGCCGATTTCGCCGATAAGGAGACCGACCGCGACATCCGCCAGGGGCCCTCGTTTCGGGTTACCGATACACCGGCCCGCGAGAGCCAGATCGCCTGGACCCCCGACAGCAACAGTCTGATCTACGTCTCCGACCGCAATGGCGAAGACGAACTCTACCGCTACGACTTCACCACTCGCCAGGAGACGCGCCTGACCCACGATCTGACGCCCAAGCGTATGCCCCGCGTCGCCCCCAGTGGCGCGGCAGTGGCCTACATCAGCGGCCACGAGGCCCTGTGCGTGCTCGACCTGGCGAGCGGCGAGCGCCGGGAGTTGTGCCGCGCGCGCTTCGTGTTCGCCAGCGACCTGGCCTGGTCGCCCGACTCGCACTGGATCGCCTTCCTGGCTCAGGATGAGCGCTACTTCAGCAATGTCTGCGTGATCCCCGCCGCAGGTGGCGAGGCGCGCCAGGTGAGCTTTCTCAGCAACGTCGGCGGCGGCGATCTGCTCTGGGCGCCCAACGGGCAGTTCATTCTCTTTACCACCGAACAGTACCGCGCCGAGACACAGATCGTGCGGGTGGACCTGCGTCCGCAGCCGCCGGTCTTTCGCGAGGCGGAGTTCGAGCGCCTGTTTGAGAAACGGAGCGCCGGAGAGCGAACCGGTTCAGATGGCGCGCCACCGACCGAGCGCCGCGAGTCCGGGGCCGATCAGGGCGCGCCGTCCGGCGCGGCAGGCGAGCAGCCGTCCGAAACGACAGCCCCGGCTACGACAAGGCCCGCCACCGGCGAGGCGCCGGGTAGCCCTCCATCTCCCCCTCTGGAGATCGTCTTCGATGGCATTGAACGACGGCTGCGCTTCCTCACTCCGCTGCAAATGAACGCCAGCGCAGAGGCGATCAGCCCCGATAGCAAAGACCTGCTCTTGCTCGCCACCGTCGCCGAAAAGGTCAATGTCTGGACCCTGCCCCTCGATGAGCCACGCGCCGATCAGGCTCCACGGCAGTTGACCGCCACCGACGGCGGCAAACACGCCCTGCAATTCACTCCTGATGGCAAGGCTTTTTTCTATCTCGAAGACGGCTACGTTACGCTACGGAAGTTTCCCGGCGGTAACGACCCTGTGCGGGTCAACGTGCGCGCCGACGTCAACGTTGATTTTCACCGTGAGAAATGGCAGGTCTTCGGCGAAGCCTGGCGCGCCCTGCGCGACAGTTTCTACGACCCCACCTTCCGCGGCCAGGACTGGACGCGCACGCGCGAGCGCTTTGCGCCCCTGATCGCCGACGTTCAGACCACCGGCGAACTGCACACGGTGATTGACCTGATGGTTGGCGAATTGCGCGCCTCGCATCTGGGCAGCGTCTTTAACGGCTGGACGGGCAGCGATGGCTACACCGGGATCATCTTCGACGCCGTTGAGCACAACGCCACCGGGCGCTTGCGCGTTGCCCGGCTCGTGCCCGACGGCCCCGCGGCCCAGGCTGAACACCCGCCGCGCCCCGGCGAGTACCTGCGCACCGTGAATGGTGTGCCCCTCGGGCCGGGCGCCAGCCTCGACTGGCTCTTGCGCCGCAGCGTCGGTCGCCGCGTGCGTCTGACCTTCGCCGACACGCCCGACGGCGAGCCGCTGCGCGATGTGGCCCTGCGCCCGGTAGACGCCGATGACTACGCGCGGTTGCGCTACCGCGACTGGGTGATCACCAATGAACAGTACGTGCACCGGATGAGCAACGGTCGGCTCGGCTATGTGCACATCGAAGAGATGAGCTATGCGGCCTATCAGCAGTTTCTGGCCGACCTCGATGCCGAGACCTACAGCAAAGACGGCGTGATCGTTGATGTGCGCTACAACGGGGGCGGCCATACCGCGACCTTTGTGCTCGATGTGTTGATGCGCCGCTCCACTGTGCTCAGCGGCTTTCGCGAGCGCACCGGCGCCGACGCCAGCCACCTGGCGGGTAATCGGGTGCTCAACAAGCCCACCGTGCTGGTTACCAACGAGCGTTCGGCGAGCAATACCGAGATGCTGAGCGAGAGCTACCGTCGGCTGGGGCTGGGCAAGGTCGTTGGCCGCCCGACTGCTGGAGCGGTCATCTGGACCTATCGCATCCGCCTGCTGGACGGGGCCTGGTTCCGGCTTCCACACCTGTACGTTGTGACCCCTGAGGGCGAGGATCTTGAGGGGCGCGGGCGACCGGTTGACGTGGAGGTTGAGCGCCCGCTGGGCGAATGGGCGCTGGGCCGCGACCGCCAGCTCGACGCGGCGATCGCCGTTCTGCTGGAGTAATACCAATTACCGTTGATGATGCCGCATTGCTTGAAGCGGTTTCAGGCGTTGTGCTGCCCAGCGTGGCAATCCAAAATCCAAAATCTAAAATGGTATAATTGGTATCACATTTCTTGCCAATCTCGAGGAGAGGCGCTCGTGCGTCCCGCGGTGCTGATTGTGACCCTGCTGGTCAGCATAACTCTGTTCACCGGCCTGTTGCCGGCAGTGTTCGCCCAG
>Ga0116211_1001309_pt1 | contig 11861 bp, 13 predicted proteins | sample SaghotsprinmetaG_FD_94484 | JGI IMG/M metagenome (GOLD analysis project Ga0116211, IMG submission 94484) | Hot spring microbial communities from South Africa to study Microbial Dark Matter (Phase II) - Sagole hot spring metaG | ecosystem: Environmental > Aquatic > Thermal springs > Hot (42-90C) ... | reverse complement strand
GGTTAACTCAATAGACACGGCTAAGCATGTAGTACCGACAGTGGAGAACTGGCGGACGGGGGTTCAAATCCCCCCGGCTCCACCAAATTTGTTGTAAGTCGTTCATTTCTAACGCTTTTTACCGATCACCCAATTCGACAGAACTGGCTTGGGCGGCAAAAGGCGGCAGAAATGGGCGGCACGCCTTCCCCCTGACGCACTCACTTGGAGTGCGCCATGCCCCGCTACATCGAACGCAGCCGCCACGGCCTCTATTACCTTCGCCTCCCCAAGCACCTTGCCCACCTCAACGAGGGCAAACGCGTGTCGCTGCACACGCATAGCAAGCGACTTGCCATCCAGCGCGCCAGACGGCATATAAGCAGCCTCAACCTCTGCTTGAGCCTGCCCGTGACCAATACCGTGCCCACTTCCGCCGCCGAATACCAAGCTCTCAAAACGGAGTTGGAGCGGGATTTTCAGGAAGAGAACCGCAAGCTCGATCAAGTCTTGCTCGCCGCCGCCCGCCTCCCGGACAGCTCAACGGCAGTCAAACTCGCGCTGGAGCAGCGATTGCGCAACGTGCTGGTTGAAGAGACCCTGCACTACATTGCCCAACAGCTCGAAAGCGCTGCCCTGACGCCAGTGGCCACACCTGAAAGCCAGTACGCCATTCTCCACAGCCTGCTCAACCATGCGGAAAATCTGGAGATAGAAATAGCTGGCTCGCGACAATCGGATGGCAGCATCAGTCGCTCAACGCTAGAGCACGCAAAAGGTATCTTCAGGGCCGAGATTTACAGCCAGCATGAAGAACTGGCCGAACGCTCGGCTGGAGTGCAGGCGCCCGCCTCGAGCAAGCCAGAACCGAACACCATCCCCGCGCCCTCAGGCCCGCCGATCACCCTGGTGCAACTGCACGCACTCCAGCAGATCGATGCGCAAGAGTTGGAAGGGCCGGTCACCAGCCGCACTCGAGAGGAATACGGGCGCCTCGCACGCGTGCTCACGGTACTGAGTGAGCGCAAGGCTATCCAGGCATTCACCCAGGAGGATTTCGAACGCCTCCATAAGATCGTGCAGAAAATTAAGCTCGGAGCAGTGCGTCGCCTCGATGTTGATACCGCCAAAGTGAGCGACCTCATTCCCTCTGGTACGTCCTACACCCCCATCCAATCTGAGACCGCCAGTACCTACTCCGTGCGCCTGAATGCCCTACACCTGTTCGCGTACAAGAAAGGCTATACCTCGGTACACCCGGACAAGATCACCAAGCCCCGTTTCGCCAAGATCGCCAGTAAGCAGAAAAAAGCCACGCCCCTGGACGAGACCAAAGCCAAGTCGTATCGGGTGGATGAACTCCAGGCCATCTTCAATGGCTATCTCTACCGCCCTGCCGAGCTGAGTGCCCGCAAGGAGATACACCCGTATCAGTTCTGGCTACCGCTGATTGCCCTGTACAGCGGGATGCGTATCGATGAGGTCTGCGGCCTCTCTACGCGTGCCGTTGAACAGAGCCAAAGCGGCATTTGGCACTTCAAAGTCGAAGAGCAATCCACGCTCAACCGAAAACTGAAAAACAACGCATCGAAGCGGCGTGTACCAGTACACCAGCACCTCATTGAGCTGGGCTTCATTGACTACGTGCAGGAGAGAAAGCAGCAAAGAGCAACCATGCTCTTTGACGGGCTGCACCACAACCGCAATGGTTGGGGCAATACCGCAACGCGGTTTTTCACACGCCTTCCCACCCAGAACTCCATCGGTACGGGTTACCTGTTCGACATAGGTGTGCACAAGCAGAAGCGCGATGGGCGCGATTTCCATGCCTTCCGGCATACCTTTATCGACCGATTGCGGGCCTGCGGCGTGGACAGTGGCTATGACATCGAAGCCATTACCGGCCACGAAAAGGAAAACGTCAGCGAGGCGGATCGCTACGGCGATGGCCCGGAACTCCGCGACAAAGCCGAGAAGGTCAATCGCGTCTCTTACGAACTCGATCTCTCTCATATCGATTACGAGCTGTTCAAGAGCCACTATCGATCCGCATTGGCTCGATCTCTGCGTGCTTTTAAAAAGGAAAAGCAGAAGCAAAAGAACAACGCATAGCCAGAACCAGCCAAACACCTCAAATACAGGCGCTTATATAGCGCCTGTATTTATTTTGGCAAGTCAATAAAAATCGTCACGATATTTGATACAATAATAACAACAAGAAAATAAATCATGACAAATACAACCAACACAACAATAAATCTAGATGCATTCTCTAGAAAATCTGTAGCCCGATTTGCCTTTTCACTCTTTGATGAGAAGGAGCGCTCTATGCTTTTTGACGGAAGAGTCCCTCCCTTTAAGCCCGCCCGCACATCGAGAAAGCTAAACCGCTGTACGCCTGAGCAAATCTCCGGAATCGCAAAATACCTCGTAGAGCATCATGCCAAGATACTTAAGCGTCTATATCTACTAGAGAAAATTGGCTATCTCAGCCATGACGAGTCAAACACCCATCAGGCATGCTTCATAGAGAACCTTGCCATCTACGACGCGTACAATAAACGTATAGCGCTAGACTTCGGTCTACCCACTGAGAAATCCATCAGGCGCGCTTGTGACTATCGCTCACTGAAAAAGCAACTCATCAAGATTGCCAATGATCAACGTGTGAATAGCGAAGCAATTAGCGCGCAGGTCGGCGGTGCAACCAACCAGAGCTATTGTTCGGATCAAACACTGAAGTTCAGAAAAAGACAGGAAGAGCTGTCACAGGAAGCCCTTGAAAAAGTCTATGTAAGGCGTAGCGACTCAGATCAAATCATTACACTGGCCGAGATCGCGAAAGACCAGGAACGGCGGAAGTTTAATCACCTCTTCCATATCGCAAAGAATCTTCAAGTGATGGCGGATGAGGCAGAACTGACGGGCCATTTCGTGACGCTCACCGCGCCCGGCAACTATCACCCCAATCCGGCTAAAGGCAAACGCAGCTACGACCAGAGCCAGCTACGCAACGCGCATGTCTACCTTCAAGAACGCTGGAAGCTGCTCAGAGCCCGCTTAGCCAAAGCAGGCATACCGCTGTCAATCAGCACCCTCTTTGGCATGCGGTTTGTCGAGGTGCATAAAGATGGCTGTGCCCACTGGCACCTGCTCATTTTTACCACCCCGGACAGATTCGCCACCTTCCAACAGTTCGCAGATGATCTCTTCCCAGTTCACCGGCAATGGGATCATGTGGCAATTGACCGGGATAAAGGGGAAGCGACGAGCTACCTCTTCAAGTACCTGGCCAAGGCAGTGGACAGCTCTAAATTTGACGATGCCCGGCTAACAGCAAACGCATTGGATGACATGCGGAGTGAGCAAGATCAAGCGAGCCTCGCCAGCGCAGAACGCGTCACCGCTGCGCTAAGAGCGCAACGGATTAGACAATACCAGTGCTTCGGCGTCGGCAACGCAATGACCAAATACCGCTTAATCAACAAAATCGAAGAAAGCGTCAATAGCTTTGACAGTGCATGTGTCCGATCAACACTCACCGCCTGCCGAATGTACAACGACGGCAAAAAGGACAAGACCAATAGAAACCTAACCGGCTTTAAGATGCTCCTCACCAAATTTTCAGACGCGGTTGAAGTAGTAAAAGAATCAAGCTTGAATCGGTTTGGCGAAAGCACATCGCGCACCATTGGGCTTCGCTTCAGATGCGGGCATGTCTATCTCCTTCCACAGTACGAAATAAGCTGCACACTAGAAGATCTAATTCTTGAGTCCTCACCTGAGCCCGTTTTCACCAGTGACCATGAGCTAGATAGCCTGGAGAGAGAATCTTTCTTGGAGCAAATACAGCCTGCAAATGATGACGACTTTTATGATGATTTATTTAAAGAGCAGAAAGATACGGTTACAGTTATTTATAGTGATCCAAGAAAAGCCTACCCCCCTGAACGGGCGAAGTCACTAAGACCTTCAGCATCAGAACCACTAAAAATTGTCAATGAGCTAAACCCTAAACGGTCTCAAGTCAAATACATTGACAAAATTCCCTCATCGACAGCAGGCCCACCACTGGAAACACCCGAAATAATCATCTTATTGTCAAACTGGTAAACAGTGTCAACAGCACTGACATTAACCGCCAGCTGCGCTGGCCGAATTCAGCCACCGCTGGTCGGGTCTAAAGCCCTATCGGCAGCATTATCGTGTTCAAGTTCAACATTTGCAGGCACGTAAACACACGACTCTCTACAGAGCCGCGCAAGAATGAAGAGAAGAATATGAAGCGAAAGGAGCTAGCTGATCTAGATTCTCTCATCCACCTATTCGGCGGTGTGATTTCTAAACCACTTATTCAGCGGTGACCAAAATCGTTGTATCTGGGCAGTAGCTCATTTCCTTAATATCCCTCATGTATGAACACATTTTATTAATCTAGTACCTTTCAGTCCAATTGATATTCCATAAGCTCTGAAATACCAACCATAGACGCACCCTATGTAAATAACAAAAACAATTATCCTTAGCTATCCAACACAGTGGGGGCCTCGCCCCCTACCCCGATTGCGCACCTGTAAAAGGGGGACCAAACAGGCGCCCCCCATTTACAAGCGCGCCCGATCTCAAAGTGGATACATTGTCCTTCAGCTCCCCAACGCAATCTTTGAACGAAAACACCAAGCGGCCTCAGTCAGCTCCAGGCTCAGGGAGTCAATACCTTTTAATACTCTCTTACTGTCCGCCACCTCAACAGGGCAAGTCTCGAAAACGGCTCTAAGCTGAGCGCAAAGCTCTTGTGCCACTAGTAACTGGCGCCACCAATCTTGTATTGATTTCCTCGCAACACGTAAATCAACCACTTCAATATCGCCCGTCGTGTGCACTCCAACCCCGCACATACCAGCGACAAAAGCATACACCTCAGCAAGTGTCTCAAATCCCTTACGCCGCCTATGAGCCAGTGTCAGTGGTGGCTCCACATCAAAGACAACATTAACCCTTCTAAGCAAACTAACACGAGAGCCAGCTTGCGCAAGAAGAAACGCCTTCTTGACCCGCTTAGTGAATATTTTATCCAGTGCACAAACCCGTGCAATATGTATCTGGATGTCTGTTATTAGCTTGGGTGAAAAACAATCCAAAGCATCCCGCTTGACCAATTCTCCAAGAAATTCCTCACCGTATCTCTTTACACATAAAATATTACCCACCACAACAAAAAGCTCCTGAGCAATAGAAAGCGTACAAGCGTACTCATGACCAACCATCTTTATATTCAACCCAGGAGCTTGGGATAGCATAAATCACCTCTCAATCAGTTGAAGCAAACAATAGCGTGGATAATGAGAATTATAAAATCAAATTTTATAAATAAAACCGCCAACACAATAAGCAAACTCTATGTCAATTAAACAAACAATCAACCACATTAATTAATCATTAAAATCGTGATATAATATCACTCAAAACATAATAATAAGAGAAAAACGCATGGCTAAAGATACTGCTGACAACACTACTATTGACATGTTTGACATGCTCTACCCAAAACAACTACCGGGTAGAAAGCCAATTTTCGGAACGGCAATGACACCTGCTCAACGAGCACGCCGTTACAGAGCAAACAAACAAAATAAGTCAAAGAGTTAGCGTAATGAACAAGGCTACTCAGGGCGTGTACTTCGTACACTCCCTGATCCTTGCGATGGGATTCTCCCCTCGACCCCTAAAAGCGTGGGGTTTCCCCACACCCCAACAACAAAAACAATAATAATGGGTGATATATGAGCGAACAAGAAAACGCGCCGCGCGCTAAAAAACCACTATCAACTACCCGTATACACGTGAAGTTGAAGAAAGAATTCAAGGCCGAACTAGAGAAAAAAGCTGCTGACAACTTTATGTCGTTGTCACAGTTGCTGCTGCAATCTGCCCGTAAATCCACAATAACGATTAAGCGTGTTGATGCACCCAAAAACTCGAAAGAACTTTTGGCGATGACTGCTGCTTACAATAAGTTTGGCGCACAGCTAAATATGATTGCCAAGCACTGCAACACGCACAAAGCCAGTAGTGACAGCGTAAAAATCCTCACAGCCTTGATCGACATCGAGCGCGGCATTGCTGAGATGAGAGCCGCTACTCTGGGAGAATCCTAAGATGGCTATGCACGGATTTAGCGGCAATAGCGGTAGCGGTGGAGGCGGTGGAGGCGGGCCAGTCGATTACATGACCGATGATCACTACTACGACAAAGAAGACGGCTTGTGGATGCCCAGAGATCCACTGCCGGAAGTTGTAGAGGGTGATCCAGCGTTGATGGTGCAGATGATCGATGCGCTTGATTACAAGCACCAGTACACCAGTGGCGTGCTGTCGTTCACTAAAGAAGATACTGAAAAGCTCAAAGCGGCAGGTCTCGATGCATCTATTTCAGAGATTACCGGGCGTCTCAAAGAGATGCTGTTTGCTGGCATCGCTCCAGAACATCATCACATCTTGATTGTTGCCCATACCCATCTTGACCGGCTTGAGCTGCATTACGTGCTGCCGCGCCATAATTACGAAGTCGATAGAGCGTGGAATCCCGCACCACCTGGAGAGGGGAAATACCGGCAAATGGATGCGCTGACTGACTTCATTAACATGAAGTATGGCTTGGATGATCCACGTGACCCCCTTCGCGCAAAAGCTGTGAAAGAAGTTTTGTGGGAGCCGGCAGAGCAAAAAGCCACACGCGAAACGCTTAATGCATTTTTCAAAGAAGCGGTTATAGATGGCGCTATTGATAGTCGTAAAGAGCTGATCGATCTTGCCAAAAAAGCCGGATTTGAAATTACCCGTATCGGTAAAGACTACGTTTCAATGAAACAGCCTGGAGCAGAGAAAGCAATCAGATTGAAGGGAGAAATTTACAATGAACGATTCACTAGCGGAGCTGAGCTTACAGACACAAAAACAAAGAGTGCAGAACGAGCAGCTTATCTCGCAAAACCAGCAATTGCTGAGCGATATAAACAAGCAATACGAGAACGTCAAGACTTTATTGAAAAGCGTTTCCAAGAGGCACTTAGCGTTGTGCGGGCTGGAAAAAGCTATTCGGAAACACAAAAATTCAATAGCACGAAACGCGGCGATATCATCGAAATCAGTAAAAGTCCTTCTGGCAATTTCGCTAATAAGCGTGGCAATTCACGCACTACTAATGACAATAAAATGGTGAGAGAAAATGACGGATTTGGAAAAGAAGCTAATGCAATTATTGAAAGAGCAAAACGAGTCAACAACAATACTGAGCAATCTTTTGATCGAGCAAGTAGAGTCATTGAGGCTGGATTTGCGGTCGTTAAATCAGCGCCTGAGCGAACTAGAGGGCTGAGTATGGCGTCGGCATATAACGTAGTTCCAAGTTCACCTGCCGAAGCGCTGGATGGCATGGCGGATGTATCTGGCCCCTCTGGAAGAGCGGATACCGGTGATCCCGAAGCTGACCGGATCATTAACGCAAAGCGGAGCGAAGCTGCGGCTCTTGATCAGGCTCGTGCGTTACAAGCAAAAAAAGACGCTGTGAGAAATAAAAAAGCACTTAAAGAAATCGTAGGCGCTTGGCACTCAAAGAGTATGTCATAGCATCGACAGCAATGGCACGCACCGCAAACTAATAAATCTAATCACAATATAACACTAAGGAGTTTCCATGGCACAACGAACAGCACTCGAGCAAGACACTATCGATTTTGCAGAGTCAATAGTTTATATCTTTGAAAAGCAGCTAGAGCTTCAGAAGGAGCTTATGGAGTTACTACATGCAATAAGAGAGAGGAACGTGACTCTTGATCGTGAGCTTGAATTAACCTCATTTGAAGTTAACCCTCTATTCCTTCAAGAGTTTAAAAACAACAATACTCAAAAGCCACGTAATGACGCAAACAATGGAACCGACCTCTCGATTTGATCAAAGAGGTCGATAACCTTATTTACACAGCCCAGAATTAACCGAGTCAAATCCATTTACTGCGTATGTGTATCCAACGTCAGATTTATTACCATTTATTCCTGACGTCCTAACTGTAAGCTTCGAGGCTCTATGTAGTGAAGCTGCAAGTTGGCTATTGCTGGGGGCTTGTAGCTCACGACGATGCCAATTCAACGGCCACTTCTCAGTATAAGCCGCCTTGTCGTCTACATTGAATGTTAACTCGAAAGCATTGTTGCGCCCGGTATTAGCCAAGCCAAGCATGTAAGGCAGAGCATCAATAGTCATTGAGCGCTCGCCCGCAAAGCATTGGATTGTTAAGCGATATCTATTGTTATGCGGAACCCCCAGCATACCGACTGCAACGGTTGTTCCAGCAGTATAATACCCTTTCTTGCCCGAACTCGATTGAGCCATTTCTGGCTTGGTTCGAAGCCAATTTCCGAGTATTTTAGCTCCCTCTTTATCTGCGTTAACGCGGCAAGAAGACGCGTTATCTTTAGCGACCAGATCGCAGAAATCTGCAAGAGTAACAGAAGGTGCTAGGAGCGCTACTGTTGAAGCTAGTATTAAATACTTCATATCCGACCATGCCAATTAGCAGAGCATAAAGTTTTTCCAGGAGGATTGTTTACTTTCTATCCGCTGTAAGCCTCTACGTGCTCGGCTGCATACTTCCTCTTCAAAGTTCCAAGTAATATATATGCAATATAGGGTGTTGCAATGACCCCAATAACAACCACAATTAGCCCGATTGCGAGCAGTTGCGCAAAAATAAGCATCACGAGATGCGCTGTTTGATATTGGTCATACCGAGCTTGAGTATTAATATTTTTGACAGCGTAGGCTTCAAGTTGACCTTTTTTCATCTTGCCAACCACAACAACTTCATCTCCTTCCGCTACATCCATACCGCCCTCGTGCACGAATGTAACAGGTGTATTGTCTACACGAAAAGTAAATTGGTCGTGACTGCTCATGCTCCCTGAAACGTTCCCCGTTACAGGGCCCGTCTTAACACTTCCGGCGGTATGAACACTATTCTGGATATTCGACACCTTTCCGGTAACTTCGACCAGTCCTTTGCCAATTTCTTTTTGCATAATTTTCTCTGATAGAGTTTGATTAAGCTATAGCATCATACTAATAGCTCAATAAGCAGGATTAGATGGTGGAGCTGTAAATTACTTGCCGATTAGCATCGAGAAGATCAATCTTCTGAGGCGCAACAAGAATTGTCCTAGATTCGCTTGACGCAAACTCAACTGCTTGAATATAGCCGTAGACTTTCACCTTCAGCTCTTTACGCTTAGAGGCTATTTCTCTTGCTAAAGTCTCATCCTCAACCTTCAGCAATACACTTGATCCACCAGTAAAGCCGACTTTGAAGTGGCCGTTAGTGGTTTTGAAATAGCAGCGCTCCTGCTCGACGCCTCTGAACTGCTGCTCAAACCGACGCTCTTCTTTGGTGTAATTCAGCTTGTCGGAGAATAGACAATCATCAATCCTGAAGGCCTTTAGATCGAAGTCGTACGCTCCAATGTTTAAATAAACACCGTGACTCTCTGGGTTATAAAACTTTACAAGTTTCTTCCCCTTAACCTTGTCAGCCTCATGCCTTGTTTCAGCGGCAATTTTTTCCATCAAATCGCGCTTTTTAAACTCGTCTTTCTCATCCTGATATTCACTACCAAGACGAAAAACATCTGCCACGTTTACTTCAGGACTGACTGAAAGCTTAACAAACTCAGCAAGTTGCTCTGGCGTTTCTTCCCAGTCACGCAGGCTATGGTACAGCTGAAATGCAGTTGTCGGATAAAGTATATCCAAATATTCGTCATCCTCCCCCATACCAGGGTTAGGAAATGTTTTCACTTTTAGGTTTTTCGAAGAATAAATTGAACTTGTAACACTTTGAATTACTGGATCAGCAGCCGTAGCTTCTACTTTGACTATTTTTTCAGCCGCTGGCGTTTCTTCTTCTGAACAGCCATAGAGCAGCACGCTGCTAGCTATGATCGAAGAGATCGCAATCGCTTTTCTAAATGAAGCATCGAGATGGATCGACATCAAAACTTCCCTATTAGTAAGAGCAGCCACAGATTGACTGCCATGCGGCATGATGGCTATGAGGCATTACTCAGTCAATACTCTGTCGCCGAAAAACAGGCGCACCTTTTCGAGCAATCCGTCTAAGGTAGCGAACGAGAAATGGGTCGTAAATACCGTGTCCATAAAGGCACCATAGCGCTCAGATTTGCGCCATGGCAAGAATCTCAGCGGTATCGGATCTGAACAGCAGCCTTGCAAAGCTTGGAGCCGCCATCCGTGCACGTCGCAAAGCAGCCAGCCTCTCTCAAGAGGCGCTTGCTGATGCGGCAGGGATAGACAGATCGCACATGGGAAAAATCGAGCGCGGAGAACGGAACGTGACATTTCTCAACATTGCTCGCATCGCCCTGGCACTTGGATGTCGCCCCTCCGATTTACTCCTTGATGCAGAACTATGAGGCAGGATCTGCACCGCAGAAACAAAACCCTAGAAAAATGGCATTGCTAGGCGACATATAAGTAGGTGGTTAGCTGACACGAATTCTTTCGCGCCCGGATTTGAAATTTCGCTAGCTAAGCTTCCTCTGGCATAACCAACTCGGCGAGCTTGGCCGCGACATTTGCCATTGTGTCTTCTGTGGTGCTCAGGCCACTTCTCGATCCGAGCAGAGGGCTGACTTCTCGGAGTTCTTCATACGTAGTCTCATGCACGATGGGAACGAGCAGGTCACGCGCTAGGAGTGCCGAAAGTTCTTTGTCGGCGATGCCCTCTCCTGCAAGGCGGCGTAGCAGAGCGGGAGTCACCAGTACGATCCCAACTCGCGACTTCACCAGCCCCTTATCAATTTCGCGGAGCAACGACGAGCCGAGGAGAACATCCTTCTCGCTGAACCAGACTGTGACACCGCGCGACTCGAGCAGATCATGCAGCTCCTTGGCGGCCCCTTTCCGGTCGTCCCAGGCGTGACAAAGAAAGATGTCCCGAAGATCGGGCACGGACGCGCGCCGCTCAATGTTTTCGCGAACTGGCGTCAACGTCCGCACCTCAGCAGGCGTGTACACCAAAGGTGAACTCGCTCGCGACCAACGCGGTTTTGCCCTGCTACCGGATCCGCCGCCGCTGCTCCGACCGCCCCCACTGCTCATGGACGAAGAGTAGGATGGGGAGTAGGACGGGTACGAGTACGACCTATGGCCGCCATAGCCACCACCCCCGCATGCAGGGCAGGCCGCTCGACCGCTCGCAGTTCGATGACCGTGTACTGGTGCTGTGCATCTAGCCATGTCGTAATCCTTCCATGTGTAATCGCTTTCTCAAGCAGAGGGTTAAGCAGCCGATGGTCGCGACTAAGCTAACTGAAAAAGCGACATGAGGGCCACAAAAAGCAAAACAGCCAAGACAACGTAATGGCTAGACGCTACTAGTAGGCCACAAGACTGTCTAGCGGATGAGCCGACAAAGTGTCACAGGCAAAGCCGAGCATAGCGAGAGTACGTAAACCGCACGCAGCTGAATTGCTTTGACAAGCTATCGATAGCAGAACAATCCGGAACCGTAGGCACGGGTTCAAATCCCCTTCTAGCATCTGAACCACTCCAAAGCGATACTACTCAGGTCATCCCTGCGTCAGGGCGGCAATTTCGACAGAGAAAGGGCGGCAGCCGGAAACCAAGAGAAAAATAAGTCATTGTTTTGTATGGATATTTTATTCATCAGATAGTGACCTTCGCTTCCCCCCGGCTCCACCAAATAAACCCCTGATTTTCCTAGAGAAAGTCAGGGGTTTTTCTTTGGGTGTCGAAAAGGTGTCGAACATGAACCCAGGGCAGGAACTGAGCCCGATGGTATGGCTTC
>Ga0116211_1001308_pt1 | contig 11880 bp, 7 predicted proteins | sample SaghotsprinmetaG_FD_94484 | JGI IMG/M metagenome (GOLD analysis project Ga0116211, IMG submission 94484) | Hot spring microbial communities from South Africa to study Microbial Dark Matter (Phase II) - Sagole hot spring metaG | ecosystem: Environmental > Aquatic > Thermal springs > Hot (42-90C) ... | reverse complement strand
CCCACCTTTCACTCTTGGCATCTTAATGACTCCTTCCTTTCAGACTTCACGATTGGGTCTCGTTCTGAAAACTTGCTTAAAGGCTCGTCTGTTGTTTCGCGGCATAAAAGTTTCTTGTCTCGGAATTAATACTCCCGTACGAGCCCCATCATTGATCACAGATTCCATTCTCTCTCTTCCGTTCTCAAATATAAGGAAGCAAAGGCTCGATCCCTTTGGTGCTGGTCTTGCTGAGGATCTTGGGCTTTCTCAGGACACGCTTCCGATTGGCCGATTTTTTGGTCAGGATATGCCTGGCAAATGCGCTCTTGGCTTTCACCTTTCCAGTACCGGTTTTCTTAAAACGTTTGGCTGCTCCACGGTTGGTCTTTATTTTGGGCACAATAACCTCCTTCTCAAAGAAATCTCCTCTCTTCTTCTCTTAACAGGAGAGGAGTGGAACGATATCCATTCGTTCACCTCACCTCATCCCGCTCACATTATAAGACTGGATCGTAATATAAGAACCTTCGAAACGTATGCCTGTCAAATCAATGAATCGATTTGGATTGATCCAGTTGAGGACTCCCTATTCTCTAAAAAAACCCCTTATTCTAAATCGTGGCCTGCCGGTGGGCCGGTTTTCGATCTGGTTCCCCCCTTCTTGGGTCATCGTAACAAATCCTCCAAGGAAGGAGGCAAGGCCACGTTACGATGCTTTTTGGGCAACCTGGGGAGCAAGAATGACCACGTAATTCCTTCCCTCAAACCGGGCAGGCTGTTCAACCCTCCCCCACTCCTTGGTCTGATCCAGAACACGTTCCATCATCTGCCTTCCAAGATCGGAATGGGCAATTTCTCTTCCTCTGAAGACGATGGTGACCTTTGTCTTGTTTCCCTCTTTCAAAAAGCGCTCGATATGCCGGAGTTTAAATTCAAGGTCATGCTCCTCGGTTTTAGGCCTTAATTTTACTTCTTTTAGATGAATAACGGCTTGCTTCTTCTTGGCATCATGGGCCTTTTTACTCTGTTGGTATTTAAACTTTCCAAAGTCCATGATGCGACAGACAGGGGGGTCGGATTTTGGAGAAACTTCAACCAGGTCCAAATCCGCATTAGCCGCTGCCCGGAGCGCCTCGACCAGAGGTAATATTCCTAACTGTTTTCCTTCAGGATCAATGACCCTAACTTCCCTTGCCCGAATCTCGCGATTGATGCGAACATCCTTACTAATAGGATCCCACCTCCTTCAATTTTTCTTTTTGGATTTGAAGTCTTTAAAACTGGTGGACTTCAATTTAATTCAAAACAGGATAATCTGATTCAACCAGGTGAACAAACTCCTTGATGCCCATCGAATCGACCGTCTCGCCGCTTCTCTTTCTTAGGGAGAGGGTTTGTTCCTTCTCCTCCCGATCCCCGATAATCAGCATATAGGGAATCTTCTGAACCTGCGCCTCCCGGACCTTGAAGCCCAGCTTTTCATTCCTTAAATCCTTTTCGACCCTTACCCCCTTTTGAATCAATTGACGATAGACCTGCTCCGCATAAGGGATATGGCGTTCGGCCACGGTTAAAAGGGTGGCTTGAACAGGTGCGAGCCAGACCGGGAAAGCCCCTGCATAGTGTTCAATCAGCACTCCGATAAACCTCTCCATGGCTCCGAGGATGACCCGATGAAGCATTACTGGCCGGTGCTTCTCTCCATCGTTTCCTATATAGGTGAGGTCAAATCGCTCTGGCATGGCAAAATCCACTTGGATGGTAGCACACTGCCATCTCCGGTTTAAAGCATCTTTGAGTTTGACATCAATCTTAGGGCCGTAAAAGGCCCCATCTCCCTCATTGATCTCAAAAGGAAGCTCTTTATGCTTCAGTGTGTTCGATAGGGCGTGGGTCGCTTTTTCCCAATCCTCATCCGATCCAATCGATTTTTCCGGACGTGTGGAGAGTTCCATCTCGTATTCAAATCCGAAGATCTTCATCACGTCATCTACAAATTCGATGATGCCATCAATCTCTTCCTCCAATTGATCAGGCCGACACAGGATATGGGCATCATCCTGAGTAAATCCTCTGACACGAAGAAGTCCATGCAACTCACCCGATTTTTCATGGCGATGGACCGTACCCAATTCGAAATAGCGAAGGGGGAGGTCCCGGTAACTTCGGATCTGTGACTTATAAATCAGCATATGGGCTAAACAGTTCATGGGTTTAATCCCGTATTCTGCATCCTCCACCTTGGTGAAATACATCTTGTCCCGATAATTTTCAAAATGTCCCGAACGCTTCCACAAATCCTGTTTGAGAAGCTGGGGACCAATAACAAGCTGATAGCCCCGCCTCAGATGCTCCTTCTTTTCAAAATCCTCAAGGATCGTCCTAAGGAGCGCTCCCTTTGGATGATAGATGACCAGGCCTGGCCCAGCTTCATCGCTCAGACTGAAAAGATCGAGCTCTCTTCCCAGCTTCCGATGGTCCCGCTTCCTGGCCTCCTCAAGCATTTGAAGGTAATCCCTTAACCCCTGCCCATCTGGAAAGGCTGTCCCATAAATCCTCTGTAAGACCTGATTTCGAGCATCTCCCCTCCAGTAAGTCCCTGAGACGCTTAAGAGCTTGAAAGCTTTAATCCTACCAGTAGAAGGAAGGTGAGGCCCCTCACAGAGATCCACAAAAGATCCCTGACGATAAAGGGAGACTCGGTCGGGGAGGTCCTGCATATGCTCGACTTTGTAATTTTCTCCCATCTCCTTAAAAACTAAAGTGGCCTCTTCATTTGTCATCTCGTTTCGGATGAACGGTTCGTCCCGCTTGATAATCTCTTTCATCCTCTCTTCAATGGATTCGAGATCCTGCAGAGTAAAGGTCTTTTCATAATCAAAGTCGTAGTAAAAACCCCCTTCAGTGGAAGGGCCAAAGGTGAGTTTGACCGATGGGAAAAGCTCTTTAACGGCTTGTGCCATCACATGGGCAGCTGAATGGCGCAAAATTTCAAGACCTTTTCTCGAATGGACTGAAATAAAAGATATAGAAGTATCTTTCTCAATGGCTCTTGAGAGATCGACCAGGGCTCCGTCCATCTGTGCCGCTACCGCCTCTTTATCTGCAATATCGAGAAGTTTCGTTCCTTGAAGAACCTTTCTTTTTTCACCATCAGGTAAAGTAATCGTAATGTTTCCTTCCATTTCTGCCTTCATTTAAATGCAAGAGGCATCATCCAGAAGAGAAAATATGAATGATGCCTCCCATATTTTATTTAAAATGTCTTTTTAATCAATAAGTTATCTTCCACTCTCGATAAAAAGGTTTAAATGGTAGGCACGTGGGGATTTGAACCCCAGACTTCTACCGCGTCAAGGTAGCGCTCTCCCCCTGAGCTACGTGCCTACAACCCTCCTCCTTGTACGCTGATGACAACTTAAATTTCCCTGTATGTATAGCCCTTTTTTTGATTATTGTCAAGAAAATTATTAAGTTATCCCTCTATGCCTCGAATACCAATTCTCCTTTTCTTTGATCAACATTGACAGTAACTGTATCACCCTCTTTAAACTTCCCTTCCAATAGGCGAATGGCCAATCTATCTTGAATCTCTTTTTGGATCACCCTTTTGAGCGGACGGGCACCATAAGCAGGATCAAACCCTTCTTTTGCTAAAAATTCTTTTGCTTTTTCAGTCATCTTGAGGGAAATCCGCCTTTCAAGAAGTCTCTTTTCAAGTTTCTTCGCTTGGATCTCAACAATCGCTTCAATCTCCTTAATCCCAAGGCTGTGAAAGATGACTAACTCATCAATCCGATTCAAAAATTCTGGTTTAAACTGTGCCTTGACAGCCTCCATAACCCTTCGTCGCATCTCTTCGTAATCTTTCTCTCCCAAGTCCACGATCCATTGACTGCCGATGTTGGAAGTCATGATGACGACGGTGTTCTTAAAATCAACCGTTCTTCCATGGCCATCCGTCAATCGACCATCATCTAAAATTTGAAGGAGAATATTAAAAACCTCTGGATGGGCTTTCTCGATCTCATCCATGAGGACGATGGAGTAAGGTCTTCTTCTAACCGCCTCCGTGAGGAACCCTCCTTCCTCATATCCGACATAGCCGGGTGGCGCTCCGATGAGTCGCGCTACCGAGTGTTTCTCCATGAACTCGGACATATCAATGCGTACCATCGCCTGTTCGTCGTCAAAGAGAAATTCGGCAAGGGCCCGTGCCAGCTCGGTCTTGCCTACGCCAGTTGGACCCATAAAGATGAAGGATCCGATGGGACGATTCGGATCCTGCAACCCGGCCCTCGCCCTTCTCACCGCATTTGAAACAGCCACAATTGCATCTTCCTGCCCCACCACCCTCTGCTTCAACCTCTCCTCCATCCGGATCAGTTTCTCGACCTCGCCTTCCAACATCTTTGAGACGGGAATACCTGTCCATTTGGAGACCACCTCAGCGACATCCTCCTCATCCACCTCTTCTTTGAGCATCTTTCCTGCCTTTTGAAGTTCAGCCAATTTTTCTTCCTCTTGTTTCTGTTCCTTTTCGAGATGCGTCATCTCCCCATATTGCAGCTCAGCCAACCTTGAGTAGTCGGCCTCCCGTTCTGCTTCTTTCATCAACTGCTTGGTCTTTTCCATCTGCTCCTTGATCTGTTGAATTCGAGAAATCGCCTTTTTCTCATTCTCCCATTTCAATTTCTTCTCCTGAACTTCATGCTTCAGGCCCGTAAGCTCCTCTTCAAGTTTTTTCAACCTCTCCATCGAAGCCTTATCTTTCTCTTTTTTAAGCGCCTGCCGTTCAATCTCCAGCTGCATTACCTTTCGCTGAACTTCATCAATCTCCATAGGAACACTATCAATTTCGATCCTGAGCCTCGAGGCCGCCTCATCGATCAGATCCACCGCCTTGTCTGGAAGAAAACGGTCCGAGATATAACGGTGGGAAAGCATCGCAGCCGCAATCAGTGCCGAATCTTTAATCTTCACCCCATGATGGACCTCGTATCTCTCTTTCAGACCCCGCAGGATCGCAATCGTATCCTCCACCGAAGGCTGAGCGACATAGATAGGCTGAAATCTTCTTTCGAGAGCAGCGTCTTTCTCCACATACTTACGGTACTCATTGAGTGTGGTGGCTCCGACGCATCGCAGCTCACCCCTTGCTAAAGCAGGCTTCAGCATATTGGATGCGTCAATCGAACCCTCTGCCGCACCGGCTCCCACCAGGGTATGAAGTTCATCAATAAAAAGAATGATGTTCCCGGCAGCGGCCGTCACCTCTTTTAAGACGGCCTTTAGCCTCTCCTCAAATTCTCCCCGGAATTTTGCACCGGCGATCAGAGCCCCCAGATCCAACGCAACCAGCTTCTTGTTCTTAAGCGTCTCAGGGACATCTCCCTTAACAATCCTCTGGGCCAACCCTTCAACAATGGCCGTCTTACCCACACCGGGCTCACCGATGAGCACCGGATTATTTTTCGTTCTCCTCGAAAGAACTTGAATCACCCTTCGAATCTCATCATCCCGGCCAATGACAGGATCAAGTTTTCCTTTTCGGGCCTCCTCTGTGAGATCCCGGCTGTACTTTTTTAGAGCCTGATATTTCTCCTCTGGATTCTGATCCGTCACTCGTTGAGACCCACGAATCTCCTGTAACACCCTGAAGATCGCATCCTTTGTCACACCATGTCTCAGGAGAATCTGTGAGGAAGCCCCTCCCCGCTCATCCGCGATCGCAATCAGAAGGTGCTCGGTCGAGAGATATTCATCCGTCAACCTTTCCGCTTCTTTCCAGGCGGAATTCAGGATCTCATTGAGACGACTTGAAAGATAGACTGGCCCGATCCCGCCGCCGGTCACCCTTGGGATACGGTTCAGCTCTCCTTCCAGTTGCGAAGAAATAACGCCCGGATTAGCTCCCAATTTCTGTATGATGGGAATGACGATCCCCTCTTTCTGCATCAGGAGAGAAAGTAGAAGATGTTCCACATCAATCTGCTGATGATTCCTCTGTTCCGCAAGGCCTTTTGCACTCTGAAGGGCCTCTTGCGCCTTTAACGTAAACTTATCTATTTGCATCTTAAACAACCCCCCTCAATTTTATTGTAAAAATAATCATCCCCCGGGGATTTTGCAATTAAATTTTCAATGATTTTAAGGCTTCTGCTAAACGGATGAATTCCGAGATGGAGAGTGTTTCAGGCCTCCTTTGAGCTACGATCCCTATCCCCTCAATTTCCCTCCCAAGGGAAAAAGAATGGACCAGCCCTGAGTGTTTCAATGAATTTATTAATGTCTTTCGACGATAACGAAAAGAGGCTTTGACCACTTTTTTAAACCATTCTTCCTCGGATACCCCGATGAGCGGTTTTTCTTTCCAAACCATCTGTACAACGGCTGATTCAACCTGAGGCGGGGGGAAAAAGGCAGAGGGTTTAATGAAGAAACGGATCGAAAGATCCAAAAACAATTGCATGTAAATCGATAATGGACCGTACGCTTTTCCACCGGGAGATGCTACGATTCTTTCTGCGAGCTCTCTCTGGAGCATCAAAGTGAAGGAGGAGAAAAATTTTTTCGATTCGATAAAACGGAACAGCAGTGGGGTTGAAATCTGATACGGGAGATTGGCCACGACTTTAAGGGGCTTCCCCGCTTCCCGGAATAATAAGTCGAAATGAATTTTTAAAATATCTCCCTCAATGACCTTTATGTTGGAAAGGGCCGAAACCTTCTTTTTCAATTGTTCCACCAGCCTTGAATCGATTTCAACAGTCAACACTCGATTGGCCTTTTCTGCCAAAGCGAGCGTCATTCCACCCAGCCCTGAACCCACTTCAAGGATGACATCCTCTGGCTTGACCTCGGCCGTTCGGATCACCTTATTGAGAATGTTCCGATCCGTGAGAAAGTGCTGGCCCAGTTTCTTGCTGGCGGATAGGCCATATTCTTGTAGTTCTTGTCGAATCGAAACCATTCCAGAACCAAGGCGTCTGTGGAGCAAGGCCGTAGCCTAACTCATGCAATCCTGAGGGGGTGCCCAGTATCCAAATGAAAAGAGATCAGAGTGGCATGCTCGAAAAGGCATTGAGCGATAAGGGAGATCGGATGCCCTTTTTCAAATATTCATAACCGACCACACCAACCATTGCCGCATTATCCGTACAAAAGGCTGGAGAAGGAATATAGACCCGCACCTTCCTCTCAGAGGCTTCTTCTTCCATTCTCCTCCTTAAAAGCCGGTTGGCTGCAACTCCCCCTGAAACAACCACCCTCTTCAACCCCTCCTGCTGTGCTGCCTGAAAAGTTTTTTTCACCAGGACATCCACAACCGCTTCCTGAAAGCTTGAAACGATATTGGGAATCATCTCTTCTGAAAAATCCCCGGGGGGATCAGGATGAGACTTAACGAAATTGACCACAGCGGTTTTCAGCCCGCTAAAACTGAAATCGAAGGAGTTCTTTCTAATGGTTGGCCTGGGAAAACGGATCGCCTTTGGATTTCCTGCCATCGAAAGCTGATCAATGATCGGTCCTCCGGGATATCCCAAGCCCAGCAGCTTTGCGACTTTATCAAAAGCCTCCCCAGCCGCATCATCTCTGGTCTGACCGATTCTTCTAAACTTCCCAAATCCATCCATGCGGAACAGGGACGTGTGGCCGCCTGATACGACCAAACCAATAAAAGGAAACTTTGGGGGTGTTGCTTCAAGAAAAATGGCTGAAAGGTGAGCTTCAATATGATTCACTCCAACGAAAGGTAGGCCTGTAGCAAAAGCCAGTGATTTTGCAAAGGAGAGACCCACTAAAAGAGAGCCCACCAATCCCGGGCCATGGGTGACCGCAATGCCATCAATCTCCCTCAGAGTGACCCCTGCCCTCTTCAATGCTTCGTCCACAATGGGAACGATCATTTCAATATGTTTTCTCGAAGCCAGTTCAGGAACAACCCCTCCGTACTTTTGATGAACTGAAATCTGCGACGAGACCACATTGGAAAGGATCGTTCTTCCATCCAGGAGAACGGCCGCCCCTGTGTCATCACAGGACGTCTCAATCGCTAAAATAGGCATGCTTCTTACCTTTTTAGATAAAGCTGAATAAAAGTCTATTTCAAAAAGATTAAGGGATCAATGGCTTTGTTGTTTTTTCGGATTTCGAAATGAAGATGTGTGCCTGTCGCCCTTCCGGTCTGCCCTACCTTGGCAATGATCTGTCCTCTCTCAACCCACTCGCCCTCTTGGACGAGGTTGACTTCGTTATGGGCGTAGATGGTGACGAACTCTTCGGAGTGGCGAAGGATGATGAGGTTCCCATATCCCCGGATGGTATTTCCTGAATAGATGACCCTCCCCGAAGCCGAGGCTTTGATCGGCGTTCCCAGAGGAGCAGAAAGGTCAATCCCCAGATGTCGCTTGGGCTCTGACTCATCAAAGAGATCTGTTAAGCGTCCCTCTACTGGCCAGGCAAAAATAGGCTTTTTATAAGCAACCTTCTCCTGAGAAACGGAAGTTTCAACCACGTCCTCAATATAAACTTCCACTTTTAAAACCCGTTTTGCCCCTGGAATCAATATCCTCTGTCCCACCTGGATTTTGCCGGGGTCTTCGATTCGATTGATCAAAGCCACCTCTTGGATATCAACCCCATAGGTTTTACAGATCCGGTAAAGGGTCTGATGTTTTTCAACCACATGATAAACGCCGCTCTTCGATGGAAGCGGGGATCTGTCAATAACGACTCTCTGTTTGGCACACCCGTGGGTGAGAAAAATGACTGAAATCAATAATACCCATAAATTATGTTTTCGCATCCAGAGTTAGGGATCGTTTCTTCTGCTCACTGAGCACAGATTATATTTTAAGTCGTCCCTCATCCATCGTTCTTCTTCTCTCGTCTATCGTCTCTTACTCACTCCTCCTCCCAGCCATATCTCCCGATCAATTTAACAAACCGGCAACCTCCCAGATTCTCTTTCTTTAACCCTCCCTCAGTTCTGGTAATACGAATAAGGTCCTGAACATCGGCATCTCCGACCGGGATAACCAGCCTGCCCCCCATAGATAATTGTTCACAGAGGGGTTGAGGGATATCTGGAGAGCCAGCGGTAACAATGATGGCATCAAAGGGAGCTTTTTCAGCCCATCCATAGGTGCCATCAAAGATTTTGATCTCCACATTGAAATATCCCAGATCGTAAAGCAACTGCCTTGCCCGGATGGCCAAAGACCGAATCCGTTCAACAGAAAAGACCTCCTGGGCCAATTCGGCAAGAACGGCCGTCTGATAACCCGAGCCTGAACCAATCTCAAGGACCCTCTCCTTTCCCCTGAGATCTAACGCCTCTGTCATCAAGGCAACCATATAAGGCTGAGAAATGGTCTGTTTCTCTCCGATCGGCAGAGGCCGGTCATTGTAAGCCTGACTCTGTAAGGCTTCCTCGACGAAGAGGTGTCTTGGAACTTTCTTCAGGGCAGCAATCACACGGGGATCCTTGATCTCCCTTCTAATGATCTGCTCCTCCACCATCTTCAATCTGGCTTTAGAAAAATCAAGCATCTTTTAAAATCGAGTGCCTAAATTGTTCTAAAGTGAACTAAAGTGACTAAAGTAGGTTTTTTAAACTTTAATCACTTTAGGCACTTCTTCTATTCTTCCTTCTCCACCTTCTTCTTCAATTCACTTAATACCTTTAACGCTTCGATGGGCGTCATCTCATTGGGATCAATCTTTTTCAATTCCAACCGGATGGGATCCGAATGAGAGAAGAGAGAGGGTTGGAATGGCGCCTTTGGCTTCAATGGAGCGACTTTTGATTTCGCAATCTTTGGCATGCCCATTGAATCAAACTCCCCTCGTTCGAGATTGGAGAGGATTTCCTTAGCCCGGTCAATCACCTTGTTAGGGAGGCCTGCCAATCGGGCGACCTGAATTCCATAACTCCGGTTCGTTCCACCTTCAACCACCTTTCGCAGAAAGATAATTTCTCCCCCCCATTCCTTTACCGCAACATTGTAATTTTTCACCCTCTCTTTGGTCAGGGCAAGCTCGGTCAGCTCGTGATAGTGGGTTGCAAAGAGGGTCCGAGGTCTGAGCAATGGATGATCATGGAGGTGCTCGACCACAGCCCAGGCAATGCTCAATCCATCGAACGTGCTCGTCCCTCTTCCGATCTCATCGAGGATGACAAGGCTCCTCGATGTGGCCTGCTGAAGAATGCGTGCCGTTTCCATCATCTCCACCATAAAGGTGGATTGCCCACGCATGATGTTGTCCAGAGCCCCGATGCGGGTGAAGATCCTATCCACCAAACCGATACGTGCTTCGCTTGCGGGGACGAAACTTCCCACCTGTGCCATCAGGATAATGATGGCCACCTGTCTTAGATAGGTTGATTTACCCGCCATATTGGGCCCGGTGATGATTAGGATCTGATTTTCCCTGTGATCAAGCAGCGTATCATTTGGGACAAACCGCTCGGAAGAGGACATCTTCTCAAGGACCGGATGCCTGCCGTCCTCAATGAAGATCTCTTCGCCTTCGTCCATCTTCGGACGGCAGTAATTATGACGGTCTGCAACCTCGGCCAGAGCGCAGAGGACATCAATTACTGCCACTGCGGAAGCGGTCTTCTGAAGGGCTGGAGTCTGTTCGGAAACCTTTTTCTGAATCTCCTCGAAAAGCCTGTATTCGAGCTGGCAGATCGCCTCCTCCGCACCCAAGACCTTGGTTTCGAACTCCTTCAGTTCCGGCGTGATGAATCGCTCGGCATTGACCAGCGTCTGCTTTCGGATGTAATGCTCGGGAACGAGAGAGAGATTGCTCTTGGTCACTTCAATATAATATCCGAAAACCTGATTGTAACGAACCTTGAGGGAAGGGATTCCGGTCTTTTTTCTCTCCTGGGCTTCTAATTGAACGATCCACTTCTTTCCTTCCCTGCCGATCTCCCTTAATTCATCCAGCTCCTGATTGAAATGGGATTTAATGATGCCCCCCTCCTTCAGCGTGAGTGGAGGACTGTCCACAATGGCCGAATCCAGGAGCTGGAAAAGGCGGTCAAAGCTTTCTATCTCACCAGCAACCTCCTTAAGGAGAGAGGAAGTAAATGCCTGAAGTAAGATCTTGAGGTCGGGCAAGTGCTGGAGCGAATTCTTTAAAGCAACAAGGTCCCGGGCGTTGGCATGTCCCAAAAATATTCGGGACGTCAGCCTCTCAATGTCTTGAATCCCGTTTAAGGATCCCTTTACCCGGTTCCTTTCTGTCTTCTTCTCTTTTAACTCAGAGACACTTTCGAGCCTCCGCTCGATCTCCACAAGGTCCATCAAAGGATAGCTCAACCACTGCTTCAATCGCCTGCTTCCCATTGCCGTGACCGTCTCATCGAGAACCCAGAAGAGAGAGCCTTTTTTATTCTGGTCGAATAAGGTCTGGGTCATCTCGAGATTTCGCTTGGTCACCTCATCAATGACCATGAAGTCCTGAACCCTGTAAAATAAAATCGGCCGGATATGGGAAAGCGGCCGTTTCTGATTCTGCTCTGCATAGTGAAGAGCCATTTCTGTGGCAATGGCGGCCAGTGGAAACTCACGCGGGATCGAATCTCCATGTCCCTCATGAAAAGGATGGGAGGGGTCGAAGGTCGTATCCTCCATAAAATGGATCAATCCCTCATCAAAACTCTTCTTAAAGGCGGGAAAGCAGGGGTGTTCTTTGAAATGATGAAGAGATAAGATTTCTTTTGGTTCATTCCGTAAGGCTTCGTTCAGAAAGGGTTCGAAGCCGGAGATCTGACAGGTCTTCAGTTCGCCGGTGGAAATATCGAGAAAGGCAAGTCCAAAGACTTCTCCCTCCGCACAGAACCCCATCAGGTAATGATTCTCACCGGTGCCAAGGTGGATG
>Ga0116211_1001301_pt1 | contig 11931 bp, 7 predicted proteins | sample SaghotsprinmetaG_FD_94484 | JGI IMG/M metagenome (GOLD analysis project Ga0116211, IMG submission 94484) | Hot spring microbial communities from South Africa to study Microbial Dark Matter (Phase II) - Sagole hot spring metaG | ecosystem: Environmental > Aquatic > Thermal springs > Hot (42-90C) ... | reverse complement strand
ATTCTTCGAAGAGTTTTCAAAAGAGAAATACTTAGGAGACATTGAGCCTAGATTAGAATATACGGATAACGCAAGTATTCTTGTGATTGGTGGTAGTAAATTTAATGAGAGCAATATTAAGGCGCTAGCGAAAGAGTGTGGAATAAATCCAAAATTAGTAGAATGTATTCTAGATTATTCCAAAATATCAAGAATTGACTTTGGCAAATATGAAAATAATGTTAATTATAAATGTATCTGTGTTGGTCCAATTCCACATAGTGTTCCTGGTAAAGAAAACTATGAAAGTATTATTTCAAAAATGCAAAGTGAACCAGAAAAATATCCAAAAGTTATTATACTTAAAGATGAATCTAATGAATTAAAAATAACAAAGAATAATTTAAGAAAAGCATTCATGGAAATTTCATAGAATTATAGAGTAATTATTGGTAGCATTAAGATGTTAGTATAAAAAAACAAGAATTAAAACAAACAAAGGGGGTCAATATTGATGACAACAATATACGAAATAGAGAAAAATCTCTGGGAGATGGCAGATAAGCTCAGGGGGAATATTGCGCCAAACGCCTATAAAGATGTGGTTTTAGGTTTAATATTTTTAAAGTATATTTCAGATAGCTTTGAAGAGAAATATCAATCTTTACTCCATGAAGGTGAAGGATTTGAAGAAGATGAAGACGCATATCTAGCAGAAAATGTATTCTTTGTACCTAGAGAAGCACGTTGGGAATATATTCGTTCAAACGCAAAACAATCTACAATCGGTCAAATCATTGACGAAGCAATGATAGCAATAGAAAAAGAAAATAAGTCTTTAAAAGGCGTACTTCCTAAGAATTATGCAAGACCAGAATTGGATAAAACTAAACTCGGAGAGTTGGTAGATCTTTTTTCATTCAATCTAGGAAGTCGAGAAGCTAAATCCCAAGATCTTTTAGGAAGGGTTTATGAGTATTTCTTAGGTAAATTCGGTTCCACGGAAGGCGAGTTCTACACCCCACCTTCAATTGTTAAGCTACTTGTTGGGATGATTGAACCTTTTAAAGGCCGCGTCTATGATCCGTGTTGTGGATCTGGTGGAATGTTTGTACAATCAGCACGCTTCGTTGAAGAGCATCAAGGTCGTAAAGATGACATCCACATTTTCGGTCAAGAGTTTAATGCGGATACCTGGAAACTGGCAAAGATGAATTTGGCAATCCGTGGAATCGATGGAAACCTTGGAGAGCGGGATGCGGATACTTTTGGAAGTGATCAACACAAGAACTTAAGAGCAGATTATATTCTTGCGAATCCTCCTTTTAACATAAGCGATTATACTTTGCTCGTGGATGATGCTCGTTGGAAATACGGGGTTCCTCCGGTTGGTAATGCCAACTATGCTTGGATCTCCCATATGATTAGTAAGCTCTCCCTAAAGGGGCTAGCGGGCTTTGTCATGGCCAACGGCTCCATGAGTACTTCTCAGAAAGCGGAAGCTGAAATCCGGAAGAATATCATCGAAGAAGGACTTGTGGATTGTATCGTGACACTGCCTTCTCAGCTCTTCTACAATGTATCGATTCCTGTTTGTTTGTGGTTTGTGACCAAGGATAAAGACAACCGGAAAGATAAGATTCTTTTCATAGATGCTCGAAAAATGGGAAATATGGTTACTCGTAAACACCGTGAACTTTCAGATGAAGAAATCAAATCGATCTGTGATACTTACCATGCATGGAAGACTGTAAGTTCAGACTATCAAGATGCCAATGGTTTCTGCAAATCAGCGACTCTTGACGAAGTCAGGGAACATGAGTATATTTTGACTCCTGGTAGATATGTAGGTCTGGAAGATATTGAGGATGATGGTGAACTGTTTGACGACAAGATGACCAGACTTACTGGAGAATTAGCGGAGTTGTTTATAAAGTCTCATGAACTTGAAGATGAGATAAGAAAACAACTTGGGAGTATTGGATATGATTTCTAGTAGCATGCCAACTTTAAAATTATCTGAAGTTTTTTATACTAATAGGGTAAATTATTCGAAAAGTTTATCATGGGACTATATGAATTACCTTGATACAGGAAATATTACGAAAGGTGAAATTCATAATATTGAGTTAATTAATGTCAATGAGACAAAAATTCCAAGCAGAGCAAGAAGGATTGCGCAGGAAAACGATATTATTTTTTCACTGGTAAGACCAAATCAATGTCATTACGGACTTATAAAAAACCCGGTAAAAAACTTAGTGGTATCAACGGGATTTATTGTCCTAACTCCAAAAACAAATCAAATCTCTAGTAATTATATTTATCATTACCTAACGCAAAATCACATTGTTGAGAAATTACATAAGATAGCTGAAGATAATGCTTCTACATATCCGTCACTTCGACCTTCAGATATTGAGTCACTTGAATTAAACTTACCAGATATATTGACGCAGAAAAAAATTGCGAATATTCTTGACTCTTTACTTGAAAAAATGGCACTCAATAATAAAATCAACAAAACTCTTGAAGAAATGGCTCAAGTTATTTTCAAGAGTTGGTTTGTCGACTTTGAATTTCCAGATGAAAATAGAGAACCATATAAGTCCTCTGGTGGTGAAATGATTGAAAGCGAGCTTGGGATGATTCCAAAGGGGTGGAAAGTTAGCATACTAAATGATGTAATTAATATAATAGATAATAGAGGAAAAACACCACCACAGGAGCCAAATAAAACGATCTATCCAATAATTGATGTGAAAGCATTGTCGGGTTATACTAGAGTAATTGATTATAGTGACTGCACTAAATATGTAAGCAAAGAAACTTATAATAATTGGTTCAGGAATGGACATCCAATCCATGGTGATATTCTTATATCTACTGTAGGTAGTTTAGCTGAATTGAAAATATTTATGGGGAGTACAGGATGTATAGCTCAGAATGTTGTTGCATTAAGAGCTAAAACTATTTCTAATCTTTATTTGTTTGAGTTACTTAAAAAAAATAAAAATGATTTGGTTTCTTATGATATTGGGTCAGTTCAACCTAGTATTAAGGTAACACATATAATTAAACATAAGATTCTTATTCCAAACTTTATCGTTATGGATCAATTCCATCAATTAATGAATGAAATAACAAATGAAGTATTTGTGAGACATAACGAGAATGTGTTGTTGACTTCAATGAGAGATACTATCCTTCCTAAACTCATGTCTGGGGAGATTCGTATACCACTTGAGGAGGTATAAAATGCAGAAATTCGTTGAATCTGATTTAGAACAAGCTGCCCTCGAGTGGTTTGAAGAATTAGGATATGAATTAATCTTTGGTCCAGACATCGCCCCAGACGGAGATTTTTCTGAACGGAAAAAATTTGATGATGTTATTCTCAAAGAACGTCTATTAGAATCAATGGAAAGAGTTAATTCTAACTTGTCTATAGAGATTATTGAAGAAGCTATCCGTCAGATTTCTTTGCTGAGTAATCCATCTTTGTTGCGACTAAACCAATCATTTTATCAGTGGTTAGTTCATGGAATAGATGTTTCCGTCCGTCAATCAGACGGAAGTTTTAAAGTGGAAAAAGCTTACTTGATTGACTTTGAGAAGCCCTTAAATAATCAATTTATGGTTGCGAATCAATTTTCAATTGAAGAACATGGAGTAACGAAACGTCCAGATCTTATTGTTTTTATTAATGGTTTACCAATAGCAGTCTTTGAACTTAAAAGTGCATCGCATGAAGAAGTAGATTTGAGTCATGCTTATCGACAATTAGAGACATATAAGAAGACCATTCCATCGCTATTCGTTACAAATGCTTTCTTAGTAATAAGTGATGGGATTAATGCCAAAGCTGGAACTTTGAGTTCAAATGAAGAACGCTTTATGATGTGGCGAACCATCGATGGAGAAAGCGTCGCTTCAACTCAATTTCCTCAATTAGAAGTTCTTATTAAGGGAATGTTTCCTTACCAACGGTTATTAGATATCCTTAAGAACTTTGTATTATTCCAAGCAGATTCAAGTGAAATCATAAAGACGCTTGCTGGATATCACCAATATCATGCGGTGAATAAAGCTGTAGAACAAACCATTCGAGCTACCCGAGATGGTGGTAATCGTCGTGTGGGGGTAATTTGGCATACTCAAGGTAGTGGTAAAAGCCTTTCAATGGTATTTTATGTCGGTAAATTAGTAACTCATAAACAACTCGATAACCCTACGATTGTAGTTATTACAGATCGAAATGATTTAGATGATCAATTATATGGTACCTTCCTTAAATGTAAAGATATCTTACGAAATACACCTGTTCAAGCTGAAGATCGTGGACACTTGAGAACATTACTTAATAATCGTCAAAGTGGGGGTATTATATTTACTACAATACAGAAATTCTCTCCTGAAGAAAATGGTGATCCAGTAGCTATTTTGACACATCGTAAGAATGTTATTGTTATTGCGGATGAAGCTCATCGCAGTCAATATGGGTTCGCAGCTGAGGTTGTTAAAGGAGTGAATCAGGATGAGGTTGGCATAAAATATGGCTATGCTAAATATTTGAGAGATAGCCTTCCAAATGCTTCGTTTATCGGCTTTACTGGAACACCGATTGAATTGGGTGATAAGAGTACTCAAGCTGTCTTTGGAGATTGCATAGACATCTATGACATGACTCGCGCAGTTGAAGATGGAACAACAGTAAAGATTTATTATGAAAGTAGAATTGCTAAACTTGAATTACCTGAGAATCTTAAACCCAAAATTGATGATGAATATGAGGAGATTACTGAATATCAGGAAACAATCCAGAAAGAACAACTCAAAAGTAAATGGGCTCGTTTAGAGGCGGTTGTTGGTGCAGAATCCCGAGTAAAAGTTATCGCTAAAGATATTGTTGAGCATTTTGAAAGAAGAGATCAAGCTCAAGAATATGATGGAGGGAAAGCTCTAATTGTAGCTATGAGCCGTCGAATTGCAGTAGAGCTTTATAATGCTATTAAACAAATTCGACCTGAATGGGTAAGTGAGGAATTAACTAAGGGAAAATTAAAGATTGTCATGACCGGAAGTTCATCAGACCCTTTAGAATGGCAGAATTATATTGGAAATAAAAGCACACGTGAAACCTTAGCTAAACGCTTCAAAGATAAAGATGACGAACTTAAACTTGTTATTGTTCGTGATATGTGGTTAACAGGATTCGATGTTCCAAGCTTACATACACTATATATTGATAAACCCATGAGCGGACACAACTTAATGCAAGCAATTGCTCGTGTCAATCGTGTATTTAAGGAGAAACAAGGTGGGTTAGTTGTTGATTATATTGGTATAGCAGAAAATCTTAAGAATGCTTTAGCTCAATACACACAACCTGATCAGGAACGAACTGGGGTTGATCCCAATGTTGTTGCTAATGTGTTATTAGAAAAAATAGATTTAATTCGTGAGCTTCTCCATGGGCATGACATGTCCTTGTTTTATACTGGCAAGGCAAGTGAGAAAATGCGAGTTATAACCTCGACTATGGATTTTGTTTTAGGTCTTAGAGAACAACGTAAAAAAGATTATATCCAGTTGGTTACTGAATTGACAAAAGCATATGCATTGTGTGCAACAACTGAAATCGCAACCACTTTAAATGTAGAAGTGGGATTTTACAAGGCTGTTAAAACTGCTATCGTTAAGTTATTAGGAGATGATTCTCGAAAGAAAACAGTTGGTCAACTTGATGCAGAGCTTAACCAACTAATTTCTAAATCTATATCTTCTGGTGAAGTAGTAGATATTCTTCAATCTGTTGACCTTTCAAAACCTGATATCTCAATACTCTCAGACGAGTTTCTTGAAGAAGTTCGAAACTTAAGTCAGAAAAACTTGGCAGTAGAATTATTAAACCGATTGCTTGCTGGTAAGATTAAGAGCTTTGCTCGACGGAACCTAGTTAACTCCAAGAAGTTTTCAGAAATGCTTAGTGAAACTCTCATTAAGTATCAGAATAGAGCTATAGAAACCACAATTGTTATTCAGGAACTAATCGCATTAGCAAAACAAATAAGTGAGTCTCAACTTCGTGGACAAGCAATTGGTTTAAGTGAAGATGAGTTAGCTTTCTATGATGCTTTAGCAGACAATGAATCAGCGAAGGAAGTAATGAGTACAGATATACTTAAACAAATAGCTATTGAATTAACTCAATCTCTAAAGAACAATATGAGTATAGATTGGACAGTTAGAGAAAGTGTACAGGCAAAAATGCGCTTAGCTATTAAGAAACTGCTTAAAAAATATGATTATCCTCCAGATAGAACTTCGAAGGCAATTGAAACTGTCTTAGAACAAGCAAAAATCATGATGTTAGATCAATTTGAAATGGAGTAACAAATGGATAATTTAGAAGAAAATATAAATATTCTAGATTTATTCTTGATGAGAAAGTTTATAAATGAAGTTGATCTATTTTATAAAGATTTGGAATTAAGTAATATTCAAGATTATCAAAAAGGAATGGATATATTCCTTAGTTTAATAAATCGATTTTTTTATGATGACGATGTACTAGTTTATAGAATTAATAGTGTTTTTGCATTTATACAATTAGACTTTTTAGTATTCATAAAAAATTTACTAGAACAATCAAAATATTATTCAAAAAATATTGAGTTATTTTTTATATCGGAATTTCTTTTTACGTATTATCAATCAATAAAGTCAACAAGATGTAAAAGTGAAACTAAAGATTATAGTGATAAATTAACTGAGTTTTCAAGTGTGTTTAATGAAGTGTGTTTTCGACCAGATGGAGAAATATTTATAAATTCAATAAATTTTTATTCTAGTTTATTGAAGCATATACTAAGTAATAAAGTTTTTCTACATGAAGAGGTTCTAAGAAGAATCTTAAATAACTCAAGACAATTAAGGAACATTGAAAATATAGTTGATAATTTACTATTGTTAGAATGTAGATTAGATGTAATTTATGAATATGATGCAAAAGTTAATGATCATTTGAGTTATTATCATAATTTTATAAAAACAAGTTTTGATAAAATTTTTCTTAAGGAAATATCTATAGAATTATTAAAAAAACTAAAGAATAAAGGTTTGAGTTCGTCTGAGGTTGAAGAAGTATTAATTAATAAATATGTAGATATTGTTAATAGCATAGTCGAATCTATAAATAAAAATAGTGATAATTTTATAGAGATACTTGTAGAAATAAAGGATGCAATTGAAGTTGCATCGAAAATAAAAGCAGCAATAAATTATGAAGAATCAAAGAAAAAAATCAAAGAATGTTTAACGGTATTGTTATTCTATAAACGTGTCTATTTAAGCGATCAAGAAAATATAAAGAAATCGCTAAAATCATTTGATTTTAAATTATCAAAACCAAAATTTGAGATGAGTATAAAAGAATACTTAATTAAAAGTCCAATGTATTTATACAGTTTAACTAAAATAAACTTTAATAAATCTGCTGAAGAATCGATTAAGATATATTCCGAGTACCCAATGCAGTTTCTTTCGAACAGATTAGAAATAAATAATAATCAAACATATACAATCCAGAATACAGGCTATAGGAATAATATATTAGAATATTACTTACAATTTTTAAAGAAATATGTGAGTGAAAACTCAAGTGATTTAAGAAATTTACCTCACGATAACGAACTTTCAATTTTTTTATATTATCTAGACACAATTGATAACTTGTCTTTGAATTACATTGCGTTAGAGCTAGAATATGATGACAATTGGATAAAAAGCTATTGTTTAAATGAGTTAAAAATTGAGAACGAAATTTATGAAAACACTTATGTTTTTTTGGTAAAATTATTGATAATTTTAGAGTATCACTTAAATAAAGTTTATGAAAAATTGTATAATACAAAACCAAGTAATATTGAAGATATTTTAAATAAGTTGTTTGAATACTATTCAGAGAATGATGAATATAGAAATGGAATAATGTACATTTATTACATGATATATTTCTCAAGTGGTATAAACTTAAGGAATAAAATTATGCATGGAGAATTCATTGGGAGAATAAATTATTCTCAAGAAATAATTTGCATCTTTTCATCAATCGTTTTTATGCACTATTTAATACATAAAGAAGATCTATATGAAAAATGAATCTCGAGGGATTGATATCATAGAATTTGAATCTGGCACTAGTCTCGACGAAGAGTTCGAATATCCTGATTATATTAATATATTAGAAATGCAATATAGTCATTGGATTGAAGTCTATGAGATTTCACATTCAATTTATATTAATAAAAGTATAAAAATGTACCAAATCTATTTTCTGATTGAGTTGTGGATTAAAATAAAATTAGTGAAATTTAAAGTACAAAGCGAATTAATTTTTGATGTTAATCAAGTTTGCTTATATATGAAAAATATAAATCATAATGTAGAGGGTTCTCTTGCTGAAGTTATAAGAAAAGGCTTTTATAAGAATAGTGAGAAATATATTATTGAATATTTCCAAGATACCATTAGTAATTTTAAAACGCATTTCATAGACAGCAATAATATTAAATATCCTGACTTAAGATACAATATATCAAAAACTGGAGTAGTAGCAAATGATAGCACAATTGATGAAGAAGTGTTTAAACAATTTTGTACTATTGCTAGGCAATCAGAGGCACTAATATATGGAGAAAGGAGAAAGATAAGTGAATAGTTATGAACAAGATAAAATCTTAGGTTATCAAAATATTGAAATTCTATATTATTTGTTTCCTTTAATAGAGAAGACAGTTGTTGATTACTTAAAGCTTGAACCGGAAGCAAATATCGAAATATTTGAACAAGGTACATACAGAACTTTAAATTCAATCGTTCAAGATCCGAAAAATCGTGAACTACTTGGCCATAAAGTAGCAGAGAAAATATTAAAGTATTACGATACAAATGGATTAAGAAACAAATTTCTTCATTACTCAGAGGATTGTCCAAACAATATTGAAAAGAGTATACTTGATGAAATAAACGAACTGTATATTGAGACATCTAATATGCTTAAATCCTCGATGAATAGAATTGAGGGAATTTCAAATAAAAAAATCGAGCATATAAAACTATGAAAAATGAAAGCAGAATAAAAATCACAATCGGAAGTATTGTTCATTTCATTGGTGTGAGTTATTTTGATTTGCTAATCTTTGCATACTTATACTTTGCATATTTAAAAAAATACTCAGAATACAGTACAGTTGATATTTGTGATAAGTATATTTATGATATTCAAAATCACACATTACTTGATGTTTTAAAAACTCACTCAATATGTGATTATAAATATGAGTATATAAGCCTATTTGATAGAAATCTAAAGTTAATTAAATCAAAATATTTCAGTGAATTTTTATATGAAATAAATAGTTTAAATTCAAAGGAAGTTATTATTTATTTAATTCAATTATTAGAATTAGAAGCAAATGAAATTAATCTAAGTAATAATTTATTGGAATTTATAAGATTTCTATATAAAACAAATATTGATAGAAAGAATATATATTTTCTAAATTTCTTAAATCAAAATAATACTATAATCGATGATTTAATAATAAGTAGTTCAAAGCATATAACAAATGTTGTATCGAATAATCAACAGAAAATAGTAGGCAAGATTTTGATCGATGCATATGATTTTACTGATTTTGATAGCTTTGTCTTTGATTATAATAATAATGTTAGAATTCTAAAGCATGAACAATATGATTTTGTTTTTTCTGTTTTTCCTTGGTTTGTAAAGAACTTCAACAGTGATATTATAGATCTTTCGTTAAATATGAAATATAGCTATTTTGATTATGCTTTAATTGAATTAATTTCTTCAAAAATCAACACAGACGGTATTGGAATTACTTTGATTCCCGAGTCACTATTTATAAACCAAAAGTTTATAAAAGATCGAACTAATTTATTAAAGCTAGATATTATTGATTCTATAATTTGTTTGCCAAAAGGCGCAGTTGACAACTATAGTGGTGTTGTATACATATTGATACTAAGAAAAGAGAGTGTGAATATAAATTGCTATAACTTCTCTGAGTATTATAAGAAAATGTCAAATAAAAAAGTAAACATTGATCTTAATAAATTTATTGAAAAATATCAAAAACTAGACTCAAATATTTTTTCGAGAATTAAAATAACACAACTTAAGGAAATGGATTATACATTGAATATTAGAGAGATAATTAAAAGTGAGGGTTAAAAGATGAAAGGCGTTGCACGAAGATTAGTAGAATTTCTTGAAGGTAGTGAAAAACAGTTTTTTATACCTGTTTATCAAAGAAACTATGAATGGGGATTAACCCAATGTAAGCAATTATTTAATGATTTAGAAGATGTTATTAGTAAAAAAAGAAATAATCACTTTTTTGGAAGTATTGTTTCTATTTTAAGTAGTGATTATGGAACAGAGTTTCAAATTATTGATGGTCAACAACGATTAACCACAATATCTTTATTACTTTTATCCATGCATAATCTATTGAAGAACAATATTGTAGTGAGTCTAGATAATCAGTTACAAAGAAAGATTTATGAAGAGTATTTGGTTAATAAATATAATCCAGAAGAGAAAAGAATTAAACTTAAGAATACTAGTAATAATCAAAAGTACTATAAAGCTCTTTTAGATGGAAATGAAATTGATGATGTTAAAACTAATATACTTCTAAATTATAATTATTTTACTGATCGAATTAGAACTTCGAAGTATAATGTTGACGATATTTTTAGTGCTATAAAGAAGTTAATTGTAATTGATATAGTCTTAAATAAAGAAGATGAACCTCAAAAAATATTTGAAAGTATAAACTCTACAGGATTAGATTTATCTGAAGCTGATAAAATTCGGAATTATCTACTCATGGATTTAGAACATGAAACTCAAGAAAAATACTATACAAACTATTGGAATAAAATAGAAACAAATTTGAGTGTTAGCAGTTATTTAATAACTTTATTTATTCGTGACTATTTAACTTTAAAAACTGGGAAGATTGGGAAAATTACTGATATATACTTAGTGTTTAAACAGTATTATGAAGAAGTTAAATCTGAGAAAGAGTCTGTTCTAGTTAATCTACTAGAATATTCTTACCTATATTCAAGAATTATAAATGCTAATCATTTAAATGATCTAATTAGGTATAGTTTAAAGAGAATAAATCAACTCGAAGCAACTGTTACATATCCTTTTTTATTGAATATATTTAAGTTAAACAAGGAAAATCTTGTAAGTGAAAAAGATATAATTAGAATCTTAAATACAATAGAAAACTATATATTCAAGCGAGTAATTGTTGATCTACCTTCCAATGCATTAGGAGGAGTTTTTTCAACAATACATAAAGAAGTAGACAGGTATATTGATAGTAATTATCTAAACTACGCAGATGCATTTATTTATTCACTAAAATCTAGAACTGGAAATGCTAGATATCCAGATGATGAAGAGTTTGAATCTAAGCTCAGAGTTAAAGACGTATATTCGATGCAACCAAAAAACAAACACTATTTATTTGAGAAATTTGAAAATAGAGATAATCTGGAACATGTTAATGTATATGAAATGATTCAAAAAGGGGCGTTTACAATTGAGCATATTATGCCACAGTCTCTCACGGATGAGTGGATAAAAGAATTAGGGTCTGAATATGATCGTGTACATGAAACATGGTTGCATAGATTAGCGAACCTATCATTAACTGCTTACAATTCCAAGTATAGTAATTCTTCTTTTAGTACAAAAAAGACTATTGAAAAAGGATATAATCAAAGTAATTTAGTTCTAAATCAGTATTTAAAAGAAGTAGATTATTGGAATGAAGAAATGTTGCAGAAGAGAGAAGATTTGCTAATACATGAAGCAAGTAAAATTTGGAAAACAGAAGAAGT
>Ga0116211_1001294_pt1 | contig 11982 bp, 9 predicted proteins | sample SaghotsprinmetaG_FD_94484 | JGI IMG/M metagenome (GOLD analysis project Ga0116211, IMG submission 94484) | Hot spring microbial communities from South Africa to study Microbial Dark Matter (Phase II) - Sagole hot spring metaG | ecosystem: Environmental > Aquatic > Thermal springs > Hot (42-90C) ... | reverse complement strand
TTTGAACTTTGAACTTTGAATTTTGAATTTTGAATTTTGAACTCTAAAACCTTCGAGGTTGGCAGCCCCCACCGTGTTAATCCCCCAGTTTACCCTAGGGAAGGTTGCGGACTGTTCAGAGCAAACCTTTATACTGTCGTTGCGGTTTTCGCAAGCAGTGCTTTAAAAAAATTTGCATAAAGCGCCTTAACCTGGTAATAAAGTAGTCAATATGTAACAAACTTTCACTTGACTGTTAGAATTGTTAACATTCGCAGCGTGAGTCGCCTCTCTAATAATTGATATGGCCCCAGTTACAGCACCGACCAAACCCCAGCCCCTGGCTGCCCCAGCGGAACAGTTGCAGACGTGTTTATCCCTAGCGGAAGACTTGGAGCAACGGGCCGCTGCCGAGGTTGCCTTTGAACAGCTTCGCGATCGCGCCAGTGTTGATCAGGCGGACGCAGCGGAACTCATCAACCTGTTATGGAAGGAATTGTTAGCGGCCCGTCACTCGGCCAGCTTTTGGCGCAAGGTTGCTGATGTAGAGAAGGAAATTTCCGAACGGCTAGCGGCCAGCCATGCCCAGCTTCAGCAAAACCACATTCGCCTCGTCCAAGAACAGTAGACCTTGGCAGGAATCGGGTGGATCGGGTCCGTGCGTTGCCGAAAGGGCGGTATGGCTCTGGACAAACGGAACCAAGTCACCTGAGCAAAAATGATCGGGCGGGAGGATTGTCGATCGCTTTCTCCTGCCTCTAGAATCAGATATCCCCATCAGGCAAGGCGATTTAGATCGGTAAACAGGGCGATGGGTCGCCCAGCTTTTTGCTGACTGAGGGGGCCTCAAGGACACATCTTGGGTAGGGGGATGCCCAACTGACTAGGCGTAGCCTATGGTGATGCTATGGGCAAGGGCTGGACGGAGCAGGGCTACCCTAACCGATCTTCGCGGACCTCCCTATTCACTTCACCCACCCGACTTCACCCCTGTGACACCACTGCCGTATAGTTCGCTCTCCCATCTAGAGTGTGCCCGCTGCCAACAACCGTATGATGCCGATCGCCTGCACAATACTTGCACCTGCGGTTCCCCCCTCTTAGCCCGCTACGATCTGTCCGCCGTCGCCCGCACGTTAACGCCTGCGGCGCTTGCCCCGCGATCGGCTACCCTCTGGCGCTACCACGAACTATTACCCGTCCGCCAACCCGCAGACATTGTTTCCCTAGGGGAAGGCTGGACACCCCTGTTCCCCTTGCCCCGCCTCGCCCAGTCCCTTGGCATAGGCCAGTTATTGATCAAGGACGAAAGTGCGAATCCAGGGGATACCTTTAAGGCACGAGGGGCCACGGTTGGGATTTCGCAGGCGATCGCCCTGGGGGCAGAGAAATTGGCGATCGCCACCAACGGCAATGCGGGGGAAGCCTGGGCACTGTATGCGGCGCGGGCGGGGATTCCCCTGACGGTGCTGATGCCCCAGGATGCGAACCCAGTGTCCCAACGCCTCTGTGCGGGGGCCGGGGCCGCGACCTACCTGGTGGATGGTTTGATTGCCGATGCTGGGAATTGGATTCAGCAACACTTTCAACCCCAGGGGTGGTTTGATGTCTCAACCCTGAAGGAACCCTACCGGCTGGAGGGGAAAAAGACGATGGGATATGAAATCGCTGAGCAATTAGGTTGGCAGTTGCCCGACGCGATCGTGTTTCCCACAGGGGGCGGTATTGCGATCGCGGCCATGTATAAAGCGTTCCAAGAACTCCAGGAATTAGGTTGGGTGCAGGGACCCTTGCCACGGTTAATTGCCGTCCAAGCCGATGGCTGTGCTCCCCTGGTCCAAGCCTTCCATGCCCAGGCCACCACCTCGGAATATTGCCACAATGCCCACACCTTTGCCACGGGGCTGCGGGTGCCCAAATCCTTTGGGGACTTTATGGTGCTGGAGGCCCTCTATGCGACCAAGGGCTATGCGATCGCGGTGTCTGACGGGGAAATTGCCGCTGCCATTCAGCAAACCTTAGCGACGGAGGGGGTGTTCCTTTGTCCAGAAGCCGCGTCGGTGATCCCGGCGATTCAAACCCTGGGGCAAAAGGGGATTCTCCACCCCGACGATCGGGTGGTGATCCTAGGATCAGGCAGCGGTTGCAAATACCCCGACAGCCTGTCCACACCGGAACTCAAAGTTTTAAGTAAAACACCTTCGCTGGAGGCTGTCCCGCACCACTAGTAGATCAACAAGAAAATTCTGCAACGCTTGTAGAGCTGGCTAAGCGCCTGCAACGACTGAAGTCGTTACTACCAACGTTGCGAAACTTTACAGCCTTTCCCGTGCTGATGAGGTGCAATGCAATCCTCAATAGTCGGGTCAATGCGGCGATAGCAGGACCTTGTCAGTCTGGAAATTAGGGGTAGGGGCGGGTTGACTGGCAAGGGGAGCAGGCCCCCCAACCCCCGCACGCGGGGGCAGGGGGCATCCATCAAACCCGCCCGCTAGGGTCAGATCAGGGACCCCAAAGGGCGGGTTTTTAGTCAAATTCAGAGGGTTAATTGCCAGAGGGTTGCTCAACCCGCCCCGACAGAATCCGGTTGCGGCGATCGGCTCTCTTCTCTTTTCTCTCTTCTCTCTTCTCTCTTCTCAAAGGGATGGGGTTGCTCAACCCGCCCCTACGCATTGGGTTAAGAATAGGACACCAACCTTACGGGCCTGGGAACCGCTTTATGTTTACTGTACTAGTCCTGATCTCACTGAGTGGCCGAGGTCACTGGACTGTCGGCTGGCGTTGAGTCTGCGAGGCCCAACCCGTTCACGCACTTGGTGGGGTCGTACTGCTGGCTCAGCCCGTTCGCGTAGCATCTTCCTAGGAGAAACGGATTATTTTCCCGGTCGCCCTGAGCCTGTCGAAGGGAGAAGCTCTCTGTCGAAGGCTCTTAGCGTTTATCTGCAACTCTCAAGTTTAGGGCTGACAGACCACTCAGGGGAACATCGGTCCGTTCAACCAGTCAAGGTATCCTGGTTGGTTGCTTAAGATACCGAACCTTAACAACACACCGGGTTCCAGATCTTGCCAGATCTTCAGAATTACTAAGAGGTCAATATATTATTATGCAAATTCGTGCATCGCTGGTGGCGAGTGCCGCCTGTGCCCTGGTGGGGGTTCCCCTTCTGGCCCCCGTCGTCGGAGCCGCGATCGATTCCGCCTCCCCCAGTCCTGCTTCCCCCACCCTGGTCGCCCAACGGGCCGCCCTCAACCTGGCCGGAGAGGGTGAAGGGACCTTATCCATTGGGACGCGTCCCAATCAGACCATCACCTTTGTCAGCGTCATCAGCCAGCCCAATCGTCCGGTGGAAATTTCCTTACGGCTAGCCGATGGCACCCTCCAACGCTGGGGGGGACAACAGGTGGGGGGTGGCAGTAACCAGGCCAGTATCCGGCTCACCAATGCCGGGGAAGCTGACGCGTCGGGGACTCTGACGGTCCGTTATCAGGGGAATCGGCTGATCTCCCTCGTCGGTAATGGCGCGATCGATGGCCAGCGGATGTCCGTGCGCTTTACCGTGGGCGACCATACGGTGAATCCGCTCCCGCCTGATCCTCCCACCCAGCTTGCCCAGTTTGGCCAGGGTCTTTTGGGGATACAAGGTCGTCCCAGCCAACCCGTGACCTTTGCGTCGGCGATGATCCAGCCCGATGGTCGTACAGAGTTATCGGTGCGGTTAGCGGATGGCACGCTCATGAGCTTTGGCGGGCAAGCCACCCGCCGCAGTGCCTATGAGGTGGTGGTGAACCTAACCAGTTCGGGGATGGCGGATGCCAGTGGGACCGCCAATATCAGACCGGGTCCGAATAATGGGATTGTCAGTCTGATCGTGAATGGCACCCTGGACGGACAAACCTTCTTCCTGCAATTCTCTGGCCAATAGAGGTCTCTGGCCAATAGAGGGCGGGTGTGGGGCCGCTAGTACAGTAAACATAAGTTTCGTATCGTAAAGTTTCGCCACGTTTATAGGGGCAGGTTCACCCTGACTGATCGGGTTGACAGACAACCTAAATAAACCTGCCCCTCCTTCAGTCATTGCTGGCGCTTAGCCAACCCTACCAGCGTTGCCGAATTTTCTGGCTGATCTACGAGGATAGTCGCGGCTGTTTGCGGGGCAAACAGGATCGCGTTGTCAGTTGTTTGCGCGGGGGCAGGCAGGATGTCTACCCCACAAGTCTGGTTCGGCAACTCAACAGAGCCAGTGAACGGGTTGGGTCACCCCCAGGGCCGCGCGAATTGGGTAAAATAATGTAAAGTTTTCTCAGAATCCTACAGGACGGGTGACCCATGCGCGTAATTTTACTCACTGGCAAAGGTGGTGTGGGCAAAACATCCGTTGCCGCAGCGACCGGGCTGCGTTGTGCTGAATTGGGCTATAAAACCCTGGTCTTGAGTACCGATCCGGCCCATTCCCTCGCCGATAGTTTTGATCTCGAACTGAGCCATGAACCGCGCCTGGTGAAACCCAATTTGTGGGGGGCGGAACTGGATGCGCTCATGGAGTTGGAAAACAACTGGGGAGCCGTCAAGCGCTACATCACCCAGGTGTTGCAGGCACGGGGATTGGAGGGGGTTGAAGCGGAGGAGTTGGCGATCCTGCCGGGGATGGATGAAATTTTTAGCCTGGTGCGGATGAAACGCCACTACGATGAGGGGGAATTTGAGGTTTTAATTATTGATTCAGCCCCCACAGGCACCGCCCTCCGCTTACTCAGTTTGCCGGAGGTGGCGGGGTGGTATATGCGGCGCTTTTATAAGCCCTTGCAACGCATGTCGATCGCCCTCCGTCCGGTGTTTGAACCCATCTTCAAGCCCTTGACCGGGTTTTCCTTGCCCGATCGCGAGGTGATGGATGCGCCCTACGAGTTCTATGAACAGATCGAGGCCCTGGAAAAGGTGCTGACGGATAATGCCCAAACCTCGGTCCGGCTGGTCACCAATCCGGAAAAAATGGTGATCAAGGAATCGCTCCGTGCCCACGCCTATTTGAGTTTGTACAATGTCGGGACCGATTTGGTGATCGCCAATCGGATCATTCCGGAGCAGGTGACCGATCCCTTCTTCCAGCGCTGGAAGGCATCTCAACAACAATATCGCCAGGAAATTCGGGACAATTTTCAACCTTTACCGATTAAGGAAGTACCCCTCTACTCGGAAGAACTCTGCGGTCTGGCGGCGTTGGAGCACCTGAAGGAAACGCTCTATGCCGGGGAAGATCCAACCCAAGTGTATTACAAGGAAACGACCCTACGGGTGACACAACAGTCAGATCACTATAGCCTGGAAATCTATTTGCCGGGGATTCCCAAAAGCCAGGTCGAACTGAGTAAATCGGGGGATGAACTGAATATTCGGATTGGCAATCACCGTCGTAACCTGGTGCTTCCCCAAGCCCTGGCGGCCCTGCAACCGGCTGGGGCCAAAATGGAGGAAGATTACCTCAAGATCCGCTTTGCTAACCCTGTCACTGTTTAATACTGTTTAACACCGCTTAACATGAGCGCGACGGAAAAGTTAGAAACGATCGTTCTGCAATTGCCCACGGTACTCGATGCGGCCCTGGCTGCCCAAGCGGCGCGATCGGGGCAATCGAAATCAGACATTGTGACAGCAATTTTGCAAGCCCATTTGATCCTAGAGGTACCCAGTCAGACCCCTGATCCGGGGCTGAGCAGTCGCCTGACGGCCCTGCAAGAACGCCTCACCCAGATGGAACACAATCTTGCCTACTATCAACTGATGATCCAGAAGCAAAATTTGAAATCCGCCCCCGTGATCCCGATCGCCGACGATGGGATTGAGGACGAACCGGATGAGGTGCTGGAGGGCTTTTTGTAGCGGGATAGCAGACAGCGCTAACGGCCTGTGGTAGATTAGCGATAAATCGGTCAGTCAAATTTCGCGATCATTCAGGCACGCTTCACCCCGATCGCAGCCCTGAATCCTGGGGTTGTCCATATTTGGTATCGTTATTGGTATCGTTATTAGGTATGGTCAAGCAACGTGAGCGCCCTGCATCCGGGTGGTTAGGGAGTGTCCTTGGTTGACCCCCTTGTTGGCGAGTTACGGGATTAAGCATGAGCCGCTTAGATACTGCCCAAGTCGAACAACTGGAAGAGATCGGCATCTATCTGAAGGCGATCCGAGAGAAACAGGGTAAGTCCCTGGAGGAGATTGCCACGAAGACGTTCATTCCCTTGCGGCTGCTGAAGGCGATCGAGGTGGGGAATGCCCAACCCTTGCCCGAAGCGGTGTTTATCCAGGGGTTTATCCGTCGCTATGCGGAAGCCCTGGGGCTGAATGGGATGGATCTATCCCAGCGTTTTGCAGTGGCCACGATGCCAGTGCCCCCGTCGTTTGCGGAACCCCCAACGGCTCCTGTCGATCCAGCCTTGGCCCTGCGACCCCCCACATCGCCCTCGATCGCGCCCACTGCTCCCGTGGCACCGTCTGCCGTAACGCCATCGCCCGTAACGCCATCCCCCGTCACACTACCCGCAACACCCCCGACAGGGTCGCCCTTGCCCAGGGGTCAGGTGCTGGAACCAACGATCGAGTCGGCCCAGCGTCCCAACTGGATACCGGCCTATGTGGTGGGGGGACTGGTGGTTTTGATCGGGTTGGGCTATGCGATCGCGGGGCAATTCCGCTCGCCAACGGAGGCCCCAGCGTTCCCCGAAGCCTCGACGGAACCGGACCTGCCACGCCAACCCCCCCCAGGGACATCGGAGACACCCGCGATCGCCACTGCCCCCATTACCAGCCCTAGTCCGGTGGTTTCCCCTAGTCCCCAACTTGCTCCGGCGGCAGGACCCGTGGCGGTGAATGTCAATTTCCAGGGTACGTCCTGGATCGAGGTGACGATCGATGGCCAAGTGGCGTTTGAAGGCACGTTAGAGGCCGGTACCCAGCGCACATGGTCGGGCCAGGAGCAGGTGACGATCGTGGCGGGCAATGCCGGGGCGGTGTTGGTGAGCTATAACCAGGGACAGGCGACCCCAATGGGCGGAGCGGGGGAAGTGCAGGAGCGATCGTTCCCCCCGGTGTCTACGGCACAAACTCCCCAAAATGAGGATTAGGGGAATTAGGGGATCGACAACAAAGGCCGCAACGTGGGAGGATAATATCTTGTTGCTGTTGCTGAACACCCCCTAGCGTTATGGTTCAATCGGATTCGCTCGTACTACCCAATCCCAGCCGCTTGGAAGCTTTAGTTCAGGGGCGTCGGTACTGGGCGGAGCGGTGGTTAGTCTCACCAGAGGCGAAGCTACGGGATGCTTATGAGACTGAGGTTCGTCAACAGTTTTTGGCACTACGATCGACTAACTTGCGATATTTACCTCTGAATCAAACCGATGAACGCTTCGTCCAGCAACTAGAGCAGCGTCTTCAGGAAACGCGATCGCTCCAAATTCTATTAGCGTTAACCCCCTATCGGTTTGCGTATCAATTATCCGTTGATATCCTACGGGGGTTTCCTATCCCTGGCTGGTTGTTGACCGATCTCTTGGATTATTTGCTAGAGCCGATCGCATTTTTTACCGAGGTGGGTGCAGCGGAGCGCTACGCTGCGTTTATGTTAACCTTAACGCGGAGTTTGCTGACCCAAGTTTCGCAAAATCCTGATTCTTCTGTTTGGCAGGATGTGGCCCAACGCTTTGCGCAACAGGCGCATTTTCTACCCTGCTGTATCAATAATCTCAACTTAAAAGACCTGTACCAGCAGCGATCGCAACTCCTGGAAGTTGCCCTCAAAGCTCAAGGTGCTACCCTCGACTATACGTTTCCTGATCGTCCCCAGCGCGATTGGCTAAAGATCGGCATCCTCACCACCTACCTCTTGCCGTCTCTTGAAACTATCACCACATTACCCATTTTTGAATATCTTGATCACAGCCAGTTTTATATCATAATCTATAGTTTTGCCAGTGATGGTAATGAGATTGAGCAATACTGCCGTACCCGCTGCGATCACTTTGTGGTGCTACCCGGAGATACGGTGCAGGCGGCTGAGCGTGTCCGCCAAGATCATCTCGATTTCTTGTGGATTAGCACCAATGTGACCCATACGGCCAGTCCGGCCACGCAGTTATCGCACTACCGCTTAGCCCGCATCCAGGTAGCGTCTGGAAATGTACCGGTTAGTACAGGGATTCGCCACATTGACTATTATCTAATCGGTAGCTACGATGCCGCGTCTAACAGTCAAGCGCATCACAGTGAAACTCTGGCTATCCTGCCAGAAACCACGACAGCCTGTTACAACCTGGAGATCTTCGGTCAGCAGTTGGCGACGGAATACCCCACACGACAGGATTGGGGGGCCACGGAACAGACGGTTGTGTTTATATCAGGGGCAACGCTCTATACCCTTACACCAGAAGTTCTCCATACTTGGGCTGCGTTGCTCGATCGCATACCGGATTCCATCCTGGTGATCTATGTTTTTACCTTAAATTTGAGCGAGAACTATCCTAAGGAGGGCTTTTTAAGCCTCGTCCACGCTATTCTGCGCCAGCATCAAGTCGACACCCAACGGCTGGTCTTTATTGATAACGATATGCTCCTCAATCCCGAAAATGTCAGGGCGTATCTGCGGCTAGCCGATATCTATCTGGAAGCGTTCCCGATGACGACGCCCTTGGCAGTCCTGGATGCACTGGCCGTGGGGGTGCCGGTGGTGACCTTAGCCGGAGAAACCCTACGGGAAAATCGGACGGCGGGCCTCTTACGGGCGTTGCAGTTGGATGACTGCATTGCCTCAACCCTGGGAGACTATTTCGATCGTGCTCTGACACTAGCGACAGATGCAGATTTGCGGTATCGTCAGCATCGCCAGCTACGGGAAAAGATGGCCGCTTGGCCTAATTTCTTCAACCGGGACCACTTTGCTCAGCAGGTTGGCCAGGTTTTGAAATCGCTCTTCCAGACGTGGTTAGCCCAGCAGACACCCCCAGCAACCCCTGCCCCCACGGCCACACCCACCCTGGGTTTTGGAGCAGCCCCGACGAAGGCAGCACGCAAATCAACGGACAGTACGGCAGGGGGAACAGCGAAGTTGTCTTGGGCTGTAGGAGCAGCTGATCCCCAGCTACAACGGCTTCTCCAGCCAATTAAGGCAGCTTTAAAAGCTGGTGACTATAGCCAGATGATCACCCATTGCCAAGCGGCGATCGTGGACTACCCCCAATCTCTGGTGCTGTCGGGGTATTTGGGGATTGCCCAGGTATTGCAAGGAGACGCTGAGCAAGCCAAGGTAACCTGGGAGGCAGCACTCGCCCCTGTCGAAACTACCGCTGATTCTCCAGGGAAAACGCTACGCGATTCTCCAGGGGAGACGCTACGCGAACGCAAGCAGCGTACTCAAGAGTTGGTCGCGCTGCTCCATGAGGTTGCCGAGCAACAGCAAAAGCAGCAGGCATGGACTTCGGCTGTGAGCCTACGCCGCCAGATTCTGCATTTTGCCCCTAAGGATTGTCTGAATCAATTGCGGTTGATGGAATGTCTACTACGGGAAAAAACCTTCTCTGGCCCGGTTATTTATGAACTGGGCGTCATTGAGACCCTCACACCAGAAATTGTCCAGACCTATAACCCTGATCACCTGATGGGGTTGCTGAACTACGTCTGGGGTGCTGATTTCAGCCACGAAGCGGTTCTCGCGTTCACCACGGCTTGTCTGCGTTGTGTAAAAAACCCGCAAAACTATTCGGGTGTGTTTGGGCAATTAACAGTCAAGCTCAACAATACGATTGGTCGCCCCAATATCGCGATCGCCCTCGCCGATCGCTACTTGGAAATTGTCCCTGAGCAACTCGACTTACTGTGGGCTTTAGTGTCCTACTGCATCGCCTGTCATCAGTTCCGTCGAGGCGTTGTCTTAGCTCGGCGGTATTACCAGTTAGCAACCACCCCCTCGGAAAAACTCTTCGCAAACTATAACCTCTTGCAAGGGTTGTCATCAATCGGAGGACATTGGGAGGAAGCTTATGACCTCATCCAACGCCAAAAGCAACTCCTGGATCAGGTCTTGCAACTGAAACCAGCTGAGGTCGAAAAGAGTGATCCTGGCTTGGGTACCTTGTCAAATTTCCTCTTCTTCTTCCCCTATTTTGACGATCGCCCTGCCAATAACCTCCACCTCCGCCATCAGGCAATGCAGCTATTTCAGGCAGCAACGATTGGCAAGCTCCCAGAAAAAAGTAACACGCGGGCATCCCGTTCTAAGGTAAATCCTGTCTTAGGCACTCGCCCCCTGAAACTAGGGTATATTTCCAACTATTTTGTCAATCACTCGGTTGGGTGGCTAGCACGTTGGTTGATTGAACACCACGATCGCAGTCGCTTTGAACTATACGGCTACTTTGTCAATTACCGCGAGAAGAGTGACTTTCTCCAGTCCTGGTATACCGATAAATTTACCCATCCCCGCCGTCTAGGCTTGGCATCGGAACCCATTATTGAGCAAGTTTGCCAGGATGATATTGACATATTAGTTGATCTGGATAGTCTGACGGTGAATACAACCTGTCGGGTTTTAGCCCATAAGGTAGCACCGATACAAGTCAGTTGGTTGGGTTGGGATGCCCCCGCACTGCCCGCGATCGACTATTTTATTGCCGATCCCTATGTGCTACCCGATGATGCCCAGGAATACTACCCCGAAACCATCTGGCGTTTACCCCAAACCTATATTGCAGTCGATGGCTTTGAAATGGGGATTCCCAGCCTACGACGCGACAAGTTGGGCATTCCTAGTGATGCAGTCATCTACTACACAGGACAAACTGGGTTTAAGTGGAACCTGGAAACCCTACATTTGCAACTGCAAATTATCCAGGAAGTGCCCAATAGTTACTTTTTGATCAAGGGGTTAGCGAAAGAGACTGCGATCCAGGAGGTGTTCCGCGATCTGGCGGAGGCTGCCGGGATTCAGCCTGAACGGTTGCGGTTTCTGCCCAATGCCCCCACGGAGTCAATTCATCGGGCCAATCTTCAGATCGCTGACGTGATTCTCGATACCTATCCCTACAATGGCGCAACGACCACCCTAGAAACCTTGTGGGTGGGGGTTCCCCTGGTCACCCGTGTGGGACAGCAGTTTGCGGCACGCAATAGCTATACGATGCTGGTGAATGCGGGGATTGAGGAAGGGATTGCCTGGACACCTGAAGAGTACGTGGAGTGGGGTGTGCGCTATGGTAAGGATGCAGATCTCCGTCGGTTAGTGCGGGATAAGTTGCGGCAATCACGGCAAACGGCTCCCCTGTGGAATGCAGCCCAATTTACCCGCGAAATGGAAAAGGCTTATCTGCAAATGTGGGCAATGAAACATACCAACAGGGAGAGTTGAACGCTGAGCAGTAGCAACAATGGCCAAGATTAACCAGAAAAACGTCGAAACGCTGAACTACCACTCCCATTCAACCGGGTCCCAATGATTCGGGGTGACTTCATCCAGAAGCACGTCATCCTGGTGCTTCGCCATTGTGGCAAAGGCGTCATCCCATCCCTGTCGCCGGTGGGGTGCTGTGCGAATCGTGAAAGGCTGGGATTCCTCAGGATCGCATTGTGTTAGCCTCTCACCTCGCCTATAGATAGGTATCATCACAGTCCTAATAATTCCTCAATCGTTAAGTTGATATCACTAGCAATTTGCCACAGCAATCTAGGGGAGATGTCACGTCCTTTGTGAAAGGGGACAGTTGTACAACGTCCGTCAGGATGACGAAATTGTTTATGTGATCCTTTCTGACGAACTTCAACAAAACCCAGTTTTTCTAGAAGGCGAACGACTGCTTGTGGTTTCAGTACCGGGATATAGCAATCCCAGATGATTCATGAGAGAAGCCAATCCTATATCTACTGATAGAGATTCACTATGTCCCTTCCCATTCTCATAAATGACTTGGGATTGCTATATTACTCATCGGCTACTGAACCGCAATCTGCTGAATACCAAT
>Ga0116211_1001284_pt1 | contig 12031 bp, 11 predicted proteins | sample SaghotsprinmetaG_FD_94484 | JGI IMG/M metagenome (GOLD analysis project Ga0116211, IMG submission 94484) | Hot spring microbial communities from South Africa to study Microbial Dark Matter (Phase II) - Sagole hot spring metaG | ecosystem: Environmental > Aquatic > Thermal springs > Hot (42-90C) ... | reverse complement strand
TATAGATGTGCTGACCAGCAAACACCGGCGCTTCTGGCAGGTATACGCCATTACCGCCAACTGGATTATCGACTTTGAGGCCGTATTGCAGCCCGACTTTATAGTCGTCCACACCATGACCGGGGGCGGTATGCACCGCGCCGGTTCCGCTGGTGGCGATGACGTGTTCACCCAAGATCACCGGCACTTGACGGGTCGCAATAAACGGATGCTGGAGCTGTAATCCCTCTAACGCCTGACCTTTAAAACTCGCCAGCACTTGCACGTCTTGTAGCGCGTAACGCTCACAGGCACTCTCAACCAGATCAGCCGCCAGAATCAGCTGCGCAGTCCCCTGCTCGCCTTGCGCTTGAATCAGTTGGTAGTCGATTTCAGCATTTAAGGCGACCGCTTGGTTGGCAGGCAATGTCCACGGCGTGGTTGTCCAGATCACGATATCCACAGTTGTGGATAAGTTATCCACAGCCACACCGATCCTTGTGGATAAGTCAGCTAAGTCCTTGACGGTAAAGCCCACATCAATCGCGTCAGATTTTTTATCTTCGTATTCAACTTCGGCTTCAGCCAATGCTGAACCACAATCCAAGCACCAGTTGACTGGTTTTAGACCTGCTTGTACATGGCCATTTTTGACGATCTGAGCCAGTGCGCGCACGGTGTCGGCTTCTTGCTTAAAGTTCATGGTCAGGTACGGATGATCCCAATCGCCGATCACGCCGAGACGCTGAAAATCGGCTTTTTGTAGCTCGACTTGCGCGGCGGCGTAGCTGCGACATTCGGCGCGGAAGGTGGCGGCATCGACTTTTACGCCGACTTTGCCGACTTTTTCTTCGACTTTCAGTTCAATCGGCAGGCCGTGACAATCCCAACCCATCACATACGGCGCATCGAAGCCGGATAAGGTTTTGGATTTTATAATAATGTCTTTTAGAACTTTGTTGACTGCATGCCCAATGTGAATTTGCCCGTTGGCGTACGGAGGGCCATCGTGCAGGATGTATTTGGGCGCACCAGCGCGCGCGGCACGGATCTGCTGATATAGGCCGTCGGCTTGCCACTCGGCCAGCCATTGCGGTTCGCGCTTGGCAAGTTGGCCTTGCATGGCAAACTCGGTATCGGGCAGGTTTAAGGTCGGTTTGTAGTCTACGCCGCTGTTTTGTTCATCGCTCATGATTGCAACTCGTGTTCTGGATCGACCAGCGGGTCAACCCGTCTGGCAAATCACACTGGAAAATGGTCAACGCCGGTTCTAACGGCTACTCACAAGCACTGTGGGCGGGCTATTTTGCCAGAAAATGCGCGGGGATGGGGAAAGCTAGCTGTTATGAAATTATTTATTGGAAGTCTCTATATGGAGATGATGCTCTGTACCATTGCATCAGCACGGCAAAGCCGCTGATCATTTGTCCAAAACGCCTGACAGCCATGATATTGCGCCGTTGTAAGGTGTAGCGCATCCGGTGCTTTAAGTCCGTGCTCAGCGCGCAGTTGAGCTGCCAACAAAAACACCCCTTCTGGCATCGATAAGCAGCTAAACCTCGCCAAACCCTGCTGATAATAGTCCTGCAATACTGAATTTTGCTGCTTAAAGGGTGCGACTAGACATTCCATTTTGACCAGTGGTGAGATGGCAAATTGTGCTGAGGGATATTCTGACAATCGTTGCAAGACCTGTGCGCCAAACTGCGGGTGACGCTCAAATGCGTAAATCACCAGACACGTGTCGAGATAGATCAATCCCATGCTAGACGCTGCTCAAGAATGGCTGCGTCAATTTGTTCGGCTGAACGTGCATGCTCTGTGGGCAGTGGGTGTTGCAGTAGCCAGTCGGTCATGGACGCTGTGGTGGATGACTCAGCCAGATGTTGCGCTGTCATCAGGGCGTGCATCTGCGCGTACATGGCAGCAGGCACGCAATAAAATGCAGGCTGATTCCGGTTGAGTACGGCAATCGGCTGGCCTTGGGCACTGGCGACGACCTTCATCGGATTGGCTTTTAGCTCCGATACGCTCGCGACCATATTTGCTAAAATTTGTGCAGCCATTTGACTCACCTGCTCTACGCCTGACTCAAGACCTGATTATAGGTCGACTAAATGGTCTTTTCAATTAAAAACTAAACACCCGCGTCAGCATGATCCTCACGCCATGCCAACAATTTCCGAACATCATCTTGAATCCCGTCTTTGAGCGCATCAAACGACGGGTATTTAATTTCACCATGTAAAAAGTGCAAAAACCGCACTTTGACCCGCAGCCCGTACAAATTGGCCGATGCTTTTGGCAAAAACACCTCCAGCCGCCACGTCAACGGCACAATGCCCTCTAACGCTGGCCGCGTGCCGAGATGCCCTGCCCCATACAACCGATCCGGCGCATAACCCAACACCCCACCGTTGACCCGTTCTGGCAACGTCGCACCGCTTAACGTCTGCATCTCCACCGCATAAATCCCATGCAGACAAGGCTTTAAACGATTTAACGCGACATTGGCGGTCGGAAAATCAATCGTCCGGCCAATCTGATCACCGTACTGCACACGCCCCGTAATCGTATACGGCCGACCGAGCAGATGCGCCGCTTGCACAAAATCACCATCTTGCAAACATTGCCGAATCCGCGTCGAGCTGACCCGCCCACCGTCGATTTCGATGGTCGGCAGTGACGCAACTGGAAAGCCATAATTGATCAAAAACTCACGGTCACCCGCACGATCACAACCAAAGCGGAAATCATCGCCAATAATCAGGCTTTGCGCGTTTAGGCGATGCTTGAGCAGATCGGCAAACGCTTGTGCGGTCAGCGAGCGAAACGCCTGATCAAAGCGTACTGAAACGATGTAATCCACACCAAGATCGCGCAATAGTTCGATTTTTTCACGCCATGCGGTGATGCGTGGTGGCGCGTCGAGACCTTTAAAAAACTCTAGCGGCTGCGGCTCAAACACCATGACCAGTGTTTTTAGTTGTTGTTCGTGTGCGGTCTGTTGCAGTGCGGCGATCATCGCTTGATGACCGACATGCACCCCGTCAAAATTACCAATCGTGACCGCAGTCGGCGGCAGGTTAAACCCTTCAGGAAGCGCGTGTAAACGGAGCAATTTCATAGACAGACCATGCACAGCAACAGCAAGACAGGGCTGCTATTTTGCCAGAAAAATAGGGTGAAGGGATTGGCAGATTGCACAAGGCCGACGACAACAGCCGACAGGCCAAACGCATCTGGCCTGTTGTTTAACAACCGTAAGCAGTGTTATTTCAGCGCAGCATCATGCTTCTCGGTAAAGTCCTCAAAGCCTTCACGCACCACAGGCCGCGAATGCCCTGTCAACACACTGACCACGATAATCGCCAATAGACTCAAGAAAAACCCTGGGATCATCTCGTACAGACCGCCCATGTTGGCCTTGAGATTAGGGATATAAATCCACGCAATCACCGTCAGCGCACCCGTCAACATCCCTGCCAAAGCCGCCCAACGGCTCATTTGCTTCCAATACAAACTCATGATGATCACTGGACCAAACGCCGCACCAAAACCTGCCCACGCATTACCGACCAAGCCCAAAATCGTATCATTTGGGGTGTATGCCAGTGCAATAGATACCAAGGCCACCAACAGCACGCCCAGCCGACCCATCAACACCAACTCGGCATCACCCGCCTCTTTACGCAAGAAGCTCTTATAAAAATCACCCACCAACGCGCTTGACGTGACCAAAAGCTGCGATGAAATGGTACTCATGATCGCCGCCAAAATCGCCGCCAACAAAAAGCCTGCAATCAACGGATGGAACAACACCTGCGACAAATAAATAAAAATCGTCTCAGGATTATTGAGCGATAAGCCATTTTGCGTGACATAGGCCAGTCCGGTAAATCCGGTCAGCACTGCACCGACAATCGCCACCAGCATCCACGTCATGCCAATCCGACGTGCCGTTGCCAGCGACTTCACATCCCGAATCGCCATAAACCGCACAATAATATGCGGCTGACCAGCATAGCCCAGTCCCCATGCCATTAAACTGACAAAGCCAATAACGGTCAGTCCTTGGGTCATTGAGGTTAGATTTGGATCAACCGCGCGAATGATCTCAAAGGTATCCGCCACCCCACCAAGACTGCTAAACGCCACCAGCGGCACCAGAACCAGCGCAAGGAACATGATCACGCCTTGCACAAAATCGGTCATGCTGACCGCCAAAAAACCACCAAACAAGGTATAGGCCACCACCACGGCAGAGGTGACCAGTAAACCCAGCCGATAGTCCAAACCAAAAGCGCTTTCGAATAACACCCCACCCGACACCATACCGGCCGAGGTATACAGGGTAAAAAACACCAGTACAATCACTGCCGAAATCAACCGCAATAACCGAGTGTCATCCACAAAACGATTTTCAAAAAAATCAGGAATGGTCAAAGAGTCTTTGGCCACAAAGGTATAAGTGCGTAAGCGTGGCGCAACAAACACATAGTTTAAATACGCCCCAATCGCCAGACCCACTGCGATCCAAGCCTCGGTCAGCCCTGCCGCAAAAATCGCACCGGGCAAACCCATCAACATCCAACCACTCATGTCCGATGCACCGGCTGAGAGTGCAGTCACACTCGGGCCAATCTTGCGCCCACCCAACATATACTCAGACAAATCACCGGTCGAATGGCGAAAGCCATACCAACCAATCCCTAACATCACCACAAAATACACTGCCAAAGACAGATACACTTCTACGCCGAGGGCAACCCCTGTCATCCGGTTTCTCCGTTGTTGTGTTCAGTCAAAAACAGCATAACATCATTTCAAGGGCTGGTTAAAAAACCAACTGTCTAACCAAAGCGGCGTAGATTCGGCTTTCCTGTGCTACCATCCGCGCCAATTCAGCCGTGTCGGTCACGTTTTTTGATGTTAGTCAGTCCACCATAATTTGTTGATCTTAGATTTTTGTCCGCCTCGCTTGAGGGGGATGTCGTTTGTGCGCCTTTTTTCATTCATTTTTTATTCGGTTTTATGTCGGCACTGCGCTGCTTGATGGGTTCATCAGGTCGGGCTGGGGCTGGGCATACTTTTTTGGGTGATTTTTCTGATGTGGCAATCCGTCCAACAACAATGGTTCTCAAATATTCGGGGCGATGTGCTGTCTGGTCTGGTGGTCGCGCTGGCCTTGATTCCCGAAGCGATTGCATTTTCGATTATTGCAGGGGTTGACCCGAAAGTCGGCTTGTACGCGTCGTTTTGTATCGCGGTGATGATCTCGTTTGTCGGTGGTCGTCCGGCGATGATTTCGGCAGCCACTGCGGCGATGGCGGTGCTGATGGTGACCTTGGTCAAGGTACACGGACTGGAATATCTGCTAGCGGCGACCCTACTGTGTGGGGTGATTCAGATCATCATGGGGCTGCTCAAGCTCGGCAGTCTGATGCGCTTTGTGTCCAAGTCGGTGGTGATTGGCTTTGTCAATGCGTTGGCGATTTTGATCTTTATGGCACAACTGCCCGAACTGACCAACGTCACGTGGCAGGTCTACGTGATGACTGCGTGTGGTTTAGCGATTATTTATCTGTTTCCGTATCTGCCAAAAATCGGCAAAGTCATTCCGTCGCCACTGGTCACCATTATTGTGCTGACCATCATTGCGCTACTGTTGAAAGTAGATATTCGTACGGTCGGCGATATGGGTGCATTGCCCGATACGCTGCCGATTTTCCTCTGGCCAGATGTGCCATTGACCCTTGAAACCCTAAAAATTATTTTCCCATACTCGATGGCGTTGGCGGTCGTGGGGCTATTAGAGTCGATGATGACGGCCACGATTGTCGATGAAATGACTGATACCAGCAGTGACAAAAATAAAGAATGTCGCGGCCAAGGCATCGCCAATATTGGCTCAGGTCTGCTCGGCGGCATGGCCGGTTGTGCGATGATTGGTCAGTCGATGATTAACGTCAAATCTGGCGGAAGAACGCGGCTCTCGACTTTTTTGGCAGGGGTGTTTTTGCTGATTATGGTGGTGTTTTTAAGTGATTTGATCGGGGCGATTCCGATGGCGGCCTTGGTTGCGGTGATGATTATGGTGTCGATCAGCACCTTTAACTGGGATTCGGTACTGAAAATCCGTGACTATCCGCGCTCATCGAATATCGTGATGATTGCAACGGTTGCGGTGGTGGTGGCGACCCACAACTTGGCCTATGGGGTACTGACTGGCGTGCTGCTGTCGGCGTTGTTTTTTGCGCATAAAATCGGGCATTTGTTGTACATCGACAGCCATACAGATGACGCTGCACAAACCCGTGTGTATCAGGTGTCGGGGCAGGTATTTTTTGCGTCGTCGGAGCATTTTATCGCGGCATTTGAGATGAACGAAACCTTGCCACGTGTGGTGATTGACCTGCAACACGCGCATCTGTGGGATGTGAAGGCGGTCGCGTCCTTGGATAAGGTGGTGTTAAAGCTGCGCAAAAATGGCCATTTGGTTGAGGTGCTAGGGCTGAATCAAGCCAGTGCGACCTTGGTCGATCAGTATGGTGTTCACCATAAAGCCGACCCTGATACGCTACTGGCGCGGCATTAAGGTGCTCAACACCGCCGATCAAAACCGCTTTTCTAAGGTCAACAATACGCTGGGCAACGACTCGGCACGGCGTTGCTGAAAAAAACCACCTTCTGGCGTGGTCAGCCGCTCGATTCGCTCAACCGCCAGTAGATTACGACCGCTGACGGTGAGCGCCCAGCCTTGATCGAAACGTTTGGTGCTACTGATGTCCAGCGTGGTACGTGCATTCACGCTGCGGATATACGGCTGATCATCCAGCGGCCGACTGTAGCTGGGCTGATAGCCGATGTTCAGACTACTTGACCATTTCAGCGGCTGATACTGATACGACAGGCCGATGCTGCTGCTATACGGCGCGACATTGCTGGCCAGTCGATCCGCTTGGCCAGCCCGTCGAATCTCGGCACGAATCGTCGAAATTTGCCCGTTGAGCAGTAGCGAATGACCGTCTTGGCTGCGTAATGCCCAACGTGCTGACAGCTCCACCCCAGACGCCAGTGCTTGCGCTTGGTTTTGTGGGCGTTCGACAAACCGATCACCTTCTAAACTGACGACTTTTTCAATGTAGTCGTCGATATTCCGCCGAAACACGGTCAAATTAAAGCCACCCGCTTCGCTGTTATAGCCCAATGTGGACTCGACCGACTGAATCTGTTCTGGTTTTAGGTTTGGATTGCCGCCTTGATCGGGATTGTTCAGGCTACCTGCATCGAGATTGGTCGATGCCGTCACGGTCGGCAGCAAATCATCAGAACGCGGCGTGCGCTGCGACTGACTGTAGCCAACTTGCACTGACCACGCCGGATTATATTGGTAGCGATAGGCCAACGCTGGACTCAGGCTGTTTTGTTGATAGTCGACCAAGCCACTACGCTTGAGCCACTCTTGGCGCAACCCTGCGGTGATGGTGTGCTGTTCGGTGATTTTCCAGTTTTCTTCCAGATACAACGCTTGGCGGTCTTCGGTTAGCGGAGCATCAAGATTACTGTCGAGTTGGGTTTGTCGCAGCTCAGCACCAAACTTCACCTGATGCGCCGCACCGATTTTTTGGCTCCCCGCATAGCTGGCTGACCAGTCGCGGGTTTGCTCTTCGACCAAACGCGGCACAGCTTGCCCACTGCTGTTGGACAAAGTCATTTGCTGTTCGTTTTGTTGCTGTGCCGAGATACGCCATTTGTCCTCGCGTGCACCGTGCTTTTGCTCAAGCCGTAGATTCAGTCGGGTGCTGTCGCTGTTGGTCTGCTGCTGGGTACTGTTGTTTTGGCTACTGCTCTGACTGATGGCGGCGTGCTCTCGATAAAAACTTTCGACAAACAATTTACTGTTGTGTGCGTCTTTAAACTCATACTGCAAGCGCGGCGCGAGCATCTTAAACTCGCCTTCATTCTGCTGCCGCTGCACAGTGACGTTACCATCGGCGCGAGTCAATTCAGTCTGCGTGGTGCTGTGATTGCGGGATTGACTGGCCGACACGCTATAGCCGAGTTTGTCACGCTTGCCGTCCAGTTGTAGGTTCATCTGACGTTGTTGTTGCTCCTGTTCACTGTCTGAAAACTCACCGTAACCCAGTTTGATCACGCCGCCCAACGTCCCCGCGCGTGGGTCTTTTAAAATAATATTGATCACACCACCCGCTGCGACTGAACCTTGGGTGACACTGGCTTGTCGGGTCACTTCGATGCGGTCGATCATTTCTGGGGTAAAGGTGTCGATCAACGAAGCACCAGCACGACGGCCACCCTGTACCGCCTCCCCATTCACCAAAATCGTCGGAGCCGCGGTCGAGCCGCGAAACTGCGCTCGGCCTGCCCCACCGGTTGCCCCGATTTGTATACCGGTCGCACGGCGCAGTGCATCGGTGACGGACGCATCGCCATAACGTAGCATTTCGGCCTGACTGATCACCGTCTTGGCAATCGCACTGATCTCTTCAGACACCGGATTGCTGCTGGCATCAGCACGAATAGTCAATTGCCCACCGCCCGTCGATGTTGCTACTGTGGGAGTATTCACCGTTTCAGCGTATCCGGATGTTATAACCGAGCAACCAGCCCAGCACGACAGGATCAACCGACGATACAGCAGCGGCTTTGGTGACGATGACCGCATAAAACACTCCAGAACCATGGCGACCGCAGGATAAAAAACAGTGTGACGCACAATCATGTAGAAAAAATGCAAAAGCTGCGGCTTTTTCAAACGAACATACCCTTCAAACTCCTTGATGGACTGAACTGACAAGCTGAACTGGCGTGATAGTATCGGTCACACGTTAATCCAAGTGTGATCTCCTCAAATGCCGTCCCGCCCCGCACGTCAGCCGCGCCTACCGACGCCTTTAGCATTGCCTGCCGATGCATTCTATGTGCAGCGGTTTCGTGACCATTTGGTTGCGCAAGCGGTCAGTCCCCACACACGCAATGGCTATCTCAGCGATTTGATCCAAGCGCAGCAATCTAGCCCGACCCCGCTGGAAGATTGGACAACCACTCAACTGCAAGACTGGCAGCACCAACGGCAACAGCTTGACCATAGCCCACGCTCGATCAGCCGGATGCAGTCAGCACTGCGGCAGTATTTTCAGTTTTTACGGCAGATCGGTCATCGCGACGACGATCCCACCGCCGAACAAATCAGCCCCGCGCTTGGCCGCCCCCTACCAAAAGATCTATCAGAAACCGATGTGGAACGCTTGCTAAACGCACCCGATTTAGACAATACGCTTGGCATGCGCGACAAAGCCATGCTCGAACTGCTGTATGCTTGCGGGCTACGGGTATCGGAGTTGCTCGGACTCACCTTAGACAGTGTCAACCTCAACGCAGGCGTGTTGCGCGTCACCGGCAAAGGTCAAAAAACCCGCTTGATTCCACTCGGTGAAATCGCCAACGACTATTTACAACGTTATCTGCGCGACAGTCGCCCCAGCCTCAATCGTAATAAGACCATCGATGCGGTGTTTTTGACCCAACAAGGCGGCTTTATGACTCGCCAAAATTTTTGGTACATCATCAAGCATTACGCACTGCTGGCGGGCATTGACGCGCACTTGTCGCCGCACACCTTACGGCATGCGTTTGCCACGCATTTACTCAATCACGGCGCAGACTTGCGCGTGGTGCAACTGTTGCTTGGGCATAGCGACTTGTCCACCACGCAGATCTATACCCATGTGGCACGCGCTCGATTGCAGCAACTGCACCAAGCACATCATCCGCGTGGTTAGCCTGTTTGGTACGCCGATCTATTGTCTGTATTGCAGATTGGTCGGGCGATTAAAACGCCTATCGTTTTAATACAGTTGTTCAGCACTGTATCAATGGCTTTTTGCTATGCTACAGCACGTCCCGACGCTGATTCGCGGTCTTTAACAGCCAAACTCTCAAGGATTTTTCATGCTGACCCAAGCCCCACACATTCCGCTACGCACCAGCCTACTCGCCATGATGGTGGCTTTGTCTGCCTGTAGCAGTAATTCGCAGCCGGTCAGCGGTCAGGCCAATGCTGACCAGTCCAAAACCAACGTAACCAGCAATGCAACAAACAACGCTGTACCTGCTGATTTGGCGCAAAAATTCGGCCAAAATCTGACTAAAGCCGGCCTAAACGCCAAAGTAATCGACATTCAACCGACTGAGGTCAACGGAATTTTTTGGGTGACATTACAAGGATTACCGGCTGTGTTCACCACTGCCGATGGTCAGTATATTTTGCAAGGCGATCTGGTGAAACTCGGCCAAAATCAAATCACAGATGTCACCGCGCCATTGATTCAGGCCAAAGCAGTCAAGTTATTTAATCAGCTTGATCACAGTGATATGGTGGTCTATAAGCCAGCCACTGCGACCAAGGCCGTCGCGTATGTGTTCACTGATCCCGATTGCGGCTACTGTCGCAAGCTGCACAGTGAAATGGCGGAGATCAATGCCAAAGGGATTGAGATTCATTATTTAGCATGGCCACGCTCACCGCAGACTGTGCCAAAAATGCAGGCGATCTGGTGTAGTGAAGACCGCAATGCGGCGATGGATGCCGCCAAAGCGGGTTTATCTGTCAGTGCGCCCAGTTGTAAAGATCCCGTCACTGCGCAGCAGCAACTCGGGATGCAGTTGGGTGTGAATGGTACACCAGCCATCTACAGTGTGGACGGGCGCTATCTGGGTGGCTACCTGCCCGCAGCGGAGTTGGCAAAGCAGTTAGGCGTGCAGTAAACGTATCATGTTTTCTATAGACATTTTAACGGTGTTCGCCTGACTTTTGACTCAGAAGTGGAGTGTTGGCAGTGCCATTGATTGAGTATTACGGTGTCTTGTTTGAATGGTACGACGACAAGGCAGAACTGGTTTTCAAGAGGCGTGGTTTGACTTTGGAGGAGGTTGCCAGCGTATTTCTGGACGCTTACGCAATCAGCACCGAGGATACTGGACATTATGACGAGCAGCGATTACTGACTGTTGGTATGAGCAGCTATGGTAAATTGATTACGGTTGTCTGGGTTGAGCGTGGGGAGACAGTCAGAATCATCACGGCTTTCGAGTCGGCACTAACACACCAGCGGAGGTATCAGTATGAGAGAGGATCTTGAGTATCGAGATTTTGACTTTAGCCAAGCAACGTTGGTCAAACCTGCAATCCTCAAAAAATTGCAAGAACGGCATGCAGACGCACAAGCAAAGGTGTTGGATGCGGATGTGGTGACTTGGCTCAGCCATCAAGATCATGAAACGAAAAAACACGTCAACGATGTGATTCGCCATATCATGGCGTTGAAGCACGCTTGAATATGAAGATTGCTTATCTTCCACATGGCCGGGCGCAGGGATGCATCTGATCACGAGTTGAGTTGAGCACGGGTTGGGTTGTTGGGGCATGAAAAATGGGCGTTTCTTACGGCATGGGCAAATGAGCAAGCCCGTTTGATTCGTGCTGGGCGCTTCGATCTGCTGGGTCTAGAGCATATTGCTGAGGAGATCGAGGACGTGGGCAAAAGTGAACAGCGCGAGCTAGAAACTCGGATGGCAGTGCTGTTGGCGCATTTGCTCAAGTGGCAATTTCAGCCCGAGCGACGCGGCTCAAAGTTGGGAGAGCACGATTCGCGGCCAAAGAAACATGGTTTCCAAACGAATCAGCAAAATACCCTGTCTAAAATATACGTTGCAAGATAGTGATTGGTGGAGTGATGCTTGGTTTGATGGGGTGACACAGGCGAGCAAAGAAACAGGCTTAGAGTTTGACATATTCCCAGAAGACTGCGTTTGGACACCTGAGCAAATTTTGGATCAGGCATTTTTGCCGGAGTGAGCATTCTGATTGTGCAAAATCTAGACTTGCACTGAAATTGTTTTTAGTGAGAGTATTCAAAATTCTGTGTCAACGCTTGTTTAGATTTCCATTATACCATCGAGTCTACCCTCGAAGTGAATCGACAACTGAGAAATCGTTTTCCCCCAATTGGTGATGGGCATTGTCCAG
>Ga0116211_1001267_pt1 | contig 12119 bp, 12 predicted proteins | sample SaghotsprinmetaG_FD_94484 | JGI IMG/M metagenome (GOLD analysis project Ga0116211, IMG submission 94484) | Hot spring microbial communities from South Africa to study Microbial Dark Matter (Phase II) - Sagole hot spring metaG | ecosystem: Environmental > Aquatic > Thermal springs > Hot (42-90C) ... | reverse complement strand
TGTCCGGGGATTCCTCCTCCCTGGCGTCCGCCGATTCCTTGGCGGCGAAGTAGTCCGGCGCGATCTCCGCGTCCGCTCTGCCCTCGGCGGCTGGCATCATCGGCCGCGCCTCAACGACCGGCGCCTCCGCCGGGGCGCTCGGTTGCAGGGCCGCGCAACCGGCAACTAGCAGACTGACCGCCAGGGTCGCTAACCCCCTTCGCAGGGTTGGTATTCGCTTCATCGCCATCGACTCTCGACCAATATTCATCAACATCGTCACCATTATTATCTTGCTGGCGGCACCGCTGGCGGGGCCGCTGGCGGGACCGCCGGATGGGGCATCGGCCGGCGCGTCCGCGGGTCGCCCATGCCCGGCGGCATGGCCGGAAGCGGCGCGGCGGCGACCGGCTGCGGCATGGCCTGAGGATTTGGCGGCGCCTGGGGCGGGGCGTCCGGCGGCGGGGTCGCGCCGGCCGGCGGCAACACCGGCAGCGGCACCTGCTGATAATTCCACAGCGAGATCTCGTGCGACTCACCGGCCTGGCTCAAGCGGAGGCCGTCGCGCGTGATCTCCTCCACCCGCCATCCCTGGAAGTCGTCGCCCTTGCGCAAACGGCTCGGCCCTTCCTTGGGGGGATTGCGCAGCATGGCGTAACGATCCTGGGGGGTGATTAGTATTCCCGAAATGGCGATGCGGGGCGGCGGGGACTTGGGGGGCGGCGGGGGCGGCGGCGCCTCCGGCGGCGGCGCCTCCGGCTCGTCCGGCAGCGGCCGGCGTCCCTCGATGAAGATCGGACGCGCCTTGATCGCCTCGTAGTGTTCAAACGGCGGCAGTCGCCAATCCGCGCCAGCCGGGTCCGCCGCGCCAGATGGGGCCGCCGCCTCCTGCGGGCCGGCGATCCGTCCCGCGGAGACGGGGGGACGCCATTGCGGCCACAACCACCATTCGGCCCCGACCAGCGCCGCCGCCGCCAGGCAGAGCAAAATCAAGGCCTTGGTCATTCGGCCCCCCCCAGCAGATAGCCCACCAGATCGAAATTGATGTCCAGGGTGAAGGCCGCGGTTCGCTCCCGGCCCCGTCCGCGCACTTGGCGCAACGAACGAACCGTCATATTCTCCACGAATAGCAACGGCCGCCCCCCCTCCAACTCGTGCAGAACCTTGCTCAAGGCCTCCACCTCGCCATTCATGCGCACCCGAATGACGATGCGGGCCGGGGTTTCGACGGCCACGCTATCCAGGTTCTGGGTGCTGACCAGTTTGGCCCCCTGCGCCTCGATCACTTGCTTGACCTGCTTCTGCAATTCCGCCGCCGCCAACGCCGGCGTGGTGGCATCCAAATAGTAACTGCTCCGGCTCAACCGCTGGCGCGCCGCCTGCAATTCCGCCTCCAGGCCCTCCTTGCGGGCGTTCACCTGCTGATAGCGCTCCAGGGTGGCGGTAAACTCGCGGGTCTTGTCATCGTACTCGCGCATCTTGTTCCACCAGGGGAACAAGAGACCGCCGCCGGTCGCCAACAGAAGGATCAGCAGCAGAACCAGGGCCGCAACGCAATTTCCGCAACGGGAGTTGCTCTCCGCGCCCATCGCTAAACCCCCGAAACCAAGGCCTGATTCAGCGTCGGAACGGACGCCGCCGGGGCGCCGCCGGCGGGGGCGGTCGGCGAGGCCGGCGGTATCCCGGCGCCGGCGTCGCTAGGCGCGGGCGCTTGAGGAGGCGTTGCGGCAGGTCCGCTGCCCAAGGGAGTACCCAGGATCTTGGCGGCAAGATGGAAATTCTCCTGGCCCTGATTCTGCAACACCGGCGAACGGAAACCGACTTGGGTAAAGACCTTCGACGCCTCCAGCAACTGGATCAGGGCGCTGGCCTGCTGGGAGACCCCTCGCAGTTCCACGCTGTCCCCCCGGAACTCCAACTGCTGTACCCAGGTGTGATCGGGGAGCAACTCGGTGAGGACATTGAGCACATCCAGCACCGGCATTTCCGCGCGTCGCCGATCCGGCGCGAAGCGCAACAACTGCTCGCTCTTGTCCAATCGCTCACGAATCGCCAGCACCACCTCGGCCTGGCGCTTCTCCTTGGCCACCCGTTCGTTCAACTCCACCACCACCCGTCGCTTCTGCCATAGCGGAAAGGCGAGGGCCGCCGCCAACAATATCAAAAGGGCGCCCGCCAAAATGCCATTGAGGGTCTTTTCCCGCCGACCGCGGGTGGGGCGTTGCGCCTGGGGCAGCAGGTTGGCCTTGGGCCACAGCCCGGGCACCTCCACCATCGACGGGCGTATCCCTGCCGACGCCAACACCCCAAGCCAGGGGTCCACCCGCCCGCGCGGCAATACCACCAGATCCACCATCAGTTCGGCGCCGTCAGAGGCCGTGCTGACCAGCCGATAATCGTACAGCACCTGATCCGGGGTGAAGGGCGTGAGGCGATCCATTTCGAAGCCGATGACCCGGCCGAGATTTTCCCGCGTGGCCGCCGGAAAGTGAACCCTTTTGCGCAGCGCCCAGTCCCTCGGCAGACGTAGGGTGACCAAACGGCCGCGGCCGCCGCAAGCGGCGTTCAGTCGCGCGCCGGCGAGCAGAGCGGAGAGGGAGTGGCGCCCCAGATCATGCCGGGTCTCGCCCTGCTGCCGGTAGCAGTAAACATCCTCCCCAACCACCTCCAACACCCACTTCGCCGCCGCGGGCGCCAACCGCCGCCGCAGTGAGGAGGGCAGACAGCATAGCAAGCCCTCCCGCCACCACGCCAAAACAGTGGTACGATCATGGGTATTGCCGCCGAACAGCGCTTGCAATCTCAATCTTTATCGTTCTCGATCAGTTTCAACGGAGCCCCCCGCCGGCGCCCCCAGAGGCGCGTAACCGCGCTCCAAGACTTGGTAACGCGTCTGCCCCGAGGGCCCAATATTCACCACCGCCTCGCCTCGCACCTTGCCCCCTCCGCTGAGGGCGGTCTCCGCGTAGATGCGATAGATAGGTATCTGGCCCTGCTCCAGGTAGATCGGATTGACGCCATTGGGAAAGGGCACCGGCAGATTATGCTGCATGTTGTATGTCCTAAGTTGCAGATAGGCGTGCAACTCGGCGTCCGTCATCCCCGGCAGGGCGGCGAGGACTTGTGGGGGGGCATAAAAAGGGTTGACTGTACGCCTTGCGGAGTAAACAGTCAACGCCGGGGCGATCCGGGAGTAGATCTCCGGCGTCATGTCCAGCAGTTGCCGTAATTCCTCCACGGTCTCGAAATTGCCGTCCTTCGCCCCGTAAGGCAACCCTGCCCGCCGATACTCCGGGTCTTCCGCGCCGTGCAGCAGGTGCTGATCGTCGCCATCCCGCCAGTCTAGGATGACATCGCGCAGGCGTTGCGCCTCCGCATCCTCCAGCCCAACGGATTTGAATAAGGCATCGAACTGTTCCGGCATGGCCATATTGATGTCGATACGCGCCGTCTCCGGCGCAGCCGCCACCCCGATGGTTCGGCCGCCAAAACTCCAGGGACGCACCATCCCGTCGGCCCGCCAGTCCTCCGGCTCCGGCTGCCCCCATTGCGACAATACCTGGAGGACCATGAATTCGATCCCCGCCTCCACCAACGCGCGCGCCTCCCGCTCCTCCTTGAAATTCGCGGCCATGGCCAATTCGAGCCGCTGACTATAGGCCACCGATACCGCCATCGCGGCCAGCAGAACCAGCACCCACAATACCAGGACCAAGGCGATTCCAGCCTGCTTGCTTGGCCTAACCGTCCTCATCATTCCCAACCCTATAAACCAGACAGGCGCAAAATCATTTCCGGCCAGGCGCCACGCGCATCGCGCACGCGAATCCGCAAGGCAAGGGGCAAGGTCGCCTTTTCGATCCATTCTTCGTGCCACTCCGGCTCCTTCGCCGGTTCGTCGCTGCCGAAGTAGGCCAGCTCCAGCCCCTTCAGTGCGTCCACCAACACGCTATGGGTATAATAGGCGGTCTTTTCCTTCGGCCCCTCCCCGGCATCCCCCCCCCCTTCTTCGATGGGATCCCATTTGGGGATCCCCTCGCCGCCTTCGAGAACCTCCGGGTGGTAAAGCCAGCGATTCAATACGAGTTGGGTGCGGCCTTTTTGTTCTCCCCTGTGGATGCGCAGCAGATAATAACCGCCGATCCCCAGATTGCCGGGCATGGGGGTGACGAATTCAAAGCCATTGGCGGCGCCGGAAAACAGGATTTGGTTTCCCTTATCGGTCAAGCGATAGACCGGACGCGCATGAATAACATGCTCTTGCAGAAAACGCCATACCAAACGCAATTCCGCGGTTCGCTCCCCCTTGGCCTCGCTCCCTGCCCAGCTTTGATTGCCGAGGCGAATCCCTCCAAACAGCAGCACCACGATAAAAGACAGCAAGGTAAGCGCAATGATCAGTTCCACCAGGGTAAACCCGGCCTGTGCATGTCCATTGGCGCTCACGGCTTGATTTTTCCCAAACGCAGGGTCTGCAACGACAGGGAACGTGAAGTATCGCCTTGACCCCAACGGACTTCGACTCGAACCTGATAGGGTCTAAGCCCCGCCTGGGTGTAATCCCGCGGCTTGTCTTCTTCGTAGGGCGTGATCTCGGTGCGCCAGCGGAAGCCATCCGCGGTCTTTCCTTCCGCCTCCCCCTCCTCGACCTCTTCCAAAAGCCCCACCCGTGCCAGTTGCGACTCGGCCACGATCATGGCCAGGCTGTACTCCTCGCTGGCCACCGCCGCGCGGGTGCCGGCGGAGAAGATGCGCAGCATCACCCCCAGGGAGATGGCCAGCACCGCGAAGGCCACTAGCACCTCCAGCAGCGAAAAGCCGCTTTGCCTTTTGGAAAGGTCAAAAGCGGAACGCAAAGGGCGCGGAGAGTGCACAGAAGACACTGTCGAGTGCCGCTCAGCGATCCCAGAGACAGACCGGCTAAAGCCTCGACCTCCTGATGTTGCGTCCTTTGCATTCCAGCTTTTGTCTTTCACGGGGCTAGTCTTCCAGGATGCGAATCCGTCCGGTGAGCCAATCCACGTCCACCGCCGTCTGTCGCTCGTCGCGTTTGAGGGTGATGCGGCCGCCGGTGGAGCCGCCGTCGGGAAAGAAGCGGATGGCACCCACCCGCTCGCCCTTGGTCTCGGAGGCGGCGGTGATCAGTTCGATCTGCAAGCGTTCGGAGAGATGCTGGGTCTGCTCCCGGCCGCTGACCTTGAAGGTGCGCGCCTCCAGGTCCAGCGACAGGGTGCTCTCCTCCCGCGCGGTGGCGGCGCGGCTGCGGGCGTAGCGCAGCCCGGCGGCCAGTTGGCGGGCGGCGCTCCTGAGTTCCACGCCGGGCATGGCCTGGGCGATCAGCGGCGGGGTAATGCTCACCGCGATGGCGGCGATGGCCACCACGACCAGCAGTTCGATGAGGGTGAAACCGTCCCGGCGTCCCGGCCGGGATGGCGCCGTCACTCCCAACTGTTCAGATCCTTGTTTTCACCGTCGCCCCCCACGGCATTATCGCCGCCCAGGGAGACGATGTCGAAGGGGCCGTGTTCGCCGGGGAATTTGTACTGGAATTCATTGCCCCAGGGATCCTTGGGCACCTGGCCCTTCTTCAGGTAGGGACCATTCCACTTGTCCGCGGAACCCGGCTTTTGCACCAGGGCGGCCAACCCCTCGCCGCCGTTGGGATAGCGCCCCATGTCCAGTTTGTAGAGGTCGAGGGCGGCCGCCAGTTCTTCGATTTGAATCTTGGCGGCGTCCGACTTGGCCCCGCCGAATTGCTTCATCACCGCCGGCCCCACCAGGCCCACCAGCATGGCCAGGATGGCCATCACCACCAGCAGCTCCACCAGGGTGAAGCCGCCGTTCTGTCGATTGTTTTTCACGCGCATTGCCATTCCCGTTTTCATAAAGTCTTTTGTCCGACCGCTAGAAGGCCAGTTCGTTCGCGCTCAGCACCGCCAGCAGGATGGAGACGATGATCCCCGCCACCACGAAGCCGAGCCCGATGATCAGCAGCGGCTCCAGCAGGGTGAGCATCCGCGCCACGGTGGAGCGCACCTCGCGGTCGAAGAGGTCGGCGATTTTGTGCAGCATCCCCTCCAGGTTGCCCGACTCCTCCCCCACCTTGATCATCTGCAACGCCAGCGGCGGCAGCACCTTTTGCTCCACCAAGGGCTCCGACAGCCCCTTGCCGTGTTTGAGGCTCTCCGCCGCCTGGCCGATGGCCTCCACATAGAGGCGGTTGGAGAGCACGTCCTTCACCAGCGAGAGGGCGGACAAGAGCGGCAGGCCGTTGGCGAGCAGGGTGGCGAGGGTGCGGGCGAAGCGGGCGGTCTCCACCTTGGCCACCAGGTCGCCGAACAGCGGCCAGCGCAATATCCGTTTGTCCCAGCGGTAGCGCGCCTCCGGCTTTTGCAGGTGGGATTGGAAGGCCGCCACCCCTAACAGCACGGTGGCGAGCATCAGCCACCAATAGGCGCGAAAGCCGTCCCCCAGGGCGATGACGATTTGGGTGGGGACCGGCAGGGCCTTGCCCATGTCGGTGAACATCTCCTTGAATTGCGGCACCACGAACATCAGCAGCACCATCACCGAGATCCCTGCCACCACCAGCAGGATGGTGGGATAGATGAGGGCGGAACGGACGCTCTCCTTCAGTTCGCCGGAGCGTTCCAGGTAATCGGCCAGGCGCGCCAGCACCCCCTGCATCACGCCGCCCGCCTCACCGGCCTTGATCATGTTGATATAGAGGGGGGAGAACAGCCCCGTCTGTTCGGCCAGAGCGGCGGAAAAGGCGGAGCCCCCCTGTACCCGCTCTCTCAACCGATTCAACAGCCCGGCGATCTCCTCGTCGTCGCTCAGGTCGCGCAGGATCTGCAACGAGCGGTCGAGGGTCATGCCGGCCTCCAGCAGGGTGGCCAGCTCGCGGGTGAACAGCATCAGCTTTTTGTCGGGCAACCGTTTGGCCCCCGCCGCCCCCCGCTTGAAATAGCGCCGCAACAGGCCGCCGGAGCTGCGGGCCGGCACCATTTTGATGGGGATGAGGCCGTCCTCTTGCAGCCGCCGCACCAACGCCGCCTCGTCGGCCGCCTCCAGTTCCCCCTCCAGGGTCTCGCCGTTGGGCCGCACCGCCTTGTAGAAAAACAGCGCCATCGGCTAGACCTCCTGGGTGGCGCTCAGCACTTCTTCGATGGTGGTGAGCCCCTCCACCGCCTTGCGCAGGCCGTCCTGATACATGCTTTCCATGCCTTCATCGAGGGCCTGGCGCTGGATCACGCCGGCGTTGGCGTGCTGCATCACCAGTTGGCGGATGGGGTCGCTCATCACCAGCACCTCGGTGAGACAGAGGCGGCCGTAATAGCCGCTGCCGCCGCACTGCTTGCACCCCTTGGGGCGGTACAGGGTCACTTCGGGGCCGGCCGGGGCGTAGCGGTCCAGCTTCAGCTCGCGCACCAGCTCGGGCAGCGCCGCATAGGGCTCCCGGCAATAGCGGCACAGCCTTCGCACCAGCCGCTGGGCGAGGATGCCGTTGACAGTGGAGGTGATCAGGTAGTCCTCCACCCCCATATCGAGCAGCCGGGTGACGCCGCCGGCGGAGTCGTTGGTGTGCAGGGTCGAAAGCACCAAATGGCCGGTGAGGGCGGACTGCACGGCGATGCGGGCGGTCTCCAGGTCGCGCATCTCGCCGATCATGATCACGTCCGGGTCTTGCCGAACAATGGCGCGCAGGGCATTGGCGAAGGTGAGGTTAATCTGCGGCTTGACCTGGATTTGGTTAATCCCTTCGAGCTGGTACTCCACCGGATCCTCGACCGTGATGATCTTGCGATCCGGGGTGTTGATGCGATGGAGGCCGGTGTAGAGGGTGGTGCTCTTGCCGGAGCCGGTGGGGCCGGTGACCAGGATGATGCCGTGGGGCATGTCGAGGATGCGCAGGAAGCGCTCCAGGGGCCGGCCGTCGAAGCCCAGGGCATCGAAGTCAAAGGTGACACTGGCCTTGTCGAGCAAGCGGATCACCACGCTCTCGCCGAACAGGGTGGGCACGGTGGAGACACGCATGTCCAGCTCCTTGCCCTGCACCCGAATGCCGATGCGGCCGTCCTGGGGCAGTCGCCGCTCGGCGATGTTGAGCTTGGCCATCAGCTTGATGCGGGAGATCACCGCCGCGGTGGAGTGGGCCGGCGGTGACTCCACCTCGGTCAGTTCGCCGTCGATGCGATAGCGGATCTTCAGCCGCCCCTCGAAGGGCTCCACATGGATGTCGGAGGCGCGGGACTCCACCGCCCGTTGCATGATGAGGTTCACCAGCTTGATCACCGGGGCCTCGGAGGCCAGATCCTTGAGGTGCTGGATGTCCTCCTCCCCCTGATCGCCGTCGATGATGCCGTCCACGATCTCCCCCATGGCGCTGCGGCCGGCGCCATGCAGGCGCTCGATGGCGGCGTCGATCTCCGACTGCACCCCCACGCAGGGAACCACCGGCAGATTGGCCGCCGCCGCCACTGCCTCACGGGCAAAGTCATCCGTCGGGTCGGCCATCGCCAAGGTCAATTTGCCCCCCTCCAGGAACACCGGCAAGACATGGGCCTCCTTGAGAAAGCGGATGGATACCCCGCGCTCCAGGACCGGCGCCGCGGGATACTCCTCGGCGGCAATCAGCGGCAACGCCAACACCTCGGCGAAGGCCGCCGCCAATTCCCGCTCCGACACCAGCCCGAGCCGCAAGGCGGTGCTCCACAGGGCGCCACCGCCCTCGCGGGCCAGTTGGGAGGCGCGGCCGAGATCCAGGGCGGAGAGCTTGCCCCGCTCCTGCAGATGGGCGGCGATGCGGGCGTCCCGCTCCGCCGTCACCGGGATGGCGTCGGATGGGGTGATGGTGGCGGCTTGGTTCATTGAAACCCTGACTGATCCGCAAATAAACGCAAATAAACGCAAATGGCCACAGGCGCGGTCATCGTGGCAGCCGACCGACGCGCCCCGGATTCAATCCTTCCTTTTTTGCGTGCATTCGCGTTCATTGGCGGACAAGGATCATTTACGCAACGGGACAATTTCGCCCATCGGCCGGGCCTCGTCGCCATAGCCGCGCTTGCGGCTGGGCACGAAGCGGCCGATGGTCTTCATCAGACGGTCGCTGTCGTAGGCCTCGCAGGCCGCTTGCAGCTCCTTCATCATCTGGTTCACCAAATCCCAGCCCATCTCGGTGTGGCGCGCCAGCAGGATCTTATCGTGGCCGGTGGGAACCAGCTTCTCCCGCTCGTGGAACAACTCCTCGTAGAGCTTCTCGCCGGGCCGCAGGCCGGTGTATTCGATGCGGATATCCTTGCCCGGAATCTTCCCCGACAGACGGATCATCTGCTCCGCCAGATAGCGGATCTTCACCGGCTGGCCCATGTCGAGGACGAAGATCTCGCCGCCCTCGCCGATCACCCCCGCCTGCATGATGAGCTGGCAGGCCTCACGGGTGGTCATGAAATAGCGTTCCATCTCCGGGTGGGTAACGGTGACCGGCCCGCCGGCCTTGATCTGGCGGCGGAACAGCGGCACCACGCTGCCAGCGGAGCCCAACACGTTGCCGAAGCGCACCGTGATGTAGCGGGTCGCGGAGAAGACATTTAGGTTCTGACAATAGATCTCGGCGATGCGTTTCGTCGCCCCCATCACATTGGCCGGGTTCACCGCCTTGTCGGTGGAGATGAGCACGAACTCGCCGCAGCCGTAGCGATCCGCCGCCGCCGCCACCTCGCGGGTACCCAGGACATTGTTGCGCACCGCCTCGCGCACCTGGGTCTCCAGCATGGGGACATGCTTGTAGGCGGCAGCGTGGAACACCAGTTGCGGCCGGTGCATGGCAAAGGCCCGGTCCACCGCCTTGGCGTCGCAGACATCCCCCAAATAGGCATGCACAGAGACATTGGGAAAGTACTCCCGCAGTTCCATGTCGATGCTGTAGAGGTTGAACTCGCTGTTCTCGAACAGGATCAGCGAGGCCGGTTCCAGGCGGGCGATCTGCTTGCACAACTCGGAACCGATGGAGCCGCCGGCGCCGGTCACCAGGATCACCCGCCCGGCCAAACCGTCGCGGATCGCGGGCCAGGCCAGGGAGACCGGCTCCCGCCCCAGCAGATCCTCGATATAGACCTTGCGCAACTGGCTGAGGCTCACCTGGCCGGACACCAAATCCTCGAAGTGCGGCACGGTGCGAAAGGGTATGCCGCACTGCTCGGCCTGCTCCACAATGCGCCGCACCTGCTCGGTGACGGCGGAGGGGATCGCCAGCATGATGAGATCAATGGCCAGGCGGTCCACCACCTTGCACATGGTGTCGCAGGGGCCATGCACCCGAATGCCGTGGATCTCCTTGCCCCACTTGCGGCGGTCGTCATCGACGAAGGCCACCGGCAGATGGAGCTGCTCGTTGTTGCGCAGCATATCCCGGGCCAGTGCCTCGCCAGCCCGGCCGGCGCCCACGATCAGCACCCGCTTGGCGGTGCGGAACTTGTAGCGATGATCCTTAAGCCAACGATAAAAGAAGCGCGGAGCGCTCAGGAAGACGATCAGCAGCACCCCGTAGAGCGGCGGCACCGCGCGCGGCAGCCCCTCCGGGCCAAGCATCAGCAACACCGCGGCCAGACTCAAGGCCAGCCCCACCGCCACCGCCTGGGTAATGCGCACCAAATCCGGCAGCGAAGCGAACCGCCACACCCCCCGATAGAGACCGAAGCGCCAAGCCACCAGGGATTGAATGGGGGCCACCAGCAACAGCCCCCACAGGGCCTGCTCGAAAAAGGGGGCCGGGATCTCTTCCAAATTGAAGCGCAGCCAATAGGCCGCCAGCCAGGCCAGGGGGATCATCAACAGGTCATGGACGAAGGCCATGCCCCGGCTTAACATCTTGTGCAAAGGACCCCGCAAGGATTCACCCTTTCGACCAAAACCGCCCGCAGCCCGCCATCATGCCGGCCCCGCCCCCAGGGGCAGACGCCGTTCCAACAACCCAATCAGCATAACGTATCCCCCGCACCACAGCAGCAGCAAGGCCCACTGCCCCGCAGCCGGCAACAGCGCCACGGCCAGCAGGGTGGAAAGGGCCAGGGCCGTCATCAGGCCATAGGCCGCCGTTAAGGTGCGGCGATGCCCCCATCCCCCCTGCACCAGGCGCTGATAGAGATGGGTGCGATGGGGTCGCCACCAAGGCTCCCGCCGCGCCATCCGCCGCAGCAGGGTATAGGTGGCGTCCACCCAAAAGGGGGAAAACAGCAACAGGGAGGCCCACAGCGGCGCCCATCCCCCGATCTCGCCCCACAAAGCCGCCACCGCCACCATAAACCCCAACAGCGAAGAACCGGCATCCCCCAGGAAGATGCGCGCCGGCGGGAGATTCCACACCAAAAAGCCCGCCGCCGCCGCGGCGATCAGCCAATTGACCGCCATGAAGGCCGGCCCGTCGTGCAGCCAGCCGAGCAGCGCCAGGGTAGAGAAGCCGAACAAGGCCATGCCACCGGCCAGACCGTCCATGCCGTCCATGAAGTTGTAGAGATTGATCATCCATACCACCAGCGGCAGGGTCAGGGCCATGGCCAACCACTCCGGCAACGGCCAACCGCCCCCCGGCCAGTGGAGCGTCGCCGGCGTCAGCCCGCTCCACGCCACCGCGCCGGCGGCTAGCAGGTGGGCCAACAGGCGCGGCAGCGGGTTCAGGTCGCGCAGGTCGTCCAACAGGCCCACCGAAGCCAGCAGGGCGCCGGCGGCCAGCACCCCCCAGGGGAGCCCGGCCAGCGACAGGTCGAGCCCCCACCACAGCACCCCCCCGCCGACCATCCCACCCGCCAGCACCCCCAGCCCGCCGCTGCGCGGCACCGGCGAACTGTGCAGGGAGCGCTCGTTGGGATGGTCCAGCAGATGAAAGGGCGAGGCCTGATCGAGAAAACGCCCGCAGGCCCAAACGGCGATCAAGAACGCCACCAGCGGCGCCAACCAGACCGCCATCTTATCCTCCCCCCGCCATGACCGAAAACGGCCACATCTTAACACACCCCAAGGGCGGGCCAGCGCCTCAGTCTTCCTCGGCCTTGGGTTTGTACTGCGCCGCCAGGGCCTGCTGGAGGTTGCCGGGCACCACCTCGTAGTGACTCAATTCCAGGGTATAGGAGCCGGCGCCG
>Ga0116211_1001265_pt1 | contig 12129 bp, 10 predicted proteins | sample SaghotsprinmetaG_FD_94484 | JGI IMG/M metagenome (GOLD analysis project Ga0116211, IMG submission 94484) | Hot spring microbial communities from South Africa to study Microbial Dark Matter (Phase II) - Sagole hot spring metaG | ecosystem: Environmental > Aquatic > Thermal springs > Hot (42-90C) ... | reverse complement strand
GGCGCAGTATAGCACCATATGCAGGAGCGCTTTGTAGAGACGCAGCGCCGCTGCGCCTCTAGGCCCGGACCCTCCCCACAGGCAGGGAGATGGAGAACCCGTAGCTATGCTACAATCCCCCCGCGTGATCGCTTCGTTCCGCGCACAGCTCTGGCGCGCGCCGGCGCCGTAGTTCAGGGTCGGCTCTTCCAGCCTGAGCGTTCGTGGAATGTGAAGTTTCAAAGACTATCAGCCGGCAACGGTCACCGCAACCTGTCACGCTGGTTTGAACCATGCCCTACCACGAACCCATTGTCGTGGAGCGACGCCAGCTCGGCGCCTTGACCCTGGCGCGCTGGCACGTTCCGGATCTGGCGCGCGCCATGCGCCCCGGGCAGGCTATGCTCGCGCGCTGCGCGCCGCCCGAAAGCGACGATCCACTGCTGCGGCGAACGCTGTTCCCCGCCGATGCCGACCCGCACACGGGCGTGGTGGAGGTGCTTCTGGCGCCCGAAGAGCGCGGCCTGGCCTGGCTTGCCGCCCAGCCGTCGGGGGCGCGGCTCGATGTCTATGGTCCGGTTGGAAACGGGTTTACCCTCGCCGAGCAGACGCGCAACCTGCTGCTGGCCGGGGCCGGCCCCACCGTGCCGGCGCTGCTCTTCCTTGCCCGCGCTGCGGTGGCGCGGGGCGTTGCCGTGGTGCTGCTGGTGGCCGCTGCGGGCGCCGACGTACTGCCACCGCCCTTCCTGCTGCCCTCGGATGTCGAGTACCTGACGGAGGCGAGCGGCGAAGCAACCCTGCCGGCGCTGCTCGCCGGCGCCCACCTCGCCGGCGGCCCTGCCCTGAGCGGAGCGCCACTGGGGTGGGCCGATCAGCTCTGCCTGGGGCTAACGGCGCCGCTATTGGCGCCGGTGATCGAACAGGTACGCGCAGGCACATTGCGCTGGGAACGGGGCTTCGCTCAGACGGCCCTGGCAGGCGTGATGCCCTGTGGCGTGGGTACGTGCCTGAGTTGCCTGGTCGAGACCCGCAACGGCGCGCGCCTCCGCTGCAAGGACGGGCCAGTCTTCGACCTGCGCGACCTGCGAAGCTGACGGGGTCAGCGAACCTCGCCCTGAATCTCGCGGTAGCTCTTGAGGAACCAGCGCGTCACATTACGGTAGCGATCCTCGCGTCCGATGAGCAACTGGTGCAGGGTGCTCTCAGGATCGTCAAGACCTGTGCCGTCGAGGGCCTCGAGGGCGGCAAAGCGGTAGAGCGGCTGGTACAGGGTAATGCCCGGCGCCAGGCTGATCCAGCGCCGCTGGAAGGCGGCGTAGTCGGCGCTACGAGCGGCAAGCTCGCTCTCGACGCGGGCGCTGGTGAGCAGATCGTCAACCTGGCTATCGGCCAGACCGGCGTAGTTCAGCCCTGTATCGGCGCGGCTGGAGTGCCACAGGGCAAAGGGGTCAGGGTCAGGGCCGAGGCGCGTCCAGGTGTGCAGGGCCAGGTCGAAGTCGTGGGCGCGCAGGCGGGCCTGCAACGCCGGCCCATCGAGTTCGACCACGCTGATGCGCAGCCCGAGATCGCCCCACTGGCGGGCGATCTCATCGGCGACGGCGCGGCGCTTCGGCTCATTATCCACCAGCAGCTCCAGGGCCAGGGCGCGTCCGGCGCGCTGGAGCGTACCGTCGGCGTCACGGTCGAAGCCCGATTCGCTCAGGATGCGCGCGGCGGTGGCAGGATCAGGCGCATACCAGCGCGCCTCAGGGTCATAGGCCCACCAGCCGGGGAGGATGGGCGTATCAAGGGGCGTTGCCGAGCCATTCAGGGCGCGCTCGATCAGCGCGTCTTTGTTAAGGCCGTGGGCCAGGGCGCGGCGCAGGTTCAGATTGTCGAGCGGCGCGCGGCGCAAATTAAAACTCAGGGTGGTGTACTCATCGAGGGGCACAAGCGCTCCGCGGAGACCGGCGGGCAGGTCATCAATCGCGTCCGTTCCGGTCAGACGGGCGCCGTAGGCCGTCACATTGCCGCGGGCGAGGGCGGCGAAGGCAGCCTCGGGCGAGGCCATGAAGCGCAACTCGAGACGCTCGACGTAGGGACGGCCGCCGAAGTAGCGCTCATTGGCCGTGAGCACGGCGCGATCCTCGCGCAGTTCAACCAGGCGATAGGGGCCGGTGCCCACCAGCCGTTCGGCCAGTGCTCCGGCGACCCAGGCCTCCGGCGGGTTGCCGGCAAACAGGTGGGCCGGCAGGATCGGCACGCGGGCCATGCTCAAGAACGGCGCGAACGGCGCGGTCAGGGTGACGCGCACGGTATAGGCGTCCAGCCGGTCCACCAGCACATCTTGCCAGACAGCGGCGAGCGCCGGTTCGCCGGGCTGATCGATTACCTGCAACGCCCGCAGGGTAAAGACCACATCATCGGCGGTGAAGGGCCGGCCATCGTGCCAGGTGAGCGTGCGCCGCAGGTTGAATTCATAGATCGTACCGCTCGCATCAACCTGGTAGGACTGAGCCAGCGCCGGCTCGATCAGCCCATCGGCGCCGATACGTACCAGGCCATCGAAGATCAACGCAATCAAATCGCGGCCCACCGGGTCGGCGAGCGGATCGTTGAGCAGGGGAACGGGGCGTACCGGGGCGCCAACCACGGCCTCAACGTAGGAACCGCCGACCAGAGGCGTCGCCACCGACGCGTTGCGCAAGGCCACCGCGCCGAGCAACCCGGCGATCAGCATAATGCTCAACGCAGCGATGACAATTTGCCAGCGAATGCGACGGGCCATCAGTGGTCCACACGCTGCTGATACGACAATGGAGAAACGGGGCGTCTCCACTCCCCTGCCGGCGGAGAGGGCCCGGGAGGGTGCAGCCCTCCCGGGAAAAACCCCGGGTTCACCCCGTCGTTACGCAGCGCAGCTAGCCAAAAATCGGCAGGCTGGCGATCAACGAGAGCAGCAGAAACGACGTGCTCAGAACCAGGGTGGCCTGGTAGAGGGTCTTCTCCAGGCCGCGGCGCGTGCGGTAGATCGAGCTGGTGTCGCGGTTAGCCATACCCGGGCTGCGCGCCTGCAAGACCACCAGGGCGATCAGCACCACACTAATGATGATCAGAGCGATGTACAGCGCAATTTCCACAACGGCGCTCCTTCGTTCGATTGCAGATTGGTCGCAGTGTATCTAAAAGCGATCACCGTCGCGCTGATACGCCAGCGAGTTGCCTGGAAATACATCAGGCGCCCATGCGGCTTTGTTGCGCGAATAAATATAAGTAAGCGCATCGGGCGAGTGTGGCGGCAGTGGTGAGCCTGCGGCAGCTTCGCTCCCACTGACAGCAGGACATTGTACCATATGTTCACATCCGACGGTCATGCAGCTGCGCCGCACAACCCCGGAATGAAACGTGTAGAGACGCAGCGGCGCTGCGTCTCTACGCCCAAACCCTCCCGCCAGGGAGGGGTGTGGGGAAACCCGGTTTCCCCATTTCCCAACCGCGGTTGGGAACGGCTGGCGCCCCACAGGCAGGGGTGCGGTTCGACAGGCTCACCGCAGGTGGGGAAACCCGGTTTCCCCGTATTTTCACCTCAGCCTTCATTCCGTCTGTGCTATACTTTATTTAGATCTTCGAAGCAATGTCGCTTGCCAATGCCAGGATTGCGCCGCGCGCCCTCGTTGAGAGAGCTTCCTGGATCGTACCGGCGCCAACGGGCCTGGTTGCCCGTGGAGGAATATGGAACTATGACCGCTGCTGCCCATCCGGGCCGTCAACCGCCTGTGACCGATCAGTCCGATGACAAACCCGGCCACGAATGCGGCATTTTCGGCATCGTGCATCCCGATGCCGATGTCGCGCGTCTGACATTTTTTGGCCTCTACGCCTTGCAGCATCGCGGGCAGGAGAGCGCAGGGATCGCCGTCTCCAACGGACGCACGATCCGCTACCACAAGGAGATGGGGCTGGTGGCCCAGGTCTTCAACGAGGATAAGCTGCGCCCGCTCACCGGCTTCATGGCGATAGGTCACACGCGCTACTCTACCACCGGCTCCTCGCGCATCGAGAACGCGCAACCGTTTGTGGTGGAGAGCGCCCTTGGCCCGCTGGCCGTGGGCCATAATGGGAACCTGACCAACGCTGCCGCCCTGCGCCGCGAGCTGCTTAACCGCGGCGTCGGTTTGACCAGCAGCAGCGATTCCGAAGTGATTACGCAGATGCTCGCGGGTGGTGAGGGCCATACCTGGGAGGAAAAACTGCGCGTGTTCATGGTCCGCGCGCAGGGGGCCTACTGTCTGACCGTGCTGACGCGCCAGACGCTCTACGCCGTGCGCGACCCGTTGGGGTTGCATCCGCTCTGCCTGGGCCGACTTGGCCCGCAGGGGTGGGTGGTGGCTTCGGAGAGTTGCGCCTTCGGCCCCATCGGGGCCGAGTTTGTGCGCGAGATCGAACCCGGCGAGATTGTGGCGATCACCGAAGACGGCCCGCGCACTGTGGCCCGAATGCCGGCCCCGCACCGCGCGGAGTGTCTGTTTGAGTATATCTACTTCGCCCGGCCGGATAGCCTGCTCCACGGGACGGCACTGCACGCCGTGCGCGTCGAGCAGGGGCGTGAACTGGCCCGCGAGGCGCCCGCCGAGGCCGATGTGGTGATTGCCGTGCCCGACAGCGCCACCCCTGCGGCCATCGGCTATGCTCAGGAGTCGGGTATTCCGTACTCAGAAGGATTGATCAAAAATCGCTATATTGGAAGAACTTTTATTCAGCCTGATGATCATCTGCGAAAAGTAGGCATTAATCTGAAGTTCAACGCCCTGCCCGACAATCTGGCCGGCAAACGCGTAGTGCTGGTTGATGACAGCATCGTGCGCGGCAACACCAGCGGCCCGATTGTCCGTCTGCTCCGCGAGGCCGGCGCCCGCGAGGTCCATATCCGGGTCTCCTCACCGCCCATCCGTCACCCCTGCTTCCTCGGCGTAGATATGGCGACTTACCCCGAACTGATCGCCCACCGGATGAGCATCCCCGAAATCTGCGCCCACCTGGCGGCCGATAGCCTGGCCTACCTCAGCCTGGAGGGCCTGATCCGCTCCACCCGCCAGGCGCCCAGCGAGTTCTGCAAGGGCTGTTTTACCGGTAGGTACCCGGTGCAGATCGAGCTGGTGGAGAAGGAGGTCTTCGAGATGCGTTGAGGGGGGGAGGCCGGTTGTCTGCGTCAGGGGAACGGCCTGGTTCCAGGAGGGCTACGCCCTCCCCAGGGGCGTGGGGAAACCCGGTTTCCCCACCCACCAACCCCGTTGGGGATGGCCGGCACCCGGTGAACAGGGCGGAGGGAACCCCGGTTTCCTCGTATGTTCACATCAGTCATTCCACGCGGCTGCGCCGCGCAACGACGGGATGAACATGGATTTTTCTTGGGAGGGCGCAGCCCTCCCAAACCCTCCCCGCTGGCGGGTTGTTTCCTAGGAGGGGGTAGGGGCGCGGCGCCGCCGCGCCCCTACCCCCAAACCCTCCCGCGGGCGGGCTATTTTCACCTCAGGAGCATAGCGATATCATGACCGGCGACGAGACGCTCGAGCTGGTGGTCGAATCCGTGGCCCAGGGCGGGGATGGGGTGGGCCGCCACGAGGGTCTGGTGGTCTTTGCCCGTGGGGGCCTGCCGGGTGAACGAGTACGGGTGCGTCTCTACGAGCGTCATCCGAGCTATGCCCGCGGCCAGGTGGACGCGGTGCTCGATCCGTCGCCCGAACGGGTTGCACCACGTCTGAGCGATGGCGATCACGCGCCGTGGCAGCATATCGCCTACCCGGCCCAACTGCGCCTCAAGGCGACTATCGTGCGCGAGCAACTGGTCAAGCTTGCCGGCGTTGCCGACCCGCCCGTGGCTCCGGTCATCGCGGCGCCGCGCCCGTGGGGCTACCGCAACACTGCCCACTTGCACGTGGAGGATCGTCAGGTCGGGTATCACATCGCCGGCACCCGCGCGGTGGCCGATCTGGCCGAAGATCCGCTGCTGTTGCCGGTGCTTAACGAGGCCCTCGCAGGTCTGCGCGCCGTTCTTCCCGCTGGCGTTCTCAGCGGGATGACGCTGCGGGCCAGCGCCGCTTATGGCTACGCGGTGGGGGTGTTGCGTCCCACCCGCGAGGTTCCCTCGCTGGATCTGCTGCTGCTGGCCGAGGCCTGGCGCGCTTATGTGCCGACACTGGCCGGTGTGCTGGTCGAGGGCCGCGACTGGCGCGGCGCGGCTTCCGGGGTTGCCAGCCTGCTGGAGGAATTCCAGGGGATCGTCTTTGAACTGGCGCCGCTAACGTTCTTTCAGGTTAACCTGCCGCAGGCCGAGCGTATGCTCGAACTGGCCCGCGCGGCGCTCCGCCCGGCCCCCGGTCTGCGGATGCTCGACCTCTACGCCGGCGCCGGGGCCCTCGCTCTGCCCCTGGCCGCCGCGGGCGCCGAGGTTGTCGCAGTGGAGGAGCATCCGGCGGCAGTGGCCGACGGTGAGCGCAGCGCCGCCCTCAACGCTATCGGGAGCGTTCGTTTCATCCAGGGCGCGGTAGAGCGCGTCCTGCCTGGGCTGGCCGGCCCCTTCGATGGCGTGTTGCTCGACCCGCCTCGCCGCGGATGTCATCCCGCTGTGCTGGAAACCCTGGTGCGTCTGGCGCCGCCGCGGGTGGTCTATATCTCCTGTCATCCCGGCATCCTCGGGCGCGACCTGGCACCCCTCCTGGCCGCCGGCTATCGGCTCGACCAGGTGCAGCCGATTGACCTCTTTCCGCAGACCCCCCACGTTGAGACGGTGGTTACCCTGATTCTCGCGTAAGCGCTCATTCGCGGCTGCGCCGCACAACGACAAGATGAAAATGGGTTTTTCTTGGGAGGGCACAGCCCTCCCAAACCCTCCCTGCTGGCGGGTTGTTCCCTGGGAGGGCTGTGCCTTCCCAAATCCTCCCCGCTGGCGGGTTGTTTCTGGGAGGGCTGTGCCCTTCCAAACCCTCCCTGCTGGCGGGTTGTTTCCTGGGAGGGCTGCGCCCTCCCAAACCCTCCCACCAGGGAGGGGGGTGGGGAAACCTGGTTTCCCCACCCCCCAACCGCTATTGGGAGCGGCTGGCGCCCCACAGGCAGGGGCGCGGTTCGACAGGCTCACCGCAGGTGGGGAAACCCGGTTTCCCCGTATGTTCACCTCAGTCGTTGTGAATTGGAGCGATCAGCGAGGGCAGGAGCGGCAGCAGCCCGCTTACCCGCTCGCGCACCTCGTCGCGCACGGCGCGAAAGGCCCGCAGCCGTTCGTCTTCTCCCTCAACGGCCACCGGGTCGGCAATGCTCCAGTGAAGTTGTGTCGCGGCCCGCAGCCACACTGCGCACTCCTCGCGGGCGATGTCGCACACCGTCACCACCACCGCCGATGCCAGGCCGGCCAGCGTGTCCACGTGTTTAGCCTGCTGATACCCGATATCAATCCCGACCTCGGCCATTACCTGCACAGCGAGGGGGTGCAGGGTAGCGGGATGGGTGCCGGCGCTGCGCGCGGCAATCCGCGCCCCGCTGAGGGCGCGCAGCCAGCCCTCGGCGATCTGCGAGCGGGCGCTATTGGCCCGGCAGAGGAACACCACCGCGGGCAGACGCTCCGGGATCGCAGCGCTGGCAGGCAGGGCCACCTGGCCAGCGAGGCGCTGGTGCAGAGCGATCAGGCCTGGCAGGTGGGCGCTGTAGTAGTTCGCCCGCGCATCGGCGTCGCTGCGGTGAACGTGAACCAGACCGGCCTGGCGCAGCACGTTGAGGTGGTACGAGACCAGATTCTGGGCCAGCCCCGTTCGCTCGACCAGTTCGCCCACCTGGTAGTCGCTGCGCCGCAACAGCAGCAAAAGCCGCCAGCGCGTCTCATCGGCCAGAAGCTTGAGTTGCTCCAGCATTGCCCGTTCCTGCTCGTTCATAGCCTTCCCTGTGAGATGTGATGCTTAACCTGAAATATACCACGAAGGCACGAAGATAGGCTCGTGGCGCAGTCGCATCGGCGCCTGAGGCGACCATATGGGGAACCCGGGGTTCCCCAGGCCCCTGCCTGTGTTTATATGCGACGAATTCGCATAAGAGTTTACTGCATGCTCTGTCGCAAGCGCAGCGTCCACCTATCGCGCACGGGGGGCGCAGAGAGGGTACAATACCGGTGGACTCCGCGAGTACGCCCGTAATCTGTCAATGGTGACGCCAATGATCCAGGACCTCTTTCAGCAGCCGGCCCCCAGTCTGGGCAACCAGTACGTCGAGGATCGTGTCCTGCGCTCGTTCCTACAGCGCGCTCTCGCGCCAGACGCGCTGGCCGCGGTGACGCCCGACCTGGAGCGCATGGGCGAACTGGCCGGCGGCGAGTTGTACCGCCTGTACCTCGCCGATCGCCGCAACGAGCCGCTGCTCACCCAGTGGGACGCCTGGGGCGAGCGGGTGGATCGGATCGAGCTATCGCCGCTCTGGCAGCGTGCCGCGCGCCTTGCCGCCGAGTACGGGCTGGTGGCCCTGCCCTACGAGCAATCCTACGGCGCTGCCTCGCGCCTGGTTCAGTTCGCCCTGGCCTACCTCTTCCATCCCTCCACCGACGTGTATACCTGCCCCCTGGCGATGAGCGACGGCGCCGCGCGGACCCTGCTCCGCGCCGGTGACCAGGCTCTCATCGAGCGGGCGCTGCCCCGTCTCACCAGTCGCGATCCTGATAGTTGCTGGACCAGCGGCCAGTGGATGACCGAACTTCCCGGCGGCTCGGACGTGAGCCGTACCGAGACCATTGCCCGCCCTGGTCCCGACGGTCTCTGGCGGCTCTACGGGCGTAAGTGGTTCACCTCGGCGACCACTGGCCAGATGAGTCTGGCCCTGGCCCGGCCCGAGGGCGCCCCGGCGGGCAGCCGTGGGCTGGCCCTGTTTTATCTCGAACTGCGCGACACCGAGGGGCGCCTGCAAGGGATTCGGGTGAACCGGCTCAAAGACAAGCTGGGCACGCGCAAGGTGCCGACTGCCGAGCTGAGTCTCGAGGGGGCGCCGGCGCGCATGGTTGGTGCGCCTGGCGAAGGGGTGCGCGCCATCGTGCCGATGTTGCAGGTCACCCGCACCTGGAACAGTGTGATGGCTGCGGCCTTTATGCGCCGGGGGCTGGCCCTGGCGCGCGATTATGCGCGCCGCCGGGTCGCCTTCGACGCTCCGCTAAACCGCCAGCCGCTCCACGTCGAGACCCTGGCCGGGCTACAGGCCGAGTTTGAGGGCGCCTTCCACCTGAGCTTTCTGGTGGCGGCGCTGCTCGGCGCCGAGGAGGCCCACGAGGCCGATGCGGCGCAGGCCCATCTGTTGCGAGTGCTCACCTCGGTGGCCAAGCTGACGACGGGGCGCCAGGCAGTGGAGGTGCTCAGCGAGGTCATCGAGGCCTTCGGTGGAGCAGGCTACGTTGAGGATACGGGTCTGCCAGCCCTTCTGCGTGATGCCCATGTGCTACCGATCTGGGAGGGCACCACCAATGTGCTGGCCCTGGATACATTGCGCGCACTGGCCCAACCCGGCGCCTGGGAGGCCCTCTGCGAGCTGGCCGAGCGTCTCACCGCCGGGGCTGCGGACGTGGAGTTGAGCCTGGCCGGACGCCAGGCGCGCGCTGCGCTCGACCATGCCCGGCGCTGGTATGCCGACGCTGCCGGTGCGCGCGCGCGGCTGGAGCGGGGCGCCCGACGCCTGGGGCTGACCATCGGGCGCAGTCTGGAACTGGCCCTGCTGATTGACCACGCCGGCTGGTCGCTGGCCGTGGAGCGTGATGCTCGCGCCCGCGCGGCGGCGCTGCGCTTCGCCAGGACGCCGATTGACCTGATCAGCGATGCCGATCACGATGACCAGGCCCTGGCCGATGATACGCCGCTGGCGCTGAGGTGAACATACGGGGAAACCGGGTTTCCCCACGCCCCTCCCTGGTGGGAGGGTTTGGGAGGGCGCAGCCCTCCCAAACGAATCTCAACTCATCTTCCGCGCAGCGAGAGCGGCCAGTTCGCTGAGAGAGGGGTGCGGCCCGTAGCTGGAGGCCAGATCCTCCAGGCGCATACCCATACGCATTGCCATTGCCACCGGGGCCAGCATATCCGCCGCAGTCGGAGCGACCGCCAGCGCCCCGGCGATCCGCCCGGCCTGGTCCCAGGCCAGGGTCAGGAAGCCTTCGGGGGTTTCGTGGATATGGGCAGCCAGGCCTTCGGTGAGCGCTGCGGTTACGCTGCCGTGGGCGCCCTCGGTGGTAAGGCGACCGAGTTTAGCCACCTGGGGCCGTTCCATGAACGTCAGCACAATATGGCGTGTATCGGCGGGACCTGAGGAACGGCGCAGGGCATGCAAGGCGGCTGCCCGGCCCTGGGCCATGGCTACGCTTGCCGCGCACGGCTCGAGCGCATCGCCTACCAGATAGACCCCGCGCCACTTCGTTTGTCCGTACATATCCACGCTGGCCTGATCCGCCGGCAGTCCCACCGCGGTGGGATCGCTACGGTAGCGGCTCACCAGCATTGCCACCTCGGCCAGATGCCGTTCACCATCTGCGGTGATGGCCATCACTTCACGCTCACCGGCGACGAGTTGTTGCACGCTGGCGTGGGGCGCCACCAGCACTCCCCGGCGCTCCAGCAGGCGAGTGAGGTAGCCGTCCACCTCGGGAGCCAGGTGGGTGCGCGGGGCTTCCTCGGGCACGAGCCAGGTCACCTCGGCGCCGAGCAGGCTCAGAATGTGGCAGAGTTCGAAGCCGCTGGTGCCATCGCCGATCACCAGCGCCCGGCTGGGGGTCTCCTCCAGGGCGCCCAGTTCCGTGTCGGCAAGGATCCGCACGTGGTTCGGTTCAAGGCCGGTGGGGAACACCGGGGTTGCGCCAGTTGCAATGATCACTGCGTCGGCGGCCAGGTGGTGTTCGGGAGCGCCATCGGGCGGTTCGACGACGACCTGCCCGGGGCCTGTGAGGCGGGCGCGCCCGGTCAGGATCTGCACCTCAAGCCCGGCCAGAAGCGTTGTGCAGTGCTCCTGCCAGGTAGCCACGGTGCGCGCGGCGCGTTCAGCAATAACGCGCGTGGATCGTTCGCCCGCCGCAGCAGCGGCCAGCCAGACCCGGCCCGTCAGCGGTCGCCACAGGCCCGGCGCCTCGGCGCTCACCAGGGTAACCGTGGCGTGCGGCGCCGCCGTGCGCGCGGCCTCCACGCCCGCCGGCCCGCCCCCTATGATAACCAGGTGTATGGTTGGACTTTTCACGGCTTAATTGGTTGATATGGATGAAACAGGCTTGCCTGACGTGAACATCGGGGGAAACCGGGTTTCCCCACCTGCGGTGAGCCTGTCGAACCGCGCCCCTGCCTGGGGGGCGCCAGGCCACCCCGATCGCGGTTGGAGTATGGGGAACCCGGGTTTCTCCCTGCGCTCACCTCAGCAAGAGGGCAACGACGGCCCCCAGGGTCGCAGCAACGACGAGTGCGCCTGCCAGCAGGGGCCACACCTGCGCCGGAAGCTCGTGGGCGCCGACGCTTGCGCGTAGCGCGCGCACGCCCATCAGCGCCACGCCCGCCAGCAGCGCCGCCAGCGCGACCAGAACGATGAGCTGTAGCCCCGTGTTGGGCACGAACCAGGCGACAAGGGCCAGCACGATACTGATCGCCATCGCCAGATAGCCCGTCCACTGCTCCGCAGCGCCCGTACCGGGCGCGGTGAGGGGCAGCGAGCGGGTCGGGGTTGTCTGTCCAGGTTTACGATATTTGAGAGTCATAAGCCATTCCCTTTCAGCCGTCCATGCGGCTACGCCGCACAACGCCGGAATGAAAATAGTATTGTTCGTGGGAGGGCTGCGCCCTCCCAAACCCTCCCCGCGGGCGGGTTATTTCCTGGGCGTGGTAGGGGCGCGGCGGCGCCGCGCCCCTACCACGCCCAAACCCTCCCGCGGGCGGGTTATGTTCACGTTAGACGGTCATACGCATGGCGCACAACGCCGGAATGAAAATAGTATTGTTCGTGGGAGGGCTGCGCCCTCCCTGGCCCTCCCCCGCTGGGGGAGGGAACCGGGCTTCTCCCCTCAGGGAGGGGGTTGGGGAAACCTGGTTTCCCCCTATGTTCACCTCAGGCACACCTTGCGCATTCGTTTATTCGTTTCCCATTCGTTGACCCATTTCCCCTCGGCGTCCCAGAAAGCCCTTT
>Ga0116211_1001261_pt1 | contig 12143 bp, 8 predicted proteins | sample SaghotsprinmetaG_FD_94484 | JGI IMG/M metagenome (GOLD analysis project Ga0116211, IMG submission 94484) | Hot spring microbial communities from South Africa to study Microbial Dark Matter (Phase II) - Sagole hot spring metaG | ecosystem: Environmental > Aquatic > Thermal springs > Hot (42-90C) ... | reverse complement strand
CCGTGAACGTACGGGGAAACCGGGTTTCCCCACCTGCGGTGAGCCTGTCGAACCGCACCCCTGCCTGTGGGGCGCCAGCCGCGCCCAACCGCGGTTGGCCAATGGGGAAACCGGGGTTCCCCAGGCCCCCTCCCTACCGTGAACATACGGGGAAACCGGGGTTCCCCATCCCCTTGTCTGTGGAGGCGCCAGCCGCGCCCAACCGCGGTTGGCCAATGGGGAAACCGGGGTTCCCCAGGCCCCCTCCCTGAGGAGAGGGTATCGGACTCCGCTCCTCAGCAGGGGGGAGGCTGGAAAGGGAACGAAACGCCCGGGAGCCTCCCGTCGGACAGGAGCGCGGGAAAACCCGGTTTCCCCTACGTTCACCTCAACGATCGGAGCGAGTCCGCGGGGAACTGCGCCTCGCAGACGTGGAGCAGGGCCCAGATAGTGCCCAGTTGCAAACCCATGTTCAGCACGTGCAGGTTCTCAAACACATTATGGGCCGCTACCGCGACAACCACCCCCAGTCCGCCGGCTGCCACTCCAGACCACAACCAGCCGCGCGCCGCCCGTACGGCACGCAGCGCCTGGGCCAGCACCGCGCCGATCAACAGCAGGTAGGCCGTCAGGCCAACCACACCAGCCTCGGCGGCGATATGCAGGTAGTAGTTGTGCGCGTGGCCCCGCGACCCATACCACGGCCGCACGCTGAACAGCGGCGCGTCAGGACCGGGGGTGCGCTCATAGGCGACGCTGTAGTTGCCTGGCCCGACACCGAGCAAGGGCCGGCTGCGGAACATGTTCCAGCCGGCCTGGAGATGGGCCATCCGCTCCACCACGGCGAAATTCTCGGGGGTCACAGCCACGCCGCGCACGTCGAAGAGGCGCAGGTTTCGCGCCAGGCTGATGGCGCGCTGCTCGACCGCATCTGGCAAGAGGCCGCCCCCACCGAGCGCCAGGAGCACTACCCCCACCCCGGCCACGGCTACCACGAGTTGTCGAACCAGCGCGCGCACGTCCCCGGGCAGCAAGACGAAGGCGGCGCCCAGCAGGGCGAGCATGCCGGCCATAGCGCCAAGCCACCCGCCTCGCGAGAAACTGGCGATCAGCGCCCCGCCGGTCAGCAGTGCCGCCACGCTCGCAAGCGCCAGGGTGAGGCGGGCCAGGCGACGCGACCCTCCTCTCGACAGGCCCACCAGGGCAAACAGCGCCAGCCCCACAGCCAGCGGCCAGGCCTGGTTCATGTACCCGGCGAACGAGTTGGGTTGCCCGATCGTTCCATAGGCCCGCACCCGCCCGCCCCCGATACCGAAACTCTCGGGGCCCAGCCCCAGGGCAAACTGGACCAGGCCCAGCGCGCCTGTCGCTGCCGGGGCGGCCAGCAGGCAGAGCAGCAGGCCCTGAACCCGCCAGGAGGAGGCGCCGGCCCTCCCTTCCACCCCCCGCCTGGCCCCCAGGGCGCGCAGGGCCAGCACATAGACCAGCAGCACCGTGGCCCACCGCGCCGTCTCACGCAACCCTTCGGCGCGGCTAAAGGGCGTAAACACCGCCGAAAGCCCCAGCGTCCACACAAAGACAGCCAGGGGCGCGAAGAGCGCCCCCAGGGCCAGCGGTTGCTCGGGGAAGGCAAGCACGTGGAGACCCAGACTGGCCGCCGCGAGCAGCAGGGCCGCCTGGGTCACCGTCAGTCCGCCAGGCAGGAGCCAGACCTCCTGCACCGGCACCGACAGCACCAGCAGATACAGCGCCCAGATCGGGTCGAGCAGGGCCAGGGTAGCGGCCACAGCGCCCACCACGAGCAGCGCGGCCAGGGTGAGTGGCAGGGTTGCCACGCCCAGGCCCAGAGCGACGGCGCTGACCAGGGCCACCAGCCACACGCGCCACGCGCTCGCCCCGGCGCCCCGGGTCCTCACGCGCCAGCCCATCACCTACAACTCACCCCGGCGCCGAAGCTCTTCGCGGAACCAGGGAATGGTCTGCTCCAGCCCCGCTTCCAGAGACACCAGCGGCTCCCAGCCCAGCACGCGGCGCGCTTTGGCAATGTCCGGCTGGCGCACCTGTGGATCATCGCGGGTGCGCAGATCCTTATACACGATAGGACTCTTGCTGCCGGTCAGTTTGATCACCACATCGGCGAACTCTCGAATCGTAAACTCGCCGGGATTACCGATATTGACCGGCTCAACTTCATCGGAGAACAGCAGGCGATAGACCCCTTCAACCAGATCGCTCACATACTGGAAACTGCGGGTCTGCGAACCATCGCCATACACTGTAAGCGGTTCATTTTTCAGAGCCTGCTGGATAAAATTAGGCACCACCCGGCCATCCCGCAGGCGCATCCGCGGCCCATAGGTATTAAAGATCCGCACGATGCGAGTATCGAGGCCGTGGTAATTATGGTAGGCCATCGTCATGGCCTCGGCAAACCGCTTGGCCTCATCGTAGACCCCGCGCGGCCCGACGGGGTTGACATGACCGTAGTAGCTCTCCGGCTGGGGATGCACCTGGGGATCGCCGTACACCTCGGACGTAGACGCCAGCAAAAAGCGCGCCCCCTTGGCCTTGGCGAGGCCCAGGGCCTTGTGCGTGCCCAGAGCGCCAACCTTCAGAGTCTGGATGGGCAGTTCCAGGTAGTCAATAGGCGAGGCCGGCGAAGCAAAGTGCAGGATCGCATCGAGCGGCCCATCAACGTAGATATAGTTCGTAACGTCGTGCTTGATGAACATGAAGCGAGGATGGCCCGCGAGGTGCGCGATATTATCCGTGGTGCCGGTGATCAGATTATCCATCGCGATCACCTCGTGGCCCTCGCTGAGAAACCGATCAGTCAGATGGGAGCCAAGGAATCCGGCGCCACCGGTAATAAGCACGCGCATGCTGAGCCTTCCCTCTCCGTGGTCAATAGGCGCCGCGACCACTGATCAGCACTGGAATAAGCATCAGCAGGATGCGCAGATCCATGCTCACTGACCAGTTCTCGGCGTAGTAGATATCGAGCCGCACCTGTTCATCGAACGACATATCGCTTCGTCCCAGGGCCTGAGCGAGCCCGGCGCACCCCGGCAATACCTCCAGCCGGCGACGGTGCCAGGGTTCATAGCGCGCCACCTCGTCGGGAAGCGCAGGACGGGGACCAATCAGGCTCATCTCCCCATGCAGCACGTTCCAGAACTGCGGCAATTCGTCGAGGCTACTCCGGCGCAAGAACCGCCCCAGGCGGGTGATGCGCGGGTCGTCGCGCATCTTAAATAACGGTCCATCGGCCTCATTCCGCGTTGCCAGGGCGGCCTTCTGCGCCTCAGCATCGGGCACCATCGTTCGGAACTTGTAGCACACAAACGGCTGGCCACCCTTGCCGACGCGCACCTGGCGAAACAGTACCGGACCGCGCGAATCGAGCTTGATCAGCAGCGCGATGAGCGCCGCCAGGGGCACCACAAACGGAGCGGTCAGGAGCACCGTCGTCACATCAATGGCGCGCTTGAGCAGCAGATTGGCGCCACTCAGCCGGATCTCCTTGGGCCGCAGCAACGGCACTCCGCTGAGTTGCAGCACATCCACCCGGTCGAAGCTCAACTGGTACACGTCTGGAGCGAGCTGGTACTTCACCCCCAGGCGCTGACAAACGGCCACCAGTTCCGGCAAACGCCCCTGCTCCGACAACGGCAGGGCCAGAATGACCTGCTGCGCGCCACTCTGCACAACGGCCCGCTCCAGGTCATCCACCGTGCCCAGGTGGCGATAGACTCGCGTGGCCCGGCCATTCTCAACGATGGGCCGATCGTCCACATACCCCACCAGCGTATAGCCCAGCCCTGGCGACGAGGCGATGCCATTCATCACCTGCTGGCCCAGGCCGGTTCCACCGACCACCAGCACCCGATCCTGGCCGGCCCCGTGAGACCAGCGCCAGTGCCGCACGCTCGCGAGCGCGATCCGCCAGCCGCTGAGAAGGGCGAAGATACTTACGCCGGCGAAGGCAAAGATCAACCGCGAGTAGTAAAACGGTTTGTAGAGGAAGACAAAAATGATCAACAGAGCCAACCCGGTAACCAGGCTGTTAAAGATGATACCGAGTTGATCGAACAGGCTCAACCGGGGAGAAGTTCGATACAGGCCCCGACCGGCGAAGCGCAGCGCCAGGAACAGCATCAGCGGCAGGACCGAGGGGAGCAAAAAGGCCTTGAACTCCACCTGGTTCATTGTCGCGACTTCGAGCACGACGCGGTCGAAGGGTGGAGGCCAGTCGGCCAGGTAGCGCAACCAGTAGGCAATCGCAAAACCGGCGAAGATCAGCGCCTGATCGAGGGCCACCACCCCCACCAGGGCCAGACGACGCAGACGCCGCCCAACCCAGGGCTGATCCGTGGAAGGCAATACCGGCTGAGTGGTCTGGTGGATGCTTCTGTCCATCCGGGTTCTCCCGCCTACCCGGCCGTTGCGAGCGGGGCCGACGCGCCCGCGCCGCCAGGCAGAGCAGGGGCAGGGCTCCGCCTGTTGCTCTACCACTAGCTACTCACGCCGGCCCGGTCGGAGACGAGCCGTAACGTGGTGGATAACGCGCAAGATCCTGACTCGAGTGCGGCGACCCATGCGACTATCGATCGGCTGGCGTGCGAGCTGAATATACGCGGATTGTACCATACAACCCGGGAGCGCCACCGGTCCAGCGCTCCGCAGGCCGCGAGGAGACGTAGCCCCCTACGGCGGGATACATCAGGGCTAACGTTGCTGTCAGACCACCTGCTGCGTACCGTCGTTGACGCCATCTCCAGCATCAGTGGCTCGGGAGCGGAGACTCTCCAGGTACAGAGAGATACCGGGAATCGCTGCGACCATCAGCATGAGCGCGAGAAGAACAAGCCAGGCCATATGTCCTCTACAATCCTCACCCCGTGCGGATCTCAAATGCTTCCAGGGCAAGTCTGCCGCAAGGAGGGCTTGCCCTGCTTGAAGAACCCTCAACTCCTGGTAGTGATACCGCCAGCGCAGCTTACAGGCATGTTGAGACCCGGCACAGAACGCTCAAGCGACACAACTTCCTGCTGGCCTGCCTTGCATCATCGAAAGGCTCTCTATCCTACCACACTTGCGGCAGCGCGCAAGCAGCGGTAGAACCCTGGCGCGACCAGGCCCCGGTTTCTGGTATCATAGTGTTCGTTCGATGCGGTTTCGTCGCACAGCGACACGATGAACATGGGCTGTCTCCTGGGAGGGCTTGCCGCCCCTGCAGGCAGGGAGATGGGGAAACCTGGTTTCCCCATCTGTAGGAGTAAACGATGCGCCGTAACGCTGCCAACGCCGGGCAACCGCCAGAGGAAACCGCAGCATCCCGCCAGGTCGCGTTCCGGGCCAGCGAAAGTCTGATCGAGCGCCGCATCCGCGAGGCTGAGGCCGCGGGCATGTTTCAGAACCTGCCCGGCGCGGGCAAACCACTACCCCCGGACGACGACGCCCACGTGCCCGAGGATCTGCGCGCTGGCTATCGCTTGTTGAAGAATGCGGGCTACGCTCCCTCGTGGATCGAGCTGCAAAAGCACATTTACGCCGAGCTTGCCGATCTGGAGCGCTGGCTGGACCGTATCACCCGGCGCTGGGCAAGGACCGGCCCCCTGGAGCGAGAGCGTCTACGCGCGGAGTACGAGCAGAAGCTGCGGGACCTGAACCGGCAGATCACCACCTACAACCTCATCGCGCCACCTGCGGCCGGGCAACTGCCGCTGCGCCGGCCCGGCCGCGAGCTGGCCGATTAAGGGTTTCTCGGTTACGCGGATGATCGTCCGGGCGGGCGACACCCTCCCGGCTCCTCCCCCCGTCGGGCCGTGCCCACCCGGCGTCCTCTTTGACCCGGGGCAGGGGAATGGGGAAACCCGGTTTCCCCATCCCACCCGAACTCAGGCGGCGCGAGCGGCAGCCGGCTTCAGCTCCTCGGTGCCCTCGGCGGCATTCTCGATGCGCGCCACCGCCTCGCGCGGCATCACGGTCCAGAACAGGTTGCGGTAGTTCTCCCAACGGGCGAGGATTTCGGCGCCACGGGGACTGCCAGTCAGCTCGACGTGGCGGCGGATCAACTGCTGCACCCGGGCCTCGTCGCGGGCGCTCATGGGCCGCAGTTCGATCAACTGCGGGTTGTAGCGCCGCTCGAAACTGCGGGTCTCATCCAGCACATAGGCGATGCCGCCGGTCATCCCGGCGCCGAAGTTGCGCCCCGTTGGCCCGAGGATCACAACCGCGCCGCCGGTCATGTACTCGCAGCCGTGGTCGCCCACGCCCTCCACCACGGCGACGGCCCCGCTGTTGCGCACAGCGAAGCGCTCACCAACCTGACCCGCGGCGTAGAGTTCGCCGCCGGTGGCGCCGTAGAGCAGCGTATTGCCGGCGATGACGTTCTCGTGCCAGGCGAAGCGCGCCCGGGAGTCGGGGGCAACCACGATCACGCCACCGGCCATACCCTTGCCCACGTAGTCATTCGCCTCGCCGGTCAGACGCAACTCTACCCCCGGCGCGTTGAAGGCGCCGAAACTCTGCCCGGCGCTTCCCCGCAGGTGAATGGTGATCGTCCCCGGCGGCAGGCCCTTATCGCCGTAGATCTGGCCGATAGCGCCTGCGAGGCGGGCGCCGACGCTCCGATCGCGATTGCGGATCGCATAGCTCAGGGTCACCGGGCCGCGAGCGGCCAGGGCGCTGCGGGTATCGAGCATAATGCGGTCATTGAGCGTATCCTCTGCCGGCAGGAGGTTACCCTTACCGGCGTGGCGAATCTCGTGATCGGCGATCATACGCGCCGCGCCGAGGACAGGCGTCAGATCCAGTTCATCGGCGCCGGGGTAGCCGGTGTGGCGCTGCCGCAAGAGGTCGGTGCGGCCCACCGCCTCATCGAGCGAGCGCAGGCCGAGGGAGGCCAGGATCTCGCGGATCTCCTGGGCGATGTAGCGGAAGAAGGCCATAACCATCTCGGGCTTGCCGGGGAACCTGGCGCGCAGTTCGGCGCGTTGCGTAGCGATACCGACGGGGCAGGTGTTATTGTGGCAGGCGCGGGCCATAATACAGCCCTCGGCCACCAGGGCCGCCGTGCCGAATGAAAACTCGTCGGCGCCGAGGAGCGCGGCCATCACCACATCGCGCCCTGTCTTCAGCCCGCCGTCAGCGCGCACGCGCACCCGCCCGCGCAGCCCGTTGAGCACCAGGGTCTGCTGGGTTTCGGCCAGGCCCAGCTCCCAGGGCAACCCAACGTTTTTGATGCTGCTGAGCGGCGCCGCGCCGGTACCGCCGGCGTGTCCACTGATCAGGATAATGTCGGCGTAGCCCTTGGCAACGCCAGCGGCGATCGTGCCCACGCCAGCGGTAGCCACCAGCTTGACACTGACGGTGGCGTTGGGGTTGACCTGCTTGAGATCGTAGATCAGTTGCGCCAGATCCTCGATACTGTAGATATCGTGGTGCGGTGGGGGCGAGATCAGCGCCACACCGGGAACAGTATGGCGAATACGGGCGATCTCCTCGTTGACCTTGTGGCCGGGCAACTGCCCACCCTCGCCCGGCTTAGCCCCCTGGGCCATCTTGATCTGCAACTCGCTGGCGCTAGCCAGATAGGCCGGCGTCACACCGAAGCGCCCCGAGGCCACCTGCTTGATGCGGCTGTTGCGCTCATCTTTGAAGCGCTCGGCGTCCTCGCCGCCCTCACCGCTGTTGGCCAGACCGCCCAGGCGGTTCATGGCGATCGACAGCGTCTCATGAGCCTCTTTGCTGGTCGAGCCGTGGCTCATCGCCGCGGTGCTGAAGCGCCTGACAATCGCCTCAATCGGTTCAACCTCATCGAGTGGCACGGGCGGACCGGCGGGCACCATCTCCAGCAGATCGCGCAGTTCCGTGGGCGGGCGGGCGTGTACCAGGTCGGCGTAGGCGCGGTAGAGCGCGTAGCCTTCGGGACTGATGCGGTCGCGGCTATCGCCGTTGAGGGCATAGGGGTTCTGCACTGCCCGGTGCAGGGCGTGGATGACGGCGGGGCTGAAGGCGTGGTACTCGCCGTCCTTCTTGAACTTGTAGAACCCGGGGTGCGGCAGCGCCGGGGCGGCATCGCCGAAGGCGCGGCGCTGGCGGGCGCGCACGTCGTGCTCCAGCTTCTCCAGGCCCACGCCACCGATGCGCGACGGCGTGCCGGTGAAGCACGTATCGATCAGGTGCTGGTCAAGGCCCACCGCTTCGAAGATCTGCGCGCCGCAGTAGCTATCGAGGGTGGAGATGCCCATCTTTGACATCACCTTGAGCAACCCCTTCTCGAGCGAGACGATCAAATTGTGTTCGGCCTCTTCGGCCAGGGTGCGCGAGCGTGGATCATCGCGCACCTTCTCGACGGGAGCGCTGGCTGCCTTTTGCCGCAGGGCCTCACGCTCCAGGGCGATCTGGCGCACGCTGGCAAGGGCCAGGTAGGGATTGACCGCCTCGGCGCCATAGCCGGTCAGACAGGCCAGGTGGTGCACCTCGCGCAGTTCGCCGGTTTCGGCCACCAGGCTGCACAGCGTGCGCAGGCCCGTGCGGATCAGGTGATGGTGGACAGCGCCGACGGCCAGGAGCGCGGGCACCGGCGCGTGGGAGGGGTCCACACCCCGATCGCTGATGATCAAGATCGACACGCCGCTGCGCACGGCCTCGGCAGCTTCGACACGCAAACGCTCCAGCGCCTCGGCCAGCGTCTCATCAGGGCGGAGCAGGGCCATCACGGTGGCCACGCGGAGCGCCGGGTCGCTCTGCGCGCGCACAGCGGCGATCTGCGCGTCCGTCAGCACCGGCGAGGTCAGTTGAAGCAGATGGGCATGTTCGGGCGTCTCGGTGAGCACATTGCCGCGCCGACCCAGGGCGACGCTGAGCGACATCACCATCTCTTCGCGCAGCGGGTCAATCGGCGGGTTGGTCACCTCGGCGAAGCGCTGTTTGAAGTACTGGTAGAGCGGGCGGCCCAGTTCTAACTGCGAGAGCACCGCCGCGGGCGTATCATCGCCCATGGAGCCTACCGGCTCGTGGCCGGTGCTGGCCATAGGTTTCAGAATAACGCTCAACTCCTCGGCGGTATAGCCAAAGGCCATCTGCAACGGCGGCAAATCGGCGTCCTTCAGGGCATCCGCTTCCGGGGCTGCCAGCTCCGAGGGCAGCGCGCACAGATGCTGGCCAACCCAGGCGCTGTAGGGGCGAAGACCGGCGAGGTAGCTCTTCACATCTTCGTTGGTGAAGAAGTGGCCGGTGGCAGTATCAACGGCGATCATCTGCCCGGGACCGAGCTTACCCTTGTGAACGACGCGGCGATCATCCACACTCACTGCGCCAACTTCAGATCCGGCGAACACCAGCCCATCATCGGTGACAATGTAGCGCGCAGGACGCAGGCCGTTCCGGTCGAGGGCCGTACCCACAATACGCCCGTCGGAGAAGGTCAGGGCAGCGGGGCCATCCCACGGCTCGATCAGGCAGGCGTGGTACTGGTAAAAGGCGCGCAGGGCCGGCGGCAGATCGGGCACCTTCTCCCAGGCCTCGGGCACCAGCATGGTCAGCGCGTGGCGAATGTCGCGCCCGCCGATCACCAGCAACTCAAGGGCATTATCGAGCATCGCCGAGTCGGAGCCACGCTCATCGAGGACCGGCGTGAGGGCTGCCGGGCCATCCACCGGACCGGCGGCGAGAAAATCAGCGGGCAGGTGCAGCACCGCCTGGCGCGCGCGCATCCAGTTGGCATTGCCCTGGATGGTGTTAATCTCGCCATTATGGGAGAGCATGCGGAAGGGCTGCGCCCGCTCCCAGGTGGGGAAGGTATTGGTCGAATAGCGCTGGTGGTACACCGCGATAGCGGTGGTAAAGGCCGGGTCGCGCAGATCGTGGTAGAAATTGGCCAGATGGCTGCCGAGGAGCAACCCCTTGTAGACAACCGTGCGGCTGGAGAGCGAGGGCACGTAGGCGGCGATATGCTCGCGCAGGAAGGCGGCCTCGATCGCCTTGCGGACCAGGTACAGGGTGCGCTCAAAGGCGACATCGTCGAGACCGGCGGGGCGAGCAATCAGGGCCTGGCGGATCAACGGCATCGCCACCCGCGCGCGCTGCCCGAGGGCCTCGGGGTCAACCGGAACGTCGCGCCAGGCCAGGAGCGTCAGGTTGCGCTCAGCGAGGGCCCGGGCGACGATGGTACACGCAGCCGCGCTGGCGCCCTCGGCCTGCGGCAGAAAGAACATTCCCACCGCCAGATCCGCCGGCTGCAACGTGATGCCCTGGCGACGCAACTCGCGGAGCATCAACTCGCGTGGGATCTGGGTGAGCACGCCAGCGCCATCGCCTGTTTTCGCATCGTCGGCGACCGCGCCGCGATGCTCCAGGTTTCCGAGGGCCTCAAGGGCCATGGAGAGGATCTCGTGGCCGGGCTGACCACTGATCCGGGCGACAAAGCCGATCCCGCAGGCGTCGTGCTCAAAACGCGGGTCGTACAATCCGTGAGCGTCGCGCACAGGAAGTTGCATCGTTACCACCTTACACTCAAGAAAAAACAGACAAACGCCCGCCGAACCCTCGGGCCTTCGAGGGAGTGGCGGGCATCATCGGCGTATCAGTTTGCCGATACCGGCGGATACATAAACCGCCCCGTAGCGCATCGTTGCGCCGACGAGGCCGGGTGGGCAAAGGACCTTGGCCCGAATGGAGCGACCCTGTATGCTTGCGCGAACCTGCCAGACGAGCCGGAGGGTGCAAAAAGCCGCCGGAGTCATCCATTGAACTTCCGGCAGCGCTTCACTGCACCGCACAGATAGGGAATCATTAATTTCGTGTTATGTAGGACTATACAATGTTCTGGGGGTACTGTCAATATCACTATCCAATCATCGCAGCAGCATTTTGTGCGGAAGATCCAAGCCAGGGGCAGGCAGGGCGTCGCTGCTCACCATGTTCGGCTGCTTTGCCTTGCTATGGGCCGCGCCCTCCCACACCTGCCCGTCCACGGCCCGCGCTGGCCTCAGGAACGCTCCTGCTCTCCCATGGCCTCGCGTTGTGCGGTGTGGATGCGCTCCCTCATATCACGCACCGAGGCAAAGAGCAAATCGAGGGCTAGCAGTTCGCGGCGCTCAAGCTCCAGGATTCTGGCGATGTGCAACTGCTGCGTGTGCTCCAGGCGCGCCGTATCGCGGGTGAGGCGCTGTTCGAGTTCGCGCAGGAAGCTATCGAGGCGTTCGAGCCAGGTAGTGAGCTGGCGCAGATGCTGCTCATCGGCCTCCTGGAGGGCGCTGATCTTCTCATCGGCCTGCAAACGCACGTCCTCCAATCGCTCCTGGTTCATCAGGAAGCGCTCGGTAGAGATGCGTTCGATCCGCTTGATGTCGGCGACCAGATCAGGCAATTTTGCCGCCACATCGCTGATCTGTTTGGGCAAGGCTTCAGCAAACAGTTCGATGTGCTGGCGAATATCATCGAGGCGCGCGATGCGCGAGGCATGCTCCTCCAGCACGCTATGCACATCGGTGACCAGTTGCTGCGCCTCGACTGCCTGCCGTCGCAGGCTCTGTTTTTCGACCTGCAACTCTTCAGCTACCCGCCGCACCTCCTGCACCGCTGCCGCGTCGGCCTCGCGCAGCCGGTCAAGCTGTAGCAGTATCTGGCGCTGGCGATCGTCAAACTCCTTGATCTGCGACTGGATGGTGGCGATCTGCCGCTCGGTTTGTTCGATCCGCCCCAGCCAGGGGGTCACAAAGTCGCGATCCTGCTTGCGGGCCTCGACCACCTGCTGGATCTGGGACTGGAGGTCGCGGATGGGACGCACGCCCTCCTCGATCTTGATGAGCGCTCCGGCCACCTCTTTGCGCAGGGCCACCACATCGCGACGCACACCTTCGCCGGACTGGCGCGTCTCCTCTACGTGGCGCTCGAAGAGGTTCTGCACCTGCCCCACCAGGGCCTCGGTTTTCCGCACCTGTTCGACAACCAGGTTGTATTTGTTGGATTGCTCTTTCAACAACCGCCGTACTTCATCGATCTGGCCCTGCAGGTAGACCAGTTGGGATTGTTCGTGAATGCGCAGGCGCTCCTCTTCGTATTTGGCGGTGCGATCGGGATTGGTCATCGAGGGTTCCTTTCGAGGGGAGGTGGGAGTGTGCAGCCCTCCCGGGGGCCTCCCGCGAAGTGAAGGG
>Ga0116211_1001259_pt1 | contig 12157 bp, 9 predicted proteins | sample SaghotsprinmetaG_FD_94484 | JGI IMG/M metagenome (GOLD analysis project Ga0116211, IMG submission 94484) | Hot spring microbial communities from South Africa to study Microbial Dark Matter (Phase II) - Sagole hot spring metaG | ecosystem: Environmental > Aquatic > Thermal springs > Hot (42-90C) ... | reverse complement strand
GGAGAACGTAGTAGCCCAGGGACACTGGGGAAGGGAAACCGCCTGTCAAGTCGGTCTGTCGGGGGTCGATGACCTAGATAAGTGGCGTGGGGCAGGAATACTCAATCGTGAGGTTGGGAGAGCTTGTCGCTCTACCCGCTAGGGTGAGCGTCGGGAGGATGTCACTCCACCCCATTACCCTGAATCACTTGTTTCAAGGTTGTCAATGTTTCCAGGCCAATGACTCCTCGGCGCTGGCCCTTCTGGCTCGACATCCCCAAGGCAATATCACGGGCGCGTTTAGGATTGCGTGTAAACTGGGGCGACGCATTGATATAAACCGCCGCACTCGTCACCCCGATCGCAAACTGGCGACTTTCCCGATAGGACTCGGTAATCAGACAATCGGCGTGGCCACTACTGTAGTGATTGATCCAGGTGATCGCGGTCGCTAAGCTATCCACCCACTTAAAAATCACCACCTTATCCAACGCCGACTGGCTCCAGTCCTCCGGGGCCGTGGGTTCTAATTCCGGAAATTCCGCTACTAGGGCCTCATCCCCCTTCAGCCGAAAGCCATGCTCTCGTAAGTGACTCCAGAGCGAGGTGAGGGCAGCAGGATTTTGCTTGGTGTGGACAAGGACCTTTTCGATCGCATTCACCGCATCCGGTTCCCGGCGATGGCTTTCCAGGATGACCCGGCGCACCATCTCTAAACTACCCGATGCGGACCAGTAGAGATAACAATTGCCGATCGCCGTGCGCAGGACTGGGGCCGTTGCCTGTCGCACCACCTGTTGCACCAAGCTGGGCCGTCCGTAGGGGATCACCAGGTTGATCCAGGCATCCTGGGTCACCAAGTCCCGGATCGAACTACCCTGTTCGCTGGCCAGGTGGGTCACGCAGGCCGGGGGAAACGAAACCTCTTCCAGGGCTGCTTGCAACGCCGCCGCGATCGCCTGGTTGGAATGGCTGGCCTCGTTGCCGCCCTTGAGGACTATGCTATTCCCCGTGCGCAAACACAAGCCCGCCGCGATCGCCGCCAACTCCGGGAACGCCTCATAGACCAGGGCAATCACACCTAGGGGCATATGTTGCGCATAAGACTGGCAATTCTCGACAGGATACTTGGTAGAAATTACCTGCTGGATCGGGTCCGACAGGTCGCTCAGCTTTTGCAAAATCTGGACGGCGGTTTGGAGACGTTCCGGGGTCAGCTTCAGCCAATCGAGGATCAGGTCCGGCATGGCCATCTCATGGCTGGTTTCCAGATCCAGGGTATTAGCTTCGAGAATATCGTCTTGGCGTTCCCGTAGGTTTTGGGCCATTGCCCGCAAGGCACAACTGCGATCGCTGCCGCTGACCTTGGCCAGATGGATCGCCGCTTGGGCGGCTCCCTGGACTGCTGTCAGGACCGCTGCCGTGGGATCATCAGCGTGGGAAGTCGGAGAAGGCTCAATCATCTGCTTACCGCCGATAGGCTAGCCACTGCATCAGCGGGATCATCAGGATCAGCACCAGCGGAATCATCACCAACACGAGATTCATATCGGGACGGGCAATCAACACCAGCACCAACCAGACGATCGGCAGCATCAGAATCGTCAGGGCCAGGGGCAGATAACTGTCCTGCAAACCAGCACGTGCTCGGTGCCATTGATGACCACTCCAGCGCCATGCTTGCTTATAGGGATAATGGGTGGAGAGTTGCTCGATCACATAGCCCCCCTCTTCGACCACAAAAATTTGCTGACACCGATCGCAGCCGAGGGCTTCCGTAAGGGCGATCGGGATCAAGCGTCCCCGTCGCCGACAGGGACAGGGGTAATCCGTGTTCAGATCAATTTTTTGTGACTTTTGCACGTGATATCAAGTTCAGACCAGACGGGAAAGGTTCCGGAAAGCGACCCCAGCGGCAATCCAGGGGTCGGCTCAACCCAGGGGCAATATCGGGCCGTATGCAGCCCAGGATTTACCAGATGCCACCGAGCCTCCCAGACCTTTTATATAGATACTATTAGATACTATTAGAGAAGAAACAAGGGCAATGGGAGTTATTGCTTAAACGACGACAAAATCTTTTAAAAAATCTCAACAATACCCCCGTTATCGGACACGTGTTACCGGACACCCGCCCCTATCCACTCGTTGCTATTCACTCGTCCCTATCCACCAGAAACTTTGCTGTACCGATCGCCCCCATGCCTGATCCCGTGCCCCCCCCTCCGATCGTTCTCACCAACGCCCAACTGCCCGGTGTCCCGGGGCGCCAGACGATCGTTCTCAGGCAGGGCACAATCGCGCAACACGATCCCGAAACGATCTCAGCTAACCCGGAGGCGATGCGACCCGATGCGATCGTGATCGATCTGGCGGGAGACTGGCTCTCCTTGGGGGGCGTGGATTTACAAATCAATGGGGCGCTAGGGCTGGCGTTTCCCGATTTAACGGAGGCCAATGGCGATCGTCTCCTCGAAATCTGCCGTACCCTCTGGCACCAGGGTGTGGATGGCTTTTTGCCGACGATCGTCACGACCTCGATTGACAAGATTCACCGTGCCCTGGCGGCGATCGCCCAGTGGATGGCAACCCCCCCCGTCCCGCAAACAGCCCAGATTTTAGGCGTTCATCTAGAGGGACCCTGCCTCAATCCCGATAAGCGGGGTGCCCATCCGGCGGAATATTTGCAACCGCTGACGCTGGAGACTGTGAAAACCGTGCTGGGGGATTATGCGGCGATCGTCAAGGTGATCACCCTGGCCCCGGAGTTGGACCCAACGGGAACGGTCATTCCCTACCTGCGATCGCGGGGGATCACCGTCAGCCTTGGCCACTCCCAGGCGACAGCAGCCCAAGCCCAAGCGGCCTTTGCCCAGGGGGCCACAATGGTGACCCATGCCTTGAATGCCATGCCGGGACTTCACCACCGGGAGCCGGGGTTACTCGGAGCCGCCCTGACCACCCCTGGGGTGGCCTGTGGGGTGATTGCCGATGGTCAACACATTTGCCCCACGATGCTCAACCTGTTACTGCGGATGACAGCGATGCCCAGGGGATCGGACCCGGCAGACACTGCCCTCTTTCTGGTGAGCGATGCCCTCGCACCGCTGGGACTACCCGATGGGACCTATCCCTGGGACGATCGGACCATGACCGTCACCCAGGGGACGGCGCGGTTGGCCGATGGCACCCTGGCGGGCACAACCCTGCCCCTGCTGGCGGGGGCACAAAATTTGGTGCAGTGGGGGCTGTGTGATCCCGATCGGGCGATCGCCCTGGCCACGATCGCGCCCCGTCACGCGATCGGCCTACCAACAGTGCTAAATGGACCATCGGCCCACTGGCTTCGCTGGCACCAGGACCCCCAGACCGGTCAACTCCACTGGCAGCGATTGGCCCTGATGGCTGCCGTTAGCGAGTCAACGGGTGTACCAGTTGGTTGGAGGCTACGAAGCTGCCAACGATAGCAACCAACTGCGCCATGATCCGATTTACAAAATTGCCTGGGGCTGCTTACCGTTCGCCCCTGCCGAATGCTTGGCCAGCCAACTGACGATGACCCGCCTCGAAAATCAGGTCAGTAAGGCGGTATTGTTGACCAAGGGGCAGACGGGTTACCTAATCCTCAACATACAAGGGTCAGGTTTGAAACCTGCCCGGCTCTAGTCGGCTTTTTGGTTAGGGGACTAGCGGGCGATACCCGGTTCGAGGAGGTTGAGGAGGCGTTGGTGGCGGCGGCGGGCCGCTTCTTGGAGGTCGATGATGCGATCGGTTTCATCAACGATCTCACCGGTTAGGACCTCTAGGACATCTTCGAGGGTGATTACGCCTGCGACCACGCCATATTCGTCCAGGACAACGGCAATATGTTCGCGGAAATTCAGAAACTCCTTGAGCAGCTTATCGACACGAACGGTTTCTGGGACAAAACGGACGGGCCGGGTCAGGGTCGAGATTTTGCGGTTGACCTGCCCCTCCACCAGACCCGCCATCAGTTCACTCTTAAGCACCACACCGAGAACATCATCGAGCGAGTCCCCAATCACAATCATGCGGGAGTGCTGGGAGGCAATGACAGGCCATTTGGCTTCGGCTAAGGTTAAATCCCCGCGAATGTGGGTAATGGTGACACGGGGGGACATCAGATCCGCCGCAATCATGTCATTCAGGCGGAAGACCCGCTGGATCATTTCGGCCTCGTCCTCTTCGATGATGCCTTCCTGGCGACCGATCTTGGCGAGTAGCTGAATTTCGGCCTCGTTGGTGGTGAAGCGCCGTTTCCCCCGTGTGAAGGGAGCCGTCACCCACTCGATCGCCAACACCAGGGGCAGCATCAGCACGGTTAACCCCTTGACGGGCAAAGCGGCCAGGAGCGCGATCGGTTCGGCATAGCGTTCGCCGATCGTCTTGGGCAGAATTTCGCCAAAGACAATGATTAAAAAGGTCAAAACCCCAGAGAAAACACCCAACCAGGCATCCCCCAGCACCAAAGTGGCTAGGTGGCCAACGGTCATGCTGCCCACAATGTTGAAGATGTTATTCAGCACAACGATCGTGGCGATTGGGCGGTTAATTTTTTCACGAATCGTCAGCAGGGCGATCGCCGCCAGTTTGCGGGACTGGGCCAGTTGCTGCACCTTAATCAGGGGCACCGAGAGCAGGGCCGTCTCAATCCCAGAACAGAGGGCTGAACCCAGCAACACGATCGCAACCACTGTCAGTAGCTCAAACATACGATCCCCACGGCGGGGAATAGGTCTCCTTGTCAGTTAAATAGAAGTTAAATAGAGCGGAAAAGAGAGGGGAAAAGCCAAATACCGTGCATAGCAAACTCTGGACCTCAACACCTAGGGTCGGCGGGCATCACCATCGAGAATGCTAGACACGGCTCAACGAGTATCCGTTCAAAAATGGGAAATGCAAAGGTGGGTGTTCCTATCATGGCCTATTTCCCCCAACCTAGACCAGAGCAGTGCCCACGATCGCTCATCCGGTGGCCAAGGTAGGGGTGGCGATGCCGCAGCGGTGACGCGATTGAGTGGCTAACCCCGAAGGGCTAACCCCTGCTCTCAACTTTAGATCATGGGCCAGACGCAATTGTGTTTTAGTTGACGGTTGTGACCCGTTGGCTAGCAATTGTCTGAGCAGTATACGCTGCCCTGCCGGAAGGGGGCAAGACGGCGACGATGCCGACGGTCAGCCGGACCGCAGCATGGGGGGTAAGCCAGCCAACCGTAGGGTGATCAACCGCTAGGGCACAATTCGGGGGCCGGCTCCGTAGGCAGTGCTATTAAGGGTCAGCGCATAGCCCGGGCTCACGGGGTAGTAAACTTCGTTTTTAGTACCCGTTGCATAAACAATCCCCAAAGAGGCGATGGTCGTACTTCCCGCCGTATTTAGGCCAAGCCCCAGTAAGGGCACCGGTCCCAAATAGGCACCAACCGTGGGGAGAGCGGGGGTTGGGGGGTTAAGGAGAATCCCTTGGGCATTGAGACTGATCAGGGAACCGTTCGCAAACGTAATCGCACCACCCGTGCGACCGGCAATCAGTACCAGCAAACCGTCACCCACGCCGATCGTGATATTGCCGTTGTAGGTGAAGTCGCCATTCCCCCTGCCGATCGCGACCCCTGCGCCTAGGGCACCGACATTCGAGATAGTGCCACTCGCCACCGAGAAGTCGCCGGTATGGTTTTCCAGTTGAATGCCATTGCGGCCCGTATTAGTAATGCTGAGGGTGTTAAAGCTAACATCCACGCTGGAGTTCATGCCGATCGTAATCCCGTTATCTGCCGGATTGGTAATGGTGGTGACACCCGTGACCGTGAACTGGCCGCTGACATTATCCAGATCAATACCGTCATCCCCTGATCCTGTCGAAGTCACGGCACTCAGGGTAATATCCGCCACCACGTTGGTGAGATCGATCGCGGCCCCCATGTCAGCAATAATTTTGTTTGTTGATCCCAGGATGTTGACAGTTCCCCCCGTGGTTACCCGTAGGCCATTGCCGATCGTATTCTGCATACTCAGATCAACGATCGTCAGGGTCCCGACGGCACCGCCACTGATCCCCCAACCACTGGCATTACCGACGTTCACCCCCTGAATCGTATTGTTTTGGCCTAAGGTGATCCCATGCCCCGCCGCATTGTTGATGAAGGGACGAGTCCCGTTAATCGCCGGGAGCGGATTGCTAAAGGTGGGTAGGGTTAACCCCAAGAGGTTGGCCAGACTGCTACCCGTTGCGCCTTGGCCAGTCAGGGTTTGGTTATTGAGCAGGGTAATGCCATTGGCATAGTTAGTCACGCTGCCCGCATGGAGGAAAATATCATCCCCCGCACCGGGATTGTTGCCACCGGCCCCGTTGACTGCATTAAAGGCCGCCAGGGAGGTAAAGGGATCATCCAGGGTACCCAAGTTGGCTGAGCCGGAGGCGTTGTCATTGATAAACCAGATGCGATCGTTAATGGTGAGCACCACCTCTGCCGTTGCCGGACCAAAGCCATTGGCGATCGTGTAGAAGAAGGATTCATTGCCTATCAAGCCGGGGGCTGGATCATAGGCAAAACTGCCATCTGCATTGAGCAACACCGTACTGCCACTGGCCAGGGTAATCGTATTCCCAGGGGGGGTCACATCCGCCGTGGCGAGACTCGCGCCAAACCCCAGCAGGCTCAGTTGATCACCGGCATCATTACTCAGAACGCCATTGGCTGCCGGTACCGTAATCCCCACATTCCCCAGGGACGTAAAGGCATCATCCCCCGCATCGGGTCGCTCACCCACCGCGATCGTCACCGTGGCATCATCGAACCCCTCGCTATTCGTCAAGCGATAGTCAAAGGTCACCAGGCCAGTGAAGTTCGTGGGCGGCGTAAAGTCCAGCGTGCCGCCTGCGACCACCGGAGTGACAGCTAGCGACCCTCCTCCCGGCAACACAACCGAGTCACCAAAGGCATTATCGGTGACTGCACCCGCGATCGGGGCACCGCCCGCCAGGACCACATTGCCAAAGGTCCCCGTGGCCTGGGGATTCCCGATCGTATCGTTGCTCGTAATGCTCGTACTGAGTGTGCCATTCAAGGCAATATGGAACAGGTCACTGGCAGGAGTACTGTCATCCAGCAGGGCCGGTGTGGGATCATCCACCGCATCCGGAGCGACGCGCAGTGCCACCGTTGTGGTTGCTGTGGCTTCATTATTATTTTCATTGGTTTCAACGATCGTGTTGGCCGGATCAACGATCGCGGTATTCTCCTTGATCCCTGCCGTAGTAGCCAGGACGGGAATCGTCAGCATCGCACTCGCGCCGCCGTTGAGAACGCCACCGGTAAAGGTGACGGTATTCCCCGCGATCACAGGCGTAAAACCGTTGCTTGCCGTGGGTGTGCCAAGCTCTAAGCCATCGGGCAAGACATCCTCAACAGTAATCCCGCTAGCGGTCGCTGTGCCTAGGTTTTGGACCGTCAGAATATAGTTAAAGCTATCGTCCACGTTAACGGGATCGGCACTATCGGTCTTACTCAGGGTGAGGTCGATCGGCGGCGGGGGAGGATTGCCACCACCAGGAGGATTGCCTGGATTATTGCCCGGATTGTCGTCGGGGTTATTGCCCGGATTGCCTGGATTATTGCCTGGATTGTCGTCGGGGTTATTGCCCGGATTACCGCCTGGATTATTCCCAGGATTAGGAGTCGCGATCGTCTCCTCAGCGATCGCATCCAGGTTGGTCGTAAAATCTCGCGTACTTAACTGGTTGGGATTAATCCCTGGCAGAATCGCCAGAAACTCGCCTGTGGCTAGATCGCGAATGACAGTTGCATTGCCAAATTGACCGCTGGGGTCCAAGTCTGGGGTAATGGTCAGAATCTCTAGATCTTGGAAACGTAAGCCACCCGCCAGCGCAATGAAATCTGTCCCGTCCTCAAAATCCGTAATGAAATCGGCATCCAGTAAATTGGGGCCACCCGTCGTCGCGGTTTCAGCATTCGGCACTCTCGCCAGCACAAACTTATCGGCACCGGGACCCCCCGTGAGGGTATCTGGCCCTAGGTCCCCAAACAGAACATCGTTACCCCGATCGCCCAATAACTCATCCGCTCCTTTGCCACCGCGCAGGCTATCGCTCCCTTTGCCGCCGTAGAGGGTATCGTTGCCCAGATCTCCCCGCAGCCAATCATTGCCAAGATTACCGAAAACAAGATCATTGCCCTGACCGCCCCAAACCCGATCGTTGCCCTGACCGGCATGAAGGCGATCGTTCCCTTGTAACCCAAAAATCGCATCGTATCCAGCCAAGCCAAATATGAGATCGTCGGTATCGGTGCCCAACAAAATATCGGCATTGACGGTGCTTAATAGATTGGCCATGAATGTGCGGGTCCTTAGAGAATGGGGAGATTAAATCTGGCAGGTCAACCCAAAGATAAAGTGATCAGCGTTCACGCCGTATTTCCAAAGGGAAATTGACAAGCCAGTACGTTAAGACTCGTTCGTGCCGCGTTCCCAATGGGAAATCGTTGTCAGAATCAATGGGGCAGAATACCTCAGCGCCAAACAACTGAACGATGAGGGCTTCCAACCAAGCGCTTCCAACCAAGCGCTTCCAACCAACGCGGTTCAAACCCAGGCGGGGGACCCTCAAGATCATACCCTTGCAACTTTTGGTTATTATGGCGGATCAATTCGGATACGAGTAGATTGGGGTCCTGAGATTAGGCTCAATAAAATGCCCTCAAGACCATAAGCTGGCCAGATCAATTTCAATGTCTGGAAAGGCGAGGGGTGAAATTTTCCCCGTGGTTAAATGTTGTTTCCCTTGGTAATCCCCATTGCAGGGCTGGCGATACACAATCAATTCTGCTGGCAATCTACTCATCCTCATGACCTTGACGACCCGTCACCGATAGCCCGCCGACAATCAGCGAGGGTGTATAGCAGGCCCCATTCCATTCCGCATCGCCCCCCAGTTCAATCACCTGCTTCAGTGCCGTATACACATTGCCCGACACCATCGTGTCCTTAATACGGCCCCGAATCTCCCCCTTGTGCACCCGATACCCCAAATCCACATTGATCGAAAACTCGCCCGAAATCCCCGCACCCCCGCCCAAAATCTGATCCACAATAATCCCATCATCCATTGTGGCAATCAGTTCCTGGAGCGACTGGCCCGGTAAGTCCGCGATCGCGCCCCCCGGTTTCACCAGTAGATTAAACACCCCCGGCGTGGGATAACTGCCCAACCCTGGCCGAAAACCATTGCCCGTCGTCCCACTGCCCAAGGCGCGGCCCATGCGGTGATCCGTATAAAACAACTGCAAAATCCCATCGCGAATGAAGGTAATCGGGCGGGTGGGAACGCCCTCGTCATCAAAAGGGCAGCTAAAGGGACCCTCCGTCGGTGACTGCACTAGGGTGATGCGATCGGACACCACCGGCAACCCTAGGCGATCGCTCCAGGGGGATGCCCGCTCCACCACCTGTTTCCCATTGAGGGCCGCTTGGAGGGTGCCCCAGAGCATGTCCGCTGCTTTGGCCGTGAAGAGAACGGGCAGGCGTTTACTGGGGGCGATCGCGGTTTCCCGTGCCCAGTCGAGCCGTTGCACAATTTGGTGAGCGAGGGTTACCGGGTCCAGGCAGCCCCGTTGGGTTTGGCCGTCGGATACATTGAGGAAATCATCCCCCCGCACCCAATCGGCAGCCAGGTAGCCACTCAGGGTGATATCGGTATAGCTGCAATCCAAGCCCGTGGAGTTCAATAGGCGAGTCGTCTCCGCCTCACACTCCCACTCGGCATTACAAATGGCTTCCGGGTAGGCATCGCGTACTAAGGCGATCGCCGTTTCGCCCCAGGTCATTAATTGTTGAATATCGACGGCTTCACCCAGATCGGGATATTGGGTAACACTACCGGGGGTCAGGTCGATCGTTTCCGGTTCGTTTAAGTCACTCAGGGCGAGCGCGCGATCGACCAGTAATTGGGGCGCAACGGGTCCATAGGCGACGGCTAAACCGGGTTGTCCATTGCGCCACACCCGTAGGGCGGTCCCTTCACTTTCCGTCACCTCAATTTGCTTGAGACGATTGGCCTCAAAGAACAGGGGGCGCGAGAAGGACTGGCTCTGAAACACTTCAGCTGCTTCCGCACCAGACTTTGCTGCTAACTCAATCAACTGCTCCGCCAGGGACTCGGCGGGGAGGGGTTTGGCATTCATGGATGTCCGAGTGGTTTCTCCTAGGGGATGCGACGCCAAGGGCAAGGCAACCCGTCCTGAAAGTTAGTCCTGAAAGTTAGTCCTGAAAGTTAGTCCTGAAAGTTAATTTACGGCAAATCGAGGGTCTGAAGGAGCCAAAATCCCGCAAAGGCTTCTGATTGCGGACCCGACTGAACCGCCAGGAAATGCACGTTTTGGGCTGCTTTTTTGCCCAGTTCAAAGTTTTGGGCCTCCTGTTGCGACGCACGATCGCGCAAGGGGAGCAATAACCACTGATCATTCGCCCCCGTTTGCAACACGATCCGTTCGGGCGGGTCGCCGTCGATCTGGATACTGGCCACCTCCAGCCCCGACATCCAAGCCGCTAGGGGCAGTGCCCGTGAGGAATAGATAATCAGGCCGGGGATCGGGGTATCCGGAGCCAGGTTGACGAGGGAGAGGGGAAACACTTCGCCGAAGTCGATCGCCCAGTCGCTCATGTCGGCAAATGCCGCTGCTTCCAAGGTGACCAAGCGCCACTGTTCCCCCCGCAGGGCATCGGGCAGCCGTTGCAAACCGCCGATTTGCATTTGCACCGAGGGGGATTCACTGGGTTGGTAACCCGGTTGCTGGGGATAAAAGTTAGTTTCGCGCTGTTTTAACCAGGCCCACAGGGCAAAGGTCCGCCGACTGGCGATCGCGGGTAGATCCAGTTCGACACAGGCGCGGGTAATCATATTTGTCATCTGCCGCCGGAAGAACCGAACCTTGGTTGGGGGCTGCTCTGCCTGGGCGATCGCGGCTTCTAGTGCCGCCTTCAGCCAGATGGAGTTGACCTGGGTACTGTCGCAAAATTGACTATAGCGAAACAGGCTGTCCAGATCGCGATCGGGGGCGAGGGGACTTTCGCACACCAGCAGTTCCCAGCGTTTTTTGTTGTTCTCATCCACGATCGGGCGTGAATAGAAATCCAGTTCCCAGATGGTATTCATGCAAGGTTGCAAGTAGATTGCGCATTCGCGTCGCGCCGCCACCAGCGAATCGCTAACGACTGCATTTAGAAGCGTACAGGGTTTGGGGACTAAGGCGGTAGTTATACGGACGATCGCGGCTCATGGGGACCCAGCAAGACCCAGCAGGACCCTGGGAAGTGGATTCTTGCCTGCTTCAGATTAATCTTTCCCCCACTGTTTGGGTGCTGAAAGTTCCGGTGCTGAAGGTTCCGGTGCTGAAACCTAGCGCTAAAGCCGATCGGGAACTTCTCTCCAATCCGTGTCGTCGGGGGGCAACAAGTGACCCTAGCCCGGAGGCTATCCAAGGGTTTAGGGATGGACGATGGTGTGTTTGTAAGGTTGATTAAACTCATGAATCCGCAACTGCTTTTTCGGCTAGTGCTCAGTGTGCAAGCAAGCCTATTGCTGCCCTTTGTCAGTGCCTCGACCCTGGCTGCTGCCCCGATCGGGACGACAACAGCTGTTCGGACCTCACGTATTGAAATTGATGTGGTAGATCGCGATCGCGGACCCGCTGATTCGCTACTCATGGCGCGTCAAGATGACCACGATTCCGGTAGTCGCAGTAGTAACCGCAACAGCAATAACAACGACAACGACAGCAAGGGCAATCGCAATCGCCATAACAACAGCAATCGCCATAACAACAGCAATCGCAACAGCAACAGCAACAGTAATAGCAACAGCAATAGTAATAGTAATAACAACAGCAACAGCAATAGTAATAGTAATAGCAACAGCAATATAGCAATCCCAAGTCATTTATGAGAATGGGAAGGGACATAGTGAATCTCTATCAGTAGATATAGGATTGGCTTCTCTCATGAATCATCTGGGATTTCTATAGTAATAGTAATATAGCAATCCTAAGTCATTTATGAGAATGGGAAGGGACATAGTGAATCTCTATCAGTAGATATAGGATTGGCTTCTCTCATGAATCATCTGGGATTTCTATAGTAATAG
>Ga0116211_1001255_pt1 | contig 12180 bp, 15 predicted proteins | sample SaghotsprinmetaG_FD_94484 | JGI IMG/M metagenome (GOLD analysis project Ga0116211, IMG submission 94484) | Hot spring microbial communities from South Africa to study Microbial Dark Matter (Phase II) - Sagole hot spring metaG | ecosystem: Environmental > Aquatic > Thermal springs > Hot (42-90C) ... | reverse complement strand
CTGTTCATGCTGCAGTTCAGGGAGCAGGTGAAGTACTTCGACAAGAACGTCCCCGGCCTGACCCAGATGGCGATGCAGTTCATGGCGCTGGGCAGCAGCGACGACCTGAAGCGGCAGATCGTCGAATTGACGTTCGAGCGTGCCTGCCTGACCGAACCGCTGCCGACCACGCCGGAGGCGTTCAAGGCGCGTTGTACCGAGGCCAAGGCGCGGCTCGGGTTGATCATGCAGGAAGTCTGCCGCCTGGTCGGTACCGTGCTCAGCGAATGGCAGGCGGTGACGAAGAAGCTGCCGGCGTTCAAGGCGCAGGCGGCGGTCGTCGCCGACATCGAAGCGCAACTGAAGCGCTTGATCGGCAGGAACTTCGTCGTCGATACGCCGTTCGAGCGCTTGCAGCACTACCCGCGCTACCTGAAAGCGATCGGCGTGCGTCTCGACAAGCTGAAAGCCAATCCCGCCCGCGACGCCCAGTTGATGGCCGAGTACGCGCCGCTGTGGACCAACTACGAACGCCGCGCGATCCAGCTGGCGAAGATGGGCGCGGTCGATCCGCAGGTCGAGCAGTTCCGCTGGCTGTTGGAAGAACTGCGCGTCGGTCTCTACGCGCAGGAGTTGCGCACGCCGGTGCCGGTGTCGGTGAAGCGCTTGCAGAAACAATGGGAGGGCATCCGCCATGGCTGAAATCATGCTGGCGCTGACGCGCACGGTCGGCGATCTCCGTCACCCCAAGGTCTGGGGCTATGTGCTGGCACCGGCACTGTTGTCTTTGCTGGTTTCGATAGCGCTGGCGCTTTTGGGGCTGGGGTGGTTGGTCGAGCAGATGATGGACTATCCGCCCATGACCTTGCTGGTGGCCTGGGGGCTGGTGTGGCTGGCCAATGTGCTGGCCTGGCTCGGTGGCTGGATGGCGATCCTGGCGCTGGCCTACCTGCTGGCCGTGATGCTGGCGGCCGTCGTGATCATGCCGCTGATGCTGAAGCATCTGGCGGAGACCCGCTATCGTGATCTGGTCCCGATGGGGCAGGACAGTTTTGTCGCGGCCACGGTCAATAGTTTGGGCGCCTCGCTGATCTTCCTGCTCGCCTGGGGGTTAACTGTTCCCTTGTGGCTGATCCCGGGGATGTCGCTGGCGATCCCGTTATTGCTGATGGCCTGGCTGAACCGGCGGACCTTTGCCTACGACGCCCTGGCCGCTCATGCCAGCGACAGCGAATGGCGCGAATTGTTCGCAAGGCACAAGGCGCCCCTGCTGGTGCTCGGCCTGATTATGGCGGTGCTCGCCCATGTGCCGCTGTTCGGCCTTCTGGTGCCGGCACTGGCGGCGCTATCATTCGTTCACTACGGGCTGGAAGCCCTGCGCCGCTCGCGCGGTGGCGCGATTGTCAGCATTCAGGGAGAGCGTTCATGAGTCGTACCTTTGGCGCCGTCATCATCGGCGACGAAATCCTGTCCGGCAAGCGCCAGGACAAGCACTTCGCCAGGATTGCCGAGATGCTTGGCGCACGCGGCCTGCAACTGTCCTGGGTCGAATACCTGGGCGACGATCGGCAGCGCCTGACCGATACCTTCAAACGCACGATGGCTACCGGCGATGTCGTCTTTTCCTGCGGGGGCATCGGCAACACGCCCGACGATCATACCCGGCAGGCGGTGGCGGCGGCGCTCGGCGTCGATCTCGAACTGCATCCGGAAGGTTTCGAGGAGCTCAAGGTCCGTTTTGCCAACGAGGAAATCACCGACAAGCGCAAGTTGCTGGTGACTTTCCCGCGTGGCGTGGGCATCGTGCCCAATCCGTTCAACCGGATTCCCGGTTTCATGGCCAACGACCATTACTTTGTGCCCGGTTTTCCGCAGATGGCGCACCCCATGATCGAATGGGCGCTCGACACCTTTTACCGCGACGAATTCAAGCCGGTCGGCGACAAGGTCGAGAAGGCGTTTCTGCTGACCGGGCCGAATGCCTATGAGAGTGCCCTGCTCGACCTGATGGAGCGTATCGTCGCCGCCTACCCGGCGCTGCGCCTGTTCTCGCTGCCGTCGCTGGTCGGTCAGGAGCGCAGGCATCTCGAGTTGGGCGTCGAGGGGGCGCCAGCCCTGGTTGATCAGGCGATGGAGGAAATCCGCGTCGAGATCGAAAAACGCGGCATCACCTGGCGTTGGCGGGAGGCAGCATGAAAGCGGCCGAACATCCGACCGCGCGGCGCACCCAGCAGTTGCTCGCCGCAGCCGGGTTGGCCGGCACGGTTGTCGAATTCGAACAGCCGACGCGGACCAGCGCGGAGGCCGCCGCGGCCATCGGCTGCACGGTGGCGGAAATCGCCAAGACCGTGGTTTTTCGTGGCAAGGAGAGCGGGCAGGCGGTGCTGGTCGTTGCCAGCGGCGACAACCGGGTGTGCGAGCGCAAGGTGGCGGCGCTGGTCGGCGAGAAGCTCGGCCGAGCCGATGCCGATTTTGTCCGTGCGGCGACCGGCTACGCCATTGGCGGCGTGGCACCGCTGGGTCATGCGCAGCCGGTTCGGCTGCTGCTCGACCGCGATCTGCAACGGTTCATGCAGATCTGGGCGGCCGGCGGCACGCCGTATTCGGTCTTCCCGCTGACACCCGGCGAATTGCAGGCCTTGACCGGGAGCGATTGGCTGGACATCCGCCAGGACTGAATTCAAGTCGACAAAAAAGCCCGCGCCGGGCGCGGGCTGATCGGGGGCGCCAGCTGCTTACTTGGCGGCGCTCTTGCGGGCAGCGGCGGTGGCGCTGCTCTTGGCCGGCGCGGCAGCCTTGGTGGCAACCTGCATGTTGGCTTCGGCGATTTCCGACAGTTGCTTGGCCATCGAGGTCATCTGGTCGAAAGCCTTGGTCGAGGCACCGAGCATGGATTGCATGGTGGCAGCGAAGACGTCGCCGCCGACCGGGGCCGAGGCCTTGGCCTTTTCGACGGCGCTGGCAGCGTTCTTCTGGAAGCTGCTGTACTGGCTTTCCATGACCGAGGTCACTTCCTTCTGCATCTCGGAAACCAGATCGTACACGCTGCGCGAGTATTCCATCAGCTTCTCGACGTTCGGCTGGGCCAGTTCGCTGTTCAGCTTGGCGACGGCGTTGGCGTCCTTGGCGGCCAGCAGTTGCTGGGTATTGGCGACCGTGGCGTTGAAGAACTCGCGGGAAGCAGCCATGTTCAGCGCGGTCAGGCGCTCCAGGCCGTTGAAGGCAGTGCGCATCAGCGCGGTCATGACTTCGGCGTTGGCTTTCTGGGCGGCGGTCAGTTGTTCGATATTCGGGTTGCTCATCATCATCTCCAGTGTGGTTTTTGGTGGTACGGATGAAACAATGCCTCCGCCCGGGAGCGGAGGCCGGAATACGGCGAATTACTTCTTCTTGGACGCGGCAGCGGTGGCGCCGACGGCCTTGACGGTGGCGTTGGTTGCAGCAGCAACGTTGGCTTCGGCAATCTCGGCAACCTGCTTGGCAGCCTTGTTCATGTTGTCGAAAGCGGAGTTGGCAGCGGCGATGGCGCTCTTGACGGCGGCAACGGCAACGTCGGAACCGGCCGGGGCCGACTTGGCAGCCTGGTCAAGCAGACCGGCAACGGTCTTCTGGAAGTCGCCGAACTGGGCTTCGACCATCTTCGACAGTTCTTCCTGGGTCTGGGCAGAGATTTCGTAGACGCTGCGCGAGTAGGCGACGGCCTTCTCGACGTTCGGCTGGGCCAGCGAAGCCTGGATCGACAGGGCTTCCTGAACGTCCTTGGCACCCATCAGGGCCTTGGCGCCGGAGACGGAGTCTTCCATCAGCGAACGGGCGGTGTTCAGGTTCAGGGCGGCGATGCGCTCGGCGGAAGCCAGCGCGGTATTGGCCAGCGACAGCAGGGAGTCGACGGTAGCCTTGTTGGCGGCAGCAAATTGCTCGGGGGTCTTGAACATGGATATCTCCTGAAGGAAAGGTCGTACAGAAAAAGCATTCCGTCGCGGTGCCTTTAGATTATCCGATGCTGCACCGCACCATGTCCCTGATTATAGATCAGCTTGTCGTCTTGTCAACAATTATTTTGTGCACCGCACCATTTTGCTAACTGCTTCAAAATCAATGGGTTATTTTATTCTGCCGGCGTCAGGGTGCTCGCGCCACGCAACTCCAGTGTTTCGCCGCGGGTTGTCGGTCGAGCGGCTTCGCTTCCCTTGTTGCGCGGCTGGATGACGGCCCGGACGCGCGGTGTGATGCTCTTCGGGTCGCGAGCTTCTGCTGCGCTGGCGAGGAATTTTTCACTGACTGCGTCGTACCAGATGTAGTCGCCTCGCACTTCGTCCTCGCCGCTGCGTACTTTTGCCCGATGGAAGAGTTCGGCGATTTCGCTGTTGCTGTTGTATTCGATGCGCTCGGCCTCGCCTTCGACATAGTCCTCGCGGCCGTCCCGTTTCTGGCGGAAGGTGGCCTTGCTACCGGGGGCGGCGAAGGCGATGCCCTTCTGGAAGCCGTACTGGTCTTCGGTGATGATGATGCGTTCGGCCTTGAGAACCAGCGTGCCCTTGGTAATGACCACGTCACCTTCGAGAATCTGCTGTTTCTTTGTGTCGTCGATGGAGATGCGATTGGCTTCGAGCAGCATCGGCTTGTCGCGGTCGGCTTTTTCGGCAATGGCTGGCTGGCTGACGGCAATGGCGAGAGCGAGCGTGGCTAGGCGCATGATCATGGTTGGGCTCGGGGGGCAAGGTACTGGCCGCGAACTTGCGATTTCAGTTCGAAGGTCGACGCGTTGTTGTCGATATGGGCGCCAATGCCGGAAATCCAGGAGGCGCCCTGCGTGATGTGTACCGGTTGATCGGTATGGGCCTGCCCGGTATCCGGCATCACGTTGAGCAGGCTGGTTTCGGCGATGAGAGCGGGCTTTTCCGGGGTTTCCGCGCGGACGATGCGAACGGTCTCGGTAAGCACGATGTTTTCCCCCTGTGCGGTCACCCTGGCCTGGCCGGCCGTCACGGTCACCGGCGGGGCGTTCTTGCGATAGGCGATCAGTTCCGGATTACGGATTTCGGAGCTGTCGTCGTGCGGGAAATGTTTCATGTGCGGTGCGCTCAGACGGTATTTCAATTGCCCGTCGTCGTCGTGTCGACGTATCTGGAAGTTTTCCGCATAGGCGTCCGGAGTGCCGTCGTCGCCGCGCGGGCTGGCCGATTCGGTCGGTGTCAGGCTGGCCTGCAGCCAGAAGCTCAAACCGGCAATGAGGGCCAGCAGGGTGATCGGGAAGATTTGACCGGACCAGTTCTTCATGGCACTGGGACTCAGATGACTTTCGCGGAGAACAAGTCGTGCATGTTGAGGGCACCAAGCAGAGGTCCGTCGGCGAGGGCAACCAGCAGTCCGTTGATGCGCATGCGCTCCATCATTTCCACTGCTTCGACGGCCAGTTGATCCGGAGCGATGAAATGCGGCGATTTATTCATGAAATCGGCGATTACTCCATGATGCAGATCGAGGCGCTTTTCAAAGGCGCGTCGCAAGTCGCCGTCGGTGAAAATGCCGATGGCACGGCCCGTCGGGTCGGAAATTGCCACCAGGCCGAGTCCGCCCCGCGACATTGCCACGATGGCATCACCAAGCGGGGTGTCCGGGGGAACGACCGGGACCAGGTCGGCCGGTCGCATGACGTCGCGGACATGGGTCAGCAAACGTCGGCCAAGCGAGCCACCGGGGTGCGAACGGGCAAAATCCTCGGGGCCGAATCCGCGGGCGTCGAGCAGGGCAACAGCCAGGGCATCGCCGAGTGCCAGCGCTGCCGTGGTGCTGGCGGTCGGGGCCAGGTTGTGCGGGCAGGCTTCCTGGGCGACACCGGCATCAAGGTGGATGTCGGCCTCGCGCGCCAGCGTCGAGCCGGGCTCGCCGGTCATGGCGATCAGCCGGGCACCCTGGCGCTTGATTGCCGGGACGATGCGCAGCAGCTCCTCGGATTCGCCCGAGTTGGAGAGCGCGAGCAGGATGTCCTGGCGGGTGATCATGCCCAGGTCGCCATGGCTGGCCTCGGCCGGGTGGACGAAATAGGCGGGGGTGCCGGTGCTGGCCATGGTCGCGGCGATCTTGCGTGCGATATGTCCGGACTTGCCCATGCCGCTGACGATCAGTCTGCCTTTGCAGCCGAGGATAAGGCGGACGGCCTCGGCGAACTCGCCGTTGATCCTGTCCTTGAGCGCGTCGACAGCAGCCGCTTCGATGGCCAGTGTCTGGCGACCGAGATTCAAGGCGCGTTCCGGCGAGAAGGAATTGGGCGTGGCTGTGTACATGGCAGGCAGATGGTCTTGAGCGGGAAGTATACCCGACTTCGACGATCTGCCCGCGGATGCCCCGGTTGTGCCGGGGCTTGGGATTCAGACGTTGCGGCAGATGGTGTATTGCCCGGCGCCGTCGGTGTATGCAGTGATGGCGGTGTTGAAATCCGGGGTGTTGACCGCGCTTTGCTGGAATCCGAGGATGCTGCCTTGGCCTGGCCGTCCGTCATCCTGCTGGGCGTCGATGGCATTGGCAATTTTTGCGGCCAGGTTGGTGGTGCAGATGACCGTGCCATGCAGCAAGGTGCTCGTGTTGTTGCTGAGGTCCGTCTGAAAGCCGGTGATGCCGCCGGCAGCGTTGAGCGGCTGTTTGCCATTGCTGCTATCACCGCCGATCAGGCCGGCAAGACGCAGGTGTTGCCAGCCCAGCATGCTCTCGTCGCTGCCGGTTGACGAGTTGAAATTTCCAGCGATTTTGCCGTCGGCGTCTCCGTCGCCAACTCCGTTCCAGCGCCCGCTCGCCAGCGGGTCATCGCCCGGCAGCGCCTTGTAGCGATCCCGGTAGCCCAGAATGGCGACGGCGACGCCGTCTAGTTCCTTCTCGACTGCCCGGATCTTGCTCTGCGTGAGCATTTCCTGGCCTTTCAGGATGCCGCCCAGCAGGACGCCGATGATGACCAGCACGATGGCGATTTCGATCAGGGTGAAACCATGTTGCCTGTGTTGCATGATGCACTCCTTCGGTGGGTGGAAAATCAGGGCAGGCGCCCGGCGGCGAGCATCCGGGTGTTGAGTACGGTGGGCACGATCCAGGCGACGTGATCGTCGTACTGGGCATCCGGCGGGCGGTTGATGAAGATTCGATCGGCGTTGGCGTTTTCTGCCTCGTCGGGGTGGCTGGCCGGCGTGCGCTGGCCGTTGCTGCGGTAGCCGCCCAGGCCGTTACGTCCGTGACTGACGATGACCGCGGGGAGTCCGTCAGCAATCGTGTGGCTGGCTGTGGCGGTGGGTCGGACCGCCAGCGATCCCTCGCTGTCCAGCGTGAACCCGGCTCTTGCTTCGCCGCTCGGTGCTGCAATGAATTTTTCGTGGGCGTAGTAGCTGAGGCGTTGTCCCCAGGGGTCGGTTTCCGGCAAGGCCAGGGTTCGCCAGGGAAAAACCCCCTTGCTTCGCGGGCAGTTCTCGATGCCTGCGTCGGCAAGTTGACTGTCGTGCGCCGGATCGGCGGCGCAGGGCAGGCGACCGTGGCTGATCGCGAATCCATAAAGGGCTTCCAGGCTCAGTTCGAGCTGAGCTCGGGCGCGCTGTTCGGCGTGCAGGCGCCGTTGTCCGGTGGTTTGTCCGAGCAGGCTCCCGGCGAGCAGACCGAAGACGATCAGGACGATGCTGAGTTCGATCAGCGAGAAGCCGCTTTCAGTAGGCGATCTGGTCATTGTGATCGGCCCGCCGCTGCGGCATGTCGAAAGTGTGTGCCGGTGTTTCGGCATTACCGTTGCGCGAGGGCGCGGCATTCCTGCCTTCCAGGTAGTCGGCGATGTCGCCGCCGGGACGCTGCTGGGCGCCTATTCTGGCGCCAGCGACGATTACCACCAGTGGCCTTGCCGTCTGGCCGGGGATGTGCAGGCCGGCCAGGTCTGGCCTCAAGGGATCGGCGAACTGATAGAAAACGCTTTCCGACCATTGGCCTTCATGCCACCAGCCATTCTCGTCGGTGAGGAAGTCGCAGGCTGGTGAGGCCCAGAACATGCCTGAGGGACGTTCTTCGCCGCCCTCGGCAGGCTGGTTGGTCGGCACCCGGCCGAAGCGGCTGCCGGCGAATCCTTCACCGATGCCTGCGGCAAGGGGAGCGGGCCAGGGGTAGCGGCCGGTTTGCCGGGCATGTGCGTTCAGGCAGTCGCGCAGTCGGTGCGCGATGCGCAGTTCGACGGCGGCCATCAGGCTGCTGCGGCTGATGCTGAGGATGCTGTCGTTACTTTCCGGCGCACTCCTGAAGTCCCGTGGATTGTCATGGCTCAGGCTGGCTTCGAGATAATCCGCCGGGTCGTTCGATGGCCGTCGTTGCCCAGGCAGCGGCGGTCCGGGGCGAATGATCAATGCGGCGATATCGTCCTTGCCGTTCAGGGACAGCCCGGTGGGCGTGTCGCTGTTGATCGGGCTGGCACTCCGGTGGTCGCGCAGCCCGGGAGCAATGACGTACCAGAGCGTATTCTGGTTGTCGTCGACCGGCTGCGGTATGTCCAGCGTGCTCCATGGCAGGCGGCCAATCAGGCTGGGGCAGTGCTGACCGCTCAGCAACTCGGCGCGACCGTCGCCCGGCCCGGATGCCGAGCGTTGTGCCGGACAGGGCAGGCTGCCCGGACGGTTGGCATCGTTGACGGCGCGGGCGATCAGAGCCTCGCGTGCCATTGCCATGGCCGCATGTTGGGCGCGCATGCTTTCCAGTCGGGCGTGACTGGCGGCGCCCTGGGCATAGGCCAGATACCCTCCGAATCCGAGCAGGCCGAACAGCAGTGCATATGCCACTGAGCCGTTCTGATGTTGAGCGAGGGGCCTCATCGGGTCTCCACGATTTTGTGGCGGAAAACGTGACCGTTTTGCAGCAAGGGAGCCTGTCGACCGTCGCCGACCGGGATGACCGATCGGATGTCGTTCTGCGGTTTGCCGTCTATCCACTGAATGCCCCGTCCGCTCGGGGTTTTCAGGAAGCCGTCGTTACGTTCCGGGAGTTGTCCGGATAGTTCGAGCTGACGTCGTTGTTCCGGGGTGAAAAAAAGCCTGCCCGGCGTTTCCGCCGGGCAGGAGAAGCTGGTCAGCGAACCGACCAGCAGGGGCAGTAGACATCGAATGGCGGCCTTCATCGCTGCATTTCCAGCGCTGCCATCTGGCAACTGGCGAACAAACCGTCGTCCCGGCGTTCGATCCGGCAGGCGCGCAACTGGTGCTGGATGGGCGAGCGTGCCTGCCAGGCCTCGATTCGCGAGAGCAGCGCTTCTTCGTGGATGAAGCTGTCTTCCAGTGTCGCGGGATACTCGCGCCACCAGCTGGCCGCCGATCCGCGGGGGAGGACGGTTGTTGCACGGTCGTCGGCAGCCAGCGGTTGAAGATCGGCCAGCAATCGCAGCGCCTGATCGGTGCTTGCCGCCGCTTTATGCTGTTGCATGAGCTGGTGCTCGCTTTTGGCATTCTCCTGGCGCAGGTGTGCGAGTTCTCCTGCCTCTTCCGCCGCGATACGCCAGGACCAGAACAGTATCCCGGGTGTAAGCAGGCCGGATAGCATGACGAAAAGCAGCGGGGTACGCACGCTGCGCGGGATGACCGGGGGCATGCTCATGTCGGCGTCGTCCCGCGAAGTTGTATCGAAAAACGGAATTCGCCGGCGCCGTCTGGCTGCGGCTGGACAACCAGCCGGAAGTGCCGGTCGTCGTTCTGGGGCAAGTCTTGCAACAGCACGCCGGCCTGTTCGCTGTTGCTTGCCCGGACGCGGCCGTCCAGCCTCAGTTCGGCACGAGCGTCGGTCAGCGCTTGGGTGCTGGGAATCCGCCAGTCGATCTGATCGAGTTCGATCGCGGGTTGCCGGTCGAGTACCCGACTCAGCGTGACGAGATCGTTTGCGAATGCGCTGCGTTGCTGGCTGAGTTGCCGGTGTTCCTGGGCAAATTGTCGTAGCTGTTCGGGACTCAAGCCGCTGCGCCTGGCATCGGTGAGCGTCGCAGCGAGGGCCTGGCGGGTATGTGCCAGGTGCTGCCGTTCGAGAGCGGTCTGTCTTCGCAAGGCATCGAGTTCGATCAGGCACGCCGCCGACAGGCTCACGCCCGCGCCCAGCAACAATGCCCCCGTGCGCCAGCACCATTTCCCGAACTGCCGGTGCCTGGCAACCGCTCTTGCCGGGGTCGGGGCGAACTGCTGCCTGGGCCAGTGTCTGTCGGCCAGTGACAGGATGAGTTGCGCGGCGTCCTCGTTCGTCGGCAGGTGATTGACGGTGATGTCTGCGGGCGCCTGCGGGCGCCATTCGCGAGGTCCGATCAGACACAGCGTCGCCGGGGTGTCGGTGGCATTGCCGTGCATCAGAAGTCGCCGCCAGGCGTCTTCGATCGCCGCATGGTCATCGTTTTCCACCCATTGCACAGCGTTTGGCAGGCCGTGTTCGAGCAAGGTCAGCCGGTAGTGGCGACGATGTGTGGTCAGTACCACGATGCGGGGAGATTTTTCAGCCGTGTTTCCGAGCAATGGCCTCAGTAACAGGGGCAGGGTGTAGATGCCGGCAAGGGCGGTGCGGTGCAGTCGTTGCGTCCAGGTGTCGATGGCGCTGCTATTGACCACGGCCATGAGGCTGATCGCCATGTTTTCCTCGCGCCGGCCCTTGTTCATCGCGACGCATCGCCATGGGGTGTCGGGGAAAGCGCGACGACTCCGGGTTTCTGCCAGTTGCTGACGTTCGCGTCGAGGCAGCGCCGGCATCGCTTCGCCGAGATAGCGCTCTTCGTGCCGATTGATCAGCAGCAGGAAACGCCGATTGTCGGCGTTTTCCAGGTAGCGGCTGAATTCATCGAAGCCGGCGGGCGTTTCCGGGAAGTCGGCAATTCTCTCCGGCCGTCCGTTGCGCATTTCCCAGGCAGACATCCCGTTCTCGTCGAGGTAAAGGCGGATGGTCTGAGTCATGGCATTCCTCCCTCGATCAGACCGTAGAGCGGTTGTATGGTGGCCAGCATGATCCAGCCGAGCAGTAGGCCGATCAGTAGCGTCAAGGTCGGACCAATCAGTCCTTGCAGGGTGGCGATGGCGTCGCCGGCTTCGCGTTCGCAGCGTCGGCCGATGTGCTGCAGAGCCTGCTCCAGCGTGCCGCTGTGTTCGCCGGCATGCAGGATGCGGATCAGTAGCGGCGGGAAGAAGTTGTGGCGGGAAAAGGCATCGGCCAGACCGCTTCCCTGTTCGACGTCGTCGGCGATTTGCGTGACGATGCCGCCGGCGAAGCGGTTGCCAACGGCGGCAGGAATGCTCCTGAGTGCTTCGAGCAACGGGATGCCGCTGCTGTAGAGCAGGGCGAGCAGTTCGGCGAGCCGGGCTGTCAGGAGTTTGCGCCGGATCTGACCGGTGAGCGGGAGGCACAGGCTGAGACGGTCGATTTCCGGTGCCAGTGCGGGATGCCGGCGCAGGATGGCGGTGGCGGGAAACAGCAGCAATGGGGGAAGCCCCAGCCAGGCCCAGTGGTTCAGGAGAAAATCCGCTGTGGCGAACAGCAGGATGCTCGCCAGAGGCAGGGGCTGGCTGCTGTCGGCCAGGAAATTGCGAATCTGCGGCACCAGGTAAAGCATCAGGAAGAGGCCCGCGGCAAGAACCATCAGGCCGGCGAGCAGCGGTTGCAGCAGGAGTTTTCTCGTGGTTCGGGCCTGTTCTTCACCCTGCTGCAGGCTGTCACCCAGGCGGCGCAGGCTGTCTGGCAGTCGTCCGCTGCACTCTCCGGCGCGGATGACGCCGATGAGGGCGGGGTCCAGCTTTTCTTCCGCAAGTGCTTGCGACAGGGGCTGGCCGGCCGCAAGCCGATCGCCCAGGCGTCGGCACAGCGCGGGCAGGCGGGCGCCTTCGCTGCTTGTGCCCAGGTCATGTAGCGCGTCCAGCAAGGGGATGCCGGCGGCGAGCAGTTGTTCGAGTTGCAGGCAGAGGTCGGCCAGTTCGCCGCGCGACAGGCGTGCCGGCGGGCGCTGGCGTCGGGGTTTGGCGTGGATCAGTTCCAGGCCTTGCTGGCGCAGTTCCTGTTCCAGATGTGCCAGCGAGCAGGCCTCTCGCTCGCCGGAAACGCGTTGCAGGTTGCTGTCGAGGGCGCGGTAACGGAAAAACATGTTCACAGCCACTCGCTCAGATCGACCGCGCGGCTGACTTCCTCCAGCGTCGTGTCGCCTCGCCGCACCGCTTCCAGTGCGTTGTCGGCCAG
>Ga0116211_1001248_pt1 | contig 12196 bp, 10 predicted proteins | sample SaghotsprinmetaG_FD_94484 | JGI IMG/M metagenome (GOLD analysis project Ga0116211, IMG submission 94484) | Hot spring microbial communities from South Africa to study Microbial Dark Matter (Phase II) - Sagole hot spring metaG | ecosystem: Environmental > Aquatic > Thermal springs > Hot (42-90C) ... | reverse complement strand
GGAAAAACAGAATGGTTTTATATAAAATATGGAAACTTCACATAAAAGGAGAAATTATGAACATCTATGTTTCAGGCTCAATGGCTTATGACAGGATCATGGACTTTCCAGGAAGATTTTCTGACCATATCCTGCCTGATAAAATACATATATTAAATGTATGCTTTACTGTTAACGGCATGGTCGAGAAGTTCGGAGGCACTGCCGGCAACATCGCCTATTCCTTAAGCCTTTTTGGAGAAAGACCTGTTATTATTGCAGCAATTGGAAAGGATTATGAAAGATATTTTGAATGGTTGAAGAAAAACAATATTTCTACCGAGAGCATCAAGATAATTAATGAAGAATTTACAGCAAGCGCTTACATAACAACAGACAAGGCAGATAATCAGATAACAGGATTCAATCCAGGTGCAATGAAATACCAATCAGAATACGAGTTTACAAATCCTGAATCTAAAAACTCGATATGCATTATTAGTCCGGGCAATCTTCATGATATGAAAGAATATGCAAAAAAAGCCAAAGCCATGAGAATCAAGTGCATATGCGATCCCGGACAGTCCCTCACACAGTGGGACTGCTCTTCTCTAAGGGAATGGATTAACGACTCGTATATGCTTATTACAAACGACTATGAGCTTGAGCTTGTTATGAAAATAACAGGTATGAACAAAAAAGATCTCTTAAAAATGACAAAAATAATTATTACTACTCTCGGTGAAAAAGGCTCTCTCATCAGCATTTTCGAAGGAGATTTAAGCATATCTCCTGCCCGCATCTCTGATATTGTTGACCCTACAGGCGCTGGAGATGCGTACAGGGCTGGGCTGCTGAAAGGACTTGCAATGAACAAAGATATCGAGACATCTGCAAAGATGGGAGCAGTCGCTGCTGCATATGCGATAGAGAAATACGGCACACAGGAGCATTATTTTAGCTATAATGAATTTATTAATAGATACAGGAGCAATTTCGGAGAACTCGTTTAGCAAACATGATTAACGAAGATGCAATAAAAACCTATCTTAAACTAAAGTTTCAAAACGCTATCCGCATAGACATTAAAAAACTCGGCACCGGCGTTCACGGCGCTGGCTTTCTTATAGACATTCTGACAAATGAAGGAATAAATCAGTATGTAGTAAAAGGGCTCTTCCCTGAAGGTCTTGGACATGATTATCCATCTGACAGGGCGCAGGTATTTCTTTTAGACCTTGAGACATATAATGACCTTCCAAAACATGCAAAGGCGATAGATGTCCTTTCAGAAATGCCTGACGGCTCTATTAAATCTATCGGGGGGGGTGAGGAGTATTATCTTTTAATGGAGAGGGTTGAGGGAAGAGATTATTTCAATGACTTGAGAGAGTTTGAGAAAAAAGAAAGGCTTGAACCCGCAGATATTGAAAAGATAAAGGCTATGACATCATACCTTGCAGATATTCATTCTCTAAAAAAAGATTCCCGCTCTCTTTATTTGAGAAAGATAAGGGACATTATCGGGCATGGCGAGTGCTTGATGGGTGTATTCGATATATACCCTGATGGGACATTGAGTTATGAGGAGATGGCAGAGATAGAAAAGATGTGCGTTGATTGGAGAGCAAGGCTAAAGAGAAAGTCCTACCGCTTGTGCCAAATACATGGAGATTTTCATCCAGGAAATATATGGTTCAAAAACAGCACGGATTTTGTTTTGCTCGATAGGAGCCGTGGACCTTACGGAGATGTCGCTGATGATGTAACAGCCCTATGCATCAATTACATCTTTTTCTCTTTGATGTATCATGGAGAGGTAAAAGGAGCATATCTGGAAAGCCTTAATCTATTTTTTGATGAATATATAAAACTTACAAATGACAACGAATTATTAGAAGTCGTTGCGCCGTTTTTTGCCTTCAGGGGCGCTGTTGTTGCTAACCCTGTTTTTTATCCTGATTTGAGCGATGATGCACGCAGTAAGATATTCAGATTTGTTAAGAGTGTGCTTTCAGCAGAAAGGTTCGAGGCAGGCAAGGTTAATTACTATATACTGTGATCCAGCGATAAGGATACGTCTCTTTCGTTCAAAAGCTCTGTTTTGACAGTTCTACTGTTCCTTTCGCTACATCCGCAAAACTCACCCTTCGGGTTCAAACACTTGCGGCTGGTTAACGCTCCAGTCGCAAAGAACTGTTACCAAAACATCGCTATTCACTTCAGAGACCCATCCTTATCGCCGGATTTGGGATATAACTGATTAGACTTAGGATTACTCGCGCCTACCTTTATATAATTCTCCCAGATTAAGAATAATTCCTTTGTTGCCCTGAGGTCTCCTGCACAATATCGTGCAATATCAACATATCGCCCTGATTTAAAAAGGTCTTTTACCTCATAGCCTGTAATTACTTCTCCTAATTCATTAGCTGATTTCGGGCTTTTTATATTAAATGCCTTGCACCACATATCGAGGCTGAATCTCCTCTTTGATGCCCCATAAAATGTTAACTGATCAAGAAGGTCTATGTGAGGGCCGTTGTACCTGTTCGGCATAAGGTCTCTTGTCGGCTTTATTTTATTTAATGCAGAACGAATCATAATAAAAGGGCAGTCAAAGCCTCTGCCGTTAAATGTAATAAACTGGTCGAATGTTTTTATTGAATTCCAGAATTTTTGGATAAGTTCTGCCTCTGTCCCGCATTCATATCTAATGCCGTCTTCTTCAAATGGCAAGAGCAAATCCCCCGGCGTCTGAAAATAGACAGCACCCTTCTTTGAATCAGGGTCTAACATGCCGATAGCAACTATTTCTCCTGTAAGGGGATAGAAAGACAGGCTTTCCTTGACTTTTACCTCCTCCTCTTCTGTTTCAGCCCATCTCAAAAGGTATTCCTGAGTCGATGGGTCGAGGGAGTCGAAATCCATTCCAACTGTTTCTATATCAAAAATTATCCTGCTCATCATCCACCATTTATCTCACATCACCCATTTCGCATTACCCAGCACAGCCGTTATGCTGCCTTTTTCATCTTTTCGAACACCTTCCATGTCTTAAGTGTGTCTATGGCGCGCTGAAGTTGGGTGTCATCCTTTTCGTCAACCTCTATAGGAGCCTTCTCTTGTTCGTTAGGCTGTTCTTCCTTTATCTGTTCGTTCTTAAGATGCTTCTCTATATCCCTTTCCCTTATAACAGGATGCTCTTTACCATTCTTTGCCTCGAGTTTAACCACTAGGTCAGGTGTAATTCCAACGCTCTGAATGCTAATGCCCTTTGGGGTATAATACTTTGCAGTAGTAAGCTTTAATCCAGAACCGTCGCTGAGCGGAATCAAGCTCTGCACAGAGCCCTTTCCAAATGTCTGCACCCCGATAATTACGGCCCTGCTCCAGTCCTTTAGCGCTCCTGCAACAATCTCCGATGCGCTTGCGCTTCCCTGATTTACAAGGACAACCATAGGTGTATCTGTATCAGGGTTTTTGTTTTCTGTATAATAGTCTGTCCTCTCCCCAACCTTTCCTTTTATATAAACCACTGTTTTCTTTTGGGGGAGAAATTGGCCTGATACATCCACAGCACTGTTCAAAAGCCCTCCCGGATTGTTCCTGAGGTCGAGTATCAAGGCTATCATGCCCTCTTTTTTAAGCGCTTCAATCGAATTTGCAAGCTCTGAAGCAGTTGTTTCCTGAAACTGGGTAAGCTTGATGTAGCCAATGCCGTCCTGCAGCATCTTTGCTTTAGCGCTCTTTATCTTTATAATGTCCCTGATTATTGTAAAATCTTTTGGTTCTTTCCATCCTTCCCTCATGATAGTTATAGTGACCGATGTGCCTTTTGGACCCCTCATTTTCGAAACTGCCTCATGCAGTCCCATATCCTTTGTAAGCTCGCCAGAGATCTTAATAATCCGATCTCCAGCCTTTATGCCAGCCTTGTGAGCAGGGGTGTCTTCAATTGGCGCTATTACTGTCAGTATGTTGTCCTTAATCCCTATTTGTATGCCGAGGCCTCCAAACTCGCCCTTTGTCTCTACCTGAAACTGTTTGTACATATCAGGGGTCATGTAGCCAGAATGAGGGTCAAGTGAATTGAGCATGCCTTTTATCGCTCCTGTGATAAGGTCCTTTGTTTTTACCTCATCAACATAATTTTTCTTTATCAAGGTAATGACCTCTGTAAAGATCCTGAGTTCTTCATATCCGCTCTGAGCATTTACGCTTTCTACTGACCATCTGCCAACGAGAACGCCTGTAAAGGCAATAAAAAAAACCGCTGCTATAAGCAGCCACTTCTTCTTTAAAAACATCTTCTATCCTCCATATTTCTTATTCATCTTTCACTTCAGCCATTGCATGGGGTCTAATGGTCTTCCTTTATACCTCACCTCAAAATACAAGGCGTTCGCACCGATTACATTAGATTCTCCTACATTTCCAATGGAATCCCCTTTTTTTATTATAGCTCCATTCCTTAAAAAAATGCTTGATAGGTTTCCATAAAGGGTATGGTATCCGCTGCCATGAGATATTATAACTAATTTCCCATATCCTTTGAAATCATCTGCAAAAACAACCTTTCCATCATAAACTGCATCTGCAGAAGCATTTTCCGAAGTTTTTATATGTATGCCGCTTCTAAATACAGGAAGGTTAAAAATTGGGTCAACCCGTGTTCCGTACTGCAAGGCAATGCTGCCGTTCACAGGCCAAGACAGCCTGCCCTTGAGTCGGGCAAAAGCGCTATCTTCAACAATGTCTTCCTTTGAAGCCGTCTCTTTTTTCGAATCCTTTTTCTTTCTAAGCTCTGTCTCTTTTTTTTCTGATTCCTGTATTATGCGGCTGAGTCTGTTTGATGCTTCCTGCAATTCCCTTATCATCTTTTCGTATGCATCCTTTTCCTTTCTTACGCTTGAAAGAAGGACTTCCCTCTCTTTTTTCTTCTGTTTCAAAGAGTTGTCAATCTTTACAAGTTTAGTCTCTTCTTGCTTGATGCTCTCATATTGCCTTGAGAGTTCTTTCTGCTTTTCGCTCAAGGATTTTACAGTCTCCCTGTATTTGTTTATGAGATTGTAGTCATATGTTGAGATATCGCTTATATAGCGGAGTGTTTTAAAAATTTGAGAAGCATCTTCTTTTGTAACAAGTATAAGCATTGTGTCATTTGTCGTGCTCATTCGCTGCAATACCCTGAGCCTTTTTTTAAGAAGCGCAGATTGCGAGTCAATGCTCTGTTTATTTCTATTAATATCTGCCTCCAGATCAGATATTGAAGCCTTTATTTTTTTTACCTTTTTCTTCTGCTCTGTCAATTGTTTTTCGATCTTATTCAGTTCTACGGTTGTCTTCTGCAATTCCTGCAAAACAGAACTCTCAACCTTTTTCACAGACTCAAGCTTTTTTTTGTGAGTCCTTATGTCCCTTTGTATCTTCCTGAGTTCATCTTTTGAAGTATCAGCATAAACATAAGTGAATAGTGAACAGTGGACAGTGAACAGCAAACAGAAGGAAACTGAATAATGAAGAAATGGGGTAATGAGCTTCAAAGCCTTAATCTCCCAAGGGCAATAACAGAGCCTAAAATGCCGAGGACTATCCCGATTGCAGGCAGAAAAAACAAGATCTCAACTGGAAATGCAAGAGCCTTTAAAACAGGGATAACAATGCTTAATCTGTATGTAACAGCAAAATAGAAAAGCAGGATGCCGACTATTGCTAAAACACCTCCTAAAAAGCCTATTATGCCGCCCTCTATTAAAAATGGCATCCTTATAAAGCCCTTTGTTGCGCCGAGAAGCTTGATTATCTCTATCTCTTCCTTTCTTCTATAAAACAATATCTTTACTGTGCTGTAAATAACAAATATAACTCCAGCAGATATAGCTGCAAATATTATAATGCTCATATTCTGAAGCGATGCCTTGAGTGTGTAAATAGCCTCTGCAACCTTTTCTGCATAATACACATCTTCAATGCCCGAGATCTTTTTTAAGTCTTCTGAGATTGATTTCACACTCGACGATGATACAAAATTTTTCTTAATCCTTATCTCTATAGATTCAGACAAAGGATTTTCATCAAGACCTTCAAGTATATAGCTTGCTTCCTTCATAGTCTCTTTGAGGTTCTTCAAAGCGTCTTCTTTAGATACAAGGCGCACTCCCTCGATTTCGTTTCTGCTTTTGAGGGTATTTATAATCCTTTGCTCGTCTTCCTGAGAAAGATTGTCTTTAAGGTATGCAATGATAGAAAACCTCTCCGGGAGTTGATCCGAAGCAATTTTTACATTGTAAAGGACAAAGGCTACAAGTGTTATTATTAAAAGACTTGTTGTAACTGTGAAGATTGAAAGCAGATTTATCCATTTCTCCTTGTATAAACTCTTAATTGATGATTTGATTATATATGGCAGCACTTCTATCCTACCTCTTCTCCTATAAGATTGCCGCCGTCAAGTTTAAAAACCCTTCTGCCTGAATGTTTGAACAATTCCTTATTATGGGTTGCTATTAGAACCGTTGTGCCTTGAATGTTTATATCTTTGAACAGCTTTATTATATCTAATGCAGTATTGGGATCAAGGTTGCCTGTAGGTTCATCTGCAAGAATAACAAGCGGTTCGCCAACAATCGCCCTTGCTATGGCAATCCTCTGCTGTTCGCCGCCTGAAAGCTTTTCAGGAAAGCTGTCAGAAAGATGGCGAAGATTGACCTTTTTCAATGAATCGGAAACCTTGCTCTTTATATCCCTTTCCTTCCATCCCCGTATCCTAAGGGTCAGAGCAATATTGTCATATACGCTCAGATTATTTATAAGCTTGAAATCTTGAAAAACGACCCCTATAATACGTCTTACATCCGATATTTTAGAAGGTCTCAGTTCAGGGATATGGAAATCCCCTATTGTGACATCTCCCTCATCAGGCCATTCTAGAAGATATATCAGTTTTAAAAGAGTTGATTTGCCTGCCCCGCTCGGACCAGTAAGGAAAGCCATTTCGCCGCGATTGATGCTAAAGTTAATGCCTTTTAAAACTGCCTGATAGTCATAATATTTTGAGACATTCTGGAATGTAATCATATATGTTTAATGCGTAATGTATAATCAGAATTTACTCTTTGTGCAAAATTGTTCTTACTATATCCTCAGCAGTAAGGCCAAAAAGCTTTAGCAATTCATCAGGCTTGCCTGAGCCACCGAATGTATCTTTTGTGCCTATTTTTTTTATCTTTACTGGATGGTTTTCTGAAAGAAATTCAGATACTGCTCCTCCTAATCCGCCTATTATGGAATGTTCTTCTGCAGTAACAATAAACTTAGAAGCCTTTGCAGCCTCTATCAATATATCATTATCAAGGGGTTTTATTACCGGCATATTAATTACACCTGCATCTATACCCTTCTTTGAAAGCATCTCTTTTGCCTGAAGCGCAGCAGAGACCATTATGCCATCTGCGATTATATTTACATCTCTGCCGATATGAAATTTATGAGCCTTTCCTATCTGAAACTTATAATCCTCCGGCATAACAGAAGGGACCTTTGCCCTTCCAAGCCTTACATAAACAGGGCCTTCATATTCTGCTACAGCATCGATAACCTGCTTTGTCTCAAAGCCATCAGAAGGGACTATAACAACAATTCCTGGCAATGCCCTCATTAATGCCACATCTTCCAATGCCTGATGAGATGCACCGTCTTCGCCAACTGTTATGCCTGCGTGGGATGCTACAATCTTTACATTAAGATGGCTGTAGCAGATAGTTTGCCTGATCTGATCCCATGCCCTGCCAGATGCAAACACTGCAAATGTTGAGGCAAATGGGATCTTTCCAGCAAGCGATAGGCCGCCAGATGTTCCCATCATATCCTGTTCAGAAATGCCCATGTTAAAGAATCTTTCTGAAAATGCCTTTGCAAATTTTGCTGTCTTTGTAGAGCCCGAAAGGTCAGCATCAAGAACTACAACCTTTTCATTTCTCTTTCCGAGTTCAACAAGGGCCTCACCATAAGCATCCCTCGTTGCAATAGCCTGTCCAAAAAAGTCTGTTCTCTGTTCTGTCTTCTGTTCTTCTCTACTTCCCATCTGCACCCAACTCCTTTAAAGCAATTTCGAGTTCTTCCTTTGTTGGAGCAAGTCCGTGATACTCTACCTTGCCCTCAAAGATCGACACGCCTTTTCCTTTTATTGTCCTTGCTATAATTACAGATGGCTTAAATTTTATCTTTTCTGCCTCATCCAATGCATCAACAATCTCCTGCATATTATGCCCGTCTATTTCGAATATGTGCCATCCAAATGCCTTCCACTTTTCTGGCAGTGGGTCTATCTTCATCACATCAGAGCACCTTCCGTCTATCTGCATCTCATTAAAATCAACAATAGCGCATATGTTGTCTAAAAAATAGTGGCTCGCTGTCATTGCAGCCTCCCACACCTGTCCTTCCTGTATCTCTCCGTCTCCCATCAGGCAATATACCCTTGAGCATCTTTTATCAAGCCTTAGCCCTAATGCCATGCCATTAGCTATGGATAATCCTTGCCCCAAAGATCCAGTTGAAACCTCAACCCCCTGAAGCATTTTTGATGAAGGATGCCCCTGCAAAGGGCTTCCTGTCTTTCTTAATGTGCTGAGAAGGGATTTGTCAAAGTAGCCTGTTAATGCAAGCGCTGTGTAAAGAAGTGGAGCTGCATGACCTTTTGAAAGTATAAACCTGTCCCTTTCCTGCCATTTGGGATCATCAGGCCTGTGCCTCATTTTATAAAAATAAAGTGCGGTAACTATATCTGCAGCAGACAGAGAACCTCCTGTATGTCCAGAGCCTGCCTGTGTGAGCATTTTCAGTATTTCTATCCTGACAATTCGAGCCTGCTCTTTAAGAAATTCAATATCTTGGGATTGCGTTATAGTGACCATGAACAATATCCTTTCGTAGTCAAAAAATTAAGATATTATATACCATGTGAATAAAAAATGTAATGATTATAAATGCCAAAAACAAAAATCCACAATATATATAGAAATGGGGAATGATACTAAAGCCTTATTTTTGCTCAATGCTTCTCATGTATGAAACTATCTTCCATGTATCGTCTTTACTGAGGATTTTATTAAATGCCGGCATGCCGCTTTTTCTACCTTTTGCTATGGAGCTAAATAGAGCGGAATCTGAATTGCCATATCTCCAGCCGCTTCTTCCTGTAAGGTCTGGGCAGACACCTCCAAGTGCATCTTCGCCATGACAATTGGCACAGTGCCTCATATAAAGCATCCTGCCTTCATTTATCGCTTGAGCCTTGCCCTGATAGGGATTTTCATCCAATGAGCATGAAAAAAGCCCTGTAACTAAAATTAGAAAACATAAAAGCATTTTTGAATTCATTTTATATTTTTAGTGAATATAACAGGAGGGGCTTGCGCCCCTCCTGTTATAGAGTTTAGAACTGAACATCAAATGTCAGATAAATATTTTGGGCATTCTTAAGAGGAGCAAGCAACTGGGTCTTTGATGGATCTACAGTATCTAAATCCTTGATCTTCTTCGGCTCTCCAATCCAGCTATTGCTGCCTGTGTAGTCAAACTTATAGTATTGATACCCAAGCCTGAAGAATGCCTTTCCTTTCTTTGATATTGGCTTCAGCCATCCGAGTTCTTGAATTACATACGCCTCATAAACATCTCCCCTTGTGCCGAGCTTTGAAGTCCATATGTCATCAGCAGCTGGAACCATTCCGATCCAGTATTTTGACCCGTGATTATATTCAGCGCCTATCTTTGTGCCTGTTGGGAAATCATATCTTGCGCCAAGATATATTGCAGAGCCTGTGCGGCTTTTCTTGTTGCCTTCGTCATAAAGCAAGCCAAATCCAGCATTAAATACTGACTCATCGTCAGTTCCTAATTCACCATCCGGATCTACCAAACCAAATGGCATTGAAAAGAGATTGTTATTTGGATGAGTCTTGCTCATTGCTGCAGAAGCAAAGAGGTTGAGGTTGCCGGGACCCAATTTATCAATCTTTCCTGTAACTACACCTCCAAGCCAATCAATATTGCCAAGATTTGTTGATACAGGGGTATTCACAGTTATAAAGTTTCCGCCGCCCATGTCAATCTTTTGGTTCATACCATCAGATGGGGTGTTAAAAATATTCCACCCTCTCTGCCATTGCAGCTCTATATGCAGATTGTCAGTGTCATAAGGCACTACATTGACACCTAAAAAGTCTGTATCTTTTACGCTGTTAAATTTACTCTTGAATCCGCTGTCAAAACCCCTTCCATAACATACCTTTAAATAAGCGCCTGGCAAAGGCTCTATGTCTGGCATAACCCCAACTGCAATTCCATCAAATGCATAATCCACCATTATCTTTGGAATTCCAGCAGTTCCAATCCTTTCTATATTCTGCCTTAAATTATCTGGAACACCCCCTGTTGAAGGCCTTCTTCCAACAGAAAACCATACAGGCAGGTCAGCGATATTTGCCCATGTAGCATATGCCTGATCAACCCTTAATGCATTATCAGAAGGCACATGGGCTACAATTCCATCAAAAGGACCAAATGCCCTGTCAGCAAAGAAATTTCCCTGAACAGGAGTCATGGTCTCATGCCCCCAAACCTTATACATCAAGAGCCTTGCCTTTACCTGAATATCCTCTGTTGCTTTTACTCTAAGATTTAGTCCGAGCCTATTGGTCAATAAGGTATCATTTTTCACCTTATAGCCATCTTGGGAAGATGAAAAGAAATATATGTTATCTGAGAAAGGACCATAAAGTGCAGTTGGGTCATACTGCATATAATCATGCACATTGCCCTTTAATGAGTCGAGTCTGCCCCTGTAATCACCACTGATCTCAAGCCATGAAAATGGCCCTGCTCCTTCAGCTGCCTGTTCAGCCTTTTTCTCAACTACAGTGATTCTCTCCTCTTTTTGAGCCTCTTTCTTCTGCATCTCCTGCATCTGTGTCTTCAGGCGCTCCAGTTCTTTTGAAAGGGCTTCGATCTTCTGGAGAAGATCTGCCTGATCAACAGCAAATGCTGGAAGAGGAAGAAGCAAAGAAAGAGAAAGGAGAAATACCAAAAACCTCCTCATAAAACACCCCCTGCAAAAATTTTTGTAATTTATAACACCAATTAAAATAATATGTCAAGAGATTTTTAATTTAGAAATATGGAAACTATCAGAGGCATTCAATCACATTTTGCTTTTCATATTTTCATAATTGAGGTTTGTTAATGACTATAAGCTTAATTAAAGAATGGCTCCTGGGGAGGGACTCGAACCCCCGACCAAGTGGTTAACAGCCACCCGCTCTGCCGACTGAGCTACCCAGGAATTTTATTTTTATATCAGAAAAAACATTTTATTGTCAAATTGATAAAAATAATGCGGCAGCATATATTTTACACTAAATCTTGATATAATATTTGCTAAAAGTCTGTGAATATCAAAATATTTATATACTATGAAAGCTGATACTGCATTTCTCTGGGATGAGTCTTTCTTGTGGGGATTGATGGCATATAAGGCTCTTATGTCATGCAACCTTCCATTTGAACTTATCCGTTCACATGATATTACGAATGGAAAATTAAAAAATTACAGGATGCTCTTTGTGCCGGGCGGCTGGGCGTCGAACAAAATAAAAACCCTCGGACAAGAAGGCATAAGTGAGATTAAAAAGTTTGTGAAAAGCGGCGGCAGTTATCTCGGCTTCTGCGGAGGAGCAGGACTTGCAACCCTTGAAGGTATAGGGCTTTTGAATGTAAAGAGGATGCCTACAAAACAGAGAGTGCCAAGCTTCAGCGGCCGGATCCATCTGAATATAAATGAACATCCCATATGGTGTAAGGCAGTAGGTAATAATACTTCTGCTGCAGACGATAATGCATTACGCATCACGCATCACGCATCACGGATTTTTCACGCATGGTGGCCCTCTCAATTCTTGGTTGATGATACAACTATAAAAATACTCGCCATTTATGGAGACGCGCTTCCTGATTCATTTAGTTCTGATTTGAATGTTAGAGATGTGGAAATGAACAGCAGTTGGTCAGAGGTTGAAAAAATTTACGGCATTAATCTAAATCCTGAAAGACTGAAAAATGAGCCTGCTGTGATAGAAGGAATCTATGGAAAAGGCAAAGTGATTTTATCTCTTATCCATTTTGATACTCCCGATGACGAAAATGGAGCAGTGGT
>Ga0116211_1001247_pt1 | contig 12212 bp, 8 predicted proteins | sample SaghotsprinmetaG_FD_94484 | JGI IMG/M metagenome (GOLD analysis project Ga0116211, IMG submission 94484) | Hot spring microbial communities from South Africa to study Microbial Dark Matter (Phase II) - Sagole hot spring metaG | ecosystem: Environmental > Aquatic > Thermal springs > Hot (42-90C) ... | reverse complement strand
TCGGCGGCGGCTCCAGCCTCGACAGGCCTTGGCTCGCGCTCGGCCCCGATGTGTCGGAAGCGGCCGCGCGAGCCTCGCTGCTACGGTCGCTGCAGCGGCCGGGCATCGCGATGCTGCCGGCGGTCCGGACCGGCCGGGCCCATGCGATCTGGCACCATTTCTACAATTCGCCCTTCAATGTCGCGGCCGTTCAGGCCTTCGCGATCTGGCTGCATCCGACGCTCTTCGCCGATCTCGACCCCGTGGCGACGCTGCGCGCGCTGCATGCGCGCTTCCAGCCCTTCCCGCTCGAAGGCACCTACTGGATTTCAGCCCCATGACGACCGCCCCTACCCCTGCTCCGCAGACCCGCTACGAGTGGCATCTGGAGGTGGTCGAGGCTTTCGACGTCGGTCCGCGACTGCGCCGCATCGTCTTCACGGCCGCGCATCTCGACGAGCTGCATTACCAACCCGGCCAGGCGCTTGTGCTGCAGATGCCGCTGCCGGGAGGCGGCACGGGCCGCCGGGACTACACGATCCGCTGGCTCGACCGCGCGACGCAGCGGCTCGCCATCGACTTCGTCCAGCACGGCAGCGCGCCGGCCGCCGACTGGTCGCACGCCGCCCGGCCGGGCGACCGCCTCCTCGCGGCCGGTCCGCGCGGGCGCACGACGCTGTCGGCCGATGCCGACTGGCACCTGTTCTGCGCCGACGAGACCGGCTTGCCCGCGGTCGCCCATATGCTGGAGACGATGGCCCCGGGGGCGCCCGCCTTCGCCTGGATCGAGATCGACGGCCCCGCCGACCGCATCGCGATCGAGACGAAGGCGCGGCTGGAGCTGGTCTGGGTCGAACGCGACGGCCGCCCCGCCGGGCCGAGCGCCCTGCTGCTCGACCGTCTCGCAGGCTTCGCCTTCCCGCCCGGACGCGGTCGCGCCTGCCTGATCGGCGAGACCAGCAATGTCAGGGCCCAGCGCCATCATCTCATCGGGCGGGGCTGGGCGCGCGACCAGATCGCCTCGGAAGGCTATTGGCGGCCGGGCCGGATCGGCGGCCATGACCATGTCGACGATTGAGGCCCGCGGCACAGCAGCGGCGCCACGTCCTCTCGGCGCGACAGGACGCGTCTGACGGGAGGGAGAGAAGCCGCGGTGCGTCCGTCTTCATGAGCTGGCTTTGATTGGGCAGGTCGGTCCCCGCCGAGCAGGTCGGCATCGCGGGGATCTCTGCCGGCGCCTCCCCGTCCCCGCCCGAGATCGACCGCCTCATCGAAGCGGCGATCACGATCGTTTTTGCACGCGGCCGACCGGCGCCTGGGCGCCCTCAGGGGGAAGGGCGGCCCCTCTCCCTCTCCTGCCCGCTGTCGCACTCCGCCGGCAGGCCGGGGCACGCCGCTCGCCAGACGGATCAAAAGCAGACCCAGCGCAATATCCGCGGCCTTGGCAGCGTCCCGCGCTATGTTACCGTGCGGTTTAGAGCGGATCCAAAAAGCCGCCACCGGCTTCGCCGTCTGAACCTTCGGCGCAGCCACTCGCAGGGAGGACTACGATGCGCAAGACGCTTGCGGCCGCTTTCGCGGCCTGTCTCGTCGCGGCTGCACCGGCCGCGCATGCCCAGGAAAAGCTCAAGATCGGTGTGATGGCGACGCTGTCGGGCGCTCTGACGTCCGGCGGCGAGGATGGCGTCCGCGGTGTCCAGATCGCGGCCAAGGAACTCGGCAACAAGCTCGGCGGGCGCGAATTCGAGCTGATCATCACTGCGACCGACGCCAGCCCGGACTCCGCACTGCGCGCCGCGCGCAAGCTGGTCGAGCAGGACAAGGTGCAGATCATCATCGGGCCGCTCTCCGGTTCCGAAGGCATCGCGATGCGCGACTACAGCAAGACGGTGCCGAACCTGGTGATGATCAACGGCTCGTCCGGCGCGCTCGAGACCACCTTCGTCAACCCCTCGCCGAACTTCTTCCGCTTCAACAGCGACGGCGCGATGTGGATGGCAGGCCTCGGCGAATACGTGCTGAAGGACAAGGGCTTCAAGAAGATCGCCGTGATCGCGGAGGACTACTCCTTCCCCTACACGCAGGTCTTCGGCTTCGCGATCGGCTATTGCCGCGCCGGGGGCCAGATCGCCCAGCGCCAGTGGGTGCCGCTCGGGACCAAGGATTTCGGCTCGGTGATCGCCAATATCCCCGACGACGTCGATGCGGTCTTCCTCGGGCTCGGCGGCGGCGACGCGGTCAACTTCCTGAACCAGTACAGCCAGACCGGCGGCAAGGCGAAGTTCATCGGCGGCTCGATCATGGTCGACCAGACGGTGCTCTCGTCGAAGGGCGCCGCCAAGCGCCTGCTGGTCGGAACGCCCTCGTCCGGCGGAGTCGCCGACGCCTGGGACGACCCGCGCTGGAAGGCCTGGGTCAAGACCTATCAGGAGGCTTTCCCGGCCGACAAGCGCTTCGCCAGCCCCTCGCTCTTCGCGACCAACTACTACAACGCCGTCAAGGCGCTCGCGATCGCGATGGACAGGGTCAAGGGTGACCTCTCGGACGGCGGCGCGAAGCTGCGGGCCGAGCTCGCCAAGGTCGAGCTGGATGCCCCCAACGGCAAGATTCGGCTGGACGACAACCGCCAGGCCATCGCCACGACCTTCATCACCGAGGTCGCCGAACTGCCGAACGGCGACCTGACGAACAAGTTCGTGCGCGCCGTCACGGACGTGACCCAGACGCTCGGCCTCCCGCTCGAGGAGTTCAAGGCGCTGGGCCTGCCGTCCCGGACCAATCCGGAATGCAAGAAATAGGCGCCTGAGCGCCCGCCGGAGGGGACCCGCGCCGTGCGGGCCCTCTCCGCTCCCGTCACGTCCCGACTTCCGGCGCCTGCGAGCGGTTCTCGCGGTGCCGAGCCGGCGGCTTGCCTGACGAGGCCCAGCTTCCTGCGTCGGACCTACTTTCGCGAGGCACCATGAGTCGCGCAGTTGCGGTCTGTCACGGTCCCTTCGGCCGGGTCGCGATCTACGATCTCGACCGCCCGCTGGTGCTTCATGCCCATCGGGAGGCGCATCTGATCTTCTTCCTCGAAGGGTCGCGTGGCCTCGTCACGGTCAATGGCCGCACGACGCTGGTGGATCCTTTCATGGGCGTCGCGATCAATCCGTGGGAGCCGCATAATTTCCAACCGCTGCAGCCCGGTGCGCTCGGGCTCTTCCTCGTCGTCTATCTCAAGCCGGAATGGCTGGCCGCCCAGACCATGACGGCGCCGGGAGCGCTGGCCTTTCCCGCCACCGAACTGGTGATCACCCGCGAACTCGCCGCCTGGCGCGACGAGGCGGTCGAAATGCTGCTCTCGGAGCATCGCGACCTCAATCTCGCGCCCGTCCTGATGGCGCTCGCCCAGGCCTCCAGCGAGCCGATCGGCCAGGATCTCGCCTCCTCGCTGATCCATATCGCGCCCGAAAGCGCGATCGACCGGCGCGTGCTGCGCGCCCGCCGGCTGATCGAGGCGCAGCCGACCTATGAGGGGGCGCTCGAGCGCGTCGCCCGCGAGGCAGGTCTGTCGCGGGCGCATTTCTTCAAGCTCTTCCGCGAGCAGGTCGGTGTGACGCCGACGGTCTTCGCCAACACCGTCCGGCTCGACGCGGCGCTGGACCGCCTCGTCGGCTCGCGCGAGCCGGTGACGCGGATCAGCCAGGCGCTCGGCTTCTCCTGCCAGAGCGTCTTCACCCGCTTCTTCACCTCCCATATGGGCATGGCGCCGCGCGACTACCGCCGGGTGCTGCGCCGCGTGGGGCCGATGCCGCTGCAGGCCTGCCATGTCTGATTTCGTGGCGCGCCGGCCGATCTGGTCCCTGATCATCATCCTGGCGGTGGCGATCCTGGTCTGGCTGATCTTCTCGATCTGGACGCCGGGAATGGAGGCGAGCTTCGGGCGCAAGCGCGTCTTCCTCAGCGCGCTGTTCAACGGCATCACGCTCGGCGCGCTCTATTTCCTGGTCGCAAGCGGCTTCACGCTGATCTTCGGGCTGATGCGCAACGTCAATCTCGCGCATGGCTCGCTCTATCTGTTCGGCGGCTATCTCGGCTACAGCGTCGGCGAATGGACCGGCTCCTGGCTGGCGGCCCTGCTCGTCGCCTTCCTCGTGGTCGCCGTGGTCGGCATCCTGATGCAGGTGCTGCTGTTCCGCTGGATGGAAGGTCAGGACCTGCGCCAGACGCTGGTCACCATCGGGCTCTCGATCATCTTCGCCGACCTGCTGCTCTGGGGCTATGGCGGCGACACTTTCCAGGTCACCGCCCCCGAATGGCTGTCGGGCCCGGTCACCCTGCCCTTCGCCGTCGCGCTGCGCAGCAATGGCGAGGCGGTAATGATGACCTATCCGCTGGTGCGGATCGCCATCCTCTTCGGGGCGATCGTCGTCGGCGTGCTGATGTGGCTGGCGCTCAATCGCACGCGGGTCGGCATGCTGGTGCGCGCCGGCGTCGACGACCGCGACATGCTGTCCGCGACCGGCGTGCGGGTGCAACTCGTCTTCGTCATGGTGTTCGCCTTCGGGGCGGGGCTGGCGGGGCTGGCCGGTGTCGTCGGCGGGACCTTCCAGTCGCTTCAGCCGGGCGAGGACACGCGCATCCTGCTGTCCTCGCTCGTCGTGGTGATCGTCGGCGGCATGGGCTCGATCCCCGGTGCGGCGGTCGGGGCGCTCATTGTCGGCCTCGCCGAGCAGTTCGGCTCCGTCTACATGCCGACCTATGCGGTGATGCTGACCTTCGTGATCATGGTCGCGGTGCTCGCGATCCGGCCTCAGGGCCTGGCGGCGAGGCGCTGACGATGGCATTGGCCGGCCTCGACATCGAGCAGCGCACGCGGCCCCGCGAAAGCTTCGGCGAGTGGGTGGGACGGCGCGGCACGGCCTTCTGGGTCACGGCGGCGCTGCTCGTGCTGATGCCGGCGATCGCCAGCCCGTTCTGGCTGGTGCAGATCATCGCCTATGCGCTGGTCCTGGGAATGATCGCGCTGAGCCTGATGTTCCTCGCCGGCTATGGCGGCATCGTCAGTCTTGTGCAGATGACGGTCGCGGGGCTGGCCGGCTATCTCGTCGCCATCCTCGGCAGCAGCGCCATCACGCAGATCAGCCTGAACTGGCCCTGGTGGACGGCGGTGCCCGTTGCGATCCTGGTCGCGACGCTGTTCGGCACGCTGAGCGGGGCGCTCTCGGTCCGGACCGAGGGCATCTACACGATCATGATCACGCTCGCGATCGCGTCGGCGTTCTATTACCTGACGCTGCAGAACTATACGATCTTCAACGGCTTCAGCGGCTTCAACGGCATCCTGCCGCCGGTCTTCCTCGGCATCGACTGGGGCCAGGGGGTGCCGTTCTATTATCTGACGCTCGGCTGCGCGACGCTGGCCTATGGCGCGGTGATCTATGTCTCGCGCGCACCGTTCGGGCTTGCCCTGCAGGGCACCCGCGACAATCCACGCCGCATGGCGGCGCTCGGCTTCGACGTCGTCGCGCACCGCATCGCCGCCTATACCTTCGCCTCGCTGATCGCGGCCTGTGCCGGGGTGCTGCTGGTCTGGTACCAGCGCCAGATCTCCCCCGGCACGGCCGGCGTCGGCCCCGTCGTCGACATGCTGATCATTGCGGTGGTCGGAGGGCTGAGCCGTCCGATCGGCCCCTTCATCGGCGCGCTCGTCTATGTGCTGCTGCGCACGTTCGCCCTCGACGTGCTGGAGAGCGTCGGCCTCGACGGGCGGCGCTACCAGCTCCTGATCGGCCTCGGCTTCCTCATCATCGTGCTGTTCTCGCCGGACGGGCTGATCGGCATCTTCGAGCGTCTGCGCGAGCGCTATCGCCGCGGCCGCGATGTCCGCGACGGCGCGATGGGCGGCGGGGGCGCGCCATGAGCGCGGTCGTCTCCCGTGAGCGGCTGGCGGCAGCGGGCTCGGCCAATGCGCTGGAGCTGCGCGGCGTGTCGCGGCTGTTCGGCGCGCTCGCCGCGCTGACCGATATCACGCTCTCGGTCCGGCCCGGCGAGCGGCGCGCGGTGCTCGGCTCGAACGGGGCCGGCAAGACGACGCTGTTCAACTGCATCACCGGCGATTTCGCACCCAGTTCCGGCGTCATCCGCTTCTTCGGAGAGGACGTCACCGCCTTCCCGCCGCAGGAGCGCATCCGGCGGGGGCTGCGGCGCACCTACCAGATCTCCTCGCTCTTCGCCGGGCTGTCGGTGCTGGACAATGTCTACCTCGCCTGCCGGGGCGTGTCGCGGAACCGCTTCTCGCTGCTGCGCCCGCGGCGCGACGACACGCTGGTCCATGCGGCCGAGATGCTGGTCGAGGCGGTGCATCTGACGGCGGTGAAGGACCAGCTGGTCGGCGAACTCGCCTATGGTCAGCAGCGCCAGCTGGAGATTGCGCTGGCCCTGTCAGGGGCGCCGCGCTTCATCCTGTTCGACGAGCCGGCGGCGGGGCTGTCTCCGACCGAGCGGCGCGACCTCGTCCACATCCTGACCTCGCTGCCGGGCCATATCGGCTATATCATCATCGAGCACGACATGGATGTGGCGCTGCGCGTCGTCGAGAGCGTGACGATGATGCACAACGGCCGCATCTTCAAGGAAGGCGCGCCCGAAGAGATCGAGACCGACCCCGAGGTCCAGGAACTCTATCTCGGGGGTGGCCATGGCTGAGCGCCTCAAGGCCCCGCCGGGAGCGGGCGTGCCGATCCTGCAGATCACCGGGCTCAACGTGTTCTACGGGCGCTCCCATGCACTGCAGGGCGTCGATCTGACGCTGCAGAGCGGCGTGCTCTCGGTCGTCGGCCGCAACGGCATGGGCAAGACGACCATGTGCAAGGCCATCATGGGGCTGGTGCCGATCAGCTCCGGCTCGATCCGCTTCCTCGGGGAGGAGATCGCCGGCCGCAGCCCGGCCGAGATCGCACGGCTCGGTATCGGCTATGTCCCGCAGGGCCGCCGTCTCTGGCGCTCGCTGACGGTGGACGAGCATCTGCGACTGATGCAGCGCGGCAAGCGCGGCGCCTGGACGCCGGAGCGCATCTACGAGGCGTTTCCGCGTCTGGCCGAGCGTCGCAACAACGGCGGCGCGCAGCTCTCGGGCGGCGAGCAGCAGATGCTGGCGATCAGCCGGGCGCTGCTGCTCAATCCGCGGCTGCTGATCATGGACGAGCCGACGGAGGGCCTCGCCCCCGTCATCGTCGCCCATGTCGAGGAGATGCTGGTGCGGCTCGCCGAACAGGGCGATGTCGCCATCCTCGTGATCGAGCAGAACATCGGCGTCGCGACCGAAATGTCCGACCCCGTCGCGATCATGGTCAATGGCCGCGTCAACCGGGTCATCGCCTCGGCGACGCTGGCGGGCGACCGCGACCTGCAGCAGCGCCTGCTCGGCGTCGGCCGTCATGGTCATGACGAGACCGACGGCATGGCAGGTGCCGAGGCCGTCTCCCCGGGTACGTCGGAGCGCCCTGCGCCTGCGGCTGCCACGGGGCCGATCCGCGTCTACAACGCCAATCCGGTGATCCCGACCCGCTGGTCGCAGCCGGTGCCGGCGCAGCGCATCGAGGCGCAGGCCCGGACGATTTCGCGCCCGACGCTCGCCACGCTGGACGGCCGCAGCGTCGTCGAGGCCAGGCGCAGCGCCGCCTCGGCGGGCGTCGAGCCGCATGTCGTCGTGGTGGGGACGCTCGACACGAAGGGCGAGGAACTGCGCTTCATTCGCGATCTCGTCCGGGCCGAGGGGCTGCGGGTGCGGCTGGTCGACATCTCGACCTCGGGCCGTAGCGTCGGCGGAGACGTGTCGCCGCAGGAGGTCGTGCTGGCCCATCCGCGTGGCTCGGCCGGCATCGCGTCCGGCGACCGCGGCACCGCGGTCGCGGCGATGACGGAGGCCTTCCGGGCCTGGCTGCCGCGCCAGCAGGGCGTGCTCGGCGTAATCTCGGCCGGCGGATCAGGGGCAACCGCGATGGTGACGCCCGCCATGCAGGCGCTGCCCGTCGGCCTGCCGAAGCTGATGATCTCGACCATGGCCTCCGGCGATGTCGCGGCCTATGTCGGCGCCTCCGACATCACCATGATGCCGGCCGTCACCGATGTGCAGGGGCTGAACCGGGTCTCGCGGCTGGTGCTCGGCAACGGCGCCCGGGCGATCGCCGCCATGGCCAAGGCGCGGCTGGCCGAGCTGACCAGGCCCGCGACGGCCCGGCGCGCCGAGCCAGAGAAGCCGCTCGTCGGCCTCACCATGTTCGGCGTGACGACGCCTTGCGTGCAGCAGGTCTCGCGACTGCTGGAGGCGGAGTGGGAACCGCTGGTCTTCCACGCCACGGGCACGGGCGGGCGGGCGCTGGAAAAGCTGGTCGAATCCGGGCTGGTCGGCGCCGTCATCGACGTCTCCACCACCGAAATCTGCGATCTGATGATGGGCGGTTTCCTGCCGGCCACGGAGGACCGGTTCGGTGCGATCATCCGCACCCGCATTCCCTATGTCGGCTCGGTCGGGGCGCTCGACATGGTCAATTTCTTCGCGCCCGAGACGGTGCCGGAGCGTTATCGCGGCCGCAACCTCTATCCGCACAACCCGCAGATCACGCTGATGCGCACGACCGCCGAGGAAAACGCGCGGATGGGCCGCTGGATCGGCGAGCGGCTCAACCAGATGGAGGGGCCGGTACGCTTCCTCCTGCCCGAGCGCGGCGTCTCGGCGCTCGATGCCCCCGGCCAGCCCTTCCACGACCCGGCGGCGGATGCGGCCCTGTTCCAGGCGCTGGAGCAGACCGTGCGGACGACGCCGAACCGGCAGCTCATCCGCTCCCCCTATCACATCAACGACCCGGCCTTCGCCGCCGCCCTGGTGCAGCAGTTCCGCACGCTGCATGCCGGGCGCCGGCGCGAGCGGGCGGCCAGGGCATGAGATCGGCCATGACCTCCTTCGACAAGAAGAGCCTGCTGAAGCGTTTCCGGGCGATGGCGAAGGCCGGCGAGCCGATCGTCGGCGGCGGCGCGGGCACGGGCCTCTCGGCCAAATGCGAGGAGGCCGGCGGGATCGACCTCATCGTCATCTACAATTCCGGCCGCTACCGCATGGCCGGCCGCGGCTCGCTCTCGGGAATGATGCCCTATGGCGACGCCAACGCGATCGTCATGGAGATGGCCGGCGAGGTCCTGCCGGTGGTCAAGCGCACGCCGGTGATCGCCGGCGTCTGCGGCACCGACCCGTTCCGGCGGATGGAGGTCTTCCTCGACGAGGTGGCGCGGATCGGCTTCGCCGGCGTGCAGAACTTCCCGACGGTCGGGCTGATCGACGGCGTCTTCCGCAAGAACCTCGAAGAGACGGGCATGGGCTACGGCCTCGAGGTCGAGATGATCCGCCTCGCCAACGCCAAGGGCCTGCTGACGACGCCTTACGTCTTCTGCGAGGCCGATGCGCGCGCCATGGCCGAGGCCGGGGCCGACATCATCGTCTGTCATCTCGGGCTGACGACCGGCGGGGCGATCGGCGCCGAGACCGCGCTGAAGCTCGCCGACTGCCCGGCTCTGGTCGATGCCTGGGCTGCCGCCGCGCTCGCGGTGAAGAAGGACGCGCTCATCCTGGTGCATGGCGGCCCGGTCGCCGAGCCGGCGGATGCCGACTTCATCATGAAGCACACGAAGCACTGCCACGGCTTCTACGGCGCCTCCTCGATGGAGCGCCTGCCGGTCGAGGTCGCGATCCGCGACCAGACGCGCGCCTTCAAGCGCATCGGGCGCGATCTCACGAACAAGAAGCCCGCCGGCAAGGCGGGCAAGGCGACATGACCCGGGCGACGGGTGGGAGGATGAGGACATGACAGGACAGCTGATCGGATCGCTGATCCTCTGGCTGATCGTGGCGGTGATCGTCATCGCCATCGTCGTCTATCTGGTGAACTGGCTGTACCGGCGCTCGTCGAAGGAGGTCTCCTTCGTCCGCACTGGTCTGTTCGGCGAGCGGGTGGTGATCAATGGCGGCGCCTTCGTGCTGCCGATCATCCACGACGTCACGCCCGTCAACATGAACGTGCTGCAGCTCGCCGTGACGCGCTCGAACGACGACGCGCTGATCACGCGCGACCGGATGCGCGTCGACATCGATGCGGAGTTCTACGTGCGGGTGAAGCCGGAGCGGGATTCGGTCTCGATCGCCGCCGCCACGCTGGGCCGGCGCACCTTGCAGCCCGACCAGCTCCATGCGCTGCTCTCGGGCAAGTTCATCTCGGCGCTGCGCACCGTCGCTTCCGAGATGACGATGGAGGAGATGCACGAGCAGCGCGGCCTCTATGTCCAGCGCGTCAAGGAGGCGGCCGCCGAGGCGCTTGACCAGAACGGGCTGCTGCTGGAGTCGGTCGCGCTCACCGACCTCGACCAGACCGATCTGCAGTACTTCAACCCCTCCAACCGCTTCGACGCCGCCGGCCTGACGCGGATCATCGAGGAGATCGAGGACAAGCGGAAGCTGCGCAACGACATCGAGCAGGAGTCGATGATCCGCATTCGCACCCGCAATCTCGAGGCGGAGCGCCAGGCGCTCGACATCGAACGCGACAGCGAGGCGGCCCGCCTCGAGCAGCAGCGGGAGATCGAGATCAAGCGCGCCATGCAGCGCGCCGAGGTGGCGCGCGAGCGGGCGGCCCGCGACACCGAGGCCGAGCAGGCCCAGATCCTCGCCCGTGAGGAGATCGAGAAGTCGCGCATCGCCAATGAACGCGCGATCAGCGAGGCCAGGATCGCCTCCGAGCGCGACATCCGCCAGCAGGAGATCGCACGCACGCAGGCCGTCGAGGAAGCCGAGATCGCCGCGCGCGAGCTGATCGAGAAGGCCCGCATCGCCAACGAACAGGCGATCAGTGCCGCTCGCATCGCCTCGGAGCGCGACATCCGGCAGAAGGAGATCGAGCGCGCGCAGACGCTCGAGGCTGCCGAGATCGCGGCGCGCGAGGCCACCGAGAAGGCGCGCATCCTGCAGGAGAGCGCGATCAGCGCCGAGCGGATCCAGCGCGAGCAGGAAATCCGCAATCGCGAGATCGAGCGCACGCGCATCCTCGACCAGGAGGACATCGCGGCCCGGGAAGCGGTCGATACCGCCCGCATCGGCCAGGAGGAGCGGGTGCGTGCGCTCGGCATCGCGCGCAACCGCGCCCTGGACGAGGCCGAAATCGCCGCCCGCGAGGCGGTCGAGAAGGCGCGCATAGCCCAGGAGACCGTGCTGACGGCCGAGCGCATCGCCCTCGAACAGCGCAAGCGCCTGCTGGAGATCGAGCAGACCGAGACGATCGAGGCCGCCGAAATCGCGGCCCGCGAGAGCGTCGAGAAAGCGCGCATCAGCCAGGAACGGACCGTCGCCGGCGAGCGCATCCGCCGCGACGAGGAGGTCCGCAATCTGGAGATCGCCCGCAACCAGGCGATCGACGCGGCCGAGATCGCCGCCCGAGAGGCCACCGAGGCCGCGCGCATCGCGCAGGAGAAGGCGGTCGCCGCCGATCGCATCGCCGCCGAACTCGCCACGAAGGAACTGGAGATCCGGCGCAATGCCGAGCTCGACGCGGCCGAGATCAAGCGGCGCGAGCGCGTCGAGCGCGAGCGCATCGCCACCGAACTGGGGATCGAAGAGGAGCGGATCAACTCGGCGAAGTCCCGCGAGATGCTGCAGATCGCGCAGAAGAAGGCCGTGGAGATCGCGGAGGAAGAGCGCGCCATCGTGCTGGCCGCTAAAAAAGTCGAGCGCACCGACGCCGACAGCGCGCTCCGCCAGGCCGAGATCGCGGCGAAGCAGCAGGTCGAATCCGTCGACATCACGCGCGAACAGGCTCTGGAGACGGCGCGCATCGAGCGGCGGCGCGCGCTGGAGCAGCTGGAGATTGCTCGCAACCAGGCCCTTCAGGAAGCGCAGATCGCCTCCAACGAAGAGGTCGAGCGCGCGCGGATTTCGTCCGACCGCGGACTGGACGAGGCCCGCGTCGGGCGCCAGCGCGAGCTGCGCAAGCTGGAGATCGCCCGCGAGCGCGATGTCGAGGCGGCCGCCATGGACAAGGCGATCGCGCTCTTCACCAAATCGCTCGAGGAATCGGCCGCTCAGGCCAATGCCGAGATCGCCCGCGCCAAGGCGGTCGAGGCCGAGGAGCAGGTCAAGACGATCCGCGAGAGCGAAGGCGCCAAGCGCCGCAAGACCGTCGAGGTGCTGCTGGCCGAGAAGGCGGCGGAGG
>Ga0116211_1001245_pt1 | contig 12220 bp, 8 predicted proteins | sample SaghotsprinmetaG_FD_94484 | JGI IMG/M metagenome (GOLD analysis project Ga0116211, IMG submission 94484) | Hot spring microbial communities from South Africa to study Microbial Dark Matter (Phase II) - Sagole hot spring metaG | ecosystem: Environmental > Aquatic > Thermal springs > Hot (42-90C) ... | reverse complement strand
TCAGAATTGTAGCTCCCTCCTCCGCCTCAATAGCTCTGCCATTGATTGTAACTCTCATTGCGATCTTCTCCTCTAAAAATGAAATGCCGCTTCAGGCATCATCTCGTTGCTATTTTTATTCAAAAGACTTTGTGAAATATTTAATTAGCCCATATTCAATAGAACAACCAGTTAAATTTGTCAAGTAAAAAAATGAGATTTTTTAAAAAAGCTATGGACATTAGAAGAGAGCGATTTTTGAACTATTGCTAAACTTAATAACTTATTGAAAACAAAAGATAATTTGTAAAATGAATAAGCCAAAAGGAGTCTATAGGGTCTTCGCTTTTAGATCTTGAAAAAAATTGCTTTTTTAAATATCCTTAATTTAAGCTCATCTGATTCCTTATAAAAGGGTGTCTAAGATGCGATTCGGATTCCATATCTCCATTTCCGGAGGATTCTTAAGGGTCGTTGAAAAGGCCCAAATTCGGGGTTGTGAGACCATTCAATTCTTCTCCAGAAATCCAAGAGGTTGGAAATACGATTCTCTCGATCAGGAAGAAGCGGAAAGATTCCGGCAATCGATTCAATCCTCCAACCTTTCTCCTCTCTTTCTCCATCTTCCCTATCTTCCCAATATCGCCTCAAAGAATTCAAAATTCTATAACCGCTCCATCGATTCAATCGTCATTGACCTCGAACGTGCAGAGCTACTGGGAGCTACCTATCTCATCATCCATATCGGTCACCGGATGGAGTCTTCAGAGGATGAAGCCATTGAGTCTGTGGCATGGGCCATCAATCAGGTATTCGATCGGATGAAGAATTCTATCGTTCTTCTTCTCGAAAATACTGCTGGCCAAGGGACTGAGATCGGTTATGAATTGAATCAGATCGCAAAGATCATTGAAAGGGTAGGAGAAAGAGACCGGATTGGAATCTGTTTTGATACAGCCCATGCCTTTGAAGCAGGCTACGATCTTTCGAACAGAGATGGAATCGAGAGCACACTCGAATCCTTCGATCGGATGATCGGTCTGAAAAAACTCCACCTCCTTCATCTGAACGATTCAAAGACTCCCCTCGGTTCGAAAAAAGACCGACACTGGCACATCGGCGAAGGCTATATTGGATTGGAGGGATTCCGATACTTGATTAACCACCCTCTCTTGAACCATCTGCCCGGAATTATGGAGACTCCAAGAAAAGACACCGTTGAAGATTTGAAAAATATGAAAGTGATGAGAAGTCTCGTCCAGTAGAGAAAATTACTTTACAGGTAAAGGGTTAAGAGGTCAGGGCTAAGAAGCCAGTTTGGCCAAAGGTAAATGGGTTAGGGCTAATGATTGAAAGCCGTTACCTTTACCTATAGACCAAACCGGCGTCCTAACCTTAACCATATATTTATATCCAACGTTAAGACATGCTCCTCATCCACCCTCCTGTGGTAAGACCTTGTGAACCTCCGGCAGGGATTGCCAGAATTTGTGGCGCCCTCAATCACTATGGAATCCGCTTCACTGTTCTGGAGGCAAATTTAGAAGGTCTCCTCGATCTCCTTAATTCTCAACCCTGCTCAGCGGACACCTGGACCTTACGGGCATTTCGTCATCTTCTCCGCCATCTCAATTCCTTAAGAGATGGAGAGGCTTATAAAAAAGAGGGTCAATATCGCCGAGCCATCAACGATCTGAATCGACTTCTTAAGATATCTGGCATTTCCAATGGCGTCCGCTTGAGTCTGGTAAATTACGAACATGAAATGCTCACTCCGACAAGGAGCAGAGACCTCATACAGACGGCAAAACATTTCGAGGAGAATCCCTTCTATCCCTATTTTAAAAAAAGGCTTGCTGGCCTTTTTAAAAAGTCCATGCCATCCCTGCTCGGCTTTTCGCTTAACTATTCAAGTCAGGCACTGACCACTTTTGCCATGATTGGCTTTCTTAAAAGGAATTACCCCGGAGTAAAAATCATTTTGGGCGGAGGGCTTGTGACTTCCTGGATGAGGAACCCGAATTGGAAAAATCCTTTTCAAGACTGGGTTGAACATCTTGTGGCAGGTCCCGGTGAAGTTCTCCTGCTTTCACTCCTCAATATCAAGGGGACCGGAAATATCCATTACAGGCCTCTTTATGACCCGTTTCCCTTGAAGGATTATTTCGCTCCTGGACTGATTCTCCCATACAGTGCTTCAAGCGGCTGTTACTGGAACCGATGTCTATTCTGCCCGGAGAGGGCTGAGGGAAACCCATATCATCCCATCCCTGAAGAAAAGGTGATGGATGATCTTCTCGCTCTCGTCCATAAGCATCAGCCGGTCCTCATCCATCTCTTAGACAATGCGATCTCTCCGTCACTGATGAGAACCATTTCCCTACATCCCTTGGGAATCCCTTGGTATGGCTTTGCCAGAATCACTCGCCACCTGACAGACCTCGAATTCTGTCATGCCTTAAAACAATCAGGATGTGTGATGCTACAGCTTGGCTTAGAATCAGGAGATCAGACCGTTCTCGATGCCTTACAAAAGGGAATCCAACTTGAAGAGGCTTCACTCACTTTGAAGAATCTAAAAAAGGCAGGGATTGCCACCTATCTCTATCTTCTTTTTGGAACTCCATCCGAAGGGTTGCCAGAAGCAAGAAGAACGCTGGAGTTTGTGGTGAAACACCATGAGAGCATTGATTTTTTGAACCTTTCCATCTTCAATATGCCAATCTATGGGCCGGAAGTCGAACAGATAGAGACAAGGGCCTTTTATGAAGGAGATCTTTCGCTTTATACAGGTTTTGATCATCCGAAGGGGTGGAGCCGTCCATTGGTCCGGCAATTCCTTGATAAAGAATTTAGACGACATCCCGCCATTACCCCCATTCTGAGGAGAGACCCACCTGTCTTCACCTCGAATCACGCTCCGTTTTTCTCAGAAAAGACGCTTTAGCTCACACCCCATCTCCAATCAATACAATTGAAATTCTCTTTAACTGATATTGAGAAGTCCCTTGACCCGGTTGATTTTTGCTTCGATCTCTCCTTGGCGGCCAATCATGATGCGTTGTGCCATGGGCGAGCCCGCCCCATGCATCGACTCAATCAGATAGGCAACCGCACCCGCACCTGCCACCAAATTTTCAATCAAACGTAAGACCTTGATCCGGTCAACCACAGCAACACCTTGGGCGGCAGCCAAATACTTCTTAATGTAAGGCTCTGTCACGGGGTCTTCCATCTCTTTGGAAGATGGCAATGTCCCGATCAATCCTCCAGCAATATCGGTGGCCAGGCGCGCCAATTCGAAAGGAAAGCGGGTCACGTTAAGTTTGCAGACATTGGCCAAGAGCAGATCCACCTCATAGTTCCCGGCCTTTGTAGGATGTCCTAAGGCTGAGCAGGCAATGCCGCAAGCAAACATGGTTTCATTAAGATGAATCATTTCGACGATCTTATCTCGAATGTGGAAGGCATGCTCAACTCCATTCATCCGGGCGATCAGAGCGGTTGCTCCGATGAGGACATCACCCACGCCTACCTTACATCCCCCATAACTCTGGCGGTGATAAGCGGCAAATCGCTCCACCAGCCTTCCGGATAGACCGACTTCTCCATTGAGAAAGATGCGCTCTTCGGGAACAAAGACATCCTCAAAGACTGTCATCACCTCCTGACCACCGAAGGTTGGATTCCCTGTATCAAATGATCCCAGACCTTCCAGCTTTCGGGTATCACTGGCTTGTCTTCCATAAATATACTTAACGCCTCTCGTATTCGTTGGAAGCGCAAAACAGATGGCCCAATCCTTCTCTTCCAAAGTCAGGTTGGTCGTAGGCATGACAATCATCTCATGGGAGTTAACCATACCCGTTTGGTGAAGCTTGGCCCCGCGCACCACCACGCCATCTCGCTTTCGCTCCACCACTCGCAGAAATAGATCCGGATCGGATTGGTCCTTGGGTCGTTTCGCCCGATCGCCCTTTGGATCGGTCATGGCCCCATCCACCACCAGATCTTCCTGCTGAATCCGGGACCAATATTTCCTGAAACGTGGATGGTAATTCGTGCCATGTTCCTGATCACATTCGTAGGTGACACTGAAGACCGCATTGGCCGCATCTAAACCTACGCACCGCTGGAAACAACATCCTGTCAGATTTCCGCAATGCCTCTGCATCATCACCTTCTTCACCAAGTCCTCCGCACTCTGATGGAGATGGGTAAAACGATTGATCTCCTCCCCATTTAAAGAGGAACACGTTCGGAAAAGAGATTGTGTCTCATCACGATGGGCGCAATCGAAAGTGGCAGCCACGGCGCGAACCGATGGCGAGATCAAAGGATGCTCTGGTAGATCTTGCTCTCTCTTGCCCATCACATTGGCCTCTAAGCCCAGAGACTTGAGCGAAGCGATATACTCTTCCCCTTTTTTGAGTGCCATCTCCAATACCTCCTTTCCAGAATCTATGACCTTGTGAGCTGGCGATACTTGATCCGATGCGGCTGATCTGCCTCCGCTCCAAGGCGACACTTCCAGTCTGTCTCATAGTCTGAATAATTCCCTTCGAACCAGACCACCTTGCTCTCACCCTCAAACGCTAAAATATGGGTAGCGATCCGATCGAGAAACCAGCGGTCATGACTGACTACGACGACCGTGCCACCAAAATTCTCCAGGGCCTGCTCCAGCGCCCGAAGCGTGTTCACATCGAGATCATTCGTCGGTTCGTCAAGCAGAAGAACGTTCGCTCCCTCTTTGAGCATTCGTGCGAGGTGGACACGGTTACGCTCTCCGCCAGATAACATGCCCACCCTCTTCTGTTGATCTGTACCCGAGAAGTTGAACCGGGCGACATAGGCTCGTGAATTGATCTGTCGGTTTCCAAGCTGAATGGTATCCTTCCTCTCTGAAATCACCTCCCAGATCGTCTGTTCCGGGTCGAGAATATCTCGGCTCTGATCCACATAGGCCATTTTCACTGTCTCCCCAACCCGTATGGTTCCAGAGTCAGGTTCTTCCTGGCCCGTGATAAGTCGAAGGAGTGTGGTCTTGCCTGCGCCATTGGGACCGATGATTCCGACGATCCCGCCCGGAGGCACTGAAAAGGTCAGATTCTCCATCAGAATCCTATCTCCATAAGTTTTAGTAACATTTCGGCACTCGATCACAACCTCTCCAAGCCGGGGGCCTGGTGGGATGTAGATTTCGAGCTCCTTAGCCAATCTCTCACTCTCTTTTCCAAGCAGGGCCTCATAGGAAGCGATTCGTGCTTTTGACTTGGCCCGCCTCCCCTTTGGCGTCATTCGAATCCACTCCAGTTCCCTCTGAAGCGTCTTCTGACGCTCACTCTCTGTCTTCTCCTCCTGCCTCAAACGATTCTCCTTCTGTTCAAGCCATGAAGAATAGTTCCCTTTCCATGGAATGCCTTCTCCCCGATCCAGTTCCAGAATCCATCCTGCCACATTGTCCAGAAAGTAGCGATCATGGGTCACCGCAATGACCGTACCAGAATACCGTTTTAAATGCTGCTCAAGCCAGGCCACGGTCTCGGCATCGAGATGGTTGGTTGGTTCATCCAGAAGTAAAATGTCCGGCCTTCGGAGTAGAAGCCTGCAGAGTGCCACGCGCCTTCTTTCGCCACCCGAAAGGATTTTCACAGGCATCTCTCCTGGAGGACAGCGAAGCGCATCCATCGCCATCTCAAGGCGTGAATCAAGATCCCAGGCATTGAGCGCATCCAGTTTCTCCTGCACCTCGCCCTGTCGTTCGATCAGACGGTTCATCTCTTCATCTGAGAGAGGTTCTGAAAACTTCTCGCTAATCCGGTTAAATTCATTCAGTAGATCAACCGTCTCCTGGACTCCTTCCTCGACGATTTCGCGCACGGTTTTGGTCTCATCAAGCTTTGGTTCCTGTTCGAGAAAACCGATCGTGTAACCCGGCGTCAGGATCGTCTGCCCATTGAACTCTTTATCTTCGCCTGCGATGATTCGAAGTAAAGAACTTTTTCCTGATCCATTCAGGCCAATGACACCGATCTTGGCACCGTAAAAATAGGAGAGGGAGATATCTTTCAAGACTGGCTTTTTATCGTAGTACTTGTTCACCCTCATCATAGTGTAAATGATCTTTTGTGATTCATCCGCCATCTTGAGTGATACCTCCTGCTTTTATCAGTAATCCTTTAGAGGGATGAAAACTGTTATTTGGTCAAGGCTAAGGTAAGGGTGAGGATGCCGGTTTGGGCAAAGTAAATGGGTAAGGGAAATTGTTTCCGCCCGGGTGGATCCGCCTATGGCGGAAAGACCAACCACCCAATCCATTATAACTAAACTGGCCTCTTTACCTTCACCTTTTGACCTTCGGCTTCACTTTTTAAAATAACTATCGCCACCTCACCTTAGGGGGTTGGCGTTGAACAAGGTTCGGATATTTGACGTCTGGGTAGCCAAGCCCCATCGCTGAGTAGCACCGATGATCTGCTGGAATACCCAGCCAGCGTTTGATCTTCGGTCCATGGTTTACCGCATTGACCAGAAACCCATTAAAACAGCATCCAAATCCTAAACTATGTGCCATTAAAGAACAGTGATACAGAGCCACCGAACAATTAAAGGCTGAAGAGCTGTCCCAGGATTCGGCATGGGTGATCATCACAACCGGCGCATGATAGAAGAGGCGATCCTCTCCCCGATTAAAAGCCTCACGGGCAACCCTCATTTTCGGAAGAGAATCCTTCAAATATTCGACCGTCTTCTTTCCTGCAACCAGAGAAAGTAAAAAACGGCTAAACCCTCCCTCCACTCTTGAAAAGAGCTTCTCATAAAATCGGATGGTCATCTGTCTTAAAGTTTCAATCTGATCTGGTGATCTCAGCACAATATAATGGACATTCTGGCTGTTTGTACCTGTTGGTCCATATCTTCCAGCATCAAGGATTTTTTTCAAAGTCTGCTCCGGAACCGGCTCAGAGGTGTATCTTCGCACCGAACGCCTCTCGCGTAAGAGAAGCTCCAACTCCTCCGGTGAAACAGCCGGAGTTTCCCCTCCCTTAGGATGTTTTTCTTGGAGCATCCCTTGATAGAGTATGGCTTCGCTTGGACAGACAGCAGCGCAATGACCACAACCAATGCACCAAGCTCCTCGAACAACCTTGGCCATCTCCTCAGCCATCTCAAGCACGAAGCTCGGGCAAACCGCCACACACCGTTTACAGCCAATACATTTCTTTTCGATCACTTCTGGAGGGTTCGCTTCCCGTTTCATCAATGAGTACTCCTTCACCTCTTAAGAAATTTGGTCAATGAAAATATAACCAATCGATTGTTGTATGGATCCCCACGAGCGAAGCCCTTGGTCTTCTGCGAAGGTGGATAAAGTTATGGCCTTCTGTTTCTGAAGGCCTCGGCAAATGGATTATTGGTGAACGTATTCTTCTGCTTTGGCCGGATCTCCTGTCTCTTCTCTTCCTTCCTTTTCTCCTTCCCTTTTGAAGCCCCATCGGAAACAGGCTGACTACCCTTCATGGAAAGGGAAATCCGTCTCCTCTCGAGGTCCACTTCCAATACCGTCACCCATACCTTTTGATGAACCTTCACGACCTCTGCTGGATTTTTTATAAACCGGTTCGAAAGTTCACTGATATGCACCAGCCCATCTTGATGAACGCCAATGTCAACGAAGACGCCAAAGGCCGTAATATTTGTCACAATTCCTGGAAGCTTCATTCCAGGCCTGACATCCTCGATTTTTTCAACCCCATCGGCAAAATGGAAGGTTTCGAACTGCTCACGAGGATCGCGGCCAGGCTTGGCGAGCTCCGACAGAATATCGCTCAGCGTGGGAAGCCCCACCTTATCGGAGACGTACTGTTTCAGATCGATTCTCTCCCGAAGCTTCTCCTCACGCATCAGATCCAGAACTGTGCAGCCCAGATCCCTGGCCATGGCATCCACAATGGGATAGCTCTCTGGATGGACAGCGCTTCGATCGAGCGGGTTTTCTCCGTCCCGGATGCGTAAAAATCCAGCCGCCTGTTCAAAGGCCTTAGGTCCCAAGCGAGGGACCTGTTTCAATGCTTCCCTCGATCGAAATGGTCCATGCTGGTTCCGGTACTCCACAATCCCTCTGGCAAGCTGAGGTCCTAAGCCCGAAACATAGCTCAGAAGCTGTTTGCTTGCCGTATTGACCTCAACACCCACATGGTTCACACAGCTTATCACGATGTCGTCGAGACTGTTTTTTAACGCACCCTGATCCACATCGTGTTGATATTGGCCAACGCCGATTGACTTTGGATCAATCTTTACCAGTTCTGCCAACGGGTCCATCAGCCTTCGTCCAATGGAAACGGCTCCGCGCACGGTTACATCCTGATCAGGGAATTCCTCCCTGGCTGCTTCAGAAGCTGAATAAACGGAGGCTCCACTCTCGTTGACCATCACTAATTGTATCTCCTTAGAGAGATTAAGGCTCCTGATAAAGGCCTCTGTCTCCCTTCCACCTGTCCCATTCCCAACGGCAATGGCCTCTATGCCGAAACGTTCACATATCTCTCGGATCTTTGAACCGGCCTCTATGGCAGCCGATTCAGACTGGAGGGGATAGATGGTTTCGTGATGCAGAAGTTTGCCCTGGCGATCGAGGCAGACCACTTTACACCCGGTCCGAAAACCAGGATCGATGGCAAGCACATTCTTCTGGCCAAGGGGCGGAGCAAGAAGTAGTTGTCGGAGGTTTTCCGCAAAGACCTTGATGGCCTCCTCATCTGCCCGCTTCTTAGTTGCCAGCCGTATCTCTGTCTCCATCGAAGAAGAAAGAAGTCTTTTATAACTGTCATGCACAGCCCTCTTAACCTGTTCTGATGGAGGTCCTTCCCCTTTGACAAAAAGGGTTTCGAGAATGCTTAAGGCTTCCTCTTCGGGAGGTAAAACCCTTAAGGTAAGAAACCCCTCCTTGTCTCCTCGCCTCATGGCAAGAACCCTATGAGAGGGCGCAGTGCTAACCGGTTCTTCCCAGTCGAAATAATCTTTATACTTAATCCCTTCAGCCATTTTCTCAGGAATCACCTTTGATTTAAAAACGGCCTTCAAAAAATAGAAATCGCGCATCCTGGCACGGGCAGTCTGATCTTCATTGACCCACTCTGCAATGATGTCTCGTGCTCCTGCAAGAGCGTCCTCGGCAGATTCAACCCCCTTCTCAGGATCAACGAAAGCCAATGCTTCAGCCATCGGATCCATCTCCTCCTGTTCAAAAAGGCGCTGGGCTAAGGGTTCGAGTCCCTTTTCTCTGGCAACGGTTGCCCGGGTCCTCCGTTTCGGCCGGTAAGGCAGATAGAGATCTTCGAGGACAACCATGGTCTCAGCCGCAAGGATCTTCTCCTTTAACTCATCCGGGAGCTGTCCCCGCTCCTCAAGAGATTTAAGAATCGCTTCTCGACGCTTATCTAATTCAGCAAGTTGATTCAGCCGATCTCGAATCGCTGTGATGGCAACCTCATCCAGAGAACCGGTGGCCTCTTTTCGGTATCGGGCAATAAAGGGAATGGTTGCCCCCTCATCCAAAAGTTCAGCGGTAGCCTGGACCTGTTTTGGGGTGAGACGGAGTTCCTGCGCAATTTTCTGAACATGTATCTGGCTCATAGCATATCCTTCAAAAGAAGTTAAATGAATCCCTTTTTCACAATGAACGAAAGGAATCGTAACAGAGTCTTGACCGAGGTTCAATGATGAGGGTGAGAAGTTATCCATTCTGTAAGTGTTCGAGACGAAAGCGGTCAGACACGTGGGGCTTAATCAACTCCTTGGGTATCGATGATGCCTTCTTTCCATGATTCCTAAGCCGCACAAAACAGCCACTGCCGCCGCCCCAGCCAGGAGGAGGAAGGCCAGCTGGTAGCTTCCGGTCTCATCAAAGATGACTCCACCGATGTAGGCCCAGAATCCTCCACCCAAGAAATGGATGGTGTTCACAAAACCGGTAAGAACGCCGATGGATCTCACTCCATAAAGTTTCCCAATCAGCATGGGAGTCAGTGGGGCAGTGATCAGATGGGTGAAGCCGAAGAGCCAGGCAAATAGGTAAAGGGAAGGGAGTGTCTTAAACTGAAGCACCAGCAGGTAGAGAAAGAAACGGAGTACGAATGTCATGACAATAGGGATCTTATTGCCTATCCGGTCAGCCACAGGCCCTGCCACCAGAACCCCTGCCAAGCTCATCAACCCATACCAGCCCAACATATTTCCTGCTGTCTGCGGCGAGACACCATAATCCGTTGCCAGGGGGATCAGGTGGGTGGTGGCAAAATAATCGCCTCCTCCGCAGATGAACATGATCACCACAAAGAGCCAGTAGGAGCGGGTCTTCATCGTCTGCTTCAAACCGAAATCCTCCTCAGTCACTAGAAAGAAAGGGTTCCCTTTTGTCTCCGTTTTTCCGATCTTCTCACCTTCCTGTCCCAAAGGTTTCAGCCCAAGGTGATGGGGATCTCCCCTGATCACAAAGAAAGCGATTAAAATATTGACGATCAGGATGACGATGCCAATGGAGAGGTACAATGCCCTCCATCCGTAACTCAAAGTAAATAGGCTGAAGAGCGGTACAAGCGCAAAATGGCCGAACGAATTTCCAGATAGGGCCAGGCTGATGGCCAGGCCGCGCTTTTTTTCAAACCACTTGCTCGTGACTGTGGCAATAAAGGGAACCGCTGTGCCCGCTATACCGATGGCGGCTAACACTCCGTAAGAGAGGAAGAACTGGCTGATGGATTGGATGGTTGATGTCAATGCAAATCCGGCCGATATAAAGAGGGACGAGGCGATGATCACCCATTTGGGACCATAACGATCATAGAGTCTTCCAGTAAGGATGAGGGCGAAGGCAAAAACAACCATGTTCACGAAGAAGACAAGGGAGACCGCCCCCCGGCTCCATCCAAATTCTTCGAGCATGGGTTTGAACATGATCCCGAAAGCATACCGGGCGCCGGCGTTGAAAAAGAGAATGATGAATGAAGCAACAACAATACACCACCCATAGAATAGACGATCGTTTTCTAAGAACCTCTTCATCCTTTCAACCTTCCCTCCGCATTAGAGAACTCATCCGAAAACAACACCAATCTACCTCTTCTTCCCGGTTTTCAATATTCATCAATATTGGGTAAGGAAGGATAATACCTTGGAGAAGGATTCGCAAGATAGACTCGGATAGGACCAAGAACCTTTCCCCAGGTTAATAGGCAGTTCAAAACGAAAAGAGGGGCTGGAATTTTCTAAATCGTTGAAGCCTGTCTTTCTGAAATCTTCTCCTGTTTGAGACGGGTCTTGAGCCAGACCTGTAGCCGCTCTTCAAGTGGACCCACTCATTTCTCAATGGAGGCGATATCTTTCTCCATCAGGGCTTTCCGGTGTTCGGGGGTGAGGTCATAGGAGGCCAGCACCCCTGCGGGATTTTCTGCCAGGGCAGTGAGGAGCTTATTATCCTCTGCTGCCCTTTCGAGCACGGTCAGAATCGCTTTGATCGAAGAGACTTTGAATTCGGGAATCTTGGCCTGGGGATCGAAGGCTGGATTGGTCAGCCGGTTTGCTGGAGCCTCTCTCCAATGAAAAGCCATGAAGGCCAGGCCTGGCCTGACCCGATCGGTCTTTTTGGCCTTGGTCTGAACCGCTCCCCTTCAAGAGCTGAGAGAGACCAAATCACCTTCTACGATTACAAGTCGGCTTGCATCTTCAGGGTGTATCTCAACCTGGCTTTCCGGCACCAGTGTTTCAAGAAAATTAGGGACACTTCCCTATTTTGGTTGGCCTAAAAAAAGAGAAGAAGGAGGGATCATGAAAAATTTATTGCTCGACAGTGTCGAATATAAGACTGAGACGACCCAGTGGGGAACCTGGCGAAGATTTGCCTATCCCGATGGCAGATACTTCTCCAAATTTAAATCTCATGCCACCTTCTGGGGAATCCCCCTTCTCCATTACACCCATGATATCTGCCCAGAGACAGGAAGGCGTGTGATGGCCAAAGGGATCATCGCCGTTGGAAGGCTTGCCATGGGAGTCCTTGCAATTGGACAAGCCTCCTTCGGGCTGGTTGCATTAGGCCAGGCAGGATTAGGCCTTTTCTTAGGCTTGAGCCAGGCTGCGACCGGACTCTATGCCATTGGGCAGCTTTCGATTGGGGTCCTGTTTGGCCTGGGACAGGTTGCCACAGGCGAGATCGCCATCGGCCAGGTTGCCTATG
>Ga0116211_1001238_pt1 | contig 12241 bp, 9 predicted proteins | sample SaghotsprinmetaG_FD_94484 | JGI IMG/M metagenome (GOLD analysis project Ga0116211, IMG submission 94484) | Hot spring microbial communities from South Africa to study Microbial Dark Matter (Phase II) - Sagole hot spring metaG | ecosystem: Environmental > Aquatic > Thermal springs > Hot (42-90C) ... | reverse complement strand
CCGCGGAACATGTCAATGCGTCGTCACCGCGTCGGAAGGACCGCCCGCCGGGTTCGTCACGACAGGGGCCGCGGGTGCCTCAGCTTCGAGTGGAACGGGCGCACGTTCGAGCGCTCTCGACAGCACATCGTCGATCCATCGAACCGGCACGATCTCAAGACGATTCTTGATGTTGTCCGGGATCTCCGCGAGGTCCTTGACGTTTTGTTCGGGGATCAAGACGGTGGACACACCGCCGCGATGCGCGGCCAGCAACTTCTCCTTCAGACCGCCGATCGGCAGGACCTCGCCGCGAAGGGTGATCTCGCCCGTCATCGCAACGTCAGCCCGCACAGGGATGCCGGTGAGCGCCGAGACCAGCGCGGTGGTGATCGCAATGCCTGCACTCGGCCCATCCTTAGGCACGGCACCTTCCGGGAAATGCAGGTGAAGGTCATTTTTCTCATGGAAGTCGGCGCGGATGCCTAGACGTGAGGCGCGCGCCCGCACCACCGATACCGCGGCCGCGACGGATTCCTGCATTACGTCGCCGAGCTTGCCGGTGTGGCGAACGTTGCCTTTGCCTGGGAGCACGACCGCCTCGACGGTGAGCAGATCGCCTCCCACCTCGGTCCAGGCGAGTCCGTTGACCTGCCCGATCTGATTCTGCTTGTCCGCCAACCCAAGGGTGTAGCGACGAACGCCCAAGAAATCGGCGAGACGTTCGGCGGTAACTTCAGTACGCAGCGGCTGGCGGTCTTCGCTCAGCAGAGAACGCTTGATCGTCTTCCGGCAAATCTTCGAAATCTCCCGTTCCAGCGAACGTACGCCGGCCTCTCGCGTGTAGTAGCGAATGATGTCCCGGATCGCGTCTTCCGAAATATCGAGCTCGCCTTCCCGAACACCGTTGCTCTTCATCTGTTTGGGAATCAAATACTTCTGCGCGATGCTGACCTTTTCGTCCTCGGTGTAGCCCGAAAGCCGAATGATCTCCATGCGATCAAGCAAGGGCGCCGGAAGATTGAACGAATTTGCGGTGGCGACGAACATCACGTCCGAGAGATCGAAGTCGACCTCGACGTAGTGGTCGGAAAACGTGTGGTTCTGCTCGGGGTCGAGCACTTCGAGCAGTGCCGAGGCAGGGTCGCCGCGGAAATCCTGCCCCATCTTGTCGATCTCGTCGAGAAGGAAGAGGGGGTTGCGTACCGCGCATTTCGATAGGGACTGAAGGATCTTGCCAGGCATCGAGCCGATATAGGTCCGGCGATGGCCGCGGATCTCGGACTCGTCGCGTACACCGCCGAGCGACATACGAAGGAATTTGCGTCCGGTCGCGCGCGCGATGGACTGGCCGAGTGAGGTCTTGCCCACTCCGGGCGGCCCTACCAAACAAAGGATCGGCGCCTTGACCTTGTCAACACGCTGATGCACGGCCAGGTACTCGGTGATGCGTTCCTTGACTTTCTCCAGACCGTAATGATCCTCATCGAGCACCACCGCTGCCCGAGCGAGGTCCTTCATCACCTTGGTCTTTTTCTTCCACGGCAGATTGACCAGAACATCGAGGTAGTTGCGGACAACCGTCGCCTCGGCCGACATCGGAGACATCATTCGCAGCTTCTTGAGCTCTGCCTCCGCCTTGGTGCGTGCCTCCTTGGGCATGCCACAGGCCTTGATCTTCTTCGCGATCTCCTCGAGTTCGGCCTGATCCTCGCTCTCGCCCAGTTCCTTCTGGATCGCCTTGACTTGCTCGTTCAGGTAGTACTCGCGCTGACTCTTCTCCATCTGCCGCTTGACGCGGCCGCGGATGCGCTTCTCGATCTGAAGGATGTCGACTTCGCCCTCGATCAGCCCGATCAGATGCTCGATACGCTTGGCGACCGAGGCAATCTCCAGCACCTCCTGTTTCTGCTCGTGTTTGAGTGGGAGATGCGCCGCGATGGAATCGGCCAGGCGGCCGCCGTCGTCGATGCCCGACATCGATGTCACGATTTCGGCCGGAATCTTCTTGTTCAGTTTGACGAACTGGTCGAACGTCGACAGCAGGGCGCGACGGAGGGCCTCGACCTCGGCCTGTTCGTCGGCCACGGTGGCGACGGGTGTGGCGTCAGCCGAAAAAAACTCCCCGTCGTTCGTCACGGAGAGGAGTAGCGCGCGATGCAGCCCCTCCACCAGCACCTTGACCGTGCCGTCGGGCAACTTGAGCATCTGCAATACGGTCGCCACGCAGCCCACCTCGAAGAGATCCTCCGGCGTGGGCTCGTCTTTCGCTGCGGACTTCTGGGCGACCAGCAGGATGTGCTTGCCCGCTTCCATCGCCACTTCGAGCGCCTTGATCGACTTGGGCCGCCCCACGAAGAGCGGGATGACCATGTGCGGAAACACGACGACGTCGCGCAGCGGGAGGAGTGGATAGGTGATGGCGTCTTCGCCTGATGGGCTCATGGCTCTTCTTTCTCGACCGATCGCTCAGGCCGCCTTCGACGTCTCGGCGAGAATGAGGATCGGACGGGTTTCATTCTCGACCGTGCTCTGGTCGACCACCACACGCTCGACATTCTTCAGCGATGGCAGGTCATACATGACGTCGAGAAGCAAGTTTTCAACAATGGAGCGCAGTCCGCGCGCCCCGGTACGTCGCTTGATCGCCTTGGCAGCGATCGCGGACAGCGCCTCCGGCCGCACCTCCAGAACGACGTTCTCGAGTTGGAACATCTTCTGGTACTGCTTGATCAGTGCGTTCTTCGGGGTGATCAGAATGTCAACGAGCGCGGCTTCATCGAGTTCGTCCAGCGTCGCAACCACCGGCAGCCGGCCGACGAGTTCCGGAATCAGCCCAAAGCGGATGAGATCGTCGGGCTCCACTTCGCGCAGGAGCTGTCCGATCGCTTCACGATCATCCTTCGATACGACTTCGGCGCCGAACCCGATACCGCCCTTAGCCGATCGCTGGCGGATGATGCGGTCGAGCCCCTCGAACGCACCGCCCACTATGAACAGGATGTTCGACGTGTTGACGGTGATCAATTCCTGGTTGGGGTGCTTGCGCCCACCTTGCGGCGGCACGGAGGCGTTGGTGCCTTCGATCAGCTTCAGCAAGGCCTGCTGCACGCCCTCGCCGGAGACGTCGCGCGTGATTGAGGGGTTTTCTCCCTTGCGGGAAATCTTGTCGATCTCGTCGAGGTAGACGATCCCGCGCTGGGCTCGCTCGACGTCGTAGTCGCAGGTTTGCAGCAGCTTCTGGATGATGTTCTCGACATCCTCGCCGACGTAGCCGGCTTCCGTCAGCGTGGTTGCGTCGGCAATGACGAACGGTACGTCAAGCAGGCGGGCCAACGTCTGTGCGAGCAGCGTCTTGCCCGACCCTGTCGGGCCGATCAGAAGAATGTTGCTCTTGGCGAGTTCGACGTCATCATCCCGACCGTTGGATTCGATCCGCTTGTAGTGGTTGTAGACCGCGACGGAGAGGATGCGTTTGGCGCGTGTCTGCCCGATCACGTACTGGTCGAGTCGGGCACAGATTTCATGCGGCGTCGGCAGCTTGCGTCCGCCGGCTTGCCGCTCGGCCTTGTTGGCCTGCGTCTCTTCGCTGATGATGTCGTTGCAGAGATCGATGCATTCGTCGCAGATGAACACCGACGGCCCGGCAATGAGTTTGCGCACTTCATGCTGACTTTTGCCGCAGAAGGAGCAATAGAGAAGTTTGTCGCTTGACGCCTTTTCTGCCATGGTCTTTGGGCGCCGACCGTGGCCGGCCACCTCCAGTCAAGAAGCGATGGAACCAGTGTACGCCGTTCCGCCACACGCAAGCGACCGACGATCGATTCGACGCAGAACGATTGCGGCGCTATGGCTTTCGTGCGCCGCCAGGTCTGCAACCGCCCGGGATCGAGCGGCGCGGATGACCGAGGGGCATGCAGTCAGACCGCGCCACGCGAGGTCAGGACACGATCCACCATGCCGAAAGCGAGCGCCTCTTCGGCCGTCATGAAGTTATCTCGGTCGGAGGCCTGATCGACTTCTTCGACCGTTCGGCCGGTGAATTCGGCCATGTGCTCGTTGTAACGTCGCTTCAGACGCACGATGTGGCTGGCGTGCCGTTCGATGTCGGACACCTGCCCGGAAAAGCCGCCGGAGGGCTGGTGAATCATCACGGTGGCATTGGGCAGGGCAAACCGCTTGCCCTTGGCACCGGCCGCCAGCAGGAAGGCGCCCATCGAGGCCGCAGTGCCGATGCACAGCGTGCTCACCTGCGGCTTGATGAAGCGCATGGTGTCGAAAATGGCCATGCCGGCCGATACCGAACCACCCGGCGAGTTGATGTAGAAGCTGATGTCCTTGTCGGGATTTTCCGACTCGAGAAACAGCAATTGGGCGACGATCAGGTTTGCGGTCTCATCGGTTACCGGCCCGACGAGAAATACGACGCGCTCCTTCAGAAGTCGCGAGTAGATGTCGAACGCTCGCTCGCCGCGTCCGCTTTGCTCGATCACCATCGGCACAAGGCCCAGGCCAAGCGGCCCAGCGACGGTCGGCGTAGCGGCACGGAGTGAATCGGAGAAGCGATGAATGTCCGTCATGGTTGCTTTCTGGCCAAGTGAGAGCACACGGCTCCCCTGTTGAGTGACGCCGCGCGGCGCAAGTTCCCGCTCCGCGCACGATCCGCCGGGACGATGGATGCGGTTGCACTTTGCGCGGCCTGGTGGATAGTCTTTCTCACATTGGGAATTGGGGCCGATCCGCAGAAAAGCAAGGCCCGCCGACCGGCATCACCACGGATCACCCGGGCGTTGAAGGAGCCCGCCCAACGTGCGATCGGGGTGCGATCGTTCGGCATCGACGGCCGTCACTCGGCGCTCTGCCCGACCAGGTCGGCGAATGCCATCGGCTTGTCCACGACCTTACCTTCGCTCAGCACATGGGCCACGACGTTGCGCTCCAGCGCCAACGCCTCGAAGGAGGCGAGTCTGCGCGGGTCCTGGAAGTGCCAGGCAATCACCTGCTCCGGATGCTCGTACGACTGGGCATGCTCCTCCACGAGCGCCCGTACCTGAGCGGGAGTTGCCTCCAAGTTTCGGCTGCGCACCAGTTCGCCCACGATCAAGCCCATGGTCACCCGCTCGGCCGCTGCCGGCTCGAACGTCGTCGGCGACACCTGCGCGTGCTCCGCCTTGACGCCGCGCTGCTTCAGATCATTGCTGGCTGCCTCGGCCATGCGACTGGCCTCGGCCTGAACGAGCGACCGCGGCGTCTGCACGTCGACAGCGGCTCGCAGCGCCTTGAACACCTCGTTCCGCTCGACGGCGAAGACACGGCGCTTGCGCTCGAGCTCGAGGTTGGCGCGCACTTCCTGCCGCAACATGGCAATGTCGCCGGAGGCAATGCCGAACGCACGTGCGAACTCAGCATCCACCTCCGGCAGGATGCCGCGAGCGACGTCCTTGACGGTCAGCCGAAAGTGCGCCGTCTTGCCCGCGACGTCACGGCCGAAGTAGTCCTCGGGGAAGGCTACGTCGAACTCCTTCTGCTCCCCGGCCGCCATACCGGTCGCGTTCGTCTCGAACTCGGGCAGCATTCGCCGGTCGCCCACGACCAAGGCGAAATCCTTCGCCGAGCCCCCCTGGAACGGAACTCCGTCGATTTCGCCATGGAAATCCACGATCATCCGATCACCCTCGGCACTCGGGCCGGACTTCGTTTCGTAGCGTATGCGTTGCTTGCGCAGTGTCTCGATCGTGCGATCGACATCCTCCTCGGTGATCTCGACCGCCGGCCGTTCGATCGTGATGCCGGAGAGGGGCGGAAACGCAATCTCGGGCATGATCTCGAACGTCGCCGTAAAGCTGAAATGGGATGCGTCCTGAGCATCGGGATTCGGCTCGATGCGGGGCTGCCCGGCAACGCGGAGCTGGTGGGTGCCTACGGCTTCACCGAACGCCCGGTTGACATGCTCGCCGATCACCTCGTAGCGCACCTGCGGCCCGTAGGTTTGGGCGACCATCTTGAGCGGCACCTTGCCCGGCCGGAACCCAGCCATCTTGACGCTGCGCGCCATCTTGCGGAGCCGGGCATCCGTCTCGGTCTCGACCGCCGCAACGGGGATGGCAAAGGAGACTCGGCGTTCGAGGGCGCTCAGTTGTTCGACTTGGCTCGACATGATGTACGGGTGTTTCGGGGTATTGAGTTGAAGCAGAACGGACGGGAAGGACGGCCGACGCGGACACACGTCCCATGTGCGCCGCGGCGGCACACCGGGGCGGGGCACCCTTAGCGATTCAACCCATTCCCAGGTCTCCGGCGGGGGGCCGATCCGGTCGGCATGGCCGACGACTTCACCGCAACCTGGCGGTTCTGCTCGCACGACGATCGATGAAGCGGCCGGCAGCGGGGCGTGGTGCGAATGAAGGGACTCGAACCCCCACGCCGCTAGGCGCTGGAACCTAAATCCAGTGCGTCTACCAATTCCGCCACATTCGCCGAACTGATCATTATAAAGACCGCGAAAGCGCCTATTCGGCGCGGCGCCGCCGGGTCGCGGCGTGGGCATAACATCGCGGCTCATGTCACTCAGCAAGGACCACCCGCATCCGCCGTCCGGCAACGCAACCCGTGTTGCGGCCTCGACGGGTGCGCTGCATGTGGATGGCCACTACGAGAACTTCCCGGTCGCTTCGTGGCTGGTGCCGCATCCCCAGCGACCGCTGGTCGTTGCGTTCTATCGCTTTGCACGCCACGCCGACGACATCGCCGACGAAGGCGATGCGCCCGCGACGTTGCGGCGTGCGCGCCTGGCATCGATCGCGGCCGACATCGAGCGTCTCTGGGCGAGCGCTCCGGATGGCCCGGCTTCGCTGACACCTTCGCTTGCGCCGGTGGTTGCCGGGCTCGCCCCACTACGAAAGGCGATGCCCGGGCTCTCCCGGCGGCCGTTCCTCGATCTGCTCTCAGCCTTCGCCCAGGACATCGACAAGCACCGCTACGACGACCGGACCGAGCTGCTCGACTACTGTACCCGCTCGGCCAACCCGGTGGGCCGTGTCATGCTGCGCCTGTTCGACATCGACGATGCCGAGGCCGACCGCATGAGCGATGCCATCTGCACCAGTCTGCAGCTGATCAATTTTTGGCAGGACGCAGCGATCGACGCAGGACGGGGTCGTGTCTACGTACCGCTCGCCGACCTCGCGCGACACGGTCTGAGCGCAGATCGGTTCCCCGCCGCTGGCGGACACGGCGTGCTGATGCAGGAGATGTGCGCCTGGGCGCTCGCCTCGATGCAGGAGGGCGCGCCGTTACTCGGACGACTGCGCGGCCGCTTTCGCTGGGAGATCGCTCTCACGATTGCAGGCGGCACACGGGTGCTGCAGAAAATCGCGGCGGCTGGCTTCGATGTACGCGAGCGTCCGACGTTGCGCTGGTACGATGCCCCATCGCTGTTGCGTCTTGCCGTCGCGGTGTTGCGACGTGGCGCCGACGCGCTGACCTTGGCGAGCCGAACGACGTGACCCCCGACCAGTACTGCGAGAACCGCGCCGCACGCGCCGGGTCGAGTTTCTACTATGCGTTTCGCTTCCTTCCGGATGATCGACGCCGCGCGATCACCGCCTTCTATGCGTTCTGCCGAGAGGCCGACGACCTCGTCGATGAAGTGAGCGACCCAGCGGTCGCCACAGCGCGTCTGCAGTTCTGGCGTAACGAGGTGCGCGCCCTCGCCGGCTCCGGCACGCCGTCCCACCCGGTTGCACAGGCCTTGGCGATTCATCTTCCGCGCTTCGACGTCCCCGTCGACGCGCTGGATTTGGTGCTCGACGGCATGGCACAGGACTTGGTCAAAACTCGCTACCAGGACTTTGCCGAACTCGAACGCTACTGCTATCTCGCCGCCGGCATCGTCGGTGAAGTCAGTGCCCGCCTGTTCGGCATACCACCTGATCAACACGAACGGACACTCGCCTACGCCCGCACCCTCGGCGAGGCGCTGCAACTCATCAACATCCTGCGCGATGTTGGCGAAGATGCGCGGCGAAGCCGCATCTATCTGCCGCAGACACTGCTCGACGAGCATGGCGTCGCAGCAGCCTCCGTCCTTCGACTTCAACCTTCCGACGGTCTGCACAACGCGCTCGCCTCTCTGCACGCGCGCGCCATCGAGCGCTACGAACAGGCGCTCCGACTTCTGCCAGCAGCAGCACGGCGGGCACAGCGGCCGGGCCTGGCCATGGCGGCCATCTACCGCGCGCTCGCGGAGGAGATTCGGGCGGACGGCTATCGTGTGCTGGAACACCGCATCGCGCTCACCCCCATCCGCAAGCTTTGGATCGCATGGAAGACAGTCGCCCTCGGATCGCGGTGATCGGCGCGGGCTGGGCGGGTGCCGTCGCAGCGGCAGCGCTGACCGACCGGGGGCTCCCACCGGTCGTTTTCGAAGCGGCCACGATCGCCGGAGGCCGCGCACGCCGAGTCGAAAAGGACGGGCGCGCGTTCGATAACGGCCAGCATCTGCTGGTGGGCGCCTATGAGCGAACGTTGCCGTGGATCGACCGCTTTGCCGGCGCTGGCGCTTACCTGCGCCTTCCGCTCACCGTCCGTACCGCCGCCGGACTACAGCCGGCGCTCGACCTGCAAGCGTGGCGGGGCGCGCCGGCGCCACTGCCGGTCGCAGGCGCATTGCTCGCTGCACACTCGCTGCCGCTTGCCGACCGCATGCGCGGACTGCTCCGACTATCCCTGCTGCTACGCCGCCGTCCGGCGCACGACGTGGTGGTGGACGACTGGCTGAGTTGCATGCCGGCGTCGATCCGTCAGCATCTGCTCGAACCTCTATGTGTCGGTGCGCTGAACACCGACGTAAGGGCCGCGTCGGCGCGTGTGTTCTTCGAAGTACTCCAGCGCACGTTCAACCGGCGCTCCGCTGACGCCGACTTCGTGATCCCACGCTGCGACCTGTCACGACTGCTGCCGGAGCCCGCTCTTGCGTACGTGCAGGCGAACGGCGGCAGCATCCATCTCGGCACACCCGTTCTCAGCGTTCGTCGCGCCGGCACCGATGCGCAACCTGCGATTGCGATCGAAACGAAAGCGGGCAGGGAAGTCTTCGACGCCGTAGTCGTGGCTGTCGCCAGCCAACACCTGCCGCGCCTGCTCGCCGGGCTGCCGGAAGCAGAGCGACTGACGGCGGCGCTGGCCACCTTGCGCCATGAGGCCATCGCAACCGTCCATTTCGATTTGCCCTTTCTGTCCGGTGTATGCCCCGACTCCGACCCGGTCCGGCTGCTCGATGGATCGCCCGGTCAATGGGTATTCATGCATCGGCTCGCAAGCGGCGGTATCCGCCTGAGCATCGTCGTCAGCGCCGTCCCGGCCAGTTTGCTCGCGGCCGGTCATGCCGCGCTGGCTCGCGCGGTGCGCCTTCAGCTTGCGCGCAGCTTCGATTTGCCCGAACCGCTCTGGGAGCAGGTGATCGTGGAGAAAAGGGCCACCCATGCCTGCACGCCCGGGCAGGTCACACTGCTGTCCTCGCTGCCATCGGCGCTACTGCCCGAATTACCCGTCGCATGGGCGGGCGACTGGACGGAACCCGATCTGCCTGCCACACTCGAGGCCGCAGTACGCTCCGCAGAGCGGGCTGCTGATGCAATTGCGCGTGATTTCAGCCTCCGATGACGACGCCCGACCGCAACGTGTTCGCCTACGGTTCGCTGATGTTCGAGCGCGTCTGGCGCCATGTCGTCCGCGCCAACTACCAGGCAAAGCCGGCCTTCGTGCTCGGATTCACTCGTTTCGCGGTTCGCGGCGAAGACTATCCGGCCCTGGTGGCCACTGCGCGCGGTGACAGGGTCGACGGTACGGTCTATCTCGGGGTATCGGCAGCGGATATCGACAAGCTCGATCGCTTCGAAACCGCTGACTACGTACGACTCACGCTGCCCGTCTTTCTGGCAGACGGCTCATACCTGCTGGCAGAGGCCTATCTGGCCACACCGGCATTACCGCTCACAGAGGAGACTTGGGATGCCGAGCGCTTCGCCGCGCACCACATCGAGCGATTCCTGCGGTCCTATGCTCCAGCGGGAGAAACGGCAAGGGGACCCGACGAAGCGTAGGCCAAGAAAACGCTGAAGAGAACATCAGGCCGGATGAAGCGCGAGGCGCACGGAGCGCAGCCACCGAGACCCATCAAGTGGACAGGCGAGGGAGCGAGTAACGCACAACACAGCGGATGGACCGCCGCAGACGTTGTTCAACGACCTGTCAGTTGCGAGGCGCGTCGGCAACACCGCCGTCGACGTGCGCGACTGCGCTGCCTCCCTCGCCGGCTGGCTGCGACGCGCCCGCAGCCTCAGATGCCGGCGCCGAGGGCGTTGCGCTGCCGCCTGAGGAACCGCCCGGCGTGTTGTAGGACTTGGTCGCGCGGACTGGGCGGCCGGCCATGATGTCGGCGATCTGGTCGGCGTCGATCGTCTCGTACTCCATCAGCGCGGCAACCATCGCTTCGACCTTGTCGGCGTTCTCCCTCAGGATGCGCGTCGCCACGCCGTACTGTTCGTCGATGATGCGACGGATCTCGGCGTCGACCTTGCGCATCGTCTCGTCCGAGACATTGCGCGTCTGGGTAACGCTGCGGCCAAGGAAGACTTCTCCCTCGTTCTCCGCGTAGACCATCGGACCAAGGGTCTCACTCATGCCGTAGCGCGTGACCATGTCACGCGCGAGTTTCGTCGCGCGCTCGAAATCGTTTGACGCACCCGTGGACACATCCTTGAGGAACAACTCCTCCGCGACGCGGCCGCCAAACAGCACCGCAATCTGAGTCAGCATCTGCTCCTTGTAGAGCGAGATCGCATCACGCTCCGGTAGTTGCCAGGTGACCCCAAGCGCCCGTCCGCGGGGGATGATGGTGACCTTGTGTACGGGGTCGGCCTTCGGCAGCGAAGCCGCCACGATGGCGTGTCCGGATTCGTGATAGGCCGTCGCCTTGCGCTCCTCCTCGGTCAACACCATCGACCGGCGCTCGGCGCCCATGTAGATCTTGTCCTTGGCCTTCTCGAAGTCCTCCATGTCCACGAGCCGCTTGTTGGCTCGGGCAGCAAAGAGTGCAGCCTCGTTGACCAGGTTGGCCAGATCGGCCCCCGAGAAGCCCGGCGTGCCGCGCGCCAATGTGTGCGCATTGACGTCGGAGGCGACCGGAACCTTGCGCATATGTACCTGGAGAATCTGCTCGCGGCCCCGGATATCCGGCAGCGGAACCACGACTTGACGGTCGAAACGGCCCGGTCGCATCAGCGCCGGATCAAGCACGTCCGGACGGTTCGTCGCGGCGATCACGATGACGCCCGTATTGCTCTCGAAACCGTCCATCTCGACGAGCATCTGGTTGAGCGTCTGTTCGCGCTCGTCATTGCCGCCGCCAAGGCCCGCGCCGCGCTGCCGGCCCACCGCATCGATCTCGTCGATGAAGATGATGCAGGGCGCGTTTTTCTTGGCCTGCTCGAACATGTCGCGAACGCGCGCCGCACCGACGCCGACGAACATCTCGACGAAGTCCGAACCAGAGATCGAGAAGAAGGGAACCTTGGCTTCCCCGGCGATCGCCTTGGCGAGCAGCGTCTTGCCCGTCCCCGGGGAGCCGACCATCAGGACACCGCGCGGGATACGGCCACCCAGCTTCTGGAACTTGCTGGGATCCTTGAGGAAGTCCACCAACTCCTGGACCTCTTCCTTTGCCTCATCGCAGCCGGCAACGTCAGCAAAGGTAACGGAGTTATTGCTTTCGTCGAGCATACGCGCGCGGCTCTTGCCGAAGCTGAACGCGCCGCCCTTGCCGCCGCCCTGCATCTGCCGCATCATGAAAATCCACGCGCCGATCAACAGCAGAATCGGACCGAAGGAAAACAGGATGGTCGAGAGCAGTGACTGGCCCTCTTCCGGGCGTCCGGAAAACTTGACGTTGTATTTGAGCAGGTCGTTGATCAGATCCTTGTCGTAGCCGCCGGGGACGTAGGTGGTGCGGCGACCGTCGGACGTGCGGTAATTGATCTCCCTGCCGGAGACATCGGCTTCGCTGACCCGTCCGCCGCGCAAGTCGTCGATGAAAGTGGAATAGGGGACTGCGTCGGAGCGCTTGCCCGACTTGTCAAACTGCTGGACTACCGTCAGGACGATGAGTCCGATGACCATCCAGATCGCGATATTCTTGAACGTGTTGTTCACTGCCAGCTACTCCGTCCGGGGTCTGTGGAGGGGCATCCATAACTCGCCGAAT
>Ga0116211_1001231_pt1 | contig 12269 bp, 20 predicted proteins | sample SaghotsprinmetaG_FD_94484 | JGI IMG/M metagenome (GOLD analysis project Ga0116211, IMG submission 94484) | Hot spring microbial communities from South Africa to study Microbial Dark Matter (Phase II) - Sagole hot spring metaG | ecosystem: Environmental > Aquatic > Thermal springs > Hot (42-90C) ... | reverse complement strand
CGACCGTCGCAGGTGAAGAGGGCAAAACAGCACCTTCTATCCAGCTTTTTCAACGACTTGCTCGGGCGCGTCATATTTTTTTCTGCGTGCCCAAGGCTGCCTGTCTGGGAAGAACGGTGCGATTCGGTGTGCCTTAAGGCGGCCTCCGAGACGTTGAGAGAGAAATCCCAGGGCATCCTGCCACAACTGCCAGTCCAGACGTGACAGCACGTCACCACGCAGCATCTGAGACAGCTCGTACTTGCGATAGGCGCCTTTGCGCGGGCGCCGCTTCACAGGATCGAACCCATTAGCCTCGTACTCGTAGACCCGGCCCAGAGCATCCCTCGCCGTCCGCTTCACAAACCACTGAGGCTCCCCTCGCATTTGAACCATGCGGAACTTAGGCTGATCACATGACCAGTCCGGACCGCGCCCGAGAATTGCAGCACCGGTCACCAACGTCACCAGATGCCGACCACCAAGACGGTCGCCCTTAAGCCTCACATCGGCAACGACACGCTCAACCTCGACCGCGATCAGCCCATATGGATCTTCAAACTCCGGAAAAGGCATCCACCCTTCCGGGACCTCGAAGCCGACTGCTGCAAGCGCCTTTACAGCCTTGCCAACAGCGATTGCGTCAGGATGAGGCGCGCCCTCTTCGATGAAACCCGGGATAACGCCGAAGATGTTCGGGCTGCGATCGATGAGCGTCCCCAACACCGCCATGTCTCGCGTCATGCTCCAATTGGACATGGCAACCGCCGCAAGGCCATCCCCGCCGGCACCCACCTTGCAAAGCTCTTGGCAGAAAGCCCAGGCCAGAAGCTCAGTAATCGTCGTGGTTTTCATCCCCAATCTTCTTTCTGACAGTTTCTGACAGTTTATCTGACAGTTTACGGATAGTTTTCTTTAATAATTTCAATAGGTTTTACAGTTCGGATAGTTATTCCTCGCCTACATCATGGAATTCCCGGACCCTCCCCAAACCCTTTACGTATAGGGGTGCCGAAACTATCCGAACTGTCAGCAGCCATTGATTTTGCTCGTCTTTCCCGCCGGAAACTATCCGTTGAACTGTCAGCCAAACTGTCAGAACTGTCAGGCAAATTCGGAGGGTTCAGGAGCCGAAAAACAGTCGTGAAGGGGGTTCCGGGGTTGCGGGGCATGGTCACGGCTCCGGGAAATCGTCGAAGCCATAGTCGGCAGACGACTGCGGCGGTGGCGCACCATGATGGCTTTGGCCCTCAGGCACATTGACGAGGCGGATGCCGCGATAGAGCACCACGCCAGACGTTCGATCCTTCTCGAACTTCTTGCCCATGTCCCGCCCGAAGGCCGTATTGTTCATGGGCTTACCGCCCTGGTCGATCGTGAAGTCGCAATAGGCCTGATAGAGCACCTTGCCCTCGACAGGCGGCGCGTTCGCCTCCTTGGCGATACATCGCGCCACGAAGGCCGCCGTACGGTCCATATCGTCTCGATAGGCCTGAGTTGCCTTCTCGACAGCCTCAGGAATGATCAATCCTTCCTTGAGATAAATCTCAACACCTTCCAACAACCAGTTGAGAATGCCCGGATATTCTGGTTCGAACGATGCCACGACCTCCTGGAACTCGCGCCGGTCCTCCTTGGCGATCTGGATTGGCCAGTGAATGACGGCCATGCGCCGCCAGATACCATCGTCAGTCCCGGAGATCCTCGGATAACCATTGCCGCTCATCTGGGCGATGAACTTGGGCTCGAAGTCCATGTAGCCCGAGAACAGGTCACGCGCCGTCACGGTCTCGCCACCGGTCAGTTCCTTCACAAGGTTTTCGCGTAGGTCCTCACCCTCGGGCAGCTCCTTCACGCGCAGCAGCCGCTTGCCATAGAGGCGAGCGAGATCCGGACTTGCGGATCCGGACGAGCCGCCCTCGCCAATGATCGAGGTCGCCGGCAAGGTGACAGCCACCTCGCCCAGAAGGCGGCACAGCGTTTCCATGTAGACAGACTTGCCATTCGCGCCGTTGCCATAGTGGAAGAAGAGATACTGCACTGTGATCCCGAGCAGCCCGAGGCCAGACGATACCTGCACGACGCGCTGGACGGCCGGATCGGGAAGCTTAGAGCCGATGAAGGCCTTCCACAGCGGGCACTTGGCTTGTCGGTCGTAGCGCACAGGGACGACGCTGGTGATCAGGTCCTTGCGGCGGTGACCTTCAATGACCTTAAGTTCGGAAGACGTGCAGACCTCGACAAACTCAGGCGCGTCGGGCGTCTCCTCCAGACTGACATAACGCGGGTTCCGGCGCTTCGACATGCGGCGCTCGAAGTGCAGCGTTGCATTCTCAACCGCCACCATCCATTTGTCCGCGTTGAAATCGTCGGGGCGCTTCATGATGTGCGGCGCCAAGCATTCCAGCATGGCATTGATCTTCGCCACATTCTTTGAGGTGACGGCGTGATCAAGCCGACGCTTCACCCGTTTTCCATGCGCTTCGAGCGCCTTGTCGGCCTCGGCCACCAGCTTCTTATCGGTCGGCTTGCGATCCGATTCCGGAACCTTGCGAATCTCTTCGGCCTGGTCGATGATCATCTGCTCATAAGGATTGGGCTTGATGTAGAGCGTTTCGGCCGCGATCCGATCTCCCAGCCGCTGCGCGATCGCCTTGGCCTTCGGCCCGCCATTTGCCACGTCCCAATGCTTGCCGGTCCAGACAGCATAGGTCGGCTGCTTGGCCTTCTCCTGCGCAATTACGAGCAGATCCTCCCCGAAATGCAGCTTCAGACGCTTGCCATTGTCGGTGTCGGAGTGATCGAGCTCGGCGCAGTACTCCACAACAGCGGGGTCAGCGTCCGTGTCAGCGGAGACAGAAGCCACGGATTCATGGCCGTCAGCCTCACCGACTGCGCCCGAGAAGATCCCACGTTGCGCATTGGCCTCTGCAAGGATCTTCGCGACGGCTTCCGGTACCGAGTTTTTCTTGTCTGTCACGTGCCCTCACCTTCATTCATCGCAAGCGCCATCGCGTCTGCGAAATCCATGCCCGCCGGTGGCCAGACGACCTCGACAGATCGTCCCCCTGCTCCGTGCCGCGCCTTGGCCCGCGCCATGGCTGAGGCCGTTGCCACGGGCTCGCTATCGCCGTCGGCAATCAGCACGAGCTCGGTCACATGCTCAGGGATCACCATCGCTTCGCCCGCGCTGTCCGGTTTAGGCACCGGCCCCTTGATCCGGACCGGCTTCATCCGGCCCTTGGCCTCCAGCCTGAGCGTCGGGTGGTTGAAATCGCTGTCCTTGTCGGCAGGACCAGCCATGTTGCCGATGTCACCCGCCGCAAAATAGAACGTGTCGTCGCGGAAGCCTTCCGGCCCTGCGATGGCTAGCGTCGTCTCGATCCCCTCGCCGCCCAGCCAGCGGGATGCTGAAGGATCGCCGGCAACCGGGATCACGCCGCCTTTCTTGTGGCCGCGCATCTTCTTCGACGAGATCCGCTCGTAATATCCGGCGGCCAGCCATTCCTCGCGCGGCGGCACTTTTGCCCCGCCATGGTCCAAATCTTCGAAACCAGCGTCGCGGCCCGCCTTGGTCAGCCCCCACAACACCGGACGACGCTTCGGCTTCACCGAGAGGTCGATCCATATTGTCTGGCTGCCGGTGATGACCCGCGCAACCACATCGACGATCGGCGCGATCAATGCGGGACCGGCATAAAGAGCCAGCGGCCGGCCCATCTGATCTTGCCCATGCCAATAGGTGGCGCGCGGCGCATACCGGATATGGTCGAAGATGGTACCAGCGGGATCAAAGCCAGTGCGCGCCTTGCTGTAGGATGAAATCAGCCGGGCACCTTCGCTGGCTTCCCCGCTCGGCAACCGGCAATCGACGGCTCCCATCCAGAAGCCGCGCGCCTGGTTGATCTCGCGCTGGCGAAAATCGTTCTGTGCCTTTTGCTTTTTCTCGCGCTCGGCAGCCGCCCTCGCTTCCGATTCCGCGATGCGCTGCAGGCGGGCCGCCCGATCTTCATCGCTCTCGCGCTCGCCTTCAGATGGCACCGGCTGATTCAGAACGATCGAGCACGCCTCCAGGAAGTCGGTGCGGCGGTTGACATCGAGGTGCTTCACATGCGCGGCCAGGCCTATCCCGTCGCGACCACCAGCACCGCAGCCACGGCAATTCCAGACGCCCTTTTTGCGATTGACCGCGAAGCGATCATTGCCACCGCAGCGCGGGCAAGGCCCTTGGTGCTCCGGCTTGCCTCGCAAGGGCTGGGGGACGCCGACATGGTCGCAGGCGCTTTCAAAAGGAACGGCGCGCGCTTCGGCGATGAAAAGATCGAGAACCTCACTCATCGGTCAGCCCGTCCCTTCGCCACGCTGCGCGCGGCATGAAGCGTCCGGACAATCTGGTCTTCCTTCAATCGAAGGACATCGGCAATATCCTTGGTATCGAAGTGCCCACTGTTCCAAAGCACGATGGCGGCAAGCGCCTGGCTGCTTTCGATCTGGCCCCCCATGGCTGAGCTTCCGGTTTTGCGGATATCGGCTTGATCCAGGCCAATCATGGGGACACATCGGATTCCCCGACCTCCTGGCGCCTAGCCAGCTCGGCTGCTTGCACCTCGCCGGCGGCCGTCAGCCGATATTGCGCAGGATGACCTGTACCGCGGGCGGGCACGGTCAGCTCAATCAGGCCCTTCTCGACGAGCTGCTGGAGCGCATGCCGCACGCTCGTCGTGGATTTGCCGAGATCGTAAGCGATCGAATTCAGCGACGACGCCAGAGCGCCCGCCTGGTCCTGCATCTGCACAAGCACCAGTCGTGCCGTAGCTGACATGGAAGCAACGCGCGGACCTTTAGGCGGGCTTGCACGATCCTCGTCCCGGAGTTTGATGTGGTGAGACTGGTTATAGATCGAAAGCAGGTCAAACCGGCGGGCGCCGGCAATCCTCTCGATCGCAGCAACGCCGTAGCCGCTTTCCGTCATCAGGCGGACGGCCTCAGTCTGCAAATGCGGCTGCATCGCCGCAAAGCCCTTGGGCGTGAGCACACAGGCTCCAAACAAGGTGATTTCCGTCATGACCACATCGTCCTCGGCTGGCTGGAAGGTTCAGGATGGCAGGCCTTGGCGGCGGGAACCGCTACTTCCAGGTCGACGCGCGCGCTCGCGCTGGGCGTCGCAGCGGCGATAAGAGCCAGTTCCTTTTCCTCGCGCCGCTTCAACCACTCGGTGATCTTCGGGCCCTGCACGGCCCAATCATCGTTGAAGCGCCGCTTGTGGCGTTCATTGAACCAGCGGACCTCGACGAGCAGGTCTTCGCCAAACCAGATGGCGACAACGGCGGCTTCGTCAGGGATGCCCGGGATCTGATAGGCCTTGTCAACGAAGCGGCACCATGGGGCTTCAAGAGATGCCGTCTGAAGGCGGAAGCCGAAGATCGCAAGGCTCGCCCGTTCGGCAGAATCGGTGATGACGGTGAGGCGGATCGTTTCAGAGGACATAATCGCCCTCCCGTTCCAGCTCCTGCCGGCAGCGCGGGATCCAGACCAGCTCTGATGTGCTGTTGAGCTTCCGGCCGTTCAGCCAGGCAAACCACATGTAAGAGGTTGCGGTGCTCGGCTTGCGCATCACTGTCTCGCCGGACTTTTTGTCCTCGACCGGCACAGCCACGTTCGGATCGACGATCTTGCCTTTGTGCATGACCACCCGCTCCGAGAACTGGGCGACAACAGTCGGCGCAAAGCGCGAGAAGATGCGGGTATGTCGACCATCGCCTTCGAGGAAGGCGGTCCGCATCAGGAAAGCGAAGCCTTCGAGGTTCAGGTCAAAGGCGCGCTCGATGAACTGGTCCGCCAAGCGGAAAGGCGGGTTGGTGATGACGAAGTCGATATCGCCAACATCCTGTTCGGAACCGGGCCACAGAAAATCAACCGTCTTTTGGTGGCCCGCATAACCGTAGTCATGAATGTCGGTCGCCTTGACGTCGGCGAAGTATTCGGCGAGCGGGCGCGCCATGAAGCCGCGATTGCAGGCCGGGTCCCAGGCGGTCGAACGGACCAGCATCTTTCGGCCGGCCATTCGCGGCATCAGCACATGCTCGATGAAGGCCCGTGTCGCCCAGGGCGGCGTCGGAAAGTCGTCGAGGCTGTCATGCGCTTCCTTGCGCTGGGCCATGACGGCCGAGGAACGGTTCTGGGCCATCACGCCACCTCCGCACCGACGCGGCGCATGGCGCGTTCGACGGCCCCGTATGGCTTTTTCATAATGGCGGCGATCTGCGACGGCTTGAAGCCGCGCCCCATCAGCTCACGCAGGCTGTCATCGTTTTCAGTACTCCAGCGGACTTGCGGCCCGCGCGGTGCACGCATGACCTCAGCAGGATCTTGCGGCCCCTCAGGACCGAGCCAGACGACGCGATAGCCCTTTCCCCATTCCGTCCTGACTTCCAGTCCGAGTGAAAGCAGCGCTTTCCGGATCTTGCACAGGACAACGTCAACGATCTTGATTTCCGGGCCGTTTCCTGTGTCGTCGAGGAAAACGGCTTCATAGGCGTGTTCCTTCGTGACCATGCCAGGCGACCGCTCGATAAGAAGGCGGGCAAAGACGAATTGTTTCGGCGTTAGACGCACCTGCCCCAGCACGGTCGCGATAGTATTGGTCTCGGGATCCACGAGGAAATCGACGCCGCTACGCTCAGCGCCGCAGCAGGGGCAGATCACGATATGGTTAGGCCGATCGATAATCATCGCTGCCGCTCCCGTACGACCGAGATCGTCGAGGCTCGGGAGCGACCTGGCAGGCTGTCGAGAAAACGACGCTCAAGCTGATTGAGCGGGCGCCAATCGCGACCGCTTTCCATGACCAGCTGGCAGGCCAGATCGGTGCGGTGACCGCGACCAACGATCACCAAGCCAAAGTGATCTACGTCGAATAGAGCCACGTCCTGGTGCGAGACGGCGCCAACAGGAGCAACACTAGGAAGAGTATCGATCGGCAGCTGAGCGTTCATGCGCCCTCTCCCGAAACGACAGAAAGCGAGGCCTTGACCCCACCCTTCGCCTTGACGCCAGCGAGCGCGGCGCGCAGGTCCTGGGTAGCGATCTGCATGGCCGACAGCGCGCGATCGATGCCTTGAGCCTCGACAGGTGTCACCTGCCCATCGGCCATGGCAGAGGCGAGCGCGTTGACGACTGAGGCGCTCTGCTGCATCAGCGCTGCATATCCGGTCATCACGTCACGCTCGACCTGACGCTCCTCGTCCGGATCCGTCAGCCGCCTACCCTGCTCGGCCGCCATCACCTGTGTCACGACCGGTTGGCCGCACTCCTTCTCCAGAACGACGATGACATGCAGCGGCATCAGGTCAGGGTCCGTCGCGTTGACGAAACGACCCATCTGCGTCTTTGAGACATTGGCGATTCCGGCCGCGCGCTCGATTGTGCCGCAGAGCTTGACCAGATCACGCTGCGCAGCCTTCACACTGTAGAACCAGTTGTCAGAAACACTCATTTTCATAACTCCAGGCAAAGCTTTCCCGCGCTGGGAAATCCCGGCGGCGTTTCCCATCGTGGGAAGTGATCGGTTTTCGTAGGGTCAGTCCGTCAGCAAGACGTGATTTGAACCGGCCTCAAGGTGGCTCGCTCCATGAACAAGACGATCGAAATTCCCTCATACCGCGGTCTCCCGGCACGCATCCGCTACCGGACGCGGTACACCTTCTGGCCAGCGCAAATCGGTCGGCCAGTTCTCGGAGAACCAAAGCATGGCGCGCTCGAAGATGGAGGTGGTAAGATCGCCACCGTCGGCGATGTCGTCGAGTTTCGAACCCCGGTTAAGAACAAGCTTGGAGACGCGCTTGCGCCCGACGCCACGGTGCCGGGCGAAGGTATCAGCCGTCAAAAGGATCTGATCTCGCATCTTCATGTTGGCATCTATGCGGTCATTTGTCCGCATAGTCAAGAGACAATTGTCCTCATTTCATTCCGTGCTGTCCGCGGGGATAATTGACCTCATGAACACTTCGCAGCCCAACGCGCTTCACGAGCGCATCAAACAGCGCATCCGCGAGCTTGGTATCACGGACGAGGCAGCATCGCTGCGTGTCGGAACAGACCGTAGCTACTTCCGGAAACTGTTCGATCGCCCGAACTCGCATCCGCGCGCCGACACGCTTCTTCGCATTGCAGTCGCTCTGGAGACCGATCAGGTCTGGCTGCTAGGCGGGTCGACAGACAACAGTCAACCTGATTTCGTCACGCAGCGGCCTGACGGGTCTTTCCTGGCCGTCCAGGCAAAGCGCTTCGCCGGAGACGCCAGCAGCAGCAACCTTCCCCCGCCGCCGAGCAGGGCCGAGATGCCGCTTGACGTCCCAGTCATGGGGACGGCAGCAGGATCTCACATCGGCGGCGCATTCAAGCTGGAAGGTGGAATCGTCGATTATGTGCGCCGCCCGCCGGCTTTGGTCGGTGCCAAGGAAATTTACGGGCTGTATGTTGAGGGTACGTCCATGGAGCCGCAGTACTTTCCCGGCGACCTGATCTACGTGCACCCTCACCGTCCAGCCAGGTTAGGCGACATCGTGGTCGTTCAGTGCCGCAATGGCGAGCACGCCGTCGATGAGGCAAGCCTCGGAATCTACCGCAAGAGGACTGAGAGATCTCTCGTAATCGGCAAACGCAACCCCGTTGCGGATGTCGAAATACCGAGGGAGCGCGTCGTCGCGGTTCACCGCGTGCTGACGACCAACGAGCTGTTCGGCGTATAACGCCACCCCGATCCCGCGAGCTACGCAACGCCGCTGAGAGCCTCAGCAGCGAAACTGATTCTGCGGACAAATCAGCAGGATAAAGAACAGGGCACCTGCACATGAGGTCATTTGTCCGCATGTCGCTTGACATGGGGCCATTTGTCCGCATACTTGACCGCATCCGACGTCCTCCTCCTCCCGGCGCCGGATGGCCAGAGTGCCCCGTCGCTGCAACGATCCTCTCCCCGCCGGGATAGCAGCGACGGGTGCCGGCCTTCACCGCGAGGTACGAGGGCGCCATGCACACACGTTTCCAAATTCCGCCTGCCCGTCAGGCGGTGTCATTCTCTTGCCCAGCAGAAGGCACCATAGAAGGTATCCTGTCGCTCGAACGCTTCGAGCGGTCACCGCGCAGCCCCTATGAGTGGTCTTTGGAGCACCCCGGCAAGGCCTATCACATCGGCCCCATGACGACGGTCATTCCGCCGGAACTTGACCCGCATGTGATGCCACGCGTCATTCCGCTGTCTGCTAGCCGCGCTTCTCGCCTTGAAGTCATGCGCTCGACGATGCTGGCATATGCTGCGATTGGCTTCCTCTTCGCGATCAGCGCTGCAGCCTTCTACGGCGCCGCCATCCGTATGCCTGAAATCCGCCAGGCATCGATCGATGCGGAGGGCGTCTGATATGGGAAGCCGCCCTGCAATCATCTTTCTGCTCGTGCTGATCAGCCTGATCGTCTGGATCCTGGTAGCACTTCTTCTCCTGTCATCTATTCAGCCTCGCCCTCTGCCTGCACTGCGAGCAGCAGGCGAGCTTGCGTGGGCCGGCATCCTGCGAGGTGCCGTATGAGCGCGCTCTGCCAAAGCGTCGTCGAGAGCTTCCGCGCAGACGGTTCGGTGATGGATCTCGCGCGCCCTTCGGCCGCAGAGGTCAACTTCCGAGATTTTGCGGGCCGTCTTTCCCGCATCGCCCGCTTCAACGGGGTGCCGCAGGTCGGCTCCTATTCAGTCGCGCAGCACAGCCTGCACGGCGCTCAGGCACTCCTGGCCGAGGGTGCGGGTGAGATGCTGGCTGCCCTCTTTCTTCTGCACGACGTTCATGAGGCCCTGATTGGCGACCTGCCGACGCCCTTCCAGCATCTGCTGGAGGCAGTCCACGGCCCCGGAGTGCGTGAGAGCATCGGCAAGATCAAAACCGCATGGGATGAGGCGATCTACGAAGCCGCCGGGTTGCCTGGCCCGTCTGCTTGGAAAGCGTCGTGGCGCACGGTGATTGAGACCATGGACCGCCGGATGATGCAGGTCGAGGCCCGCGAGCTTTTGGGCGAGCAGGCAAAGCGCCACCTCGGTCGCAGTCTCCCCCGCCCCAGGATCATCGGGACCATCAAGCCCTGGCAGCCGGTAAAGGCAGAGTTTGAATTCCTCGCGCTCTTGGAACGCCTGATTGGTCGTGATCGCGTGGCCGGCACTGCCACGACGGAGCGAAGCTTCCGCCCGTTTGATCCGGCCAACAGCGTCGGCCGTGCAGCAAAAGGAAAGGTCTGATGACTGAGATCCTCACCTCTGGCCCCACCAGGCTTTTCGAGAATGGCCGCACGCTACGCCAGACACTGGGCGGCGGCACCGTGATCGACGGCACAGCCAAGGATGGAAGCCCCCGCCGCCTCACCTACGGTCCCGGCTCGGTCGTCCTCGCAAGCCCGACCGGTGAGTTGCTCGCTGGCCCGCTGGATCTTGATGGCGCCGAGGCGTTGGCCGTGGCTGTCATCGAAGGTGACGCGCGCGTGCTCACCAGCCCCGGCATCGAACTCCGTCTTGCAAGCGCCTTGCTTGCCCTGATTGGCGATCTCGACCGCGCCGTTGTGCGCCAGGAGGCCCGCCATGTCGAAGCCTGATCGCAAGGCCGCACTCACCGAGGCGCCACTCGTCACCTTCCGGGTCCACTTCGACGACGGAGAGATCCTGACCGTCCGCGCAACCGACCCGATCCATGCTCGCGATCTGGCCAAGGCCCGCCGCGAGGGCATCATCGAAAAGGTGAAGGTCGACAGGAGCGGCCTCACCACACCCCAACGAGAGGAAGCCTGATGTCCGGCTATTTGAACCAGGTGCAGATGATCGGCAATCTTGGCGCTGATCCCGAAATCCGGCGCAAGCAGGACGGCAGCCCGATCGCGAACCTGCGCATCGCCACCTCCGAAAGCTGGCGCGACAAGAACACGGGCGAGAAGAAGGAACGGACCGAATGGCACACCGTCGTCATCTTCTCCGAAGGGCTCGCCAAGGTCGCCGAGCAGTACCTGAAGAAGGGAATGTCCGTCTTCGTCCAGGGCCAGCTCGCGACCCGCAAGTGGCAGGACCAGAGCGGCAATGACCGCTACTCGACCGAAGTGATCCTACAGGGCTTCAACTGCCAGCTCGTAATGCTCGGCTCGCCCTCAGGCAACCGCCCGCCGGCCGCCAACGGCCCCGATGATTATGGCCGGCAGAGCGGAGGTCAGTCCGCCCAGCGCGGCCAGTCCACCGGCAACTTTTCCCGCGACCTCGACGACGACATCCCCTTTTGACGGAGCATGAACCATGGAAAGCGTCATTCAATTTGGCCCCATGCACGTGGCGAAAGTATCCCGCGTTGCCGCAAAAGCGGTCACCGCTGAAGCCGCGGGCAAAGCGACAAAGCCCAAGGATGCGCGACAGGTGGAGGCTTTCACCGACAAGGAGACCGGCTCCGAAGCCGTCCACGGCGTGGCGCGGGACCAGCTGCGCGCCTTCGTCGAGCGCGTTGAACGCCTCGAGGAGGAGAAAGCCACGATCGCGACGGACATCAAGGACGTCTATGGCGAGGCCAAGGGCATGGGTTTCGATACCAAGATCCTGAAGAGGGTGATCGCCCTGCGGAAGAAAGACGACCAGGAGCGGCTGGAGGAAGACCTTGTCCTCGACACCTACCTGCACGCGCTGGGCATGATCGAGCACCCGCCGGGAGAATGAAGCCATGGTCTCCTTCGCTGACAATCCGGTGGTCACCGACCCCAAGAAATCGCTGAACGTCAGCGAGCGGCGGGCCCTGCTCGCGATCCGCGACTACCGCCGTCAGTACGCGACTCTCACAGGCTTCGTGGTTGGCCCCTTCCGCGCCACCGATGCGACGATCCTGAGGCTTCGCATCCTCGGCCTCGTCCGCGGACGGGTGCCAAAGCTCAACCTAACAGAGGCTGGGCGCATTGCCGCCGATCGGCTGCAGAAACCAAAAGAGGCAGCCAGATGAAGAACTCTAGTCCTACAGGTATGGCCCTGATGCAGGATGGCACGCTGAACCTGACCTTCGTCGCTAACGCTCTCCGCTTCTATGCCAACCACATCGAAGGACATCCGCAGCGTGGCGACTACTTTCCTGCGGACCTCAGACTTGCGGCGGACATGCTGGCGTCCGACACCCCACCACCCCAGACACATGTGGTGCCCACCACGTCAGCATGGCAGTGGTGGGCGGGCAGCGATGAAGAGTGGTGCACAGTAGGCCCGGAAGACACGCGTGAAGCAATCATTCAGGCTG
>Ga0116211_1001221_pt1 | contig 12337 bp, 8 predicted proteins | sample SaghotsprinmetaG_FD_94484 | JGI IMG/M metagenome (GOLD analysis project Ga0116211, IMG submission 94484) | Hot spring microbial communities from South Africa to study Microbial Dark Matter (Phase II) - Sagole hot spring metaG | ecosystem: Environmental > Aquatic > Thermal springs > Hot (42-90C) ... | reverse complement strand
GCGCTGCGCCGGGTCACCCACAAGTTCGAAGGCGACTATCTGGATTGGCTGATCGGTGATCCGCAGCGGGTGCCGGAGCGCTTTCGCGAGCGCGCGCCGCTGCATAACGCCGAGCGCATCGCCACACCGGTGCTCTTCCTGCAGGGTGGGCAGGACGCCGTGGTGCTACCCGAGCAGACCGAATCGATGGTGGCAGCACTGCAGAGCCGCGGCGTCGAGGTGCAGTACCGTCTCTACCCGGACGAACGCCACGGCTTTCGTCGGGCTGCCAACCTGGCGGATGCGCTCGAGCGCGAGCTGCGCTTCTACCAGGGGCTGCTGTAGCTCTTTCCGCCGGACGGATGGCGCCGCCAGCCGTTAGGCGCATTGCTTTAACTGAGCAATGCAGTAGGCTTGCGCCCGTTGTTACAAAAAATAAAAAAGGCCGCAGTCATGAGCCCGAATATCAGCCTCCAGCGCAAGTTCGTCTCCCCTGAAATCATCTTTGGTGCCGGCTGCCGCCATAGCGTGGGCACCTGCGCGGGCAATTTCGGCGCGCGCAAGGTGCTGGTGGTTTCCGATCCGGGGGTGGTCAAGGCCGGCTGGGTGGCCGATGTGCAGGCCAGCCTCGCTCGACAGGGCATCGAGCACTGCCTGTTCACCGACGTTTCGCCCAATCCGCGCTGCGAAGAGGTGATGCTCGGTGCCGAGCTGTATCGCAGCGAGGGCTGCAACGTGATCGTTGCAGTCGGCGGCGGCAGCCCGATGGATTGCGCCAAGGGCATCGGCATCGTGGCCGCGCATGGGCGGCATATCTATGAATTCGAGGGCGTCGACACCCTGCGCGTGCCCAGCCCGCCGTTGATCCTGATTCCCACCACTGCCGGCACCTCGGCGGATGTGTCGCAGTTCGTGATCATTTCCAATCAGGAAGAGCGGATGAAGTTCTCGATCGTCAGCAAGGCCGCCGTGCCGGATGTTTCGCTGATCGATCCGGAAACCACGCTCAGCATGGACCCGTTTCTCTCCGCCTGCACCGGTATCGATGCGTTGGTGCATGCCATCGAGGCCTTCGTTTCCACCGGCCACGGCCCGCTGACCGACCCCCACGCGCTGGAGGCCATGCGACTGATCAATGGCAATCTGGTGCAGATGATCGCCAATCCTGCCGACATCGCGCTGCGCGAGCAGATCATGCTCGGCAGCATGCAGGCCGGGCTGGCCTTCTCCAATGCCATCCTCGGTGCCGTGCATGCCATGTCCCACAGCCTCGGCGGCTATCTGGACCTGCCCCACGGCGTATGCAATGCCGTGCTGGTCGAGCATGTGGTGGCCTTCAACTACGACGCTGCACCTGATCGCTACCGGATAGTCGCCGAAACCCTCGGCATCGATTCACGCGGGCTGAGCCATCGACAGGTGCGCGAGCGGCTGGTGCAGCATCTGATCGATCTCAAGCAGCGCATCGGCTTCCGCGAAACCCTGAGCCTGCACGGCGTGAACCTCTCCGATATCCCGTTCCTCTCGCAACACGCCATGCAGGACCCCTGCATCCTGACCAATCCACGCTCGTCGACGCAGCGGGACGTCGAGGTGGTCTATGCCGAAGCCCTCTGATGATCAGCATCAGGCACTGACGCAACTGCTCGGCTTCGGCAGTCATTCGGCGCGCAAGAGCCACTACCCCGAGCTGCTGGCACGCCTGGAAGAGCTGGAAGCTGAACGCAATCGCTACAAATGGCTGTTCGAGCATGCGGTGCATGGCATCTTCCAGGCCAGCCTGCAGGAAGGCATCCGCGCAGCCAATCCGGCACTGGCGCGAATGCTTGGCTATGAAGGTCCGGAAGAGGCGCTCTGGGCGCTGACCGACCTGTCACACCATCTGTTCATCGGCGGCGAGGACGAGCTGCGCCAGATCCGCCACACCCTGAGCCAGCAGCACGGGCTGTTCGGTTACGAAACACGCCTGCGCCGCAAGGATGGCAGCGCCATCTACGTGGTGATGAACCTGCTGCTCAAACCGGACGAGGACGGCCTGGTGGAAGGCTTCGTCGCCGACGTCACCGAGCGCAAGCTCGCCCAGCTGCGCCTGTTGCAGCTCAATGAGGAACTGGAGCGTCGCGTCGCCGAGCGCACCTGCGAATTGCGCGAGGCGCGAGATGCGGCGGAGGCCGCCAACCTCAGCAAGGACAAGTATCTCGCTGCTGCCAGCCACGACCTGCTGCAGCCGCTCAACGCTGCGCGGTTGCTCATCTCGACGCTGCGCGAGCGTGCCCTGCCGCAAGGCGAGCGCCATCTGGTAGAGCGTGCGCACCAGGCGCTGGAGGGCGCCGAGGATCTGCTGACCGACCTGCTCGATATCTCCAAGCTCGACCAGGCGGCCATCAAACCGGACATCGACATCTACACGCTGGACGATGTCCTGTTGCCGCTGGTTTCCGAATTCCAACCGGTGGCCGCTGCCGCCGGGCTTCGCTTGAAGCACCACGTTCCGCGCTTCGCCGTCAGAACGGACTTCCGCCTGCTGACACGGATTCTGCGCAATTTCCTCAGCAACGCCTGCCGCTATACCGACAGCGGCGGCGTGCTGATCGGCGCACGCAAACATGCCGGCGCGCTGCGCATCGAGGTCTGGGATACCGGAAGGGGAATCCCCCCCGAAGAGTTGCAGGCGATCTTCCTCGAGTTCAATCAGCTGGGCATCGGCAGATCGACCAAACGCAGCGGGGTGGGGCTGGGGCTGGCGATCGTCGATCGTATTGCCAACATGCTCGACTACCCCGTGCTGGTGCGTTCACAACCGGGCCGTGGCTCGGTGTTCAGCATCGACGTCCCGCTGGCCGACGCCTCGCCGCGCGAGCGCATCGCCACGCCAGTGAGCCTACCGCAGTTGGGCGATCCGCTGCCGGGGCGACGGCTGCTGGTGATCGACAACGAGGAGAGCATTCTATTGAGCATGACCGCGCTGCTGGAGCAGTGGGGCTGCGAAGTGCTCACGGCTACCGACACGCAGAGCGCCCTGCTTGCGCTGGACGGACGGGCACCGGATGCGGTCCTCGCCGATTACCACCTGGACGGCGGCCTTACCGGCTGGGATGTGGTGTTGACGGTGCGCGAACGGTTCGGCCAGGCGCTGCCGGTGGTGATGATCACCGCTGATCGCAGCGACGAGTGCCGTCAGCAGTTGCAGGGCTGCGGTGTGCCGGTGCTGAACAAGCCGGTCAAGCCCGGCAAGATGCGCTCGGTGCTCAGCCATCTGCTCGCAGGCAATTCATCCGCGGTGGGGCTGGAAGCGAGCTGAACCCGATCTTGGTCAAGTTTTTCCCTCTGGGCTGCCGGCTAGACTGCGGTCCATGAAAGCCTACCTGCGTCTGTTGCTCGTCCTGCTGCTCAGCCTCGCGCTTCCCCTGAACGGGATGGCGGCGTCGCAGCTGAGCGCAACGCCGTGTCAGATGCAGAAAGATGCCCAGGCGGCCGAGCACCCCGGCCATATGGCGCTCGCGCCGGATGAAGACGGCCACGCGCACCAGAGCAATCCGCTGTGCGACGGTGGGCATCAGTGCAAGACCGGCAGCCCGCTTGTGACGATGCTCGCCAGGCCGGCGTTGAACGTTGCGCCTCCGCTGCTCGGCGCCGCCTATCTCGAGTTCCTTCCCGCCCGTTCCGGCGCCGACGTCTGGCGTCCGCCGCGTCACTGATTCCTTCGTCACCCTGACTCGCTCTGCGCCCGCGCGCTGAGCGCCGGATGCATGCCGCCTGCGGCGTGCAGGACACCGAGGAATCTCGCCATGATGATCCGATTCTTTCGCATGGGCCGAGCGCTGCTGGCCGTGCTTCCCTTGTTCGCCTTTTGGCTGCCCGGCACGGCTGCCGGCCTGACCTTCCACGAGGCGCTGCGACTGGCCGATCAGCACGCGCCGTCGCTGAATGCCGAGGCGGCCCGCGTGCAGGCCGTGCGCAGCGAAGCCATTGTCGCCGGCGAACTGCCCGACCCGAAACTGCTGCTTGGCGTACAGAGCCTGCCCATCGAGGGGCCCGAGCGCTGGAGCCTCAACGACGACGGCATGACCATGCGCATGATCGGCCTGATGCAGGAGATGCCAAACCGCGAAAAGCGTCGGGCACGCGCCGAAGTCGCCCATGCCGCCATCGCCCGCGCCGAGGCCGCACGCGAGATCGAGGCGCTGAAGGTGCGCCTGGTCACGGCCCAGGCGTGGATCGCCAGCCACGCGGTGGAACGCAAGCTGCACCTGTTTGGCGAGCTGCGGGCTGAGAATCGCCTGCTCGCTGAGGCGGTTCGCGCGCGCCTCGCCGGTGGACGTGGTCAGCTGACCGACCAAGTCGCGGCGCGTCAGGAGACGGCCCAGCTCGCCGAACGCGAGGACGAGCTGGAGCAGCAGCGCCGCCTGGCCCGCGCCGCACTGCTGCGCTGGGTTGGCGCCGAGGGCAATCAGCCGCTGAGCGGCGAGTTGCCCAGCTGGCCCATCGAGCGCCAGACGCTGCTCCATCAGTTCGAGCGGCATCCGCAACTCAGCGCCTTTGCCCCGATGGCCCGCGAAGCCCAGGCGCGCATCCGCGAGGCCACCGCTGAGAAGAGGGGTGACTGGACCTGGGAGGTCGCCTACCTCAAGCGTGGTCGCGAATTCGGCGACATGCTCAACCTGGAATTCAGCTTCGACCTGCCGGTATTCCAGCGCAGCCGGCAGAACCCGCGGATCGCCGCACGCCACGCCGAGCTCAACCGGTTGGAGGCCGAGCGCGAGGCCGTGGCGCGCGAGATTGCCGAGCAACTGGAGGCCGAGCTCGCCGAGCTGGCGCGGCTGCAGCGCGCGCTGGCGCGCAGTGGCGAGCTGCAACTGCCGCTGGCTCGCGAGAAGGTCGAGTTGGCGATGAGCAGCTACCGCGCCGGCCGCGGCGATCTGGATGCGCTGCTCGCCGCACGCAACGAGCTGATCGAAGCCCGTCTGAAGCACATCGACCTGCAAGGGCTGGAGGCCATCGCCCGGACCCGTCTGCACCTCGCCTACGGAGAAGCCAAATGAGCCGTACTGTTCTTGCAAGCATCACGCTGCTCGGCGTGGCGATCGCGGTCGGGGTGGGAGGGGGTTACTGGTTCGCCCGCCAATACGGCGACATGGCAGCGCACGGGTCGACATCCGAAGCCGGCAGCCATGCCCAGGTGCTCTATTGGTACGACCCGATGGTTCCTCAGCATCGCTTCGACAGGCCCGGCAAATCCCCCCTCATGGACATGGATCTGGTGCCGCGCTACGCCAACCAGGACGGTGACGCGGCGGCCATCAGCATCGACGCCGGCGTCACCCAGAATCTCGGCGTGCGCCTGGCCACGGTCAGGCGTGGTCCGCTCGCAAGCCGCATCGATGCAGTGGGCGTGCTCGAATACAACGCCCGCGACGTGGCGCTGGTGCAGACGCGCGCCGGCGGCTTCGTCGAGCGCGTCTACCGCCATGCACCGGGCGACCTGATCGAAAAGGGTGCGCCACTGGCGGATCTGTTGATCCCCGAGTGGGCCGCCGCGCAGGAGGAATACCTGGCGCTGCGCCGTGCCGGCGACGCTGCGCTGCTGGCCGCCGCCCGCCAGCGCCTGCGCCTGGCCGGGATGCCGGCGTCGACGATCAGCCGGCTCGAGCGTAGCGGCAAGATCGACGCGACCATCAGCGTGATCGCACCGCTGGCCGGGGTGCTGCAGGAGCTCGAGGTGCGCGAGGGCATGACACTGGCAGCCGGAGCGCCCCTGGCGCGAATCAACGGGCTGGACAGCGTCTGGCTCGAGGTCGCGGTGCCGGAGGCGCAGAGTGCAGGCATCCAGGTTGGACAGCAGGCCGCAGCACGCCTGCCGGCGCTGCCGGGCCAGGTCATCGAAGGCGAGGTGAGCGCGGTGCTGCCGGAGGCCAGGGCGGCCAGCCGCACCCTGCGCGTGCGGGTGCAACTGCCCAATCCGGAGGGACGCCTGCGCCCCGGGCTGACCGCACAAGTGGCGCTGGCCGGCAGCGAGACTGCCGCGGTGCTGCTGGTGCCCAGCGAGGCGGTGATCCGCACCGGCCGCCGGGCGCTGGTGATGCTCGCCGAAGCCGGCGGACGCTACCGCCCCGTGGAGGTCGAGACGGGCCGCGAGAGCGGCAGCCACACGGCGATCCTGCGCGGCCTGGAGGAAGGCCAGCAGGTGGTCGCCTCAGGGCAGTTCCTGCTCGATTCCGAAGCCAGCCTGCGCGGTATCGTTGCGGCGCCGGTCGTCGATGCTGCCGCGCACGGCCACGTGCACGGTGCTGTCCAGCCGGCGCCCGCGCTGCATGAGGCCGAGGGAAGAGTGCTGAGTTTGGACGGCGAGCAGCTGAGGATCGCCCACGGGCCGTTCAACACCCTGGGCATGCCTGGCATGACCATGCGCTTCTCGGTGGCCGACGTCGCACTGCTGCAGGGGGTACAGCCGCAGGCCCGCATCCGTTTCGCGGTGCGCGAGACCGACCAGGGGCTGCTGATCGAGCGCCTGCAGCTATTGGAGCAGCAGCCATGATCGCCGCACTGATTCGCTGGTCCGTGCTCAATCGCTTCCTGGTGTTGCTGACCACGCTGTTGATGAGCGCGGTGGGCATCTGGGCGGTGCGTACCACGCCGATCGACGCCCTGCCGGACCTTTCCGACGTGCAGGTGATCATCCGCACGGCGTATCCGGGGCAGGCGCCGCAGATTGTCGAGAACCAGGTGACCTATCCGCTGACCACCACCATGCTCTCGGTACCGGGAGCGAAGACCGTGCGCGGTTATTCGTTCTTCGGTGACAGCTTCGTCTATGTGCTGTTCGAGGACGGTACCGATCTCTACTGGGCGCGCTCGCGGGTACTGGAATACCTCAGCCAGGTGCAAAGTCGGCTGCCGGCCGCAGCCAAGCCATCGCTGGGCCCGGACGCCACTGGCGTCGGCTGGATCTACCAGTACGCGCTGATCGACCGCAGCGGCGCACATGACCTGGCGCAACTGCGCAGCCTGCAGGACTGGTTCCTCAAGTACGAGCTGATCACCCTGCCCAACGTTGCCGAGGTGGCCACCATCGGTGGCATGGTCAAGCAGTACCAGGTGGTGCTCGACCCGCTGAAGATGGCCAGCCTGGGGGTGACCCAGGCGCAGGTGATCCAGGCGATCGAGATGGCCAATCAGGAGACTGGCGGCGCCGTGCTTGAACTGGCCGAGGCCGAGTACATGGTGCGTGCCTCGGGCTATCTGCAAACGCTCGAGGATTTTCGCAGCATCCCGCTGCAGCTCAGCGCTGCCGGCGTGCCGTCGACCCTGGGCGATGTTGCGCACGTGCAGCTCGGCCCGGAGATGCGCCGAGGCATCGCTGAGCTGGACGGGGAGGGCGAGACCGTCGGCGGCGTGGTGATCCTGCGCAGCGGCAAGAACGCGCGGGAAACGCTGGCCGCCGTGCACGCCAGGCTCGACGAGCTGAAGGGGAGCCTGCCTGCGGGCGTCGAAATCATTACCACCTACGACCGCAGCCAGCTGATCGACCGCGCCGTGAAGAACCTCAGCTTCAAGCTGCTGGAGGAGTTCATCGTCGTCGCGCTGGTCTGCGGGCTGTTCCTCTGGCACTTGCGCTCGTCGCTGGTGGCCATCGTCTCGCTGCCGATCGGCGTGCTGATCGCCTTTGCGGTCATGCGCTATCAGGGCATCAACGCGAACATCATGTCGCTGGGCGGCATCGCCATCGCCATCGGCGCAATGGTCGATGCCGCGGTGGTGATGATCGAGAACGCCCACAAGAAGGCCGAGGCCTGGCGGCATGCCAATCCCGGTCAGGTGCTGGAGGGCGACGAGCACTGGCAGGTGATGACCCGCGCCGCGCAGGAGGTCGGGCCGGCACTGTTCTTCTGCCTGCTGATCATCACCCTGTCGTTCATCCCGGTGTTTACCCTCGAGGCCCAGGAAGGCCGGTTGTTCGGCCCGCTGGCCTTCACCAAGACCTACGCGATGGCCGCCGCCGCGGGGCTATCGGTGACCCTGGTGCCCGTGCTGATGGGCTACTGGATCCGCGGCCGGCTGCCGGACGAGACGCGCAATCCGCTCAACCGCGGGCTGATCCAGCTGTATCGTCCGGCGCTGGAAGCGGTTCTGGCGCACCCGAAGTCGACCATCGTGGTGGCGCTGCTGGTGCTGGCCACCACGCTGTGGCCTGTCTCCCGGTTGGGCGGCGAGTTTCTGCCACCGATGGACGAGGGCGACCTGCTCTACATGCCTTCTGCGCTGCCGGGGCTGTCCGCGCAGAAGGCCGTGCAGCTGCTACAGCAGACCGACCGGATGATCCGCACGGTGCCGGAGGTCGAGACGGTGTTCGGCAAGGCCGGGCGCGCCGAGTCGGCCACCGATCCGGCGCCGCTGGAGATGTTCGAGACCACCATCCGTTTCAAACCGCGCGAGCAGTGGCGTGCCGGGATGACCCCGGAGAAACTGGTCGAGGAGCTGGACCGCGCCGTGCAAGTGCCGGGGCTGACCAACATCTGGATTCCGCCGATCCGCAACCGCATCGACATGCTCGCCACCGGCATCAAGAGTCCCATCGGCGTGAAGATCGCCGGTGCCAACCTGGAGGAGGTCGACCGTGTCAGCCAGCAGGTGGAAGCCGTGGCCAAGCAGGTGCCGGGGGTAAGCTCGGCGCTGGCCGAACGGCTTGTCGGCGGGCGCTACATCGATATCGACATCGACCGACGCGACGCGGCGCGCTACGGGCTGAACATTGCTGACGTGCAGTCCATCGTGGCCAGCGCCATCGGCGGCGAGACCGTCGGCGAAGCCGTGGAAGGGCTGGCGCGCTACCCGATCAGCGTGCGCTACCCGCGTGAATGGCGCGATACCCCGCAGGCGCTCGAGCAACTGCCGATCCTCACCCCGTTGGGCAGCCAGGTTACCCTCGGCAGTGTGGCACGAGTGCGCGTCAGCGACGGCCCGCCGATGCTGCGCAGCGAGAACGCGCGGCTGGCCGGCTGGGTGTACGTGGATGTGCGTGGCCGCGACATCGCCTCGGTGGTTGCCGACCTGCGCCGGGCCGTCGCCGCCGAGGTCAGCCTGCTGCCGGGCATGAGCCTGAGTTACTCGGGGCAATTCGAATTCCTCGAACGCGCCAACGAGCGGCTCAAGCTGGTGGTGCCGGCCACGCTGCTCATCATCTTCGTGCTGCTTTACCTGACGTTCGGCCGTCTGGACGAGGCGCTGCTGATCATGCTCACGCTGCCGTTCGCGCTGACCGGAGGTGTCTGGTTCCTCTACCTGATGGGCTACAACCTGTCGGTGGCCACGGGCGTTGGCTTCATCGCGCTGGCTGGCGTCGCCGCGGAGTTCGGCGTGATCATGCTGCTCTATCTGAAGAACGCCTGGACCGAGCAGCAGCAAAAGGGGCTTCTCGACGAGGCGGCGCTGTGCGAGGCCATCCGTGAGGGCGCGGTGCAGCGTGTGCGGCCCAAGGCAATGACCGTGGCGGTGATCGTCGCCGGGCTGCTGCCGATCCTGCTCGGCGCCGGTACCGGCAGCGAGGTGATGAGCCGTATCGCCGCGCCGATGGTCGGCGGCATGCTCAGCGCGCCGTTGCTGTCGCTGTTCGTGATTCCGGCCATCTATCGGCTGATGCGCAGGCCCGGGAGGAGCCGCGCAGCCGGGCTACAGCAGCAATAGCAGCCCCGAATAGCCCAGCGACCCGAGGAGGAACGCACCGAAACGGCTGTTGCGCTCGGAAGGCAGTTCTTCCTTGAGCACATTGAGGATGATCGCCCCTGCAATAAAGGCGGTCACGGCCGATACGCCCAACTCGGACAGCTCTGTGGTTGCGCCGACCGCCCAGCCGACCAGCGTGGCGGCCGCCAGGATCCAGCGGCCGCTGCGGGCGAACAGCTGCTGATGGTCGTGCTGCAGGGCGACATCGTTGACCATGAAATGCAACGCCATGGCGACGCTGTACCAGATCAGCTCCAGTGTCTGCGCCGGATCGCGGTTGGCGAGGATGTAGCCAATCAGTGCGTTGTATCCGCCGAAGGCGGCGATATGCAGCCAGAACACGCCGGCATGAGTTGGCTCGTCGTCGGAACGCTCGCTACGGTGAGACTTGATCAGCCGCTCCAGCCCGTAGAAGCCGGCCAGGCCGATCAATGCCAGCAGGTAGGCATGATGTTCGAGGTAGCGCAGCGGGTGAAAACCGCTATCCTCCATGACCTGCTGGCCCTGTGCCAGCTCAGGTAACAGGTGAACGAATACGTAGGCCACTGCCACGCCACCGGCCATCGATAACCAGCGGCTGCGGGGCAGGCTGTGCAGCTTGCTCAGCCTGCCTGCCGCCAAGTGGGTCAGCGTCAGCACCAGAGCGGCAATGAATGTGAGCATGGGAGTCCTGAGCGAAAGCCTCAGGGGTTGAGACTTTGACCGTCCATCGGCGTTCAGCATGCAGTTCGTCGGCTGCTGCGGCCGACTACTGATCTCGATCAGTTAGCGGCGTCTTGATCGGTCCGGTCGATGATTTTTTTGGTAGAGTTCGCTCCTGAAAAAGCGAGCAGCCAAGCCAGCTTTCAATACGGTCAATGAGGTGTCTGCTTGATTAGGGTGCTGGTGGTCGATGACCACGATCTGGTTCGTACGGGCATCAGTCGCATGCTGGCGGACATCTCCGGCCTTCAGGTGATAGGTCAGGCGGATTCCGGTGAAGACGCGATCCGCAAGGCTCGGGAACTCAAGCCCGATGTGGTGCTGATGGACGTCAAGATGCCGGGCATCGGTGGCCTGGAGGCGACCCGAAAGCTGCTGCGCAGCTACCCTGACCTCAAGGTCATTGCCGTTACCATCTGCGAAGAAGATCCGTTCCCTACGCGGCTGCTGCAGGCCGGGGCGGCGGGTTATCTGACCAAGGGCGCGGCCCTGGAAGAAATGGTGCAGGCCATTCGCATGGTGTTCGGCGGCCAACGCTACATCAGCCCGCAGATTGCCCAACAGCTGGCGCTCAAGTCGTTCCAGCCCCAGCTCAGCGAATCGCCGTTCGATCTGCTTTCCGAACGGGAAATCCAGATCGCGCTGATGATCGCCAATTGTCAGAAGGTGCAGAGCATCTCCGACAAGCTCTGCCTGTCGCCGAAAACGGTGAACACCTACCGCTATCGCATCTTTGAAAAGCTGTCGATCACCAGTGATGTCGAGCTGGCCCTGCTGGCGGTCCGCCACGGGATGGTCGACACCGTCAACTGATGACAGAAGCCTTCGATTCCTCGGCGTTCCTGGCCGCCTGCAGCGGCCGGCCGGGCGTCTATCGCATGTTCGACGCGCAGGCCAAGCTGCTCTATGTCGGCAAGGCGAAGAACCTGAAAAAGCGCCTGGCCAGCTATTTCCGCAAGACCGGGCAGGCACCCAAGACCGCTGCGCTGGTGGCCAAGATCGCGCAGGTCGAGACCACCATCACCGCCAACGAAACCGAGGCGCTGCTGCTCGAGCAGACGCTGATCAAGCAGTGGCGGCCGCCTTACAACATCCTGCTGCGCGACGACAAGTCCTATCCCTATGTCTTCCTCTCGGCCGGCGAGTTTCCCCGGTTGAGCATCCATCGCGGTGCCAAGAAGGAACCCGGGCGCTATTTCGGCCCCTATCCGAGCGCCGGGGCCATTCGCGAAAGCCTGAGCCTGCTGCAGAAGGCCTTCTTCGTGCGGCAATGCGAGGACAGCTATTTCCGCAACCGCACCCGACCCTGCCTGCAGTACCAGATCAAGCGCTGCAAGGCGCCTTGCGTGAAGCTGGTCGATCCGCAGGAGTACGCCGAAGATGTGCGTCACTCGGTGATGTTCCTCGAGGGCCGCAGCAACGCCCTGGCCGAGGAACTGTCGCGCAACATGGAAAAGGCGGCGATGAACCTGGACTTCGAGCGCGCCGCCGAGATTCGCGACCAGATCGGCATCCTGCGCCGTGTGCAGGATCAGCAGAGCATGGAAGGTGGTTCGGGCAACGTGGATATCGTCGCCGCAGTGGTCAGCCCAGGCGGCGCTTGCGTGCACCTGATCACCGTACGTGGCGGCCGCGTGCTGGGCAGCAAGAACTTCTTTCCGCAGGTGGCCATCGAGGAAAGTGTCAGCGAGGTGCTGCAGGCCTTTCTGGAGCAGTACTACCTTGGCGCTACGGAACGCGACCTGCCGAGCGAGCTGATCGTCAATGCCGTGCACGAGGATTTCGCCACGCTGATCGACGCCATTTCCGAGCTGCGCGGCGTGGAGCTCACCATCACCCATCGCGTACGCGCGACGCGGGCGCGCTGGCAGCAACTGGCGCTGACCAACGCCGAGCAGGCCCTGGGCGCGCGGCTGGCCAATCGTCAGCATCTGTC
>Ga0116211_1001217_pt1 | contig 12358 bp, 21 predicted proteins | sample SaghotsprinmetaG_FD_94484 | JGI IMG/M metagenome (GOLD analysis project Ga0116211, IMG submission 94484) | Hot spring microbial communities from South Africa to study Microbial Dark Matter (Phase II) - Sagole hot spring metaG | ecosystem: Environmental > Aquatic > Thermal springs > Hot (42-90C) ... | reverse complement strand
CAAGATCAACGATGGAACAATAGTATAAATAATTGGCTCGCAGAGGCAGCTAAACCTATTAGCCAGCGCTTTGCTTCCGAGGAGGAAGAGATTGCGTATTGGAGCAAAATCAAGGTTGAAGACAGAGATGACGGAAATTCTGGTTATTAAACCTGATAGAATAAAGTTAGAGAAGTTCTCGAAGGGTCGAGAATGGATTTGGTACGGTAGGGAAATATGTTAGAGAAACGCTTCACCGCGGTTGCTCCTCAGCTATTTACAGCTGATGGTACAACTAATGGTGTAATTAAGGTAGTTTATTCTGGCTTCTTTAAGGTGAAGCAACAGATTATTATTAAGTCTAATACCCAAGGTCCTACCACCGATCTCGAAGTTAAAAAAATCGTAGATGTAAATACCATTGAAATTGGTCCAAAAGGCAAGATTGATTTGCGGGCTGACTTATCAATGTATAAAACTGTTGATGCTGCTCATATATTTGCTAATGAGCAACATCGTTCACTCATTCCGCAAGAAGAAGTTATTAGGGCTGTCTATGAAGAAGAACCTGTAGTTGCTTATCGGGTTATTGGTGTAGATCAGAACGGTAACACAGTAAACTGGTCAGAAAATGGCTTAGTTCCATCTGAATTTGATGATGTGTTGTTAACTAGAGATCTAGATGAGGATATTGTAGGGATTAAATTTTATCTACGTGGTACAGAAATTCGAGACCTTGAACTTACGTATAATGTAGCCAAGTCTCTTGTTAGAGTAAGAAAGGTTGGTCCTTAATGTCGGTATTTGATAAAACAGTTAAAGATAAAGAGACCATTCTATTGAACCCTATTACTGGGAAATTAGATATGGCTTTAAAATTTAACCCAGATCGTATTGTATGTAATGAGCGAAATTCTGCTGGAACGTTACTTATGACTTATGAACCATCTTCTGGGATATTTATCCCCATGGATCCAGTAGTTGTAACTGATAACAACGGTAACGTTGTAGTGGTAGGTAATTGATGTCGTTACATAAAAATTTAAGAGGTTTAGATCTACACGCCCCATCTAATGAATTAGTTGAAAATCAAACTAGTTCTACACTAACAAAACTAAAAGTTGTTAGACTAGATGGTATGGGCACAATATATCCAAAAGTTGTCTTAGCTGATCCAGGTGCTTTTAATAACTTTGGTGTCGTTGTTGCAGACATTCTTCCTGGTAAAGCTGGATACGTTACTTGTTTTGGTTTCTTATTTGAAGTTAATACTTCTGCTTGGACTGTTGGAACAGAGTTATATTCAGATGCTTCTGGAAATTTAACTACTACTGCCCTTGGCGGTATTGTTGGAACTGTAATTAAACAAGATGTTAATTTTGGTGTTATCTATGTTACAACAAACGCTAATAATGATGTTAATTCAGTCTCATGGCGTCTTGATGGTAATAATGGTATCAATGAGCTTTTAAACTTTCTCGGTACTACCGATGCCGCTGATCTTCGTATCCGTACTAACAATTTGTTTCGCGGAATTATGGATAAGAATGGTCGGTTTGGCCTTGGTCCCGACATCATTGTTCCGCTGAACCACTTCCATCAAAAATCACATGTTGGTTTTGAGGGGTCAGGTCTTCGCACAGAAACCTGGTCTTTGGTTACAGATGCCAGTACTTTTCAACCTGCGTTTACGATTCCTATTCAGCAGAATACTGTCGTTAAGATTGAATTTCAAGCAGTCGGTAGGGTCTCTGATGGTTCAGGGAGAGCTGCTTTTAAAAGAATTGGATTGTTTTATCGTGAGGCTTCTAACGTTCAGATTCAGAGATTCTGGCAGACTGAGTTCACAGAAAAATCTAACTCAGGATTTGATGTAAGTTACACCATGGGCGTAAATGAAGTAATTATGCACGTTAAGTCATCCACAGCGACTTCAACTTACTGGACGGGCCATGTTAAGATAGAAGCTGTGGGGACGGACTTATAAGGAGTTAAAGTATGGCTAATATAATCGGTAGACTTACAAATAATGAAGTTGAAGTACTTCAAGTAGATGCCGCTCCTGGTGCAGGTGCTGGAACTAGTGCTCCTATTGGAGCTATAGCTGCTTTCAACAATGGTTCTGTTGGAACGGCTTACTTGAAGGTTAGTGCGCTTGATACCGGTTGGGATCAAATCAATACATCGGCTGTATCTGGTAGCGTTTTAACTGGTGTTGCAGGACGACTTCCTATTTACTACGTAAACGGTAATCAGGTTGATGATGTCTATATCCAGAATGGTCAAGATGTTATTATCACACATGCATCTCACCCTTCTCGCTCTGTCGCAATCACATACACGATTCCAAATCCTGGTAACTCAGTAGCTTCCGCTGACTTTGTTCTTACTGAGGGTAGTCAGATCATCAACGGTGTAAAGACTTTTGGTGATGATATTACCATTAACGGTGATTTGACTGTTAATGGAACGATGACAACTATCAACTCAACTGTTACAGAGATTTCAGATCCTACAATTACCCTAAATGAAGGTGGTGGTGCTTCGTCTGCTGGCGGTGCTGGTATTGAGATCGAAGAAGCATCTGTAATTACCGCGTTTGCAACTGTTGCAACTGCTCGTAACGGTTGGTCATTTAAAGCTCCAACGAATGCTAACACTGCTACATTTTTATTATCTTCATTGGCTGCAAACAGAAGCTATACGCTTCCAGATGTTTCTGGTACACTTGCTTTAGGAACTGGTGCCAACGGTAACGTTACATTCTGGACTAGTGCAAATACTCTATCTGCTAATGCTAACTTTTTCTTTGATAATATTAATACTCGTTTAGGTATCGGTAACAGTGCACCGACAGTTGCATTGCATGTAACTGGTCAAGCTCGTATTACTTCACTTAACGCTGCTCAAGTTGTTCGCTCTGATGTTAACGGTAACCTTATTAACGGTACGATCGATCTTTCTTCTGGTGATGTTATCAATATTCTTCCGATTGCTCGCGGTGGCACTAACTCTGGCACAGCTCTCAACAACAACCGCATCATGGTTTCTTCTGGCGGTGCGATCGTTGAAGCCGCAGCACTCACAAACGGTCAACTGTTGATTGGTTCTACTGGTGCTGCGCCTGTTGCTGCTAACATTACACAAACTGGAACTCTCGGTGTTGTAATTACTAACGGTGCAGGATCAATTTCTCTTGATACTGTTCAAGATATTCGCACAACTGCATCCCCTAGCTTCGTTAATGTTACGCTCTCAGGAAAAACTTCTGGTTCAGTGATTTTTGCTGGAACTGGTGGAGTATTAAGTGAAAATAACTCCCAGTTTTTCTGGGATAACTCAAACTATCGCTTAGGTCTTGGCACGCTCGCTCCAGCTCGTCGCTTAGACGTTAACGGTTCTTCAATCTACCGTGGATCTTTACGATATGTTGATGCTGGCGCTTCAAATGCTAACTGGGAAATATTCCAGGCACAAACTACAACTACTGATGCTACTACAACTACACTCCAATCAATCACTGTTCCAACTAATTCAGTAATTATGTTGATAGCAAAAATTGTTGGGCGTCGCACTGGTGGCTCCAGTGGTGCAAGCGGCGATTCAGGGATTTATATTCGTACAGCTAGATTTAAGAATGTTGGTGGAACAGTTACAATGTATAATTTGCAAACTGACTTCACCTCTGAAGATCAATTTGCATGGAATGGAACGCTCGACGTTTCTGGTACTTCAGCTCGTATCCGAGTTACTGGTGCAGCTAACAATAACGTTACTTGGACGGTAACATACGAAGTTATCACTTTGAGCTAATAGGTAGGTAATGATGGCTATCTTAGGTCAAATTACAATTGATGAGATCGGTATATTTTCTGTAAATGCTGACCCGTCTATTAGTGGGTTTGTTGCACCTATTGGATCTATAGCCACTCTTGATGACAATATGAATGGCCGTCTTTGGATTAAGTCTGGAGCAAGCGATACCGCTTGGTCTATTATTCCTAGACTTCCAAGTGCAACTGCATACACACAAGGTTCTATTCCTTTTGCTGATGTAGATGGTTTTTTAGCACAAAATAATGCTCAATTGTTTTGGGATAACACGAACATTAGATTGGGTATTGGATACAACTCTCCTAAAAGTACTGTACATCTTGATAGGGGTACTGCAACACCTACTAATATTAGATTTACTGCTGGCGCAACTACAGGTCAAACTAGTGGAGATGGATTTGTGGTCGGTATTGACTCTGCTGGCAATGGTAATATTTATCAACATGAAAACTCTAATATCAACTTTTTCACTAACAGCACTCAAGTTGGTACTTTTACATCAGCTGGACATTTTTTATTAGGAACTTTAAGTTCGCCAATAGATATAACTGGTACCTCTACTTTTCCACAATTCCAAATTGTTGGAACTTCTGCAGTTCAAATGGCTGAAATTCAATATTCAGCAGATACAATTGGACCAGTATTTAACTTACTAAAATCTCGCGGAACAACTGTAGGAACACATGGTCTAGTTTCTTCTGGTGACGAATTTGGTCGTATTCAGTTTCGAGCTTCTGATGGTACTAACTTCCAAGTTGGTGCTTCAATTAGAGCTTTCGTAGATGGTACAGCATCTGCTAGTTCTATGCCAGGGTACATGATACTAATGACAACTCCAACTGGATCGACAACCCCAGTTGAGAGGGTTAGAATTGATGCTATTGGTCAAACCATATTTGCGTCTAATATTCGTTTAGGGAACGGCGTAAACACTACAAATGGAAATATTAGATTTGATGGTTCTGAGTTTTTAGCTAGACAAAACGGTGCTTGGAGAAACGTTGTTATAGAACCCATTGTTCTAACTTCAGGAACTGGTTCTATAAGTACAACTAGCGCTACTTACTCGACGATAACAGGTTTAACTTATACTCCAGCAGCCGGAACATATTTAATTTTATATAGTGTGAATATAAGTGTCGATAACGACTCAAATGGAGACGTATCAATATTTCTTGCTGGAAGTGAGCAAGTTGAGACAACTAGAAACATTGGGTGTGTAGTTGCTGGAACTGCAGTTGCATCAGTTTCTACCTCTCTCTCTGCATTTACAGTTTTGACAGTTAACGGCAGTCAAGTTGTTGATGTGAGATTTAGGGAGAACGGTGCTGGCACACTGACAGTAACTAACAAGATATTCATCCTAATTCCTATCTCGAGGTAAGCAATGGTTTTACTGCAAAAAGAATTTAAAATAGATATTGCTAAGATAGATAAGCGTTTTGCGGCTATTACTTCATCTAACTATGATGGAATTATAAAGAGTGATAATAATTTTATAGTTCAGTGGAAGACAACTCCAAGTAACCAAGATATTGCTGCTATTGAGTTATACTGGAGAGACCTAACCGAGCAAGTTTATAATACTCCCACTACTGAAGAGCAAGCAGCAATGTTAGCAAAGATCCTAGAAGATGCTAAGACATTTGGAAATGCCTTGATCGTTCAATTCGCAGCGGAGAACATTGCGATGGGTATTACTAATGTAGGCAAGACTCGCGCTGTTGCTGATTACTGCCATAAACTTCAGTATTATCTTAGTAACGGCTCTCTTTATGCAGCTAAAGAAGAGATTGAAGACATGATAGATGAACCTCCTTCTGAACTTGCTCCATTTATCACTGCTCAGCGATTGACCATCTATCTCAATAAGATTAAGACATATCTTAAAATTCCGATTACATGATGAGAAAGATAACCATTGGCTTTTCTAAGTCTAAAAAGAAATTTGCAGTCGGAAGCGCCCTCATACGTTGGTATATGGGAACGCCGTATAGTCACGTTTACTTAAAGTTTGAAGCCAAGTCATACAACAGATATTTAGTTTATGAGGCTGTTGGTACTGGTGTTAGATTTGTCGGCATAGCTAACTGGGAAAAAGATTACGAAGAAGTTACATCCTTTGAGATAAAGATATCTGATGAGTCTTATAAAAAGATTATGCAGTATTGCATAGATAATTCTGGATTAAGATATGGATACATGCAAAATGTTGGTATACTTATTGCCGATATTTTTAAATTATCTAGCAATCCACTCACTGACGGTAATAATTGTTCAGAAGTAATTGGTCAAATATTGATCTTGGAAGGTTACAAGATTGATAAAGATTTAAATCTTCTAACACCCAAAGATATCTTCTTAATCCTCAACGATGAGACCGTCTAACCACTCGATCTCTTCGAGGGTCATTGTTATCTTATCACCAAGCTCAGAAAGCTTGATAGTAGGAAGTTCAATCTCCTCATTAGCAAGTGCTCCAATCTCTTTGGCAAATTCTTGTAAATTTGTGCCTTCAAACTGAACATTACCAGCAGCATCTAGAATAAGCTTACTATTCTCATCCTTCTTGCCAAACTTATTTAACGCCTCTTGGCGAAGCTCTTCATATTTGGTAAATTCCTCACGAACGATTTTGGCGATACCCTTAAGTCTAAAAGCAACTTTAAGTGGAAGAGATTTAGTTGCTAACTTATCTAATGCAGCGTGGAATTTAGGATCAACGAGTCGGGCTAGTTTCATAATTACTCCTCAATGTATAATAATACTATAGGATTATACACAGATGAATTTTGAAGAGTTAATTGAAAAGTGGAAGCAATTTGTTAAAAATATGAATGTTAAGGGTATTCCGGTTCCAACTATTCGTGACCCTAAGACAGGGTTTGGATCCGTCTCTTTAACTCTAGTATTCATCTCTTCTGTCATCGTTATTGTTGGTATTATTGGTAAGACTGCGGGTCTTCTAGGTGGCTTAGATATGAACATTGCGATGGAGTTCTTTTGGACTGCTATTTCGCTTTATTTTGGTCGTCAATTTCAGACGAAATCTGGGTTGATCTTTGGTCAGTCAATGAACTCTCAGCCGGCCCAAGTCCAGTCACAATCTCAACTTGATCGATCAAAGAAGGTTGACGATCCAGATGCGTTATAAGTTGTTGCATCTCATAAACTGCACCCACTAACTGATGTAGGCGAACTTCGATCTCGCGGTCGCGGTTGATCATTGCTTCTCGCTCATTATGTAGAGCCTGAATCTCTTGTGACATCTCGTTTATACGTTTTGCTAATAATTCTTTCATATTGTGATTATACTTAGACCTTGTTCGTGAATCTAACTAATCTCATGCTCAGGATGATATTTATGTAGCCCGGTCCATGAGCACTCACTTGTTGCGGACCGGGCTTTGTCGATGAACTAAGAGGCATACCAGATCAGCGTCCCTTGCTTGATCTACTTAGGCTCTTTGTCTGTCATAGTGTTCTTACATGTACGCTATCGTGATATGATACATCTCTATCTCGTACCAGAGATATGTTTGTATGGTTTACAATTAGTAAACAGAGTGTTAAAAAGGTTATAGAACAAGAACTTGATGTTGCTTTGGATAACCTGTAGATTCGTAGATACGCTGGATATAGTGTGCCTTTTCGATAAGGTAATCCACCTATCATTATAGGTAGGTCTGAAAGTTTACCACTGTAGCGGGATATAGCATTAGCTAGCAAGGACGCAGACTCGATAATCATCTAGTCTGTCACAGGTATGTTTATAACCACTCTGTTATCTAGATTATACTACCTATATACTAACTAAGTACCAGATATGGTATTATATTAAAAAGGATGCATGCGCGTGCATGTGTGTATGTGATATTATGGTTAAAGATTTAGATCAAAAGGTACGGTACATACAAGACAAGGTAGAGGATATTGCTGATACTGTACATAAGATCGACAAAGATCTTGCTGTTCATAAAAATACGTTCGACGATCATATCAAGCAGGACGAGAAGATGTACGAAGAGTTTAAGCGCATGAACAACATTCTTCAGCAAAACACAGAATCTTTAAAAGAGCACATGTATAGAACAGAGATTGCAGAGAAGCAACTCTCTATTTTAGAGGACCTAGCAAAAAGCATAGATGCCCGCTTGTCGCCTATTGAAAAAGAACGAATTCAAAAAGAAGCGATCGCAAGGTACAGAAGCGAGAAGTTAATAAAGATCAGTAAAATTATAGGACTTATCGCTACATTAGTAGCGATAATTGCTGGTATTAAATCTATCTAAGTTTAAATAATGTTATAATGTTTTAGTAAGGAGAATTTATGTTCACTAAAGAGACCAAAGCACGACTTATCTCTGCTCTTACTCGTAAAAGCTTAGCTGATGAATTTGAAGCAAAAGCTGCTTCTCCTGCTCCACTTAGTGCTAAACTTAAAGCTGCTATCTTAGCAATGATGGGCAATAAGAAGGCTGCAAATGAAGTTATTGCTGCTCTTGAAACAGCCGGCAACCAAACATTAAGTGGACCTCAGCATCCAAACGCTAAGCGACGTTTTGAGCTTGCTCTTACTCGTAAGAAGGCAGCTAACGAGATTGACTCTCAAATTTAATCACGACAGTTGACACATACACTGTGAAGTTACAAGCTAAGAATAAAGGTTCTTAGTTCTTTGATTTTTTCTTCTACAAAAAGCTTATCATTAAGCTGTCTGTTGAGACCTGATGGATGCGGCATAGCATAATGCGGAAGGCCAAGTAGTGTCAGCGCTTTCTCTGCGGTTTTACCGAGAGCTACAATCTTATCTGGATTTGCGTGACTTATCTTTATGTAAAGACATGCTAGATTATCTTTAATCTCTTTTGTTGTTAATGGTCTATTTGCATGCGTCTGATTATCGGATACGTTACAAGCAGAATAGGAGCATCCTGGACATGCTCTAGAGATCCATCCTAATAGAATCTTGCCGCTTCTTGTAGATGAACAAAAAGGGTTGTAAGTCTTTGCTATTACAGATGGGTTAGAGCCAACAAATAAAACTCTCATTTAAACCTTGTATTTATCTTGGAGACATCGTCATCTTAAAGAAGCCGCTCACTATTTCTACATCAACCTTGATGTCCAGCATGTTAGATGAGACATCAAAATCGCTATATTTAGCCTTAAAGTAAATAACTTTAATGCCTGCTTGCCACAGCATTCTTAAGCATGTTATACAGGGAGACAACGTACAAAAAACAATACAACCATCCGTCTTCACTCCAGATCTAACTGCGTTACATAGTAAGTTTGTCTCTGCATGGATTATATAGTTATATTTTTCTGGTCTTGTAGACGGTAAGACTGAATCATTTGCTCCTCTGATAAAACCATTATATCCCTCTGCCATGACTGCGCCAGTTTTAGGATCTATCAGTATAGCAGCCACTTTAGTTTGCTGATCAGGGGACTGATTTGCGATTGCAAGTAATCTTGCGTAGTAGTGCTGTATTTTTTTGCTAGATATTGTTTCACTAGGTTGATTGTTTTTTATAATTTTATGTATATGTTCTAAGAAATCTTGACCAGATAAATCTAACTTGATAGTGCTACATGTTGGACAGCATGGTCGACAGTTGTGTAACACGTACCCAATGTTATTATTGTACCTGTCGATGCCGTTATACTTTAGCTCACCGCGGTTGTTTATCTTTTTAATGTTAGATGGTGGAGAGCCGCAGTAGTAACAACTTTGAGTAACTAGTTGTTTAACATCAAGCTCAGATAAATCAAAAATACAACCTTTTGTCTTAGCTTCGTTTAATACGGCTTCGTATATCTCCTTGTGAGCAGCATCTTCAAAAGATAATTTAGAGCCTCTTTTCGAGCGAGGTTTACAGCCACAGCTAGTAGAGATGTTATTAATTAACTCAAAAACTCTGATTGTTGATTTTTTACCGCATCTACATACTACATCCACAACTATCTGTTTGTTTTTGCGGTACGGCTTCGATACAGTTGTCCAATGACAGAAAGTAGTACCAATTTTAATGTTCATATAACATTGAATCTTAGTTGGATGTCTACTCACTCTACGTTTTCATCAGTCTGACGAGATAAAGGGCCACAGATCTTACACACTATTCTTTCGCCCTGTTTATTCCTATCTTGGTCTATAATTTCTTGCCAGTACCACTGATGAGGCGGACATTGTTTCTTTTGCGTGCTTAACCTATCTGTGTAGGTATTTGACTTACCTTGCCTTGGTTTAGGCGTTACTGCGTAGACGACGAAAAATATAAAAAGCAGTAATATAACAAATTCCATTATCTATCCTCCTCATCGCCGTATATAGATAACCCATTGTCGATCTTGTCGATCTCGTCTGCTGTAGCTATCTGCTGTACTGGATCAATTTTGGCGGGCTTAAGTTTTTTCATCTTAACTTTTTGCTTTACTTTGCCTCTTGTTGGGCAAACAAACTCTATTTCGATCTCTACAATCTCTTCGATTTGAGAATCTAGAGATACGTGCTTCTTTTTATTCTTTGCGCCTTTAGGTCTTGCCATTTAATTTCCCTAAATTATCTTTCTACTATACTGGTTGAAGATAGGTGTGTGTGTAGCGGCAAGCCTCATAACTTGTCCTAGACCTGTTATATCGAGACTACTTAATAGCCTAATATGATCTACGCACCCACCAAATCTACCATAGTTTTTCCAGGTTATACTCTCTGTAAATTTAGATTCTAAGTACATCTTAAATTCACCTATAAAAAGACCAAGAGACATAAGAAATGTTTTAAGATATATCGTACATCGGAGATGTTGTAAATTCTTCGCTAAAACCATCTAGCTCTTCCATTCGGCTATTATAATTTGTTCTATAGCTTGAACGTACTGATAAATCGGTTTAGGTGCATGCTTAGGTAAACGAATAAGTTTACACCATTCACTGTAGGATCCGCTAACGATGATTGTTGTATATATGTTGATTGGTGTAATAACTTGAGCAATAAATCTGTCGGCTCCATCTAATTGATATGCTTTCGGATTGATGAGTAGGGCATCAGTCGTTCTAGAAATGTCATCAGAGATAGCTTCGTTATCAAGTCTCTCTGGGCAACCAACTTCCCCTGGATTAGGAATGTAAGCATCGTGCTCCTGATTAGGGTTATTTGCATCGATCACCTTCAACTGAAACTTAGAGAGGTATATCTGAAAGAACAAAGGACACTTTATCACCAAAGTCATATACCCGATCTCTTCAAGCTCTACCGGGTACTCACCAAAGTAAAATTCCGCTCCAATGTCTCTCAACTTTTGAGTTGTGTTGCAGCTATCTATGAGAGCAACATAGCCTTTATCTAGGACAGGAATTTTATTCAGCAACATTATATCTCTTCCTCTTTTTCTTTTTGTGCTTGTACTTTGTTTGCCTTTAGTAGTGGATTTTCAGGGTCTACGACTTCTGTTAGGCCAGCGCGACATGTGTAATCCTTAATATCGTCAAACACACCTTCAAGCATAGACTCAGTGATAATGTCATCAAACTTTGCTTCGATATAGTCGATCGTGTTTGCATCTAAGTATGTAAGTGGTTTTGTCATGTCTTTTTGACAAACCATCACTTTTGCGTGATGCTGATGCTCGCGCCACATTACGCCAACCGCCTCACACATCTCCTCGAAAGTGAAAGGTCCACGAATGCTAGAGCACACGAATTTAGGACCATTTGGATCACCAGAGCTGATAGCAACCATGTACTGACGACCTTTCAACTCGGAAAGATCCATTACCTCTAGTTCGCCGACAAAATCCTCATTAGATTTAACAGGCAAATTTGTATTAGACATATACACACACCTCCGAAGAGTATATCAATTCAGATCGCGCAACGCTTCTTTGTAAGATCTCGGTTTTGAAGAATAGAAGTAACCATTTAGGTCAATATAGCATATATCTTTAATTTCACTCTTACGTGTTTGAACTTTAAATATTACACGTCTACTTTTCCAAGTAAAGTTTCTTAAGTTAGAGAGGTTCTTCTCTAAGATAATCCAAAAGCTTTCTGGGTCTTTCCAGACCTTGTCGCCAACATCTATCTTGTTGATTAACTCTAAATCTTTTCTAAGATTGGTCTCTTTCTTAAACTGAAACATTATTGACTTATTGTACTTTGCAATTTCTCTAAAAAGATTTGATTTTCTTATTTAGAGCTTGAGTTGGGTTATAGTTGTCATTTTGCATCAAGATTGAGTCTTCATAGTTTAGATCTAGTTGATAGACGTAGTTTCGCTTAGCTTAAATTGCTTTGCGTATTCGACGCTGTTGATGAACGAGTCGACGGTACCTTCGCGCTCCATAATATACTGCTTATCTTCTGCTGTAAGATCTGGCTTAGACATATTCACCTAGCATCTTTAAGATCTTTTCTCTGTCTTTTTCGTAGATATGAAGGCTGTGCACAAAGTGAGTATAGTGACCTTTAGTTAGGTTTGGATATTGTTCTTTTAACTCTTCCATCATCTTATCCATTAATGAGCAAAACCAGGGAAGAT
>Ga0116211_1001210_pt1 | contig 12407 bp, 11 predicted proteins | sample SaghotsprinmetaG_FD_94484 | JGI IMG/M metagenome (GOLD analysis project Ga0116211, IMG submission 94484) | Hot spring microbial communities from South Africa to study Microbial Dark Matter (Phase II) - Sagole hot spring metaG | ecosystem: Environmental > Aquatic > Thermal springs > Hot (42-90C) ... | reverse complement strand
CGAGATGTCGGGGTCGGCATCGGTGCCGGTGCGGGTGTGGTGGCCCAGGTGGTGCACCTTGTACTTGGGCAGGTTCTGCCAGATGGGCCGGGCGCACAGCCAGTCGGTGAGCACATCGTTGGCCCAGCGGTTCTTGAACAGCGTGCCGTGCGAGCCTTCGTGTTGCAGGATGGCCAGGCACAGCTGGCGGCCGGCGATCACGGCCGAGGCCAGCACAAAGGTGAGCACGCCAGGCCACAGCGCCAGCGCGGTGAAGGCCAACGCAATCACACCCCAGGTGGAGGCAATGGCCCAGGCGCCCCGCCAGTCGGAGCGCTGGGTGAGCCATGCCATCTGTTCCCGTGTGAACAGTTCGTTGAGCTTGCGGCGTGTGGGCGCGGGCAGGTCTTGCGCCTGCGGTGTGGCGGTGAGGTGGGGGTCACTGTGGCCCATGTGTTGTCTCCTCGGTCGAATGGGTGCGGCCTGACGGGTTGTCAGTGGGTGATGTGCCTTGCCGGTGTCGGCATGACGCTGTCTGCTGCGCTGCCCGTCAGGCCGTGCCCTTGGCGCAGGGCGTCAAGCAGCCGTTGCCAGATGGCATGGCCTGCACGGTCAAAGGCGATCACCGTATCGGTGAAGGCGCGGCGCGCCGCCACGTTCACGAGTGGGTCGGGAAGCAGCGGATCGAAGACCAGTTGCCGGATCGCTTCGTTGCCCAGCAGGTAGGACTCACGCGCGGCGGTCTCAAGGTCGAGTTCGGCGTGGCGCGCCAGCCAGTCGCGGAGCTGGCGATGCGTGGCTTCGTAGGCACGATTCAGCCCGGGGCCGTCCCATAGGCCACGAGCCTGCTGGTCGAGCGCGGGCGCCAGATCGTGGGCAATGAACACTGCCGCCTCGGGCTCGAGCCCGAGCCGCTGCAGGCGTTCCCGGATGCCGGCCGCCCCGCCGTCCAGGTTGGCTGGCCGCACGTGCAGGCTGGCGGTAAGTGGCCGAAAGCCCAGAAGTGCGAGGGCGCGCTGGCGCACCCGCAGGGCCGAACGGTCGCTGCGACCCAGATCGGCGGAACAGACCATGACCCAGTCGCCCGCCCAGTCCACCACGCGGGTCTCCGCGTGGCGCCACCGCGAAAGGTCTGCGGCCAATCCTGCGGCTTGGGGCCCCAGTCTGTATGCGCCGCGGCCGGCGGACTCGATGAGGCCCGCGGCGCCCAAGCGTACGAAGGCCACCCGCACGCTGTTCTCGCGGATGCCGAACAGGCTCGCGGCGCCCACCGCTTCGCTCGCGGACAGGGGCGCGCCCTCTGCGGCAGTCAGGAGGTTCAGGATGAGCGACTTGGGCGTAGGCGACACGACTCATTACCTAAAAATGCAATGAGTGCCATTTTGGGTAACAAATCGCCGTCGGTCAAGCCCTCCAGTCCCGCGTGTAAATGCTGCGGCAGACTTTGCAGTTATGTCAGTCGCAGTGTGGACAGCGGCCGTGCAGGGTCCACTCAGCGCCTTCGACGACAAAACCTTCCGGCAAGGCGGGCTTGCGAGGCAGTTTGGCGTCCAGGCAATAGAGCCGGCCGCAGTTGTCACAACGGAAGTGGGCGTGGCGCGCGTGCACGCTCTCCACCTGGTGGGTCGCAAACCGCATCACGCGGTCGTCGCCCACGCTGCGGTGCAGCAGCCCGGCATCGTGCAGCCGATCCAAGGTCCGGTAAAGCGTCACGCGGTCCATTGCTTCGGGCAGCAGTTGCTCAAGGTCAGCATGGCTCATGGGCGCATCACTGGATTGCAGCGTGTCCCAGACGGCGACCCGCGCCGGTGTCACGCGCAGGCCGGCCCCCTGCAACAGCGTCGCGGCATCCGGGCCGGCGCGACGGCGGCTTCGTCCACGCGGCGGAGCCTGGCGAGACGATGGGCGAGAGGAGGAGTGTGAGAAGGTTCTAGGCATGAAACCATTCTAGGAAGCGGGGGTCGGATTGCCCAGGCGCGGCACAATGACCCGCCGAAGAGGCCGGCATCTCGTTTGCAAGGGCCCCCTTTTTTCTGCAACTCAACCTCAGGAGCGTGACTGCAACATGGTTGGCAAAACGGTTTCACGCCGCGCATTGCGCGCGGTACGCATCTGGGGCGCTGCAAGCGTTGCGTGGGTGGCGCTGTGTGCGGCGCCGCTGGCACAGGCTCACCGGGCGCACGTCCATGGCGTGGCGCAACTGGAGCTCGCCGTAGACGGGCCGGTGTTGCAGGTCAGTGTGCATGGGCCGCTGGACAATGTGTTGGGCTTTGAGCATGCCCCGCGCACCGAGCGCGAGAAGAGGGCATATGACGCAGCCTTGCAGCGCTTGCGCAGCGGTGGCGAGTGGTTCACGCCCAACCCGGAGGCGGGTTGCACCCGTGAGTATCAGGACGTCGAGCATGAGCGTGAGGGCAATGACAGCCACGCGGACATCGAGCTCACCGTGCAGTGGCGTTGTGCCCAGCCCGCGCTGCTGCGCAGCCTGCGCGTCACGCTGTGGCCGGCCATGCCCCGCCTACAGCGTCTGGAGGCAGCGGTGGTGCTCCCCCAGGCGTCGCGCAAGGTCGTCTTGCGCCGACCCGCCTCGGGCGAGGCCGCGGTGCTGCGCTGGGGTGCTGGCGCGCCATGACCGGGATGGGCGGTATGGTCGGCACGTCACCCGTGGCCGTGTCGGTCGAAGGCTTGCAGTTCGAATGGCCTGGTGCGAGTGGCCGTCTGTTGGACATTCCGCGCTGGGAGTTGCGTGGCGGCACGCGTGTGCTGGTGCTGGGCCCCAGCGGCTCCGGCAAAAGCACGCTGCTGTCGCTGCTGGCGGGCGTGCGGATCAGCGCGCAGGGGCGCGTGGCCGTGATGGGTGCCGACTGGGCGGGCCTGCCATCCGGGCGGCGGGATGCCTGGCGCGCCGACCACGTGGGCTATGTCTTCCAGCAGTTCAACCTGCTGCCTTATCTCTCTGCGCTGGACAACGTCACCTTGCCTTGCCGGTTCTCGCGCAGCCGCCGCCAACGCGCAGGCGATCCAGCGCGGGCGGGGGCCGAACTGCTGGCCGCCCTCGGCCTGCCCGAGGGGCTGTGGTCGCAGCGTGCAGATCAGCTTTCGGTGGGGCAGCAGCAGCGGGTGGCCGCAGCCCGTGCGCTGATCGGCAAGCCGGGGCTGGTGATCGCTGATGAGCCCACCTCGGCGCTGGACGACGACACGCGCGACCAGTACATGCAGGTCTTGCTGGAGGCTTGTGAGACGGCCGGTGCGGCGCTGGTGTTCGTCAGCCATGACCGACGCCTGCGTCATCACTTCGACCGCGTCTGCCATCTGGACCACGGCCGCTGGTTGGAGGAGACCGCATGACGGGCGTCACCAGCGGGCTGTGGGGGCTGGCGTGGCGCAGCGCGTGGAGCCGCCGGTTTGTTCTCGCGTTGACGGTGCTGTCGGTGGCGCTGGCCTCCTTCTTGTTGACCAGCATCGAGCGCGTGCGGGCCGATGTGGCGCACAGCTTCACGCAGGCCGTCTCGGGCACCGATCTGATCGTGGGCGCGCGTTCGGGGTCCTTGCAGCTCTTGCTGTATTCGGTCTTCCGGGTGGGGCAGGCCAGCCACAACATCCGGCTCGACAGCCTGGAGGTGCTGCACCGTCATCGGGCCGTGGCCTGGGTGGTGCCGCTGTCATTGGGCGACAGCCACCGCAGCTTCCCCGTGGTGGGCACGGTCTCGGCCTACTTCGATCATTTCCGTCATGGCGACGGCCAGGCCCTGCGCATGGCCGAGGGGCGCCGCTTCGAAGGCTTGCATGATGTGGTGCTCGGCGCCGAGGTGGCCCGTCGGCTTGGATACCGGTTGGGCAGCGAGCTGGTTCTGTCCCATGGTGACGGGGCGCTCGAAGGCACCGACCATGACGACCATCCCTTTCAGGTCGTGGGCATCCTGGCGCCCACCGGCACCCCGGTCGACCGTTCGCTGCACATCAGCCTGGACGCGATGGATGCCCTGCACCAGGGCGGCAGCTGGGGCTTGGGTGGCTTGCCCGGCATGTCGCGTGAAGTGACGGCGGCGCTGGTGGGGCTGCACAGCCGCACCGCCGTGTTCTCCGTGCAGCGCGCGGTCAGTGCACACCGGGGCGAGCCCCTGATGGCCATCTTGCCCGGTGTGGTGCTTGACGAGCTGTGGCAGGTGGTCGGAGTGGGCGAGCGCGTGCTGCAGGGCATCAGCGCCCTGGTGGCCGCGGTGTCGCTGGCCGGTCTGGTGGCCGTCATCCTGGCGGGGCTGGACAGCCGGCGGCGCGAGCTCGCTGTGTTGCGCGCGGTGGGCGCTTCCGGGCGGCACATCTGGGCCTTGCTGTCGCTGGAAGGCGGCTTGCTGGTGTGTCTGGGGGTGGCGCTGGGTTGGCTGGCCTCGGTCGCAGCCAGCGTGGCTTTGATGGACGCGGTGTGGCTACAGGCCGGCGTGGTGCTGCGGCCGTGGGTCGTGACGCCCGAGCAACTGACCGCATTGGCCGCCTTGCTGCTGGCCGGTTGGCTGGCCTGTCTGTGGCCTGGCTGGCGGGCTTACCGCATGGCGCTGGCCGATGGCCTGAGCCCACGGGCCTGATGCGGCGGGCGCGCACGGGGCACACTGGCGACGCAGACGTGAAAGAGACAACGTGAACAGACACACGTGACAAGGCCGACATGAAAACGACACGCATGACCGCACGCTCATTTGCCCCCGCGCGGCGCCGCGCCTTGCACGCGCTGGCCGCAGCGGGCCTCGCGGCTTGGGGACTGCCTGCCGCGCAGGCACAGGAGAGGGCGGCAAGAGGCGGCGGGGCCGTGCGCCACATCAAATGGCAGGAACTGGTGCCGGCAGGCTGGGACCCGGCCAAGTTGCTCAGAGAAAAGTTCAACGACCCGCAATTGGCTGTGCTCAACGACGCGGACCCGCGCGTGCAGGCCATGATGGAAGAGCTGCGCACCATCTGGGACAACGCGCCGGTCAATCCCGCCATGGACGGCGTGACGGGCCGGGTGCCGGGTTACGTCGTGCCGCTGGAAGACTCGCGTGCCGGGTTGAAGTCCTTCCTGCTGGTGCCTTATTACGGCGCCTGCATCCACTCCCCGCCACCGCCCGCCAACCAGATCATCCATGTGGTGTTGAGCAAACCGGTCAAGGGCTTTCAGACCATGGACACGGTCTGGGTGCAGGGGCGACTCAGCGCGGCGCGCAACCAGTCCGACATGGGTGTCAGCGGCTACCGGCTGGATGCCATCAGGGTAGACCCTTACGAGCGCGTGGCGCCCGAGCGGGGCCGCTGAGCGCAGGGCGCCGCGCGTGGGGAAAACTTGCGGCGCATCAAAGAAGCGCCCCCCGTGCCCCACCACAATCCGGACGACAGGCTGACAAAAGGATCCGGGACATGAGCAACGTGGACGACAAACAGGTGACCGAGGTGGTGGCAGACGGCCTCGCCCAGACGACCCTGTTTGGCGGCACGTCCGCGGCCTTGCGCGCTCGCGTGGCCGCTGCATCCGAGATCCGCCGCTTGCCTCGCGGCGCAACATTGTTCGAAGCCGGCCAGCCTACCGAGGGGCTCTACATCGTGCTCAGCGGCCAGATCAAGCTGTTTGCCCGCGCCGACAACGGGCAGGAGAAAGTCATCGAGGTGGTGCCGCAGCACGGTCATCTGGGCGAATCCATCGTGTTCGACCAGGCCGTGCACGTGGCCTGCGCCCGCGCGCTCACTGAAGCCGCGGTGCTGCGGGTGCCGGCGGCCGTGGTGCTGGACGAACTCGCGCGAGATCCGGGGCTGGCGGCGCGCATGCTGGCTGGCCTGTCGCGCCGACTCAATGATCGGGTGCGTGACATCGAGGCGCTGACGCTGCGCTCGAGCGTGCGACGGGTGGTGGATTACCTCCTGCGCGCCCAGGCCCGACAGAGCTCGCCTGAGCAGGCGGGCGCGGAGGTTACGGTGTCGTTGCCCTTCAGCAAGAGCACGCTGGCCTCGCTGCTGTCGGTCACGCCCGAGCATTTCTCGCGCATCCTGCACGAGTTGCAGGCCCGGGGCCTGATCGCCGTGAACCGGCGCGACATCCACATCCCCGATGTGGGGCGACTGGCCCAGGCGGCCTGAGCCGTGCTGAACGGTGCGGCCCTTCAGGCCAGCACCACCACGGTCTGCCCGGCCGTGACGCCGCCGCCTTCGGCACAGCGTACGGCCTGAACCTGGCCCGTCATCGGCGCGAGCACCGGAAACTCCATCTTCATCGACTCGACCACGGCCAGGGTCTGGCCCTCGGCCACCGCATCGCCCGCTGCCACCAGCACCTTCCACACGCTGCCGGGCACCGGGCTGCCCACCGCCGTGGCGCCCTCGGGCAAGGTGTCGTCCTCAGGCGGCGCGTCCATCGTCAGCTCGCTGAGGCTGCCATCCTGGCCAGAGGCCTTCCAGCGCTCGCGCTCATCATGAAAGGCCTGTCGTTGCTGCACGCGGAAGGCCTCGATGCTGTCGGCCTCATCGCGTAGAAAGCGACGGTAGGCGCCCAGGCTGAAGCTGCCGTGCTCGATCTTCACATGGCAGCGACCCGCGGGGAAGTCGCGCCGCATGCGGGCCAGCTCGGCTTCGCTGACGGGGTAGAAGCGGATCTGGTCAAAGAAGCGCAGCAGCCAGGGCTTGCCGGGCTCGAAGTCGCGCGCGCCGTGTCGCGCATCGCGCCAGCGGTTCCACATCTGCACGGTGCGGCCCACGAACTGGTAGCCCCCCGGGCCTTCCATGCCGTACACGCACAGGTAGGCGCCACCGATGCCCACGGCGTTCTCGGGCGTCCAGGTGCGGGCGGGGTTGTACTTGGTGGTGACCAGACGGTGGCGCGGGTCGAGCGGCGTGGCCACCGGGGCGCCCAGGTAGACATCGCCCAGGCCCATGACCAGGTAGCTGGCCTCGAAGACGATGCGCTGCACCTCGTCAATGCTGTCCAGCCCGTTGATGCGGCGGATGAACTCGATGTTGCTGGGGCACCAGGGCGCATCGGGCCGCACCGACTGCATGTACTTGTCGATGGCCTCGCGGGTGGCTGGATCGTCCCACGACAGGGGCAGCCACACGGTGCGGGTCGGTACCGTCAGGTCGTCGATGGCGGGCAGACTGGCTTCAGCCTCGTTGATGGCCGCCAGCAGTTGTGGCCGGGGCAGAGCGGCCGGGTCCACATGCAGTTGCAGTGAGCGGATGCCGGGCGTCATGTCGACGGCGCCTGGCAGCCGGCCTTGATCGCGCTGGGCTTGCAGTGCCCGCATCAGCGCGTGCACGCGGAAGCGCAGCTCCAGGTCCAGCACCAGCGGGCCGTACTCGATCAACACATAGCGGTCGCCCGCCTGGCGGATGCAGCGCGCGGGGCTGTCACCCTGGGCGGGGCGTTGGTCGAGGATGGGGCTCAGCACCTGATCGACGTCATGCGCGGGCACGCTGGCCGGCAGCACCGGGGCGGGGCCGGTGCCAGCCAGGAAGGCGTCCTGGGCCGCCTGCAAGGCCAGCGCCTGCTCGATGTGGATGGCGTGGAAGCGTACCGTGTCGCCCGCCTTGAGCTGGCCCAACTTCCAGCGCTCGGCGGCCACCACCACGGCAGGGCAGACAAAGCCGCCCAGGCTGGGGCCATCGGGGCCCAGGATCACAGGCATGTCGCCCGTGAAGTCGATGGCACCAATGGCGTAGGCGTTGTCGTGGATGTTGGAGGGGTGCAGGCCGGCTTCACCCCCATCGGTGCGGGCCCACTGCGGCTTGGGGCCGATCAGGCGCACGCCGGTGCGGCTGCTGTTGTAGTGCACCTGGTAGTCGGTGCCGAAGAAGGTGGTGATGTCCTCGGGGGTGAAGAAGTCCGGTGCGCCGTGGGGTCCGTAGAGCACGCCAATGTCCCAGTGGCGGGTGAGGGTGGGCGGGGAGCTTGGAAAGTGGGCGGGCAGAGTGCTTGGTTCAGTGGCTGCGTTGTCCTCGGCGCCATGCACATGCAGCAGATCGCCGGTGCGCAGGGTACGACCGGCGTGGCCGCCAAACTGCCCCAGGGTGAAGGTGCTGGCGCTGCCCAGGTACAAGGGCACATCCAGCCCGCCTTGCACGGCCAGGTAGGTGCGCGCACCGCCCTCGGCCAGGGGCGCGGTGCCCAGCTTCAGGGTGCTGCCGGCCCGAAGCGTCCAGGCGCGGTTCATGGCCTCGTCAGCGGGCAGGGGCTGGCCGTTTACCCACACCGGCATGGGGGCGCCGCACAGGGCTACCCGCAGGTCGGCGTGGGCCTTCAGGGTGGGGCCGGCCACCGTGCATTCCAGGGCGGCCACGCCCGGCGCGTTGCCCACCAGGCGGTTGGCCAGGCGCAGGTGCAGGTCGTCCATGGGGCCTGAGGGCGGCACGCCCACGTCCCAGTAGCCCAGCCGGCCGGGCCAGTCCTGCACGGTGGTTTGCACGCCGCCGTCGATCACCTCCAGCGCACGCGGCTGCCACACAAAATCGCCCAGGCTGCGCGTGACCACCTGGCCTTGCACGAACACCGGCGCGGCCGTGACGGCGCGCAGGTAACGCAGGTTGGTCTCGATGCCCGCCAGTCGCGTGTCGGCCAGGGCCTGCTGCAGCTGGCGGACGGCCTGCTCACGCGTGTCGGCCGTGACGATGAGCTTGGCCAGCATGGGGTCGTAGTGCGGGGGCACCTCGGTGCCCGTGTCCACCCAGCCATCCAGCCGAACGCCTGGCGGAAAGCTCACCTCGGTCAACACGCCCGCACAGGGCTGAAAGCCGCGCGCCGGGTCTTCGGCGTACAGCCGCACCTGGATGGCCGCACCCCGGGGCGTCGGGGCCACCAGCGGCCAGCGCTCGCCCCGCGCCAGCTTGACCATCCACTCGACCAGGTCCACGCCCGTGACCTGTTCGGTCACGCCGTGTTCCACCTGCAAGCGGGTGTTGACCTCCAGGAAGTAGAAGGCGCCGGTGTCGGCATCCAGCACGAACTCGACCGTGCCGGCCGAGCGGTAGGCCACGGCCTGGCCCAGGCGCACGGCGGCGGCCAGCAGGGCCTCTCGGGTGTCGGTGCTCAGGCCCGGGGCCGGGGTCTCTTCAATCACCTTCTGGTTGCGGCGCTGGGCCGAGCAATCGCGCTCGCCCAGGGCCACCACGGCGCCTTGGCCATCGCCAAACAGCTGCACCTCGATGTGGCGGGCCCGCTCGACAAACTTCTCCAGAAACAGCCCGGCATCCTTGAAGTTGGCGCGGGCCAGGCGTTCCACGGCCTCCCAGGCGGCATCCAGCTCGGCCTCGTTGCGCACCAGGCGCATGCCGATGCCGCCACCCCCGGCGGTGCTCTTGAGCATCACCGGGTAGCCGATGCGTGCGGCCTCGGTGCGCGCATGAGCCGCATCGCTCAGCAAGCCACTGCCGGGCAGCAAGGGCACCTGGTGCTGTTCGGCCAGCGCGCGTGCCGTGTGTTTCAGGCCAAAGGCCCGCATCTGCTCGGGCGTGGGGCCGATGAAGGCGATGCCCGCGTCTTCGCAGGCCTGCGCAAAACCGGGGTTCTCCGACAGAAAGCCGTAACCGGGGTGGATGGCACCGGCCCCGGTCTCGCGGGCGGCCTGCAGGATGCGCTCGACGTTCAGGTAGCTCTGGGCCGCCGGTGCCGGCCCGATGCACACACTGGCATCGGCCAGAGCCACATGGCGCGAATCGGCATCGGCCTCGGAGTACACCGCCACCGACTTCAGGCCCATGGCCTTGAGCGTGCGGATGATGCGGCAGGCAATGGCGCCGCGGTTGGCAATCAGGACAGTGTCAAACATCTTGGGCATCCCAGACCAGGAACTGCGCCGGGGTGGGGTTGTAGGCGTTGCAGGGGTTGTTGAGCTGGGGGCAGTTGGACACCAGCATCAGGATGTCCATCTCGGCGCGCAGCTCGACGTACTTGCCCGGGCCCGATACCCCATCGGCAAAGGTGAGTTGCCCATCGGCCGTCACCGGCACGTTCATGAAGAAGTTGACGTTGGGCACCAGATCGCGCTTGCTTAAGGCCAGGTCGGCGTGCTGCAGCGCGATCAGGTAGTTGTCGCGGCAGCTGTGCATGTACTTCTTCTGCAGGGCGTAGCGCACCGTGTTGCTCTCGGCCGCGCAGGCGCCGCCCAGGGTGTCGTGCCGCCCGCAGGTGTCGGCCACGATGGTGAGCATGGGCCGACCTTCGCTGCTCATCAGCACCGAGCCGGTGGTCAGGTAGATGCCGCCTTGCGCCAGCATGGTGTCGGTGGCGCTGTAATGCTCGGCCAGGTCTTGCGCGTTGTAGAAGATCACGTCGACGGCCTGGTTGCCCTCCAGGTCGACGATGCGCAGGGTCTGGCCCTGCTTGAAGTGCAGCAAGTAAGGCTCGCCCGATGGCAGCACGTGGTTGACCACGGCCTGGGCCGGGTCGAGGGGGCTTTCCTGGATGCGGATGGCGGTGGCGGTCATCGTCGGTTCCTGCTCACATCAGAGGTAGGCCATGTCGGCGTTGTGCAGCGCACGCGCGCACTCCGGGCGGAAGCGCCGGTTGAAGTCATGCGCGTCGGCGGGGCCGGATTTCCAGGCGGCCAGCCCCACCTTGCGCGGTGCGTAGGTGGGGTTCGGGTCCAGCGGGTGGGGCGCGGTGGAGATGGCGATCAGCGTGTCCATGTCGAAGCGCAACTCGACCATCGCGCCAGCCGGCGCATGCTCGGGCGCAAACTGGAAACGACCTTCGGCGTCCACCGCCACCTTGCTGAAAAAGTTGACCGGCGCAATCAGGTCGCGGCGGGCCAGACCGTACTTGCCGATCTCAATCAGCAGGCCGTCCTTGCCGCCGCGGAACATGCTGTTGCGGTGGGTGTGGAAGGTCTGATCGCCAAACTTGGCATGCAGGCGTTCGGCGTCCAGCAAGGCGCCCAGCGGGTCGTGCCAGCCGACCGTGTCGGCGGTGATGCTGGCCAGCGCGCGGCCCATGTCGCTCATCAGCACGTGGCCACGGGTGTAGTGGGCCGTGTGCTGCGCCTTGAGCGAATCGGGCATGTTGTAGCGCTCGAGCTTCTCGCGGGCGTGGTAGAGCACCATGCTCAGGTTGGCGCCGGCTTCGAGCGCCACCATGCGCAGGCGGCTGCCCCGGGGCATCACCCACGACCAATGGCAGCCCCCCGGCACGATCTCGGACCACATCACCCGCTCGGCGGGCAGGTCAGGGGCAAAGCGCTGCCAGACGCTGAGGGCATCCACGGGCTGGGTGCCGGGTGGATTGGCGGGAATATCAAAGCTCGGGGTCATGGGGTCGTCCAGGCAAGTCGTCAGCGTGGGGTGGCGCCGGAGGCGCCTGAAGCCACATCGGCGGCCGATCGGCTGAGCTGTTCCAGCAGATCGAGGTCGGTCTTCATCCCCGAGGTGTCGCGTATGCGGTCCAGCAGGTGGCGTTTGAGTTGCAGGAACTCGGGCGAGAGCTTCATGTCCTGCGTGCGGCGCTCGGGCAGGGGCACGGTGTGGATCGAGTCGATGCGCCCTGGTCGCGGGGCCATCAGCACCACCCGGTCTGCCAGGTAGATGGCCTCTTCCACGTCATGGGTCACGAAGACGATGGTCGTGCGCTCCAGCCGGTGCACGTGCTGGATCAGGTCGTGCATCACCTCGCGTGTCTGCGCGTCCAGCGCCCCGAAGGGCTCGTCCATCAGCAGGATGGGCGGGCGGCTCATGAGAGCTCGCGCAATCGCCACGCGTTGCTGCATGCCGCCCGACAGTTGGCTGGGGTAAGCGTGGGCCACATGGGTCAGCCCCATCAGACGCAGCAAGGCATCGGCGCGGCCGGCCGCGTCTTCCACGTCGGCGCTGGTGCGCTCGGCGGTGTGCGCCTTCAGCTGCCGGCAGAACCTGATGTTGTCGAGCACCGTCAGCCAGGGGTAGAGGCTGTAGTGCTGGAAGACCATGGCGCGCGTCAGGCTCGGGCCGTCGATGGGCAGGCCACCGGCGGTGAGCGTGCCCGCGTCGTAGTCTTCGAGCCCCGCCATCGTGCGCAACAGCGTCGATTTGCCACACCCTGAGGCGCCCACCATCACCACAAACTCATTGGCCTGGATGTGCAGGTCGATGGCTTGCAGCGCGGGCGCAGCGGCACCCGGGTAGGTCTTCCACAGCTGTTCGCAGCGGATGTCCATGGCGTATGGGGTGGGCGTCATGCGCGACTCCGTCGGTCTTCCATCATTCAATGGCGGCCATACAGCCACGGAAAGGACTTGCGGTGCGCCAGGCGGAAGAGCTGGTCAATCAGCAGCCCGATCAGGCCGATGATCAGGATGCCGGCGAAGATCTTGTCGGTCTGCAGAAAGCGCTGCGCCTTGAGGATGGCGTAGCCCAGCCCCGAACTCGAGGCCACCAGCTCGGCCACCACCAGGTAGGTCCAGGCCCAGCCCATGGTCACGCGTAAGGTGTCGAGCAGGGCCGGTTTG
>Ga0116211_1001209_pt1 | contig 12413 bp, 10 predicted proteins | sample SaghotsprinmetaG_FD_94484 | JGI IMG/M metagenome (GOLD analysis project Ga0116211, IMG submission 94484) | Hot spring microbial communities from South Africa to study Microbial Dark Matter (Phase II) - Sagole hot spring metaG | ecosystem: Environmental > Aquatic > Thermal springs > Hot (42-90C) ... | reverse complement strand
GTGGCCAGGGTCAGGGGCAGAAATCGAGTGATGGCGATCTTGTTGTTGTGCATAACGCTCTCCGCTTGAGTGGCGACCGCCAGGGCAGTCGTGTCGGAGGCGATTATCGAAAGCGGATCCGGCAGGCCATACGCTGCCTTGGCAGCGATTCGCTGCTGCTTTGGCCGGGCGCTACCGTCGCGCTTCCGCCGACTCGCGACCGACCTGCTACCGGTAGCGGGAGAAAGGTCGTAGTACCTGGCCAGCCCTAGGGTGTAGAAATGCGCCAGTAACGAAGCGGCAGGCGTCACGCACCGCAACGGGCGACGGCGGCGCGGCTACAGGCTTCGCCCCGGGGCGGGGCTCCTACACGACCTCCAGACACTGCCTCACCCTGTAGGAGCCGCGCCTCGCGGCGAATCGAAAGAACGCCGCAAAGCCGGAGCCTCGCCCCGGACCGGGGCTCCTACACAACCACCAGCCACTGCCTCACCCTGTAGGAGCCGCGCCCCGCGGCGAATCGAAAGAACGCCGCAAAGCCAGAGCCTCGCACCGGACCGGGGCTCCTGCAGAAAAAGGCGTTGGAAATTCGAGCGCAGTCGCGCAAAGAGCGCTGAAGAGAACGCAGCCTAGGCCAGCGACGGCGCTCCGCTGGCCAGCACGCGCCAGTCGCGGGCGCTTAGCAACTGCTCATGTGCCTGGAGCAGATCGTTTGGGGTCAGGGCCACCAACGCATGCTGCACCCGTTGCAGGTGCACCTCGGGCAAGCCCGCCAGATGCAACTGCCACAGCTGCTCGGCACGCGGCAGGTTGGCCTCGGCCGGGCTCAGCGCCGGCAGCAAGGCATCGCGATAACGCGACAAGGCCTCATCGTCCAGCGCAGCGAACGACTGCCGCTCCTCGAACAGAAAGACGCGGATATGCTCGAAGATCCCAGTCGCCTCGCAGACGGGTGACTGCAAGGCAAACAGCAACCCCCAGCAACCCTCGACCTGACGGAAACCGGCGAACAGCGCGTAACCCAGTTGCAGCTCACCACGCAGGCGCTGATAGAAACGCCCCTGCACCACCTGCCCAAGCAGACGCCAGGCAGCCTCGGTGCAGGCATCGACGGCAGGCAAGGGACAGAACAGCAGCAACGCGGCATCCGTACCCGGCTGCGCGACCTGGTGCCAGTCGATCCCGGTCGCGATGCGTGGCGTTGGCGGCATACCCACCAGCGGCTCGACAGCCACGCACAACTCGTTCAACTGCGCCTGCTCGCGCGCCCCGAGCCCGACACTCAGCCCTTCCAGCCGCGAGGTCTTCGGCAGCTCGCACAGCTGCGGCAAACGCTGCAGCAGCGCCCGCAACAACATGCCCTGGGCAGCGGGCTCGGCTGGGTCATCGAGCGCGGCCAGCAGCAGCGGCACCAGCAAGGCACTGAAGGCCGGCAACAGTGGCGCCGGGCCGCACAATGAAAGGCTCCAGCCAGCAGCGCGCACATTCAGCTGACAGGCGATGCCAAGCCGCTCACCGCGCCAGCGCAGATCGGCGCTGCGCGCCGGCAATCCCGCTTCGATGGCCATCGCATCACCCGTACCCGAACAGGGGCCGCGCCAGTAAAGCGCCGCCGGCCCACCCTCCACCTGCCCCGGATGATGTCGTAGCGCGGCCAATGGCAAAACGGCCGATGCCACGGCAGCGCCGGCCAGCAACGGATCATTGCCAGGCAGCCGCCACGGGTGGTTCGACATTGGAGTTGGCGATGGCATCGGCAAGGCCTGCAATGGCAAATCCAATCCGATTGCCGGCCACAAGGGTCGCACCTGCTCGCCACACTGCAATTCGATCAACCCATCACCACGGGCCAGGCAAGCCAGCACAGCATTCAGGTCGCGTAAGGTGTGGCTATCATCCTGAGTAGGCGATTGCAGCTCCCTGGCCGCCGCCAACGGGCTGAGCCCAAGCAACCTGAGCGCTGCTGCCTGCTGCTGGTGCTGCAGTCGCAATGACCAATCTGCATGGCCCTGCAGGCACGCGGCCCAACTCTGCACGGCCGCGCGCAACGCGGCGCCCTGCTCCGCTGCTGCGCCGGGAAAGTCCAGACGCAACAGGCATTGCCCCCCATGCTGATACAGCACCCGTGCCTGCAACTGCCGACACAGTTGCAGCTCACGCAATCCGTCGAGCAGACCGCCAGGCGCAGGGTCCTGCAAGGCATCCAGGAAAAGATCCAACGATGCACTCAGGTGGCGGGTGTCGAGATGAACGGCAAAGCCCAGGTACACACCAGGGCGACTGTGCTGCAGATGCAGGCATGGCGCCCGCAGCGGCTGCAGGTCCAACGGCGGAGCGGAACAAGCGTCACCCTCGCCTGCCGGCAACGTTCCAAGCAGCGCCTCGGCCATATCCAGCAATTGCTCCGCCGGTTGCGGCCCAACCAAGGTCAGGCGCATATGCCGGGCCTGGTAATGGCGCTGGTGATACGCACGCAGCGCCTGCTGAAACGCAGCGGACTCGACAACCAGCGTGCTGCGATCACCTGCCAGAAAATCAGCGCAACGATGCCCGACGGCCAGCGCCTGACCTAGTGCATGATTAATGCGGCTATCGGCATCCTGGCTACGCGCCTGGTATTCGGCATCCAGCACTTCACGCTCGCGCACCTGCGCGTCGATATCCAGCAACGGCTGGCGGAGCATGTCCAGCAAGCGGGTCAGCGCCGCCGCCAGATGCTCGGCCGGCAGCTCGCAGACGAAATCGGTGTACCGTGCCTGGGTGGAGGCATTGACCAGCCCACCGTGGCGCTGGACGAACGCCATCAGCCCCTGATCAGGCGAGTAATTGCGGCTACCGAGAAACAGCAGATGCTCAAGAAAATGCGCCAGGCCCGGATAGGCCGCCGGCTCGTCATGACTCCCCGCCGCCACCCGCAGGCACACCCCCACCCGCTGCGCCCAGGGCTGTTGCTGCGCGCACAGCTCGGCACCATTGGCCAGTTGCCGGGTAACGGGAGCTTGATCAGACATCGACGGTTCTCTGGGCAGCTTGCCGCCAAGCTTGCCCCTTGCGCCACAGTCCGGCAATGCTGCTTTGGGCCGAGACAAGCCGACACATTGGTACAAAGCCCTCCTATGGCCGGCAACAAAAGCCCGTCCCGCGCGGGCTTGCTGTTAGAATACGCAGCCTTTTTCAGCCCGTCACAGCGTCCCATGTCCCAGGATTCCAACCGCCTCGCCCTGTCTCGCCGCTTCTCCGTCGCCCCGATGATGGATTGTTAGCAAAATCCTCATAAATCAATAGGTTGCAAGCCATTGTGTGCGCAAGGTGTGCACCTCAGCACACCCGTATCATGCCCCGATAATGCCCTCATGGACACCCCGTATGCCCAGCCTGATCAACCTCAAAGACGTTACTGTCAATCAACGCCTCTACGACATCCTTGAGTCGCTCTTCCGTAGCTGGGGAGGCATTGGTGAACAGGGCAACGATTCAGACGCATACATACCCAAAGCACTCAAGGGCTATAAGAACCAGCTAGCGGCTCTCATCGCACACCAGAGCACCCTGGAGGAGCTCATCCGAGCTAAACAGTTGAACAAGTCGCACACATCCAGTGAACGCAATGAGCTCGGTGAGCGCTACCTAAGCACGCTTAAAAAGGCCCGAGCTATCTGGATGGAGATGGAGAATGACGACCAGCGCGACTTGGCAAAATGCATGTCAGAAATCGACTCAGGACACGCCATCGTTGATGAGATAGGGCTTGAGCCACTCCTTACCTCATTCAGAGTGACGCCAGACATTGCCCCCTGGCGTGCTACGGCATTGCAACGACGCAAGCATGATAGCTGGCGGCTAGACACGGAGATGCTTGATCTTTTGATTGGCGCAGCCCAAGCATGGATTGAGCACAAGGCTCCAGAGAAAAGCGAAAAGATAGACCCCACTCTCTATGCCGTCATGTACATGGCAGAACAGTGCCAGGCGTTCGGAATTGAACCGTCTCCTACTCCATCGAGCAGGTTTAGCCAGATCGTCGATTGCTATTTCAAAAACACCGACGTTGGGTACGACACACGCAAGCGCTCCAGCTACAAGGACTTAATCATCAAGGCGAACCTCGCCCGCGAAAACGACCATGAGTCCCATCTGGCAGTTGATCCAAGCTGGTTTGAAAGGCGCCTAATGCTCGACTGAGTAAGACCAAACACGCCCGCAGGCCATCTACAGGGCCGGCCCCACAGAGCTGCCCTGCTCCAGCGATAGCCGACGGAAACCAGCCCCCGGTTCTCAGCCTACTTTCTTACTTTTTTAAGAAATTTCGTGGAGATGTACCCATCTATCACGAACCCCTCATGCTCATATGACACAAATAGCCATGTCCGATCCTCCTTGCCCAAGACAACAACAGGAGCATATTTAGGCAGCGTCATAATTACATCCTCCCCCATCCCAGGCCCTGCCCTCAATCGAACGTCAGAGCCGGTTACTAGGCGAACATCCCCGGGTTTTCCAGCAAGATTGATGCGTATGAAACGCCGCACTTCTGAAATGGACTCGGTTTGAGGCATACGCGCATTCATATCAACCAGATTGGCGCGCATGGTCTCCCAGTTTTCCAGCGTATAGAGCATCGGCGCTACAAAAAATAGCCAAAAATACAAGAACCAAGTCGGAGCTTTCGAAAGTTCCCGGTTCTCCTCAGGACTAGAAATCACCTCTCCAGTGAAATAGCCACCAAGAGATAGCGAGCTCCCCACATCCGCCCAAACCTGCTCACGACCGCTCCCTAGGCTGGAACCAGCCTCCTTACTAGACCGGGAAGCCAGCTCATTAAGCACTTGGTCAGAAGTCAGACCCGACCCCAAAGCCGAAACTGCAAGCGCCCTCAACTGGGAGCTATCAGCCCACTGCTTCACCAGCGCAGCAAGCCCGTTCACCTGGGCTCCGTTACTCCACGCTCGGCTCTGCTCAGCAAGCTGCTTGAGCTGAGCGCTTTCGCTCCACTCCTGCGCCAGCGCAGCAAGGCCCTTCATCTCGACGCCGTTACTCCACGCTCGGCTTTGCTCCGCAAGCTGCTTGAGCGGAGCACTGTCGTTCCACTCCCTCGCCAGCGCAGCAATTCCCTTCAGTTGAGCGTCAGCACCCCATACCCGGCTCTGCTCCACAAGCGGCCTGAGCTGAGCACTCTCGCTCCACTCCCTTGCCAGCGCAGCAATGCCCTTCAGTTGGACGCCGGCACTCCATGCCTGGCTCTGCTCCGCAAGTTGCTTGAGCTGAGCACTTTCGTTCCATTCCCTCGCCAGCGCAGCAATTCCCTCTAACTGAGCCCCAGTGCTCCACGCCCTACTCTGCTCGGCCAGTTGCTTGAGCTGAGCACTGTCACTCGCCCACTTCGCCAGCGCAGCAATTCCCTCTAGCTGAGCGCCAGTGCTCCACGCCTTACTTTGTTTGGCAAGCTGCTTGAGTTGATTTTGTGCGTTATCGATCTCGCTCACTACGTAGCACCTTGCCGAATTATGTAGGGGCCTAGCGTAACCCAGCTTGCTTACCTGGGCGTAGGTTGGGCGGGAAGGAGGATTTTCGCGATTTTTCTCTAGATTCCCCCTCGCTTCAAACTTTCAAAGAATGGTCACTGTAAGTGCCGTCCATATGACGGAGCTAACAGCAGTGACCAAACACATCTACAAATATAAATTTGAAAATTTCCTAATATCGCTAAACCCAGGCGACCTTCCTGAAGCACGACATCTATCTATTGACTTTGTTCGCATGTACGCAAACAGGATTAGCGAACACTTCTCCGCCCACCCGCCAACCACTATAAAAAATAAAAAATCCTTCGAATACAAAAGCGATATCTATGGAATAACAATAAAGTCAAATACTCCAAAAGGAGTCATCGCACGAGCTAAATGCAAAAAATTCTGGACACGATCCATTGAGAAAAAAACAAACGAAGATCGCCTACACCATGAGGCCAGAAACCAAATAGTCGGAGAGCAAAAAAATAAAAAGGGAATATCAAATAATCCAACCCAACTGTACTGCTCTGATAAAACCCTAAAAAGAATTACAGAAAAAACAGACAGAAACAAAAAACATCTTTCCAAACTGGCGGTCACAAATATTAAAACCGGAGAGACCAAAAGCCTCTTGGAGATTGCAATAAAAAACGAAGAGAACAGAGCCTCAGAAATGTATCACATTATAAAAAACCTTGAGCATCTCGCAGATGAAAATGGCTTTAATTGGTTATTTATAACCCTAACAGCACCAGCGGAATATCACCCCAACCCGGCGAAAGGAAAGAGACGCTACAACTACCAGCTAGGTATAAATGCAAGCCATGAATATATAAATACCAAGTGGGGCCAAATTCAGTCAGTGCTTAGCAGACGAAAAATACCAGCATCTCCTGAGTCATATTTTGGGGTAAGGACAGTGGAGCCGCACAAAGACGGAAGCATGCACTGGCATTTGCTGCTATTCGCAAAGGGCACTTTGGTCGAGAGCATAATCGGAGCCATAAGGGAAAAATTCAATACCGAAGCATCAGCAAAAATTGTTATCGGTAAAGATCACGAAGAAAAAGGAAGCGCCAAAGCAGCATCATATATTTACAAATACATCTCAAAAACATTGTCAAAAAAAGAACAAACGCAATACCAAAAAGATGACATAGGCGATGACGCCAGAGAGGAAAGCGATCTGGCTAGCATCAGATATAAAGATCGAGTGCAGGCTTCCATCAAAGCAATCGGAGCACGCCAATACCAACCCATTGGGGTTAAAAGACTAACCACCATGTACAGAAAAATAAACAAACTAAAGATGGATAAGCTAGACATACCCCCAGGAGGCTTACCAGCCTTCATAAAAGAAAAAATCTGGAGAAACCAGCTTGGCTTTTATCACATGCTAAAAAATATCGAACCATTTCAAAAGGGAGGAGAAATACGCCTAGTGACCGAACCCTCACTCAACAGCTATGACGAGCCGACCAAGAGGGTAATAGCCATCAAAATAGGAAGCATGGTGATCAGCACCGAGTCCGAATACAAGATCGAAAGGATCCGCCACATGAAGAGTTAGAGTTATACATAGTTATCCAAGTGCGACCCTGGCGGGTCGCCATCCCCCCCCTACCCAGTGAGCAAGCCGACATGCACGACGTTGAACAAACCATACAAGATATGAAAAACCTCATTAGCCAAGGCGGGGGTAGCTCCCAGTGGTTCGCTCAAGCATTTCTATCATGGTTTAGCCACGACACTAACCACTACGTAGACCTTAGCGGAGTAGGACGTCTCGACAATAGAAATTTCGATCTACTACTCAAGATGCTGCGCCTACGTCGAGACTGGCAACTGACTGAATCTGACGTGGAAAGCCTAATAGACCTTCATGAGCTCACACTCAAACGATGGGATCAATAGCGAGTAAGCGTGGGGGCCACGACTTCAGCAATAACACCTGGCTCAGGGGTAGCGCGGAACGAGCCTAGGAGAGTAATGGCACTGCTCAGAGATCTCCCTCCTCTCACGCTCACCCCACAGCCTCTCCAAAGACTCGGCTCGGGCAATAGCAATATCCAGTTCCGGTTCACGCCTAGCCACCGCCTGTTCGCGCTGTCGCAAAGACAGGTCTCGTTTTTCTTGCTTTTGAGCGCGCTGCTGTAATTGACTCGCCGTGCGCCGTGCTTGCGCTTCGGCATCTGCTAACGCTTGTGTCCGTGAGTGCACTGCTTTGCGCTGTAGCGCATCTGCGGTTGCTTGCTGAGCTATCTGTTTGACCTGCGCTTGGGCTTCCTTCCAGGCTTCGGTTTCATACCCCAGCGTCTTTGCCACGTAGTCTCGCGTGACCAATTTCACTAAGGGAACATGCTCCTGAAGCGCCGTATAAAACTGGGAAACCTTGGTGTGGCAAGCTTTCGAGCCCTGAACGCCACGTAGTAGCCCATAGGGCAAGCCGCAAGCTGAATAAAAACTATCCTGCATTGCCCGCATGACCTTCGGCCCACCTAGAAAATCTCGCGCGGAAAGTCGCCCGTCGCGAGTTAACGGAACAACGTAGGCCACCAGGTGTGGCGTTGTCTCGTCGAGGTGTACGGCAGCACTGAGGATGTTGTCTTGGCCATGCCGTGACCGCAGCCAAGCGAGTGCATCTGCGAAGTAGCCAGAGCCGAGATCATCCAGGTGGCCACCATGCCTGCTGAAGGCTTCTGGTGAGGCAGTGATCAGATATTCGATGCAAAGCACAGCGTCCTTGCGACGAGTTACAGGGAGTCGATCTGACAAGCTGCTGAGTAAATCTTTGGTACTGCGATTGCCAGAGAAACGATTCCGAGAGATTTTGGCGTCGTCGGCATTGAGTGTCGGCTGCTCACGAAATGTATGGCGTGCTGAGCGGGCAACCGCCGCAATGGTTTTGTGCTTTTGTGTGCGGATAATGGCAAACATTCCAGTCACCCAAGCTCAGGCGAGTTGTCATGTTTCCTTGGTGGCTTGATCTGGGGAGGTGGCTTTTGCTGGCTAAGCTTTGCCTGCTGCTCGCTTTGCCCAGAGTCGCTTTCAAGGCGCTTGGCGATGGTTCGCAGCACACGCTCTAGGTGAGCGGAGTTAGCCAACAGATAAGCTGAGTGCATACCCAATTCGTGGGCGACTACGCCGACTCCCCATCCAGTGAACTCAAGTAGCGCCACCCAGGAATTGGCTGGTGTGGTGGCCTGCTCGACACGTGTCAGCGGCCCGTCCATACGTATAGGAGGGCCATATTGAATACTGTCGCTGACGAGGCTTTTTAGCTCGCCAAGAGGAATTTCCAGCGCAGCTTGCATAAGCAGCCGGCTGGCAGAGTGAGGCAATAGAGATGGCTCGTCATGCATGGTCGCTTCTCCGTCGACTTTATATGTATATATGTACAGTATTTTACAATGGAGCTTACCGTCGTGCAATGCTTGTAGAAACATCACACAGATGTGTAACCCACTACCCATCACGACAAGTCGTGATGGTGGGTCAGCATGCTGCTGAACTGCTTACACCAAGGGGCTACGCCCCTTGTCATCCCCTGCCTCGCCGGCAGCATGGGTCTGGGAGAGTGAAGCTCCCAGACCCATGTTCAGGCTGCATTGAAAGAGCCACTGTAAAGGGCCGCTTCGCTGAGCTGCTCACCCGTTCCTCTCCCCTACGGGGAGCAGGCTGCGGCTTGCGCGCTCTCCCTTGACAGTAAGAGCTGATTTCACCCACCCCATACCTTCTGAGCAAGCAGCACGCCACACATGTGTCGTTTGTTTGACGTCATTGAAATGGACACCAAACCTTTGTAACGTGGCACTGGGCCAGCACTGTGACCGACGGACTTATGATGGCCAGCGTGCCACTAGGCTGCCTGCGCGAAGCAATGCCCTCCGCAAGATCACATACCTTTGGTGCCAACCTTGGAGATCGTCCCTGGCCCCACGAAACTTGACCACAGAGGACATGCAGGCTCAAAAGCCAGCGCCGTACAAGCCGCTAACGTGTAGATAAAATTTTATTTCAACTCAGCGACCTCAGAATAAGAGTATGCGGTCGAAAATATGAAGCCAAGGAGTAATTATGAAAAACGGACGAGTAATTAAAGGCCAAGTTCAAGGAACAGGGAACTATGTCAGTCACTATATTGGCGCAATCTATACGCACGTCACTTTTGTTCATGATGATGGAAAAGTTGAGCAATTACCGAATGTAACCGTACCAATGTTGATTGGTGATTTCTTCTGTAACGGTTTAAACGGCCAATTCTATATCCATAACCATGGAAAGAGAAACACCATCCTAGCCATAAAAACCGGCAACCGGTCTATATTCTCAATCGACGACGCAAAACGCATTTGGCGCAGTAATATTCAAGTTCATTATGCACTCGTGATAGCAGCAGCCTTTTTCGGATATATTAGCTATCTAAACGCCTCTGACATATCGCCATCTCGCGACTTTTTGGTTATCACCTTGGTAGGTTTTTTTTCCATGTCACTTGCCGCATACAAAACCCGAATAGGGGCCCGCTACTTGAGACCAAAAAAAGCAGAGGAGTTTGTTCGTGCCCTTGGCTTCTAAAATCCATAATAGGAATTTATCAAATTACAACAACCCCCTAACATTTCTTCTCATGCATTCCTTTTCTTCCGAATAACTTGCTGAATACATACTTTCAAGAAACTCTTTAACCCCACTAATTGGATATAGGGGCTCATTACCAAATTGTACATATTTGGGCCCCTGCCTTCTCTTTCTCCAGGCTTCTAGAGTGGTAACCTTAACCCCACCCAGAATGGCCAACTCACTAGCAGTCAGGAAGCCTAGCGACCGAGCGATTTCTTGGCGTTTCCCCGCATCCAAATCCTGCACAGTTTCCATATTACCCTGACCCGACTTGACCTCATGGCTCTAATTTAGCCATCCAGTTCCTATAGGTAGAGGAGGAAAATCTAGAAAAAATCCCAGATTTTCCTCCTCGTCATTTAGGCTGCTGTCAGTCGAGCACTAGCGCTATGAACATCCGCTGCATTGATCTCGGTATAGCGCTTAAGCATTGCCCAAGTCTTGTGCCCCGTCATAAGGGCCACATGCGGAATTTCCAGCCCATGGCGAAAGAAATCTGCTGTCGCCTTATGCCGTAGGTCATGGAACCTCAAGTCCTGGATCCCCAGCCGCTTACAAGCACGAGTAAATGCCGCACTAACTGAAGCTTCCTTAACACCAAAAATACTGCCGCGCACCCTATTAGACAAATAGGGCTCCAGTATTTCCCACGCATCACCGAGCAATGGAACCACTTGATTGTTTCCATGTTTCTTCTTGGGATCTTTTCTATCCCTGATCAACACAGTCCTTGATCGTCTATTAACATCCTCAACTTTAATTCTGGCTATTTCCCCTTGCCTCATCCCGGTAGCAAGTGCAAATTTCACCATGATAGTCATATCAATAATCTGCCTGGGATTTTGCGCCCAGTGTGCATAAAGCTGATCAAGTTCAGCATCGGTGGGCTCCCTTGAGCGCTCAGAGCTTCTCGTAATAAGCCCCATATGCTTAAGACTCTCTCTAGCCTCAAGCGCTAGCCGAACAGGAATATCAAGTCGCCGCGAGTGACGCGCCCACTTAAGCACCGAAGACAGATAAGACAAATCCGCCGCAATTGTCACTCCACCGGCTCCGTCCTCAACCCTAGAGTCTACAAAGTCACGCATAACCAGCGCATTCAACTCCCGCAAGCGGACATGCCCAAGTTTCTTAATTAGCATACCAAGAGTGGCAGCCTTGGTTTTTCCAAAGCGAGCAACCGACATTTCAATGTATTTGCAAATCAAATCATCGACAGTCGCATCCTTCGGCGGCGGAGAGTAGCCCACAGCAGCCACATGCATCAGTTGCCGCTCAACCGCTTCGGCCCAAGCCTTAGCTTCTGTTTTTGTCGTAAATGTCGCCCCGCGATAGACGCCAAACTTTCTGACCTGCGCGCGCCATTTACCACTCTTCAGTTTAGTGAAAGTTGCCATATTCAATTCCTCATTCATTAGCGGTTAACTGCCTGCCGCCATGATTCTGAGAAAACTTGCTAAATCCGAAGAGGAGGGAAATTCAGAAAAAAACTCCATTTCGCCGCTGAACCTCCAGCACTCAACCCAACCAGCGTGTGCGCTACGGTGCATCTGTATAATGCCCAGCACCTATACCCGTTATGCCCCTTGTGTGCACCTCGTGTGCACCAATGCAGCAAAACATAGCCTTTTCCCTGGTCGTAAATTTGAAAAATATCCATATAAATCAAATACATATAAGCAGGAAATTCAGCGTCGCCCCGATGATGGACTGGACGGATCGTCACTGCCGGTTCTTTCTCCGTCAGCTGTCGCGCCATGCCCTGCTCTACACCGAGATGGTCACCACCGGCGCGCTGATCCATGGCGACCGCGAGCGTTTCCTGCGTTACAGCGAGTGCGAACACCCGATTGCCCTGCAGTTGGGCGGCAGCAACCCGCAGGACCTGGCGACCTGCGCGAAGATGGCCGAAGAGCATGGCTATGATGAGGTGAACCTGAATGTCGGCTGCCCCAGTGATCGGGTGCAGAACAACATGATCGGCGCCTGCCTGATGGGCCATCCGGCGCTGGTAGCCGACTGCGTGAAAGCCATGCAGGACGCCGTGAACATCCCGGTGACGGTCAAGCACCGCATCGGTATCAATGGCCGTGACAGCTACGCCGAGCTGTGCGATTTCGTCGGCCAGGTGCGTGATGCCGGTTGCCGCAGCTTCACCGTGCATGCGCGTATCGCCATCCTCGAAGGCCTGTCGCCGAAGGAAAACCGCGAGATTCCGCCGCTGCGCTACGACGTGGCTGCCCAACTCAAGCAGGATTTCCCCGAGCTGGAGATCATTCTCAACGGCGGTATCAAGACCCT
>Ga0116211_1001197_pt1 | contig 12552 bp, 10 predicted proteins | sample SaghotsprinmetaG_FD_94484 | JGI IMG/M metagenome (GOLD analysis project Ga0116211, IMG submission 94484) | Hot spring microbial communities from South Africa to study Microbial Dark Matter (Phase II) - Sagole hot spring metaG | ecosystem: Environmental > Aquatic > Thermal springs > Hot (42-90C) ... | reverse complement strand
CTTTTGCCTTTTGCCTTTTGCCTTTTGCCTTCAACCCACAAGGGTGCCGAAGAGATGCGTAATCAAGCTCCAACTCATAAAGCTGGCGATCGCGGCGAGGCCAATGGTAATTGTGAGCACGTAAAACCAGAGTTGGCCGGAGTTACTGTATTTCAGGGTTTCGCCGCCAAAGAGGGAAGCGAGTCCGACGAGGTTGACCAGGCCATCGACGAAGTAGCGATCGAACCAGTCGGTAATCCGCGAGAGGATATCCACCCCCAACACCACACTGGAGCGGTAGAGCTTAGGTGTGTAGAAGTCGTAGGCCAGCAGGTCTTGCACCGCTTGCCAGGGGAGTTGCACGGGTTCGCGTTTGCCGGGGCGGAGGTAAAGCAGTGCCCCCACGGTGCCGCCCACGAGACTGGAGGCTACCAGTAAAAAGGCCAGACTGCGGTTTAAGGTTAGCCAGTCGGGCAGTAAGCCCAGGTTCAGCAAGATCAGGGGAGCGTGGAGAACTAACCCTAGGGTGATCGTCATGGGCAGGGTGATGAGCCAAATGTTTTCCGGCGATCGCACGGTCATCTGTTGCGGCGACCCGGTGAAAATCAGGCAAAATTCCCGCATCAGGCTCAGGCTGGTTAAGCCGTTCACCAGTAACAAAACGCCCACCAACAGGGGATAGGAAGTCCACAGCCCGTCGGCTAATTTCACCAAGGCCCAGAATCCCCCCAGGGGCGGGAGCGCAATCAGACCCGCTGCACCAACCAGGTAGCTGAGGCCGGAAATCGGACGCCGCCGCCACAACCCTCCCAACTGGGTGAGATCTTGGGTGATGTTGTTGAGGACGATCGAACCGGTACTCATCACCAACAGCGCCATTGAGAGGGCATGGATCAGGAACAGGAAGAAGGCGGCTTCCACTTGCTGGGTCCCCACGGCGATGAACACAAGGCCCATGTAGGCACTGACGGAATAGGAGAGGGCACGTTTAATGTCAATTTGGGCGATCGCGATTAAACTGCCCCCTACGGCGGTGACCGTGCCAATGGCGATCGCAACGGCTGATACCACCGGGGATAGGGTCAAAATCGGCGTGAGCTTGATCAACACCCAGGCCCCCGTTCCGACCACCACCGCATTCCGCAAAATCGTACTGGGGTAAGGACCTTCCATCGCCTCATCCAACCAGAGATGGAGAGGAAACTGGGCACACTTACCCATTGGACCGGCCAAGAGTGCCAACCCAATCAGGGTGATCAGCGTCGGATTCACATCAGCCGTCGTGGCCCAAGTGGCCAAATCATCATAGTTCCAACTGCCAGCTAAGGGGTAAATCGCCAATACCCCCATCAACAGGAACAGGTCCCCAATCCGTTTGGTTAAAAAGGCATCCCGCGCCCCCGTCACCACTAGGGGTTGGTTGTACCAAACGCCGATTAACAGATAAGTGCCCAGGGTCAGAATTTCTAGAACAACATAGCTGAAAAAGAGCGAATCACACAGGGCCAGACTACACATCCCTGCCTCGAATAGGCCCAACAGGGAGAAGATCCGCGCCCAACCCCAATCCATCTCTAGATAACCCACCGCATAGAGTTGGGCCAAGAAATTTAACCCGGTAATGACCAGGATGGCCGCAACCGTCAGGCTGGAAATCTCGATCGTTAACCCAATTTCAAACCCGGCCACCTGTAACCAGGACACAGAAAGGTCGATCGCCGGTCGTTGCCACAGGACACATAGGGCCAGCAGGGCGTGGACAGCCGCAGTAAAGGACATCACAAGATTGACATAACCCGCCGGTCGGGGTCCCGTGCGCCGGATCACGGCCGGGGACCACAGGAGCGACAAAGCCATGCCAATCAAAGGGTAGAAGGGAATCCACCAAGCAGTTTGGGCAAATACGGGAGCAATCAACATGCCGTTCGGTCCTCAGAGACTTATCAGAGACTTGCCAGAGAGTTGCCGGAGACTTGCCAATGTTGGCACTGCAGCCCCCTGGGGAACCGCTAGTCCAGTCCGGATATTTGCTTATATCTATGGAATAAGTTTCATTCATTTAGTAAAATCTAGTAAATATAAGTTAACATTGAATTGTGTCAAGAAATCAAATCAAAACCATTGATGTTTGTTAATCCTTGTGACAAGCGTTACTTATCATCCAAATCCATCTGATAAGGTTTGACCTATCAGGCTGGCCCCCGGCTCACGTGTGGGTCCAGGGGATGGGTTAAGTGGGTTGCGGTAAGTGTGTCGGCTAAGTATGTTTATCAGTCAAGGGAGAACGATCGGTGATTCACGCCACCCTACACCAGTTTAAGGTTTTCGAGGCGGCTGCCCGCCACGGGAGTTTCACCAAAGCGGCTGAGGAGTTGTCGATTACCCAACCGACGGTTTCCAGCCAGGTGAAGCAGTTGAGCCAATCCGTGGGCCTGCCCCTGTTTGAGCAAATCGGGAAACAGTTGTACCTGACGGAGGCGGGCAAGGCATTGCTAACCACCTGTCAGGCCGTGTTTGAGGAACTGGATAATTTTGAGATGAAGGTAGCCGACTTTAAGGGCACTCGCCAGGGTCGCCTGCGGTTGGCGGTAGTCACCACGGCCAAGTATTTCATTCCTCGCATTCTGGGGGCCTTCTGCGAACAATACCCCGGCATCGACATTTCCCTCCAGGTGACCAACCACGAGCAGATGGTCCAGCGGATGATCAACAACGAGGACGATCTGTATATCCTGAGCCAACCCCCCACGGATCTGGATCTCACCTCCCAGGCATTTCTGGACAATCCCCTGGTGGTGGTGGCCCGTGCCGATCATCCCCTGGCCCATAGTCGCGATATCCCGATCACCTGCCTCAATGACGAGCCGTTCATCATGCGTGAGGAGGGATCGGGCACACGGGATGCGGTGGAGGAGTTATTCAATCGCCACGGGGTGACGGTCAAGGTTCGTCTGGAGTTGGGCAGTAATGAGGCGATTAAACACGCGATCGCAGGCGGGTTAGGGATGTCGGTGCTCTCGAAGCACACCCTGATTACGGAAGCGGCCATGACCCATGAACTGACGATTTTGGATATTCAGCACTTCCCGATCAAGCGGTGTTGGTATGTGTCCCACCTGGCCGGTAAGCAGCTATCGGTGATTGCCCAGGCGTTTCTGGAGTATTTGCTGAAAACTAGTGAGCCGGTCGTGCGGGTCGATCGCATTCCGGTTTACCAGTAACCGCTGGGGATAGCCATCAAGTCAGGTGTGTGAAGCCAGCCCAGACACCGCGATCGGCAGGGTGCCGTTCCTGGAACCTAGATGGGCCAAATTTTAACCCGCTTTGCGGACGTGCTCCTCAAAACATACCCCGTTACACCGTTGTGGTAGGTTTGAGGATAAATAAAACCATAGATCCTTGTATCCCGGCGATTGCTCTAATCATTCACTCATTAACTGATGTTGATAAAAATGTCGATAAAAGCTGCTGGGTTGCGGTGGCTGGGTTGATCTGTCCAGTGATCACTCTAGTTGCTTCGGTCAAGGTCGTCACTATATTTAATGCCTGTTCCTAGGCGATTAGCAACCCGTGTGTCGTCGGCAGCATGGGGGCGGCTTTTTGTACTGTTTTTGTGCTGATTTACTTTACTTCATTCTATTGATTCATTGCCTGAATATAGCAATCCCAGATGATTCATGAGAGAAGCCAATCCTATATCTACTGATAGAGATTCACTATGTCCCTTCCCATTCTCATAAATAACTTGGGATTGCTATATGCCTCGTGATGGGCAGGTTGGGGGCTGGGGGCAAGATGGGCGATCGCGCCCACCCTGGGGAAAACGGTTAATGACGTTAGCCAATGCCGCTGTTAGTCCAATGGCCGTACCCAATGGCTGTATTCAATAGCCGTATTCAATCACTGTATTTAATAGCTGTATTAAAGACATTCGATCTGAGACGTAATCTATATGTACCGGTTCCATGTCCATGCGGTGACTCAACCCGGTGAAACGATCGCCCTTGTGGGTTCATTACCCCAGATGGGTCGCTGGGATGCCCGTCAATGTGTTCGACTGCACACCCAGCCCGATCGCTATCCCCTGTGGTGGGTTGATCTGGATCTGCATACCCCAGACCGGCGTAACCCGGATTTAGGGGCCGTCCCGCTGGTTACTCCCATCACCTCAGGCCAGCGACCGGTTCAGCAGGTCAAAGATAACGTCGAATCTGTCGAAGATAAAGTCGAATATAAATATGTGCGCATTGACCGAGAGGGGCACATTATTTGGGAACCCGTGGCCACGAATCGCTGGATTCCCCTGGAAGCATCTCCCCTGCCCTGCCCGATCGTGGTTGAAGATGGGTGGTTTGGGATACGGCCTCCTGAACCCTATGGGTATTTTGCTGAACCGATCGCCCCGTCACCAGTCCTATCCCAACGGGAGGGGCTGAAAATTGTTGTGATTGGCAGTTCAGTGGCGCTGGGGTGTAGTACCTGGTTATTGCGGGGGTGGGCATGGCAGTTAGGCGAAGCGTTGCGGGAACGATATGGGCACCAGCTTGTCAATGTCTCGGCGGTTGGGGCCAATGTGGGAACAACGATCGCCCGCTTTCCCCAAGTTGTCATTCCGGAAAACCCGGATATAGTCATCATTGCCCTCTCGCTGGGCAATGAAGGCTTGGCCTCTAGTGTTTCCGCCCAACACCGAGCGATCCAACGACGCTTTGAAAATGGCCTCCAGCAGTTAATTAAAATGACCAGGGAATGCGGGGCACTGCCCATTCTAGGGGGTGTCTATCCAAATGGGGACTATACCCCGGAACATTACACGATCCTGAGGGAAACCCATCAGCGGTTATTAACCTGGGGCATACCGGTTTTAGATTGGTTAGCAGCGGTAGAGGATGGTCAGGGCCGTTGGCAAAGGGATCTATGGTTTGATGCTGCCCATCCCAACACGACGGGACATCATCGGATGTTTGAGGCGATCGATCTGTCCCTATTTCAACGGACAAAATCAGATCTACGGACAGCGATTATCCAGCCCGCCGAGGAAACGCTCATTTATCAAGATAGTTGGGGATTCCAGGTGGGTTTGCATCGGGCAGATAACAGTCTACGGATGATTAATCCAACGGTATATCCTTACAAAATTTCTCCCGACTGGCACGATTTACAACTCTCACTCCAAAAGGCCCCTCTGGCCGCCGGTTTATATTTACGGGAAGTCCCTATTTCTCCCGAAAGTGCAACGCAAGTTACGGGAATCTCCCCCTATCTCCTCGTGCAAGAAGATAGCCGCATAGGTACCCCTCTCACAATCCCAGCGACGAGTAATCTTAAATTCTATCCAGCCTTCCATTTTTTCACGCCCCAATGTTCGAAAATTCTCTTTTATGATGGGCATTTGGCAATTTTGAAGCTGAGCGATCGTTGCCTGTATGTGATTAACACCTCGGATCACGCGTACAATATGCAGCCCATGTGGCAAGAGGTGCGGGCCGCGCTGCAAGCCATGCCCCCTGGCGTGTATGAAGATCTGACCGATCCAGACATTCCCTTCCGCACCCTGATGGTTGGTCCCGATGGGTTGGAAAGTCGGGTGAAGGTACCCGCCCAATCGGCACTTCTATTGGAATATCAATGTTCCCTGTCGGAGCGGGGGCGAGTCGCTATTTTGTCCCTCGGCGATCGTTGTGCGGTACGCATGTTGCTCTACAAGATGGAGTATGACGGGCCTGCCTTCCCCTTTGATCTCACCCGAACCACAAATTTAGCCGACGTTGCCGACATGATTCAGAACGATTTTCGGGATATGTGGCATCCAGGCTACCTGCACTACGACCATGATGCTCGCCGCATTTACCACACCAAATGGTCCGGCTTGTCCTTTGCCCATGAGGTGGAAGACAGCGATGATCCCGTCAATAATATGACGCCGGTCTATGAACGGATGCGGGTACGTTATACCGCCCGATCGCAGCGTTTTCTGTATACCTTGCAAAAATGTGATCAGGTTTTGTTTGTGCGGACGGGTCTCTGCGATCGGGGTGCTGTGATGGATTTAATCCATAAGCTAGCGGCCAAATGCCAGGGAAAACCCTTCCGGCTCTTGATTATCTCGCCCCAGTCGTCCCATATCTTTGGCGATCTGCCCAATGTGGTGCACTACAACATGGAGTTTAACCCCGATCGTATGTACGAAGATCAGGGGCATTGGTTACACTGTACGGGCCTGATGCGACATATTCTCAACTCTCTGGATATCTCTAGTAAAAATCTCTTTTGGTGCCCCCCCAATCCCCCCCATTCTGGTTAATCCGTTGATGATTCCGTTTATGGTGAAGTTGATATGCGCAATATGGCTAATCTGGAGCAGGTGATCGATTGGCCCCTCGCGCCCAGTCGTAGTCGTGACGATTGATGCGACTATTCATTCATATTGCGATAGGTTGCCACTGCTGAGGGGGAGACTCGGTTCAGATAGCGGAAAATCCAATACTTGAAGACCGTATCCAGGATTACGGGAAACGTGGCAATAAACAGGAAAATAAAATCCTGACTCTCTGGCAAGCCAAAATGTCTGGCAATATTGGCTAGGACCACCTCCCAGCCGTGGGGCGAGTGGAAACCCACAAAAATATCGGTAAACAAGATAATAATAAATGCCTTGGCGCTATCACTCAGTCCGTAGATAATATCGTCCATGAAGGACTTGAGGATAACCACCTCACGCCGACTAAATACCAGCACCATTGTGAAGGCGATGAGGGCAATGAGATCCGAGAAAATATTCTTAATGGCATTTGATCCCCGCTGCCGATATTCGGCTTCAATCTCCAGCGCCTTATCCTTCAGGAGGGGGACCATCTCCGCTTCTGTCAGTTTTTGCGAGCCGGTTAATAAACTCCGGAACCGGAGTTCTTCTTCAAACCGCTGGAGTTCGAGCAGTGCTTCTTCCTCCATCTGCACATTCAAAAAGACCTCCTCCGACGGACTGCGGAAATAATCCACGATCGGTCCCACTAGAAATTTCTTCGAGACCTGTTGCGCCAGGAGGGGAATCAAAATCAGGAGCAGAATAAACCGCAGTGAAACAATGGTCTTACTCTTAGAACTCCGAAAACTGCGAATCAGTTGTTCCTCAGCATTGGGATCAAGTTCCTTGCGCACCCGATCGATCGTGCCCAGGATCGATCGCGGCAGAAAACTGGCCTTATCCGCCATCGCCTCTGCACTTTCCGCCAGGTCCAAATCCTGCGGGTAGGAAGCGTTCCCATCGGTACTTTTGCGGCTGCCACTGCGATCGCCGCTGGCCTCAGGGGGCGGCGAAACCGGGATCAGGGCTTGGGACTTGGCCGGTCGCTCATACTTGAGGATCACCGCATCAATAAACGCCAGCTTTTCCACAATGGCCGAAACCACCTCATCCGGCTCCAGGGTCTCAAGGCCATCCTGGGGGGCCGATGCCATACTCCCATTCACCCCAATCAGCTTTTTATTGGAAAAACTTAAGAACGAGCGACTGGTCTTAAATTCCGCTAGCCGCAATTTCGCAATGTTCAGATTCCGCTGTAATTCGGACTTGAAATAGGCATTGACCCGTTCACTCCGCTCCGGTGAGGTGTAGTCAATCTTGCCACCGCCAAAGTGCTTTTCCTCTAGCGATCGAATCATCAGGGCAGCATCATAGGCTTGCTCTAGCGATCGCTCTGGGGTTTGGAATAACCATTGTTTTAACATTGCCCAGGGGCGTGCTAACGGCCCAGTGAGGGATTTCTTCATCGCTTGTGAACCCGCTAGTCATTATCGGAAATTCTGAAATAAAAATAAAGTTTTGATCGGCGATCGCGAACCGAGACGGAGGTACCTGTAGATTGTAGCGGTTTGAGTTTAGCGAAGATACACACGATCGATCCGTGAGTCGTGGACTAATCGCTAACCGCCACGCCTTCATGCCTACTTGATAGACTGGCAGCAGAGCAGTCCCAGCCCATGACCCGCAACCCCCAGCCCTTACCGCCCTCGTCCCCGATCGCCCCGTTGGTACCGCCCCTCTGCCAACTGCGGCAGGTGAGTAAGGTCTACCCGATGGGGGAAGTTCAGGTGCAAGCCTTGCGATCGGTGAGCCTGGATCTCTACGAAGGCGAATTTGTGGTTTTCCTGGGCGCGTCGGGCAGCGGCAACTCAACCTTGTTGAATATTCTGGGCAGTCTCGATGTGCCCACCAGTGGCGAGGTCTGGTTTCGGACCTGGAATTTGACCCAGGCCAACGATGCCGGTTTAACCCTGTTCCGTCGTCGCTATGTCGGCTTTGTCTTCCAGTTCTATAACCTGATCCCCAGCCTCACCGCCCGTGAGAACGTGGCCCTGGTGACCGAAACTGCCGCCCACCCAATGCCGCCCCAGGAGGCCCTGGCTCTGGTGGGCCTTGCCGATCGCCGGGATCACTTTCCGGCCCAACTGTCGGGGGGGGGGAACAACAGCGGGTGGCGATCGCCCGCGCCCAGAATTTAAAAGTGTTCATAACCGTGCTGATCCTGTTTGCCTGCATCATTACCTTCAGTATGGTCTACAATTCCGGACGCATGGCCCTCACCGAACGCAGCCGCGAATTGGCCAGCCTGCGGATTATGGGCTTCACCCAGGGGGAAGTAAGTACGATTTTGCTGGGAGAACAGGCGATCGTCACCCTGGCCGCCTCACCCTCGGGCATCCTGATCGGCATTGGATTCTCGGCTCTGATGGCACGGGCCTATGATTCGGAACTGTGTCGCTTGCCCCTGGTGTTTACCAATGCCACCTATGTCGTGACGATCGCAGGAGTCCTCCTCGCGGCCCTCCTGGCCGGTAGCCTGATTCGCTATCAACTCGATCGGCTGGACCTCATCGCCGTCCTGAAAACACGCGAATAACCCGACTGTAATGGATAACCGTAGATCAAAGACTTAGTAAGAGATACACCAGATCTTCCCTACCTAAACTAACGTGAGTTCGATAACAGCCCCATTGCCCTCACCCCCCAGCCCCCTCTCCCAAACGGGGCGAGAGTACGGCATCATCAAGGCTTTAAGCCCCTCTCCCTGGGGGAGAGGGGTTGGGGTGAGGGTCATCGAACTGACGTTAAACTATTGCAATCTGCTGAAGTCCCCCGATTAAGTCCCCGCGCCGGAAAGTGGCAGATAATTGCTGTAAGGATATTTCTCTATCGCCATAGAGATCTCGAAGTACCTGCTGAATGTCTGCGATCGCTGCATTGCAATAGGCTTCCCCGTCCTGTTCAATTAACTGCTGGGCAATTGCAAAATTACGGTAACTCATCGCTATAGCAATCCTAAGTCATTTATGAGAATGGGAAGGGACATAGTGAATCTCTATCAGTAGATATAGGATTGGCTTCTCTCATGAATCATCTGGGATTGCTATAGCATCGAAATCTTCATATCCTTCAGCAGTCTTCGCCCCATTTGCATGGCAATGAAGCAGGCCGCATAGCGCACAAAATCAGGGTCATGACTTTCCGGTCGTTTGCGTCGATGCTCAGCCCTTCGATAACAATTGCACCGCAATCACGACTTGGGCACCGTTGAGTTGCTCCGTAAAGATCACATTGTAGAGCTTGCCAAAATGTTCACGGGAGAAGAACTTCACCTGATGAGGTTTGCCTCGCCAAACGGATAGAATGGCTTCAGCCGCTACCCCGACGGTAATATAGCAATCCCAAGTCATTTATGAGAATGGGAAGGGACATAGTGAATCTCTATCAGTAGATATAGGATTGGCTTCTCTCATGAATCATCTGGGATTGCTATATCACAGGTTAGGGTGATGCCATTATTGTAAAAGTAAAATTTATTTCTCTCGTCACTCGTTAGCGTTCGACGAATCCCTTCATTCACGCGATTGCCTTGTAGCCCCAGATATCGACGGATATTACGTTCCAATAATCGTTCGCCATGTCGTTCAATCAGGGTTACGATCTCAGTGACCGAAATCCTGCCCACCAAAACACGGCTAAAGTCCATATCTTCCACAATCGCCTTGCCACTTAACTGCAAAGTATCCTTGATAGGTTTGGTGGTTTGGAGAATTTTGATTAACCGTTCGTGGTTGACATGTTCCCAGGTAACTTGATCACCAAAACTAGCGCGATCGATCGCTTCTTGGGCGGCTGCATTCCACCCCCAGCGATTATTGCAGGCAAGAGCACGAACTTGTGGAATATGGTCTTTCCCCTCCTGATGAGGTGCAATCATTGCCATTCTGGAAATCACGGGTAGGGGCGGGTTTACCGGCAAGGGGAGCCTCACGCTGTCTGCAAAACCTATCAAACCCGCCCGCTAGGGTGAGATAAGAGACCCAAAAGGGCGGGTTTTGATTAAATTCACTGTGTTAATTGCCAGATGGTTGCTAAACCCGCCCCTACGAATTGGATTAATGATTAAATGATAAATGAGATAAGCAACCGTACCTTACGGGCGTGGAAATCGCTGTATGCAGTTCTTCTGATGCCTGCTGTCGAATGTTATGGACGATCGCCCCCAAGCGTTGGTCAATAATAGAAGCGCTAATATTCATGACTCATCACGAATTAAGGAAAAGCCTTGATTTTGAATTTTGAATTGCCATTTTTCCTCGTTTTCAAGCTCCACCCCCTTGACGAGTGATGCCTAATTTGGGGCCGCGATCGGGGCAAATTCAAACTGACCACCGGCACGAGTACCCGGGACGACCCGCACCAGTTGTACCGGGGCATTACGATCGCCCGATGGCAAAAAGCGAATCACCCCGGTGGCACCCGTGGTGGAAAAGCCCGACTGGGCCAAGGCTTGCTGTACCCCCGTTCGGCTGGGGTTGCCCTGCCCCAAGGCCACAATCAACGCCTGGGTGGCATCGTAGGCCATCGCCGTGCGCCAGTTGACATCAGCGCCCCACATCTGCCGTGCCGCTGCTGTGAAGGGCGAATTGGGACTGGCCAGAATATGCCAGGGTACGGCCACGACCATGCCTGCTGCATTCTCACCCCCGATATCCAGGAGCTTAATGTTGTAAAGGCTGTCCCCGCCTAGGAGTGGTCGCTGTTTTTGGTTGACCTGAACGACTTGTAGCGCCGGGTCCAGGGTGGCGGTATTGGACAACAGGACAAGGACCTGTGCCCCTTGCTGAACCGCTTGCTGCAATTGGGCGGCAGCATTAAACCCCGCTGCGGATAGATCAATTTCGGCAACTACCTCACCCCCGTCGAGGAGCAGGGCGGTACTAAACTCATTTTTCAGGGATTGGCTGTAGTCACTCTGGGAATTGAAAAAGATCGCCGCCTTGGGTTGTCGGATCTGGTTCACCTGATAGCGCGAGAGGGCTGATGCCGTCACCTTATCGCTGGGCACCGTCCGAAACACGTAGTTCCCCACCCCCGACAGGGCCACGGAGGTGCTGGTGGGCGAGATCATCACCAGTTGTCCCGCTTCGTAAATGGGACCTGCCGCGAGGGAAGCTTCACTCCCAAAATGCCCCACCACCCCAACGATCGCACTGTCCTTCACCAACGCCTGGGCCACCCGCTTCGCCCCATCCGCCGTATTGCGATCGTCCGCGATCGCCACCTTCAGGGGCACGCCGTTAATCCCCCCGGTCTGGTTCACCTGGTTTTGGGCCTGGGCCACCCCCCGCATCAGTTCCTCGGCAGGATTGAGGGCTTGGCTGAGGGGCGCAATCACGGCGATCGTATAGGCCGGCTGGGTCCCAATACGGGCATTGTTCAGGTAGATCAGCGCTTCCGGATCATTGCGGTTTTCTTGGAGCGACTGCTGGAATTGCTGGACGGCCTCGGCGTAATTACCAGCGGCCATTGCGGTAATCCCGGCCTGTTTCGCTGCCGTTGGCTGCGGGGTGAGTGCCCGATTCCCGGTACTGATCGGCTCACTGCCCCCCATCCCTGGCAAACTGATGGGGCCGCTGCCCCCCGGCAAGCTGATGGGCGTTTGCTGCCGGAAGAAAAACCAGTAGACACCCCCTCCTAAGAGCATCAGGAAGAGAATGATGTAGACGATCGGCGGTGGACCACTACGTTGCGACATGGGGTTACCTCTCGGTTGCGATGGGCCTTAAGCTCTCCCAGCGAGGACTTAGGGGAAGAGACGGGCCAGGCAGCTAAAGAATAAACGATAAAAGATGGCGATCGCCGCCCCCATCAGCGCCACGACCCCCAACAGCACCCCAAAATTCACCCACGGATTGCCAGCGGCAACCAACAGGGGAATCACCGCCCAGATCGACGACACTGGGACCACCATAAAGAGCAAAGCCAATGCCACCAAGATCAATGCCCCTAGGAGAGGGAAATTAAAAAACCAGGCAAATTGAATCAGGCTCATTTCCGCCAACAGAGCCAACCAGAAACCCAAGGCGATCGGGGTGAGGGCCAGGGTTGGGGGAGCCAAACTGCTGATCATCACGGCGACAATCCCGCAGACTCCCCCCAGCAGAGCCGCCTGACCGAGGAAACCCAGATTCCAAACGGGCGGTGGGGCCGCTGGAGCCACTGGCGTGGGTGCAGCCGGAGGCCGGGGGGCAGGACGGGGTGGGGCT
>Ga0116211_1001195_pt1 | contig 12555 bp, 9 predicted proteins | sample SaghotsprinmetaG_FD_94484 | JGI IMG/M metagenome (GOLD analysis project Ga0116211, IMG submission 94484) | Hot spring microbial communities from South Africa to study Microbial Dark Matter (Phase II) - Sagole hot spring metaG | ecosystem: Environmental > Aquatic > Thermal springs > Hot (42-90C) ... | reverse complement strand
TTACTGCTGCCCATCAGCCAGGTGCGTCTGCTGGCGCCGCTTCCCCGCCCCACCAGCCTGCGCGTCTACGAGAGTTTCGAGGAGCATGCCATCGCCGTGCGCACCCTCCGCGGCGCCGGTCTGCCTGAAGCCTGGTACCGTGGCCCGATGTTTTCCTTCGCCAACCACACCGCTATCTTCGGCCCCGATGAAGCTGTGCCGATGCCCCGGGGCGCGATGCTCGATTACGCCCTTGGCCTGGCCTGCGTGATTGGCCGGCAGGCGCGCGACCTGCTGCCCGAAGAGGCTCTGACGGTGATCGCCGGGTACACGCTCGTGAATGCCTGGGTGGATCGCGACGCAGAAGAGAACGAACTGGCTCTGGGCTGCGGCCCTGCTAAATCACGCGATTTTGCTACCTCGCTCGGCCCCTGGCTGGTCACCCCCGATGAGCTTGAACTCTACGCCGATGACGATGGGCGCCTCAACCTCGTGCTCAGCGGGCGCGTCAATGGCATTGAACGCTGCCGCGCCGTGAGTGGCAACCAGTTCTACAGTTTCGCTGAACTGGTTGCCCACGCCAGTCGCGGTGTGACCCTCTACCCCGGTGAGGTGATCGCTACCGGCGCCGTGGGCGGTGGCACGCTGCTAGAGAGCGGCGGCGGTTATGGCCCCTGGCTGGAACGCGATGATGTGGTAGAGCTGGAGGCAACTGCTCTCGGTGTGCTCCGCAATGTGATCGCCTGAGCGCAACCCTGTTCACCCTGTACGTGCTCACGCTTCTCATGGGTGCGCGGGCAGCTTGCCCGCATCCAGACCATTGCGGGCGGGACGCCCGCGCACCCGGGGTGACGCCTTACCCCATATCGTAGGTTCACCCTTTTCCTGGAAGCGCGGGCAGGTTGCCGGCACGAACACCGATGTGGGCGAGATGCTCCAACGCTGAACACGCGCCCTGAATGCCACGAGTTGCGCTGGTACGCCCTATCTGGTATAGTCGCATCAGATTTCGGCTCCTACAGCGGGAGCTTAAGGGCGGACAGAACATCCGAGCCAACGTGGCTTGGACCGCATTGGAACACCCCTGCGCGCGGCTCTGGTCTCCCCGCTCCAGCTTCACTGGAGCGGGGCCGGGGGTGAGGGCCAACCAGCGCATCCCAACGCCGTAAGCCCGTTGGCGTCCACAGGTTCTGTCCGCCCCTGAACAGCAGGAGTCAGTGAGGGTTGCGCCTACCGACGAGCTCCTTCCCGCGACTGCTGAACACGAACGATGGAAACCAGCGAATACACAACCCTGGCCTCGGTTGAATTACGCCACTGGTGGCACCGTGGTATGCGCGCCATCAGCGCGGTGCTCCTCGATCCGCATTACGCCAGGTGGCCCGGCCTGCGCATCCTCGATGCCGGCTGCGGCACGGGCGGCGACGGCCTGTTCCTGGGCCGCTACGGGCAGGTGATCGGTATTGACTACAGTCCCGAAGCCCTGCGCTGGGCCAGCCAGCGCATGTCTGGCCGTGTCAGTCGAGGGTCGGTGCTCGCCCTGCCCTTCGCCGATGATAGCTTTGATCTGGTCACGTCCTACGATGTGCTGTACCACCAGGGGGTGCCCGATGAGGCGACGGCCCTGGCCGAGGTGCGCCGCGTGCTGCGTCCCGGCGCTCGTTTGCTGCTGCGACTGCCTGCGTACAACTGGCTCCGCTCGCGCCACGATCGGCAGGTGCACACTCGCCGCCGCTACACCGCCGGGCAGGCGCGTGCAATGCTCACGGCTGCCGGCTTTGAGGTCGAGCGATGCACTTACGGGTTGACCCTGCTCTTTCCCCTCTCGCTGGCCACGCGCCTGCTTGAGCGCTTCACGCCCGATCGGGGCGATGCGTCGGCGATGTCGCTGCCTGCTGCGCCGGTCAATGAATTGCTGCACAACGTTATGGCTCTGGAAGCGGCCTGGATCGCCGCCGGCAGAGATTTTCCGTTCGGCCTCTCGGTGATTGCCCTGGCCCGTAATGCCAAGCCGTTCACGCCACGCCCACCAGCCGCCGCGTCGCGTCCTCAGCCTGTGGAGGTCCCCCGATGAGCCTCAGCGCGCCGCCGGCTCTCTTCCAGGAGGCCCTCGACCGCCTCAGCGCCAGCCCACGCCTCTGGGACGCGCTGCGCTGGACGGTAGAAGCCGGCTTTCAGGGCGAACGCCTGGCGATTGCCCGCGAACTGCGCCCCTGGCATGGCGACCAGCGTCGCTTTCTCGACCTGGGCTGCGGCACCGGCGTCTTCGCCGCCGAGTTTCCCCCCGGGCGCTACGTCGGGGTTGACATTGCGCCTGGCTACCTGCGCTTCGCCGCCCGGCGTCGCCCGGGCGCCTACGTCGTCAGCGCCGGCCAGGCTCTGGCGCTGGCCGACGCCAGCTTCGATGCCGCGCTGGTGCTCGGCGTGCTCCACCACCTGCCCGATACCACCGCCCGCGTCGCTATGGACGAACTGGCCCGCGTCTTGCGTCCTGGCGCCGTCGTGCTGGTGATGGAGGATACCCCGCCACCCGCAGGCCAGAACCTCGCAGGTCACCTCATGCACGCCCTCGACCGGGGCGAGCACATCCGCTCGGAGGCCGAATACCGGGCCATCTTTGGCCCCCACTTCGCCATCGAACGGGCCTACCCGATGCGGAGCGGTATCTGTGATTATGCCGTTTTCGTTCTTGAACGCACACCATGATCAGCGACCAGCCACGCCAGTCCAGCGACCATCTGTTCGCAGGCGCACAGCGTATACCAGCAAAAAGGTTCGCCATGCTTCCGGTCCTCGCTATGCTGCTTACCGCCAGCGCCCTGACCGTCGTCGGCGAGGTGCTGCTCAAACTGGGTATGAATGCCGTCAGCGCGCGCGTCGGCCACTTCTCGTTCGACCTCGGGGTGCTCTGGGCCACCTTCACCGACTGGCGGGTTCTCCTGGGCTTTGCGCTGGTCTTCGGGGGCGCGCTCTTCTGGCTCGGCGTGATCTCCCGCGTCAATCTCTCCTTTGCCTACCCGCTGCTGGCCCTGAACTATGTGATCATTCTCATCCCCTCGCGCCTGTTCCTCAACGAGACGATCACTCCCTACAAGCTGGTTGGCGCGGTGATCGTCGTGATCGGGGTGGTGATCATCACCTGGGGCGCGGCGAGCCAGCACTGATTGCCCCGCTGCCCGCCTCCTCCGCGCGGAGCGCAGGAGTGGAACTCCTCGCGCTCCTGGTGTGCGCCCTGGGCCTCTGGCTGCTGGCCTACCAGGCGCCCCTCGACCACACGCTGTTCATTGGCGGCGAGCCGGCCCTGCAACGCCGCGAGGACGATGCGCCGTTCCTGCGTGGCGCCCACGGCTCCGAGCCGCCCGAGCGCGTACGCACCTCCGACGATCCGCGCGGCTACGTCTGGTGGTGGGAGGCGCTGGAACGGACCGGTGGCCGACCCTACCGCTGGATGCGCCCTGAGGCAGCCATCGTGCTCCCCGGTGCGGGCGGTGGGCTGCACGTTGTCTCCCTGCTCGCCGCGGGCGGCCCCGCCGCCACTGGAACCGTCTGGGAGACCGGCCTGGGGGCGCCCTACACTCTGACCATGCCCCCCGGTGAGCCGCGACGCTACTACCTTCTGGCCCGCTCTGACCGCGCTGGCGATCTGCGCGTCACCATGCGCTCAACGTCCTTTGTCGCTCCCGGCGACCCGCGTGACTTGAGCTTCGTGCTCTACGAGGTTCGACAGAGCAGCGCGCGGGGCCTGCCCCGCGCTCCTGCCTGGCCGACCCTGGCCTGGCTGGCGCTAACGATTACGCTGACCTCTGGCCTTGCCCGCGGCCTGGGCATGGGCCGTCGCGGCGCGCTGGCACTCGCCGGTGGCGCCATGCTCACTGCCGCCTGGCTCCTGGCCTTCCACCGCCTGGCCCTCACCGTCTTCGCGCCACACCTGGGATTGCTGGCCCTCAGTTGCGTCGCTCTCACCGGCATCGCCTTGCTGTTGGTGCAACCTCGCGCCGGACCCGCAGCGCGGCCCGCCATCGGCCTGATGGTCCTGGCCTTTGCCCTGCGCGTGGGCGGGATGATCCATCCCCAGGCCCTCTTCAGCGACCTGGGGTTGCACGCCAATAACCTGTTCAGGGTCACCCTGGGGGCGGTCTTTTTTACGACCGGTCTGCCCGGCGACGCCGGCGGCGGCCAGCAACCCTACCCGCCGGGGATGTACCTGCTGCTGCTTCCAGGTCAGGTGCTTGCCGGCAGCGACGCGGCGCGGCGCTTGCTGGTGCAGGGCGGCGTGGCCCTGCTCGATGCGCTGAGCATTGGCCTGATCTGGGCGCTGCTGGGTCGGGCAGGCTTCGGCAGGCGCACGCAGATGTTGGGTGCGCTGCTCTACCTGCTGCCCACGCCGGCGCTGGAGTCGTTCTCGATCGGTGAGTACGCGAACCTCGGCGGTCAGGCCCTGGCGCTACCGCTGCTCGCCATGCTGGGCCTGGGGCTGGCAGGGGAGCGGACGCTGGCGCAGCGGCCCTCGCGGGGGCGTGTCTGGCCCCTCGCCGCCCTGACAGTTGCGGTGGGTCTGGCGCTACTGGGCCATTCCGGGGTGACGCTCTCGGTCGGCGCGCTCATCGCGGCAGCCTGGTTCTTCGCCTGGGCAACCCGGCTACGCGGTCGAACGCCGGCCATCGCGCCACTCGGGCTGACCCTGGCCGGCGCCCTGGCCCTGGGAGGGGTCGTGCTGATCTTCTACAGCGCGCCGATCTTTGTGGAGGCCCTGGTCGAACGGGGGAGTAGCGGCAGCGGCACGCCCCTGCCGAGGGTGTTGAGCGACAGCCTGGCGGCCCTGGCGGGCCTGGCCCCGCCCCAGGGCACGCGGGTGAGCCTGCCGCCGCTGATCGGCGCCCTGGCAGCGGCAGGCCTGGCCCTCGTGTTCATCCGCAACCACCCGCAGGCTGCGCCGCTGCGCGCCCTGCTTGGCGCATGGTGGACCGGCGTGGCTCTCAGTCTGGGCCTGCTTGTTGTGGCCGGTCAGGGTGTGCGCTGGGCCATCTTTCTCTACCCGGCGCTGTGCGTGTCCGCCGGCCTCCTGCTGGCGGCGCTGGCCCGCCGGGGTCGCGGGGGCAGGGTCGTGGCTCTGGTAACCCTGGCCCTCATCCTGGCTGCGGGCCTGGGCGCCTGGATCGTGCAGATCCGCGACTATATTCACACCTGAGCAGACCAGAGCCACCGGGGAGCGCGCCAGCCCCCCCGGGGCTGCGCCGCACGATGCCGGGATGCGCCATGGAGAGGCGCAGCACCCGGGTGTGGCGGCGCTGCGCTGTCGAGCGTGTCGGTCGTGTTGCGCTGCATCGTTGCGACCGCGTGACCCTGGGGTAGCGGTTTCTCCGCCCTTCCCACCAGAGCAAAGGGGGATAGGGCAACCTGCTTGCCCCATCCCCCTTTGCGCAGCCTCAGAAGGACGCCCGGGCTTGCGCCCCTCGCCCCGGCGCGTTCCAGAGAAAGGTTGACACCTGATCCTCAGTTGCGCGCGATGTCGCGCACCACGTCGGTCACCGAGAGCACCCCGATCGGCTTCACGCCCTCGCCAGCCTCTTCCACCACGACAACGCGGTGGATGCGTCGCTCCATCATGAGACGGCTGGCGTCCTGCACGGTATCAGCCGGTCGTACCGAAACCACATCGGTCACCATAATGTGTCCGGCGGTCAATCCGCGCCAGTGCTTCCAGTACTGCTCGTAGAGGCGCGCATTGACCAGGTCCGTGCGCGAGATCAGTCCGATCATGTTGCCTTCATCGTTGACCACAACGAGCGCGCTTACATCCTGTTCCGACATTTGCCGCGCTACATCCTGGATCGGGGTCTCGCGACGACACGTCAACACGCCGTGATGCATGACCTCACCCACAAGACGTTCCATATGCGCTGTCCTTTCGAGGCATGAAGATCCAATTTGTGACACAGGGTACATACGAGTATACTGGTTCTGACACACTGCGTCAACTACTCGTGCGGGTAGGGCAGATGGGTGGGCACGACACCATCCTCCCTACCCATTCGCATAAGGTTGGTTCCCGGGAGGGCATAGCCCTCCCAGACCCTCCCCTCAGGGAGGGGCGTGGGGAAACCCGGTTTCCCCATATTCGATGAAGACAAGTTTTTTCTTGGGAGAGCGTAGCCCTCCCGCGCGCGGGCTATGTTCAGGGATGATCCCCACTCATAAGTGCGCGCGCCAGCGTGAGGGCGACCACCTGGCGGCTCCCCGCGGCGCGGAGCGCCGCCGCGCAGGCGCCGAGGGTCGCGCCAGTGGTCAGCACGTCGTCCACCAGGATGGCACGGGCGGGCGGAGGCGTTGGTGCGCGCCAGGCAAAGGCGCCGGCTACGTTCGTCTGGCGTTCGCGTCGCCGCAGACGGGCCTGGTGGCCGGTGTCACGCTGGCGGATCAGGCCATCGGCCAGCACGGGAAGGCTCCAGCGTCGGGCCAGATGGCGCGCCAGCTCCGCGCTCTGATTGAAGCCGCGCTCCGCCAGCCGTTCGGGGTGCAGCGGTACGGGGATCAACGCATCGCCATACGGGCACTCGCCGAGGCTGGCGGCGAGCGCGTTCGCCAGCACCCGCGCCACACGCCGCCGCCGCTGGTACTTCAGCGCATGCACCGCGCGGCGCACGCTCCCCTCGTAGCGCCAGGCTACCACAATAGCGTCCAGACCAGCCGGAGGCGCTTCGTCTGCCACCGGGCGCGCCGCCGCGCGACAGGCGGCGCAGAACAACGCGCCAGCGCCCCCGCATCCCACGCAGCGATCGGGGAACACAAAGGCCAGCGCGCGCTCGATCCACTCGGCCAGCAGGCCATCCATGGTGGGACCTCCTGGAACATAGGGAAATCCGGCTTCCCCGATTGAGGTGAGCCGTCGAGCCACGCCTTGCCCCGCCGGCAGGGACCCGGGGCAACCCGCTTTCCCCTATGTTCAATCGTGGATTGGTGGCGCCGTATGGCGCCTCAGCATGTATACCGCCTACCCTTGCCCGCGGGTACGTCCTTGCGAACGTGCTATAATGTTTGACGGTACAATGCTGGGTATTGGCGCAGTGCTATGCCGTTTGGCGCGCATATGTCGATTGCTGGTGGAGTTGCCCGAGCCTTCGCCCGTGGGCGGCAGGTCGGCTGCGAGACCATGCAGATCTTTTGCAAGAATGAGCGCCAGTGGGAGGCTCGACCGCTCAGTGACGAGGAGGTTGCCGCGTTCCACGCCGAGCACGCCCGCAGCAGGATTGACCCGGTGTTCGCCCACGCAGCGTACCTGATCAACCTGGCCAGCCCGGACGCGACGCGCTGGGAGCGCTCAATTGCCGCCTGCGCCGATGAGCTTGAACGCTGCGCCCGGCTCGGGGTTCCCTACCTGGTGCTCCATCCAGGCTCTCACATGGGGAGTGGGGAAGAAGCGGGCCTGGCCCGCGTGGCCGCGGCGCTCAACCGGCTCTTCGCTGCCGGGGCAGGCGATGCGACTGTGGTATTGCTGGAGACGACCGCCGGCCAGGGGACGGCGCTCGGGCATCGCTTCGAGCACCTCGCCCGGCTCTGCGAACTGTCGGATTGCGAGCAGCGACTCGGCATCTGCGTAGACACATGCCACATCTTCGCCGCCGGCTACGATATTCGTTCACCCGAAACGTATGGCAATACCTTTGCCGCGCTCGATCGGCTCATCGGCCTTGACCGGGTCAGGTGTTTCCATCTCAACGACTCGCAGCGCGAGCTGGGCAGCAAGGTCGATCGCCATACACACATCGGTCAGGGGTGCATCGGCCTTGAAGCCTTTCGGCTGCTGGTAAACGACCTGCGTTTCCGAAATGTGCCGATGATCCTTGAAACGCCCAAAGGCGAAGACATGGCCGAGGATGTGAAAAACCTGACCCTCTTACGCTCCTTGCTCGTCCCGCTGGCGGCCTGATACCGCAGCCAGACTCGGGCGCGTCGCACTCACTTGTTGTCAGGAGAAAACGCTATGGCACGCGTACGTCGGTTGCTCTTGATCGGCGCCCTGGCCGGGATCGGGTACTTCATCTGGCGCTGGCAGCGCACACGCACGGAACAGACGCCCCACATCGGGCCTCCAGGGGGGCCGGAGACTCGCTACAGCCCCGCCACGACCCCACCTACGCCCCCGACCGAACAGCCCCCCGCCGCGGGTGGCCCCGCTGCGCCCGGCGGGCCGCGTCCGATTCCAACCCGCGTGCATCGGGGGCCGCCTCCGGCGCCCGGCGCGAAACCGCCGCGCGCTGCTCAACCCGCCCCTGAAGCAGCGACCGTGGCCCCGGCCCAGCCGTCCGTGGGGCGTGAGGCGGGCGCTAGCAGCCCCTCCCCGGTGGTTGAACGCCCCGTCGAGACGGCTGCCGTAGCCGCCCCCGAAGCTGCTGCACAACCAACCGCCGCCGAGGTGCCTGTGCAAGAACCGGAAGCTGTCGCTGAGACTGTCGAAGCAGGGTCCGCAGAGGCTCTGGCTGAAGAAGTGGGAGCCGAGGCTCCGGCGGAAGAACTCGCTGTCGCCGAGACTGCCGAAGCAGGGGCCGCAGAGGCTCTGGCTGAAGAAGTGGGAGCCGAGGCTCCGGCGGAAGAACTCGCTGTCGCCGAGACTGCCGAAGCAGGGGCCGCAGAGGCTCTGGCTGAAGAAGTGGGAGCCGGGGTTCCGACGGAAGAAGCCGCGGTTGCAACCCCGGTAGAGGAACGAGCAGAAGCAGAAAGGCTGGTTGCTCGGGAAGTGGCGGGCGCTACGGCTTCAGCCGCAGACGCAGCGCCGGTCGAGGAACCCCGCCCGGCAGAGGGTGTCACCCTGGTGAACGTGAACACAGCCGATTACGAGAGCCTGGTGGCGCTGCCGGGCATTGGCCCGGCCCTGGCACAGCGGATCATCGCCTACCGTGAAGAGCACGGCCCGTTCGCCAGCGTTGAAGAACTCCAGGAAGTGCAGGGGATCGGCCCCAGGAACCTCGACGAGTTTCGTCATTTGATTACCGTCTGACCGCGCAGCAGCTCCGTGAGGTTGCCCCTCAAACGGCCATTTCAGACGGTCAACCCCTCGTCATCGAGCTGCTGCGACACGGGGCTGCGCGATCCGCTGAGCCGCCAGATCAAATTGCCCAGGGCAGGACCAAAGCGATTGATGAAGCGCTGACGGTCGCGGCCCTGGATATAGATCTGGCGCGCCAGTTCCCGGAGTTGCATTTCGTCGAAGCCCGCGCTGGCTGCTTCCTCCTGGACAACTTCAAAGCGCACATCATCGAGGCCAAAGGTTGCCGCCACGTCCACGAGATGGGGGATAGACTCATAGGGCGGCACCAGGGTCACGTCGCCGCGACTGAAGATACCGTGCTGGCGGGCCCGGGCCACTGCCTGTCGCACCTGCTCGCGAGCGGCGGTTGACTCAAACACCTGGGCGGCGTTGATCTGAAAGCGCAGCGCCTCACAGCCGGCGCGGGCCATCAGCGCCACGAGAGCAGCATCGAGGTCTCCGGGACGGGCCATAGCTTCCCAGCTAATCCCGGGAGCGGCTTCGGCGAGCCGCGCAAGCCATTCCTCGATCCAGGCCCTATCACCGGTGATTGGCACATCAGGGATCAGGAAATGGCGAATGCCAAACTCCTGCGCCACGCTCCGCAACTCGGCGACAATCTGCGTCGGCGAGCGGAAGATGATGTGCCCGGTTTCGATATCACCTGCGCCGATCAGCACCGTCGTCTGCAACTCGCCACCTACCGCCCGCAGCGGGTAACGTTCGAGGGAAAGCAAATGGCGCGCCGGAAACGGCAACTGATCGACGGCCAGCGGAGTGGTAAGGCTTGTGCCAGGCTCCACGCGGGCATGCCCTAGAATCCGGCGCAGCACACTGGGGCAGACCCGGGAGGCATCCCATCCGGAGCGGCTCATCGCGGCAGACACCACCGTGGCAAACCCATCCGCGCGGAGCACCTCACCGACTGCGGCAAGGAGATCGGGGTTCTCGCCGGCCGCTACCACCACCTGCGGGCGGAACGAGCGAAGGAGTGGCAGCACCGTTTCCAGCGAGGCCTCGGGTTCCAGCGCCAGATCATAGATGCGCACGATATGACGGCACTGCTCGAGCAGTGTGGCCAGGTAGGCCAGAGTGAGAGGTGGGACCGCTTTCTTCCCGATGGCGGGAAGCGCGATGAGAGCTATGTTCACGAGCGGACCTCACAAGAGCAGGGGAGCGGCGCTTTCCCGAATACTATACCACAGTTTCACACCATTGTTGATAAATCGTTAATGACTTTCTGGCAACTGTAGATGACAATCTTCTTGCGATACACACTCGCACGATCGGGGCACGTAAGCGGAAGGTTGTGCCACCCGGGAGGGCTGCGCCCTTCACACCCTCTCACACCGGGCAAGATTCGCCTCAGGCGGCTGACTCGCGGATGACCTGTTCGCGCCGCACGAGGGGCAGGGCGAAGGTGAAACGACTGCCTTTGCCGACCTCACTTTCAACCCAGATCCGCCCGCCGTGTCCCTCGACGATCTGCTGGCAGATCGAAAGACCCAACCCCAGATGGGCGCCGTGCTGCGAATTGCGGTTCTCAATCCGGTAGAAGCGGTTGAAGATCTTATCCTGCTGATCAGCAGGAATGCCCACGCCAGTGTCAACCACGTGCACCAGGACTTCACCGGCCTGCACTTCGCCGGTGATAGTGATCGAACCGCCAGCCGGCGTCGCCTTCATCGCATTCTCAACCAGGTTCGTAATGACCTGACCGATCCGCTCGCTATCGATCAATAATTCGGGCAGATCGTCGGGCGCCTCGGCGTGGATATGCAGGCCAAACTGTTCAGCCTGCACCTGAAAGCGGGCGCCGGTGGTCAGGATCAGGTCGGTGAGACTCGCCCACTGTGGCTGAAGGCGCAGGCGCCCTGACTCGAGCCGATTGAACTCCAGCAGTTCGGTGATCCTGCCCTTCAGCGCATTGGCCTGCTCATCGGCCATGCCAAGGAACTCCCGTTGCAGGTCGCTCAGCGGACCAGCCTTCTCCTGAAGCACCACTTTCAAAAAGCCATTCAACGTATTGAGCGGATTACGCAGCTCGTGTGAGACCATAGAGATGAACTCCACCCGCTGCCGCTCCTGCAATTTCTGACCGGTGACATCATGGATGGCGAAGGCTACCAGACTATCGCTATCATCGGCTACTCGTACCAGCGAAGCGTAGATCTGATAGTGACGCTCCTGATCATCCTGACCGACCTGCACTTCCTGGCTGATCAGACCGCTGGCCTTCTGGCGCACTTCCCGGTTCAGGCGATCAAGCGCTTCGCGGAGGGCGCCGCTGTGGGCATCGCTGTAGTGGAGCACCTGATAGGCTGCCGGATTCCCCAGTACCAGGGCTCCCTGTTCATTCACCACGATCAGGCCATCGCCGATATCGCGCAACACCGCCTCGAGCATCAGGCGCTGGCGGGCCAGTTCGGTGTGCAACTTGGCATTGTGGATGGCAACGCTGGCCTGAATACTGAACGAGGTGAGGTGGCGCAATTCGGTTGCGGAAAAGACATGGGGCTGCGTACTCGCCACTGTTAATGCGCCAAGCACATAATTATCCGAGTCGATCAGCGGCACGCTCAGCGCCGCCAGGGCGCCGGTACGTTGCAGGTCGTGCCATTCGGCCTCCTGGCGCGCGTCATCTACGATAACCGGAGCGCGCGTTTGCACCACCTGCAGCGCGAGTTGTTCAGGCCAGCCGGGCAGGAGTTGCCCCTCGCCGCCGAGGGTGCGATGGGCACAGCCATCGGCCTGCACCATCGTCAGTGCGGCGGCGCTGACGTGGTTTGGCCCGAGCATCTGCGTGAGGCTGTCGAGAATCTGCTGCAGCACATCATCGAGGCTCAACGACCCGGTAATCGCCCGCAGGCTCTCTTCAAGCGCCTGCTGGCGCCTGATCCGCACACGCAGGTCGTTGTTGACGCTCTCCAGCTCTCCGACCCGCTCGATATACTCAACGCGCGCAGCGTCCAGGCGCTCGCTGAGGCGGCGCGCAGTCCACAGCCGATATTCGGCCAGGCTCAACAACAGCATAACGAAAAACGCGCTGCCGCCGACAAGGCCGACAAACGCCAGGGCATGTTCGGTTGCAAATGGTGTGGTTCGCTCGCGCGCATAGAGAACCGCGAGGTACAACACGCCGAGCATCGCCGGTACGCTCATCGTCCAGAGCGCATGGCGGCGATAGCGCAGCGCTTTCAGCACCATAACGGCATAGATAGGAAAAATGCCGAGGGTCAGCGGCCCGCTAGAGATGAGCAGATAGGTTGCCAGTACGGCATCCGTGAGGGTGGAGGCGAGGATCATCAGGAGGGTGCGCTGTTTGTGCCCTTCCTGGAGACTCGCGTTGACGGCGATGAGCAATCCGAGGTTGACCAGCGCATAGATCAGCAACCCGAAGGTGGTCACGCTACCGATGGGCATACGAGCGAACCACCAGGCCAGCGCCAGCACCGGGAGGGGTAACAGCGCGCGCAACCCGTCGCGAATGCTGGTCCGCAACCATGGCTCGGCGCGCTCAAAGAGCGTATCAGTCGAAGACATCGCCAATC
>Ga0116211_1001188_pt1 | contig 12601 bp, 11 predicted proteins | sample SaghotsprinmetaG_FD_94484 | JGI IMG/M metagenome (GOLD analysis project Ga0116211, IMG submission 94484) | Hot spring microbial communities from South Africa to study Microbial Dark Matter (Phase II) - Sagole hot spring metaG | ecosystem: Environmental > Aquatic > Thermal springs > Hot (42-90C) ... | reverse complement strand
TTGGCGCCAAGAGCCCGCGCCAGTTCGAGATGGCGCCCCTCGCCGATCAGATGCAGGTCGAGGTCGCCGAGCAGAGGCCCGAAGGCGTACGGATCCTCGGTGAGCTGCTCACCGCCAGGCCAGCGGATGGCGAGGCCGTAGGGCCCATTGGCGAGATCCCCGACGAAGAGCCCGTCCGGTTCGGCCGGTCGCAAGCGGAGATCGTCGCGGCCGTCCTGCCGCACGGTCACGCTTTCGGCGCCCGGGACGAACACCCGCAGATAGCGTCCGGCCGGGCCCTGATGCGGGCCGAGGATCGCCGCAGGCGCCCCCCAGCGACCCTGCGCCAGCGCCGTGGCGGTCTCCACGGGCAGCGGCGGCACCCGCTCGACGGAGGCCTCACTCATGCCGATCTCCTTCCGGCAGCAGCCGTGCCAGCAGCGCCGTCAGGCCGCGCAGCGGCACGGCGAGCCAGTCGGGACGGTTGCCGACCTCGTAATTGACCTCATAGGCGGCCTTCTCGAGCATGAAGAGATCGAGCAGCCCTCCACCATCGGTTCCGTCTTCGCTTGCCGGCCCCTCCGCGATGGCTTCCCGATAGCCCGCCAGAAGCGCCGCCGGCATGGCGGAGGCGAAGGCCTGCGCCAGGACCTCGTAGCGCCCGGCCTGCCCGGCCGCGGCGACGGTGCGGACGCCGGCAGCGAGCGCATAGTCAAGCGAGCGCAGGATACCGGCCACGTCGCGCCAGCCACTGTCCTTGGCGCGCCGCTCCGACAAAGGCTGGGCCGGCTCGCCCTCGAAATCGATGATCATGACATCGCCGCTCGCGACCAGAACCTGACCGAGATGGAAGTCACCATGGACGCGGTGGAGCAGGCTGCCCTCCCCCGCATCGCAGAGACGGTCGACGAGGCCGAGGATCTCTCCGCGGCGCGAGACAATGCTCTCCGCGATCTCACCCTCCTCCGGCGGCAGGTGAGCGGCCGCTTTCTCCAGATTGGCGCAGGCCGTCTCGACCCGACCGCGGATGCGCTCGCGCCAGCGCTCGACCTGCCGCCGGTCGGCGCGCTCCGGGGCGAAGGCCGGGTCGACGGCCGGCTGCGCCAGCACGACATGCATTTCGCCCAGACGCTGACCGAGCGTCCGCGAGAAGGCCTCGTAGATCGCGAGCTGGCTCTCCAGATCGACGTCCTCGCGCAGCATCTCGTCGATGACCCGGCCGAGATAGGCGGCAGTCCATTCCCAGGCGTCGCCCTCGCCGGGGATGAAGGCCTGGACGACGGCCATGACCTCCTCCTCGCCCTCGGAGGGGGCGTGGACGATCTCGCCCAGCAGCGCCGGCGCGTTACGGAAACCACGTTCGGTCAAAAGACGCGACATCTCGGCTTCGGGGTGGCGTCCCGGCGCCAGCCAGCGGAACAGCTTCAGCATGACCTTGTGATCGACGATCACCGAGGAGTTCGACTGCTCGGCGGACAGCCAGCGCACGGGGTCGTCCGGATGGACCTGGACCGCGTCGAAGGCCGCCGTCGGGCGGAACTGGATCTCCCCGACCGTGCTCTTGACCGTGCCGCCCGCCTTCAGCAGCGCCAGCAGCTCGTGGACGAAGGAGGGCAACGAGAAGGCGTCGGTCAGGAAACCCGTGCGCCGGCCGCGGCGGACGCGGGCCAGCGCCATCTGCTGCGGCAACGCGGCCGAAATCTCGTCGTCCCAGCCGATCCCGAGCGGAAGCTGGTAGCGCTCGGTCCCGCCATCATGGCGGGCCTCGACCGCCATCAGCGCGGCCTCGCGGCCACCGCCGATGCGGGCGGTGAAGGCGACCTTCGTCTCGTCGAGCGCGCGGTCCTTGGCGGCGAACCAGCGACGCTTGAGCAGATAGGGCGGCAGGATGGCAGTCTCGAATTCGCGGCGCGATTGCGGCGTGATCATCTCGTCGGGACCGCCGCGCAGCACGAAGGTCGTGTAATCCGGCATCGGCTCCGGCGTCTGCGCGTGCCAGGACGGCACCTGCGCGTCCTGCGCCAGCACGAACCAGTAGAAGCCATAGGGCGGCAGGGTGATCAGATAGGTGAGCTGGCCGATCGCCGGGAAGACGGAATTGCCGAGCAGCTCGACCGGGTGGCGGCCGGCAAACTCGGAGAGATCCAGCTCGAAGGCCTGCGCCGAGCGCGAGAGATTGGCGACGCAGAGGATGGTCTCGCCATCATGCTCGCGCAGATAGGCGAAGGCCTTTCGGTTCTTCGGATACAGGAAGCGCAGGCTGCCGCGGCCGAAGGCCTGATGCTCCTTGCGCACCGCGAGGATGCGACGCGTCCAGTTCAGCAGGGAGTGCGGATCGCGCGCCTGCGCCTCGACATTGACAGCTTCGAATCCGTAGAGCGGGTCCATGATCGGCGGGAGCACGAGGCTCGCCGGATCGGCACGCGAGAAGCCGCCATTGCGGTCCGGCGACCACTGCATGGGCGTGCGCACGCCGTCGCGGTCGCCCAGGAAGATGTTGTCGCCCATGCCGAGTTCGTCGCCGTAATAGATCACCGGCGTGCCAGGCATCGAGAGGAGCAGGCTGTTCATCAGCTCGATGCGGCGGCGGTCACGCTCCAGCAGCGGCGCGAGGCGGCGCCGGATGCCGAGATTGATGCGGGCGCGCTTGTCGGTGGCGTAGAAGTTCCAGAGGTAGTCGCGCTCCTTGTCCGTCACCATTTCGAGCGTCAGCTCGTCATGGTTGCGCAGGAAGATCGCCCATTGGCAGCCCTCGGGAATGTCCGGGGTTTGGCGCATGATGTCGGTGATCGGGAAGCGGTCCTCCTGCGCGATCGCCATGTACATGCGCGGCATCAGCGGGAAGTGGAACGCCATGTGGCACTCGTCGCCCTCCCCGAAATAGGCCTGGGTGTCCTCGGGCCACATATTGGCTTCGGCCAGCAGCATCCGGTCCGGGAAGGAGGCGTCGAGTTCCGCACGGATGCGCTTCAGCACCGCATGGGTCTCCGGGAGGTTCTCGTTCGAGGTGCCGTCACGCTCGATCAGGTAGGGCACGGCGTCGAGCCGCAAGCCGTCGACGCCGAGATCGAGCCAGAAGCGCATCACGCCGAGCACGGCTCTGATCACGGCGGGGTTGTCGAAATTGAGATCGGGCTGATGCGAATAGAAGCGGTGCCAGAAATAGGCGCCGGCCGTCGCGTCCCAGGTCCAGTTCGAGCGCTCGGTGTCGAGGAAGATGATGCGCGTGCCGGAATAGAGCTGATCGTTGTCCGACCAGACGTAATAGTTGCGGTGCGGCGAGCCGGGCTTCGCTAGTCGCGCGCGCTGGAACCAGGGATGCTGGTCCGAGGTGTGGTTGATCACCAGCTCGGTGACGACCCGGATGCCGCGCTCATGCGCCGCGCGGATGAAGCGCTTCACATCGGCGATCGTGCCGTAATCGGGATGGACCGCCTTATATTCCGAAATGTCGTAGCCGTCGTCGAGCCGCGGCGAGGGGTAGAAGGGCAGCAGCCAGATGACGTTCACGCCGAGCGAGACGATGTAGTCGAGCTTGGCGATGAGGCCGGGAAAATCGCCAATGCCATCGCCATTGGCGTCGTGGAACGACTTCACATGGAGCTGGTAGATGATCGCGTCCCGATACCATTGCGGATCGCGCGCATCGGCTGCGGGACGGACGATGCCTTCGGCCATGGTCATGCAGAACCTGTCGGGGCGCTGAGGCGCCAGATCGAGAAGGGCAGTTCGCGCGGGTCGAGGCGGATCGACTGGGATTTGCCGTGCCAGTGGAAGCGGTGGCCGCGCATCAGGTCCTCGACCGCCACCGAGGCATGGTCGGGCAGCCCGAACTCCCAGAGCGGCACCTCGATGCCGGCCTCGTGCGCGGCATAGGGATCGAGGTTGACGGCAACGAGGACGATGTCGCCCTCGGCGCCTTTCCTCTTGCCGAAGTAGAGAATGTTGTCGTCGAAGGCGTTGTAGAAGCTCAGCCCGAGATGGCTCTGCAGCGCCGGCTCGCTGCGCCTGATCCGGTTGAGGCGGGTGATCTCGGCGATGATGTTGCCGGAAGCCTGCCAGTCGCGCGGCTTGATCTCGTATTTCTCGCTGTCGAGATATTCTTCCTTGCCCGGGATCGCCGCCGCCTCGCAGAGTTCGAAGCCAGAGTAGACGCCCCAGAGTCCGGACAGGGTTGCGGCGAGTGCGGCGCGGATCAGGAAACCCGGCCGGCCCGAGCGCTGCAGGAAGACGGGGTTGATGTCCGGCGTGTTGACGAAGAAGTGCGGGCGGAAGATGTCGCGCGCCGGTTCTTCGTTCAGCTCGGTGAGGTACTCCGTCAGCTCAGCCTTGCTGTTGCGCCAGGTGAAGTAGGTGTAGGACTGCGAGAAGCCGACCTTGCCGAGCCGGTACATCACCTTGGGGCGGGTGAAGGCTTCGGCCAGGAAGATCACGCCCGGATCACGCGAGCGGATATCGGCGATCAGCCACTCCCAGAAGGGAAAAGGCTTGGTGTGCGGATTGTCGACGCGGAAGATCCGCACGCCCTCGTCGACCCAGCCCTGCACGACATCACGGAGCGCCAGCCAAAGATCTGGAATGGCGTCTTTCGCGTAGAAATCGACGTTGACGATGTCCTGGTACTTCTTCGGCGGGTTCTCGGCGTAGCGCATCGAGCCGTCCGGCCGCCACTGGAACCAGCCGGGATGCTCCTGGAGCCAGGGATGGTCGGGCGAGCACTGGATCGCGAAGTCGAGCGCGATCTCCAGTCCATGATCCGCCGCCGCCCGCACCAGCGCGCGGAAATCCTCGCGGCTGCCGAGTTCGGGGTGGATCGCGTCATGGCCACCATCGGGCGAGCCGATCGCATAGGGGCTCCCGGGATCGTCGGCGGCGGGCGCCAGGGTGTTGTTCCGGCCCTTGCGGTTGGTCCTGCCGATCGGGTGGATCGGCGGGAAGTAGAGCACGTCGAAGCCCATCGCCTTCACGGCCGGCAAGCGGCCGATGACATCGCGGAAGGTGCCGTGGCGCGCGGGGCTGTCGGTGATCGAGCGGGGGAAGAGTTCGTACCAGCTGGAGAACGACGCGGCCTCGCGGTCGGCCTCGACGGGGTAGATGCGGTCGGCACCGGTGGCGTGAGGCCGCGGATCCGCGCGCATCATCGCGCCGTCGAGCGCGTCCGAGAGCAGCACCGCGGCATCCTCGGCCTGCGACGCGCCGAGGCGGGCGAGATGAGCCCCGATCACCTCGCGATCGGCGGGAGCGGCGCCCTGCGCGAAGCGTTCGAGGATGAGGCGCCCCTCGCGGATCTCCAGCGCGATGTCGAGGCCAGCATCCCGCTTCTTCGCGAGGTCACGGCGGAAGGTGCCGAATTCGCTCCACCAGGCCTGGATCGCGAAGAGATGGCGGCCGACCCGCAGGAGCGGGAACTGACCCTCCCAGATGTCGTTGACCCGCAGCGCCATCGGCGTTCGCGACCATTCGGGCTCGTCCTCGGGGCGCCACAGCAGATCGGCCGCCAGCACCTCATGACCGTCGCTGAAGATGTCGGCGGTGACCTGCACCGTCTCACCGGCGCTCCGCTTCACGCCGAAGCGCCCGCCATCGACCGAGGGCGACACCGCCTCGATGGCGATCCGAGCCGCAGCCAGCTCCGTGCGGTCGTCGGGGGCGAGCGGCGCAGCGCCACGAATGGGCGGCGCCTCCTCGAGACCGAGAACCGCTCCCCAGGCCGGCGGCAGTTCGACCGCCTCTGCCACAGCAGCGGAAAAGCCTAGGCCGGCCGCGCTCAGACTCGCATCGAGAGTGACGGCGTTGACCGGGTCCGTATTCAGCAGCGCGAGGCTGGCCGCCTCACCGGCCTGACGCAGTACGGTCGCCGAGGAGCCGCCGAGGGCAAGCAGACGCATCGACGACGCGCGCCCTCGGGGCAGCGCCGCCACGGCATCATTGGCCGCGCGAATCCCCACGGCGAGCTCGTTTGCACTCCCTTGGCCGTCTTGAATATCCTCGGGCTCCGCATGCAGGAACGGCGTATCGAGGCCCGCTTCGAACCCCATCGGCATCAACCAGCCATCGGCCAGAAGGGCCGAGGCCATGGCGGCGGATCGGCGCTCGCGTGCGGGGCTGGCGGGCGCGGCGGCGGGCCGGCGCGCCGCGAAGGGATCTTCGGGACAGCCGATCAGCGGCCGCCCCTCGCCCGATCTCCGATGATCCTCGACGAGCGCGGCGAGAGGGCGCCCGGCCGCGACCGGCGCCGAGATCGCGTCGAACAGCTCGCCCGCGACGGCCTTCTGGTCCGGGGTCGCCTCCGGCATCCAGGCCCAGGCCACGACGTCCGGCCGGCTCTGCCGAAGCGGCGCGAGACAGTCGCGCCAGACGTCGAGCGGCACCGATAGCGCATCGTGACAGCGGAACCCCTCGATCCCGAGATCGGCCCAGCGCAAGAGCTGCCGGCCCCAGAATTCGGCGAGGCGGCCACGAGCCTCCGGCGCTTCGAAAGCGGCCTCGGCCGAGGGGCGGCGCAGGTCGCTGCGGGGATCCAGCCCGGACGTTTGGGACGCGCGCCAGCAACCCGGCAGCGCGGCCGCCAAAGCGCCCTGCGCCTCGGCACGCGCGATGACGACGTCCATCCAGAGGGCCATGCCGACGCTGCGGCAGCTCTCCCTCAGCGCTGCGAGAACGACCTCCGTGTCCTGTCCGGTGATACGGTCGAGATCGGTCGTCGCAAATAGATCGCGCCCTTCCGAGAAAGGCCAGGCGAGAAGAACGTGATCGAAGCCCAGATCCCTGGCGCGCGCTATATGGTCACGCCAGATCGACGGATCACCGGCGAGCCGGGGATGCAGATAATAGAGGCGCGGGAGACGCCAGATCTTGCGATCTTCCTGCACGGGCTCCGCCATGAAACGAGCAACTCTTGGTTCAGACACCGCTGGGGCATCGCTGGGCCGATCCTTCATCGTGTTGAGCAACGGCCCGGCGCCGCGCCGGTTCCATTGGGCGGCGAGGGAACCGGGCGAAGGCCGCTTCGGCACGCCGGCTCGCGGCCGGTTCGGCGTATCGAACCCGAGCCCCGTCCGGCCGTTGCTGTCAGGAGACCCGGCCCCTGCCGGGCCGGTCCATCGGGAGAACGAGATGCAGAACGATTTCGACACGACCAAGGTCCCCTCCGGCTCCGGCGCCGGCAGCGAGCCCCGCAACAGCGAGCGCCACGGCGAGGCGGCGCGCGAGGGTGCGTCGCAGGTGGGCATCGACACGCAGGAACTCGGTCGGGCCGTTGGCGACCGGGCGGGCGAGTGGCAGCAGATGCTACTCGACGAGATTCAGGCCCGGCCCCTTCGGGCGCTGGGCTGGGCCGCCGCGGCGGGCTTCGTCTTCGGCGTCTGGTCGGCCCGCTGAGGCGGCGGGACGGGCGCGCCCCCACATGAAAAGAGGCCGGCGCCGCATGGCCCCGGCCTCTCGCCGTCCCGCGAAAGGGGGTCAGGTCTGGGCGTCGAGGCCGGGGGCTTCCTCGCGCGCCAGATACTGACTGCTGACCTTGGGAAGATGCTCCCAGAGCCAGCGCGCCATCTCCTCCTCCTCGCGCAGGATCCGCGCGCAGATTGCGCTGGTCTCGGTGTCGCCGACATGATCGGCGGTCGCGATCAGGACGCGGTACGACGCCATCTCCATCTGCTCGAAGGTGTAGCTGGCCATGGCGCCCTTGATGATCTCGTCGCTCATGAACATCCCGCCCAGGCCCTGGCCGGTCGCCATCAGCTTCCCGGCCATGTCCTTGAGGGTGGAGGTGTCGCCGCCGCGGCGCTGGATGCAGGATTCGATCATCGAGGCCTGGGTGCGCGTCTGGTCGAGATGAAGCTCGATGCGCTCGCGCAGTTCGGGATAGTGCTCGATGCGCCCGGCCATGGAGGAGAGCATCGTCTCCGCCTGCTGCTCCATCGCATGCGCGTCGCGCAGCCATTCCATCAGTCTCTCTTCGGCCTTGGCCATGAAAACCTCCTTCTGTCTCGGGAACAGACGCCGGCTCCGCCGGCGCCTCGTGGATATCCGCTCTCGCGCTCAGGACACTGAGCGGGAGAGGTCGCCGGTGGCCGGCCCTCCGGCGGTGGCGGCGCCGTCCGCCGCGGAGGCGAGCGGAAGCCCCTCGTCGAGGATGGCGGTGACGCGCGGGGCCTCGCTCGGCTCGGTCCTGACGGCGACCACCGCTTCTCCGCGACGCACCGCCTCCGCATGGCTGGGCTCCTGTGCCGCCTCGGCCTGCGCGCCTGCAACGGCGCCGAGCGCGCCGCCTGCCGCGGCCGCTGTGCCGGCCCCCACGATGGTCGAGGCCAGCCAGCCGATCGCGACGACCGGGCCAAGACCGGGGATCGTCACCAGGCCGAGCCCCGCCAACAGCCCCGTCGCGCCACCGGCGAGCCCCCCGATCGCGGCGCCCTGCGCGGCGTGATCGTCTCCGGTCCGGTGGCGCCCGACCAGGCTGATGCGGTCGACCGGGACACCAGCCTCCTCCAGGCGGAGCGCGACATTCCGGGCGTCCTCGAAAGTGCGGTAGCTGCGGGTCACGACGTCCATGGCAGTCTCCAGATTGTTGCGGCGGTGGGGCGCGAAGAGCGCGCGTCAGCCTTCCCGCGCGACATCGGCGGAGCCGCGGGGCGTGAGGTCAGGATCGGCGTTCGGCTCCCGCGAGCCGACGCGGCCGGAGACACCGATCCCATGCTTGTAGGCGAGGCTGCCGCCGAACCAGCCGCCGATCAGCAGCAGCACCGCAACGACGGCCGAGAGATACGGACCGGCAGAAACCCAGAGGCCCTCGGCCTCCCAGCGCAGCTTGAGGTTGGCGAGCGAGGCGATCATGGCGAGCACATTGGCGCCGGCATGGGCCCAGAGCGCGCCCGCGGAGCGAGCCCGCTGCAGGGAGGCGGCCTCAAGGGCCCCCAGCAGCGCCGCCAGCAGCCCGGTGAGCAGTCCCGCGGCAAGCAGCGTGAAGGAGAGCCGCGACCAGAAGCTGTCCAGCGTCGACAGATAGGCGAGGTCTCCCGCCAGCACGCCGACGAAGCAGACCATCGGGAAAGGCACGATCATCGGGTGGAGCGGGTGCCCCATGATCGCCACGACGGAGCCGCTGCCATTGGGGTAATGCCGTTCGTTGCGGTGCATGGTCTCGCTCCTACTGGACGTCCTGCTTCAGCACCTCGAGCGTCGCGAGATGCTCCCGGATATGGCCCCGCGCGAGCAGGGCGACGGCCTTGAAGACGGGCTCCTGAGCCTTGGCCAGGTAGCGCTCCTGAAGGGTCAGGAGTTCGCGATGGCCGCCGATCTGGTGATTGACATAGGCCTGGTCGAAGCCCTGGCTGAGTTCGCGCATGCGCTCGAGATCGAGACGCTGCTGCATCTTCGGCTGGATCTGCGGTGCCACGCTGTTGCGGGCCTCGGTCAGGATCGTCAGAACTTCCGCGACCGTGGTCTGCTCAGCGATTTCGGCCTCGGCGAAGCGCCTCACCGCCGGATTCTGCGTCTTTTCCAGCGCCAGCCGGCTCATTTCGAGCGAGGCGGCTCCATAGGACAGCGTCGCCGCCGCATGCTGCAGCTCGTCGTCCCGTCCGCGCGTCGCCTGCGCCAGCGCCGCTCCCGGCGCGGCGGATCCGGTGGCGAGGATCAGGGCGAGCAGGGCCCGACGCGGCAGAAGCGGGAGTGGGCGTGCGATGGACATCATGGTCATGAGCCTCGTTCTGTGGCCGGCAGCCCGACGAAGCGGGCGGGCTGCGGTCAGGGTTGGGTTCGCAGAATCGCGCCGCGGTAATCGAGGCCGACCGAGACGGCGGTGCCGCCATAGCTCGCGTTGCCGCGCCAGATGCCGCTGTCGTCCTTGGCAAGGCCCGTGATGTTCGAATAGCCGGAGCGCTCCAGCCGATCGCGCGCCTGAGCCTCGGTGAAACTGTTCGAGCCGGGTCGCAATTCGCTGGTCGCCGGAGGCCCGTCGGGCGGGGGGCCGGATGGCGCGACCTGCGCGTTCGCCGGCGCGGCGGCAACCAGCGCCAAAACAAGCAACGCCGCCAGAGCGTCCCGTAATCTCACTATCTTCATGTCAGTCCTGCCATGCTGTTGGCCCGCAAGCGGCGGGGCAGACCTCCTTTGAGCTACGTCCGGAGACGGGCGCAGTTCCGCGGCGGGCGCCTCTCAGGCCGGGCGGGGCGGCAAATCATTATGAATCGCGGTGGCCGCGACCGCGGCGTGGCCGAGCGCGACCGAGATCTGGTGAAGGTCCGAAACCACGTCTCCCGCCGCATAGAGCCCCGCCACCGTCGCGCGGTTGTGGTCATCGACGACGAGGCAGCCCTCCCCGTCGATCGCGGCGCCGAGCGCGCGCGCCAGCCCCGACCCTTTCGTCGCGCCCATGGCCGGGTAAACGGTGTCGAAGCTCTGAAGGCCACCATCGGCCAGCGGCACGGCGATGCGCCCGCGTTGCCGCTGCAAGGGGGCTCCCGGCTGCGCCCGCCTGACCGCGATGTTCAGATGCGCCAGCTCTCCGGCGAGGCGATCGCTGTCCGGCGGCTCGGCCTCGTCCGTGGATGCCACCACGATGCTGCGCGCGAACGTCCTGAGGAAGCGCGCCTTGGGAGCGGCCTGCCGCAGGGGGCCGATGACGCAGACCGACTGATCCTGCACGTCGTAGCCGTCGCAGATCGGGCAATAGCGCAGAAGCCCCTCGCGCACCGCCTCGTCATGGTCTGCGATCGGGGGGTGCAGATCGCGGATGCCGGTCGCGATGAGGACAGCGGCGGTCGAGATGGCCCCTGTCGCCGTTCTCACCTGCAGCCCCTCCTCGTCCCGCCCAAGGACGAGCACCTCTTCGCTCAATGGTGCCAGATCGTAGCGTGCGAGCTGACGGGTCAGCGAAAGCAGGAGATCGTGCCCCGAAATGCCTTCGGCGAAACCGGCACAGTTGTAGGAGCGCGGGATGAGCTTCGACCGGCTGGCGCCCGTATCGAAGAGCACGACGCGCCGTCTGAAGCGCGCGAGATAGACGGCGGCCGTCAGTCCCGCCGGTCCGCCGCCGATGACGACACAATCGAACTGGGGCATGTCCATTCCGTTCCGAAGCCGATGATCCGGACCGAACCCCTTCCTCGGAGCGGCGATCCGCCGTCCGCGCCGACATCCCGGCGTCGCGAGCAAAGCTTTGGCAGATCGGGTTCAGAAGGCGGCCGCCGTCGCCTGGCGGGCCGGACCGGATGCGGACTCGAGGCCCGGTCGGCGTCGCGGCCTTCCGAGATGCAGATAGGTGTCGTCGAACTGGGCCATGTCGCGCAGGCGCGCAGGGGCCAGAATCCGCAGCTGGCGACCTTCGATGCTGACCAGCCCACGCCCCCGCAGATCCTGGAGCGTGCGGTTGACGTGAACGATCGACATTCCGGTGGTGCTGGCGAGATCGATCTGGGTCAGCGGCAGGGGACAGCGGCCGTCCACGCAGAGACCGACGCTGGTCGCACGCAGGCTCAGCTCGCACAGCAGATGGGCCAGCTTCTCCGCCGCCGAACGCTGGCCGAGATTGACCAGCCATTCGCGGCCGATGGCCTCGGCGACGACGCGCGCCCAGGCGAAGCCGCGGGCGAGGCGTGGATGACGATCGAGCAGGTCCTGCATCTGGCGGGCGGGCACTTCGGCGATCCGGGCCGAGCCGATCGTGGCCAGGGAGTGGTCGAGGACCGGCAGGCCGAAAACGGCCAGATCGCAGGCGTCGCCCGGCAGCAGGTAGGCCATCGTCTGGCGCCGCCCGTCGTGCAGGTGCTTGTAGCGGCAGGCCCATCCGGACAGGAGGAAGATGACGTTGCGCGCCGGCTGGCCCTCGATGACGATGTCATGCCGCGGCCCGATGCGGCGCACGCGCCTGCTCAGGAGCGACGACAGGGCCTCCCGCTCCTGATCGGAAAGGCCGGCAAAGAGCTCGAGCCTGCGGAGAACAGCCTGGATCATCGGGCCCCTGCATGGTCGGATCAGCCGAAGGGAGACGATGCCACTCCAACGCGAAGCCCGCGCCCTGGTTCATCTGAATCGTCCAGGGTCGCCCGACGAGCCTGCCCCACCGGCGTGAAACCGGCGCTCCTCCGAGCCGTTTCTTCGGGGACGGCGCTCCAGCCTTCCGGGGCGCCCGGGACAGGAGTGACTGCGATGAGCACGAGCGAGACGCTGACCGACCACGAGTCGATCCGTAGCTGGGTGGAGGCGCGTGGCGGGCGCCCCAGCCGGGTGAAGGGCACGGGATCGAAGGACGAGGCGGGCCTGCTGCGGATCGATTTCGGCGAACCGGAGGAGGGGCTCGAGGAGGTGGCGTGGGAAGCTTTCTTCGAGAGCTTCGAGGAGAGCCATCTGGCGCTTCTGGTGAGCCCGGAGGCGCAGAGCCGCTTCAACAAGTTCGTCCGGCGAGAGCGGTGATGGGTGACCTCGCGGCCCTTCGACGCCTCACCGTGACCGGCGAGCGGGTGATGGAACGCGCGGAAAGCGAAGCCGCTGCGCTGATCGACGCCTATGACGATCCCCTGCTGCGCTGCTATGTGGCGACGGGGCTGCTCGGGGCCGCGCTGGAAGAGCTGGAGGGCGGCGCGTCGCGCGAGGCCGCCATCGAGACGCTGCGGGCTGCACT
>Ga0116211_1001179_pt1 | contig 12665 bp, 10 predicted proteins | sample SaghotsprinmetaG_FD_94484 | JGI IMG/M metagenome (GOLD analysis project Ga0116211, IMG submission 94484) | Hot spring microbial communities from South Africa to study Microbial Dark Matter (Phase II) - Sagole hot spring metaG | ecosystem: Environmental > Aquatic > Thermal springs > Hot (42-90C) ... | reverse complement strand
GGTATTAATTTTTCTTTAAAATAATCCCTTTACTCGTCCTGTCTCTGTGTCAACATCAATACGCCTGTAAGCAGGGTCAGAGGAAGTCCCTGGCATTAGTTTTATTGAACCAGCTACAGGTACTATAAAGCCTGCACCTTTATAAGTGAGTATGTCTCTGACAAAAAGTCTCCAGCCCTTAGGCACGCCTTTTAGGTTTGGATTATCAGATAGACTCAGGTGTGTCTTGACCATACAAGTGCTTAACTTAGAGGTCTCAGGGTCTCCATCAAGTTTTTTAATCTTTGCTATTGCATCAGCAGAATAGTCAACACCATCAGCACCATAGACTTCCTTTGCAATCAATTCAATCCTTTTCATTGTCGGGGTATCAAGCTCATAAAGAAACTTAAAGTCATTTGGTTCATTGCAGGCATCAATAACTGCATCTGCCAACTCAAGGGCACCTTCACCACCATATTGCCAGTGCTTTGATACTGCAACCCTTGCCCCAGCAGATTCAGCAAGTCTCTTGACTGCCTTTATCTCATTTTCTGTATCAGTGTAAAAGGCGTTGATGCATACAACAGGATTAATACCTGCCTTTTTGACTGTCTCTACATGTTTAATCAGATTTGCACATCCCTTTTCAACCCATTCAACATTTTCTCCCTTGTATTCTTCAGGCATTGGTTTTCCTGGAACAGGTATTGGTGCGCCGCCGTGACATTTAAGAGCCCTAATTGTAGCTACAACTACTGCTGCGTTAGGTTTTAGTTTTGAGTATCTACATTTTAGATTCCAGAATTTCTCAAAGCCAATATCAGCGCCAAAACCTGATTCTGTTACTACAAAATCACCTAATTTTAGTCCTACATAGTCAGCAATGACTGAAGACTGACCGATAGCTATATTTGCAAAAGGTCCTGCATGGACAAGAACGGGTTGACCTTCAATGGTTTGCATTAGATTTGGATTTATTGCATCTACCATCCACGCTGTCATCGCACCTGCTACATCAAGATCTGTTGTTGTAATTGGGTTGCCAGACTTATCATAGGCAACAACAATTCTGCCAATTCTATCACGCATGTCCTTTAAATCAGTAGCTACTGATAGTATGGCCATTATTTCAGATGATACCGCTATGGCAAAACCTGAACTCATCATAAAACCATCACTTGAACCGCCAATACCAATAATTATGTCCCTCAATGATTGGGCACAAAAGTCAATAATCCACTTCATGGGGACATTACGAGGGTCAATGTTAAGTCTCTTGAGGTTTCTCTTAGCAAGTTGCTCATCGGTGTAGTTAAATTCATGCTGCATCCTTGCAGTAAGGGCAACCATAGCAAGGTTGTGAGAGTTCATAATTGCATTTATATCTCCTGTAAGACCAAGTGAAAAGGGTGTAAGAGGGATACACTGCGATAAGCCACCTCCAGCAGCAGAGCCTTTTATGTTCATAGTTGGACCACCAGAAGGTTGTCTGATTGCAGCGACTACATTTTTTCCCCTCTTGCCAAGTCCTTGTGTTAATCCTATAGTAGTTGTTGATTTTCCTTCACCAAGAGGGGTAGGGGTGATGGCTGTTACATCAATATATTTACCATCAGGTCTACTCTTTAATCTTGACAATACATTCTTGTAATCTACCTTTGCGACATAGTGTCCATGAGGTAAAAGTTCAGCCTTTTGAAGCCCTAACTTTTCTGCTATCTCGTAAATTGTCTTCATGTTTTTTTCAGCAGCCTCGGCTATCTCCCAATCTGCATGTTTTGTTGGATCCAACGGCATTTTAATCTCCTCCCTTAAATTTATTTAGATTTTCTCTTGTCAAACAAGAGATTATTTCCCTCCAATTACTTCACCCATCTTGAATATGGGTAGATATAATGCTACAACTATGTAACCTATGGTTATTCCAAGAAAGACCATAAGCATTGGCTCAAGCATGGTTGTTAAATTAGCAACTGCATTGTCAACCTCATCATCATAAAAATCAGCAATCTTGATGAGCATCTGATCAAGGGCACCTGTTGATTCACCAACACTTATCATCTGAACAACCATTGATGGAAATATATCTGAACTTGATAAAGGCTCTGCAACGGTCTTTCCAGCAGACACCTCCGTTCTAACCTTATAAACAGTCTCCTCTACTACCTTATTTCCTGAAGATTTTGCACAAACATCAAGTCCATCAAGGATTGGCACTCCACTATTTAAAAGGGTGCCTAATGTCCTCGTAAATCTTGCAATAGCAACCTTTCTAATCAAGTCACCAACAACTGGTAATTTAAGAAACATCTGGTCAGTCTTTTTCTTCCCACCTTCTGTTGCCCTGTATTTCTTGAATAAAAAGACAAATACTATAAAACCACCCGCTGTCATCAAGCCTCCTATACCACCAAGGAAATTACTAAGCCAGATGATTGACCTTGTTGGGGCTGGTAGTTGTGCACCCATCTCTGTAAATATCTTTGCAAAAATGGGTATGACAAATATCATAATGATGGCTATTACAAGTACTGCAACAGAAATGACTATACCTGGATAAATCATTGCACCTTTTACTTTTTTCTTAAGTTTCATTGTCTTTTCAATATACACAGCCAATCTCAACAATACATCGTCAAGGACACCACCTGCCTCACCGGCAGCAACAAGGTTTACATAAAGGTCATCAAAGTATTTAGGATGTTTCTTCATGGCCTCAGCGAGAGTCATACCTGTTTCAACATCAGCCTTTATCATTCCAACCACCTCAGCCATTGCCTTGTTTTCACTTTGTTTAGATAAGATGTCAAGCCCTTGAACGATTGGAATACCTGAGTTAAACATGGTTGCAAACTGTCGAGTAAAGATAACTATATCCTTTTCTGTTATCTTTGCCTTCCTTTTAAAAAGACTACTCCCCCCTGAACTGCCACTTTCAGATATAGACAATGGGTTAATCCTCATTCTTCTAAGTGCAGATGTTACTTCATCTTTAGAATCTGCGGTCATTTCACCAGATTTTTTTGTCCCATCTGATGCAGCCCCTGTCCACTTAAATGTCTTTGTTGTAGCCATTTTCCACTCCTATAGATTGCTTTATTTAGAAAAAAATCTATTCAAAAACTGGTCTTGGATAAAGCCCTGCTGACTTTACAATCTTTTCAATAGCACTCTCCCATTCAATTGCCTGTATGTGAACGCCCTTTACTCCAGGTGTCTCAAGAACTTGGTGTATTAACTCAACAGCTATCTTAATCCCTTCTTCCTCTTGATATTCCTTTGCCTTTTTCTTGTCATCTCCTGCCCTCTCTTTTGCCTTTGCCATCCTTTCAATCAGAGATTTTGGCACTGATACACCAGCTACAGAAGAGTCCATATATTTAAGCATCATAGCTGTTCTCGGTACAATAATACCACCAAGTATAGCTGCCCTTTCGTGAAGCCCCATAGCCCTTATCTTTTCCATCTGACTCCTGAATATGTCTATGTCGTAAATACCTTGAGTTTGGATGAAGTCTGCCCCTGCATCAATCTTTTTCTTTAAATTAACAGGCCTAAAGTCAAGGGGTTCACCACCTGGAGTCCATGAGGCACCAATGAAAAACCTTGGTGGTACTTCAAGTTTATCTCCACCCTGTTGAAGTCCTTCATCACGCATCTTTTTAAGTATTCCTACTAACTGACAGGTATCTACATCATAGACATTTTTTGCGCCTGGATGCCCTTTAAGCTTCCCAGCGGCACTAAACTTTTGATGGTCTCCTGCAATACAAAGGCAATTTCTCAAACCAAGTGCATGAGCTCCCAAAAGATCTGCCTGTATGGCAATACGGTTTCTGTCTCTACAGGTCATTTGCATAACTGGTTCAAGTCCTTCTTGCAAGGCAATTACAGCCCCTGCAATGCTTGATATCCTTACTACCGCTGTCTGACAGTCAGTAATATTTGCGGCATCACAAAAACCTTTTAAGAGTTTTGCCTTATGTCTGATTTCACTGCCATCTGCACTCATTGGTGGACCTAATTCTGCTGTAACTGCAGGATTTCCACTTAAAATTACCCTTTCAAGATTACTTCCACTTTTCATCTAATCTGCCCCCCTTGTTGCTCCTCATAAGCCTTTATGTGTTCAAGTGAAATCTTTCTTGGCCCACCATGAAAGGAAGTTGACCAATCTCGCGGAGGCTGAACATCATAGAGTTTTTCTAAAGCACCAAGTAACTTCATCCTTTCAACTATTAAAAACCATGCACAGTCAATATCTTTGCTTACTTCACATTTGCCTTTATCTGTACCACCGCATGGGCCATTCATAAGAGACTTTGAACACCTTGCAATAGGGCATATGCCTCCTGTAAGATGGAGTATGCAATTACCGCAGCCAGCACATAGCTCAATGAATAACCCTTCCTTAGGGACACCACCATAAAAACTTGTATTAAGCGCTGGATAAACAGGCACAGCATTAATCTTGTCTGATAAAAAGTTTACACCAACACCACAAGCCATTGAAAGAACTAAATCCGTGCTTTTAATGTTGTCCATGAACTCATCTAAATATTCATTTTCACACTGACGCATCACAGACATTGAATTAACATCTATAGAATGACTCATCTGTTTTGCCTTAACCTTTATCATCTCTGATAGTATCTCTGCCTCTTTAGACCCACCAGCATGACAAACTGCAACGCAGGTATTACATCCTAATACAAGAATTTTTTTAAAACTCTGAATCATCTCCCATATTTCATCAAAAGGCTTTTGACTACCAACTATCATAAACTCACCCCTTTTTTAAAGATAAAAATTTTAAAAATTAAAGACATCTAAAGTAAACCTTTTAAATCCTCCTTAAAATAGCGATGGGAAGGACTGTTTCAGGATTTTTATAATCGACAAATTTTATTTATAATTTTGATTTATACATTTAAAACAATGCCTTATGACAAAGCCCAAGGAACTTTTTTTTATATGGTGTCGTATAAAAATTCCACACCCGCCCTTCCTACTTGATTTTGTTAAGTTCTCAGTTCTATCTCTGATTTTGGGTGATACTCATTTAAAAAAGTGATTATCTCCTAACTCTCCTACTTCTAATTCACTTAACACCACTATTTTCTCTGGTTGTATTGATAACATCTGAAGTAGTTTTTTGGCTCGTGATAGCCTTAAAGAAAATCTTGTATTAACACTTTCATATTTGCAGCTATCTTCTGGACATTTCAGTATTGCCACTTTATCGGCACCACACTGAAAGGCTTTCAGTATATCAAGGACATCAAGTCTGCTCACGCACGACAATGGAATTACTCTAATATTATCAGGGACTTGAAATCCTTTTACTCCTACATGATGGGTGCAGAAAAATCCTGCTATCACTGGTATCTTTCTATCAGGATTTAAGATGCCAATGGTGACAGGCATATTATCCCTAATCTCTCTTACATCGTAACTAACCATACTTATTGCTTGTGCAGGACACTCAGAGACGCATAATCCACATGCTTGACAAAATTCTGGTCTAATCTCTGAATAGGCTTTAACAATAGGCGCCCCATAGGGACAAACCCTTTTACAGGTAAGACAAGCCATACACCTTGATGAGTCAACTATTGCTCCGCCACCACATCCCCTACACCTACCTGCCTCCTTTAAAGCACTCTCTTCATCATAACCCCTTTCAAAGTGATCAAAGGTCTGACACCTTATAGCAGGCTCAAGGTGTAATATTTTTAGTCTTGACTGTGGTTTTATTTTTCCCTTTATCTCTTCAGGTATTTGCTCAATTTTTTCTTTTTCAAAGTTTGGTAGCAGCCCTGGCTTTAGCTGTCCTTGTAAAAAGAGATGAACTGCATGAGCAGTTTTATGTCCACTTGCCACTGCTGCTATAGCAGAGCCTGGACCTGTTACTACCTCTCCTGTAATAAACACACTTGGGTGATTAGTCATCTGTGTATTAGGATCCCAGCTAAATCTGCCACCTTCTATTTTTAAAGGACTATCTTTAGCAAAAGAATTGTCAGACATCTGTCCAATAGTGATAATGATTGTATCTGCTTGTATTATATCTTTGACATTTTTATCAAAAGATGGATTAAATTTACCTTGCTTATCAAAGACTGATAAAACCTTGATTACCTCAAGTTCTTTTACCTTTTCATCTTCTTTGATTACTGCATTAGGTCCCCATCGGTTGCGAATCTTGATGCCTTCTTCCATGGCTTCCTCTATCTCCCATTTCCATGCTGGCATCTCTTCTGCACTTTCAAGGCAAACCATCTCTACATTACTACCAAGTCTCCTTGCAGTCCTTGCAACATCAATAGCCACATTACCCCCACCTATGACGAGGACATTTTTGCCTATTTTAACCCCTCTATTAAAGACAACTGATGTAAGAAATGGTATTGCTAATAGGACCCCATCGCTGTCTATATTTGGAATGTTCAATGACCTGCTTTGTGAAAGCCCAACGGCTATTACCACTGCATCATTCTTTTGTATAATTTCATTTAGTGAAATGTCTTTACCAACTTGACAATTCAATATTGCCTTGACACCCTTTGACAATATGTCATCAATGTCTTCTTGTAAAGCCTCTCTTGGCAGTCTATAAGGAGGTATAGCAGAGGCCAGCATACCCCCAAGTGCAAGATGTTTTTCATATATTGTGACCCCATAACCTAAATCAGCAAGGTCATTTGCTACAGTTAGACCAGAGGGTCCTGAACCAATGATTGCTATATTTTTACCTTGTGTGTTTTTTAAAATCCTTCTCTTTGACCTTCTATAACCAGAGGCCTTTTCAAGGGCAAATCTCTTTAGGTGTCTTATTGCAAGTGGCTCATCAATAGAGCATCTGCGACAGGCTTGCTCACAAGGATGATGACATATATATGAGCATGCAGAGGCAATGGGATTTACTGATCGTATGACTTCAAAGGCTTCATTATATCTACCAGTAGAGATTAAGGCAATATAAGCTTGCACATCCGTATTGACAGGACAGGCTGAACGACAAGGGGAAAAAGGCCTCTTCTCTTTTATCTCATATCCATAAGGGCGATAGGTTTGTTCCTGAATAACCATTCTCCATATCTCCAAATTATTCTGTTTTTAATCCTACGTGCAACTTGGCAGATGTTACCGTGTTTTTCATTAACATAGTAATAGTCATAGGTCCAACTCCACCTGGCACTGGTGTGATTGCCCCAGCAATTTCTTTTGCCCTTTCAAAATCAACATCACCCTTTAATATGGGGACTGGTTTTCCAGTTTTTTCACTAATCTTCTCACCAACCCTGTTGACACCAACATCTATGACACAGGCACCTGGTTTTATCCAGTCTGGTTTTACAAGGTCTGGCACTCCTGCTGCAACAATCAATATATCAGCCCTTTTACAGTGTGCATCAAGATTTTTTGTGCCTGTATGAACTACTGTTACAGTAGAATTTGCACCCTTACCTTTTTGTAGCATTATCATAGCAATAGGCTTGCCAACAATATTTGACCTTCCAACAACGACTACCTCAGCACCTGAAGTCTCAAAACCTGAGCGAACAATCAATTCTTGAATACCTGCAGGGGTGCATGGTAAAAAGATTGCTTCACTACCACCAATCATCAATCTACCTACATTCACAGGGTGAAAACAATCAACATCTTTATCTGGGTCGATGGCGTTGATTATCTTTTTCTCATTAATGTGTTTTGGAAGGGGTAATTGAACAAGGATACCATGTATCTTTGGATCCTTATTGTATTTTTCAACAAGTGTTAGTAAATCTGATTCAGAGAGGTCTTCTGGTTGGTCATCTTGTATTGAATAAAAACCCAATTCATGGGCAGTCTTTTGCTTTCCTGTTACATAGCTTATTGAGGCAGGGTTTTTCCCTACGAGAATAGTTACAAGACCTGGAACTATCCCATGTTTTGAACTTAATTCTTGAACCTCTTTCTTTAGTTCCTCTCTAATTTGTGATGCAATCTCTGTTCCACTAATTATTTTTGCAGACATTTAACTCCCTCCTTTATTATGCTTTTATGATTAGCTAAAAGTTTTTAACTTGATCAACTCCAACATCTCTTCCCTTGTACTTTGTTTGCTCCTAAAAATACCTCTCACTGCTGATGTTATAGTCCTTGTTCCCGGCTTCTTTATCCCTCTCATGCTCATGCACAGATGATCTGCATCAATCACAACCATACATCCTTTTGGGTTGAGATTATTCATTATTAAATCAGCACATTGTGCAGTTAATCGCTCTTGAACTTGTGGTCTCCCTGCAAGGTATTCAAGGGCTCTTGGTATCTCGCTTAAACCAACTATTTTACCAGCTGGTATATAGGCAATGTGAGCCTTTCCAATAAATGGCAATAGATGATGTTCACAAATAGAATAAAAGGGTATGTCTTTTAACAAGACCATTTCATCATGGCTCTCTCCTTTAATGGGTTTGAGCAAGTCCTCTTCAGGTGCAAGAAGTCCCTTACATATCTCAAAATACATCTTAGCAACCCTTCTTGGTGTGTCAATTATTCCATCTCTTGCAACATCCTCTCCCATACCTTCAAGAATTAGCCTAACTCCTTGTTCAATCTTTTCCCTATCCATTTATTATCCTTTTATCTGTAATAATCATATTCATTTTTACATCATGTGGTTCTGTTGGGACTTTATCAAAAATCTGTTCTTCATAGCACAGGGCAATCTTATAAGCATTGATACATGCCAATAACTTGTCATAATAACCCTTTCCAAAACCAAGCCTGTTCATATTTAAATCAAAAGCCAAGCCAGGGACAATAACCAAATCAATATCTCTAAGATCCATTAATCGGGCATTATTAGTTATGGTAGGTTCAGGGATGGAAAAGATACCTTTGCTAAGCTCATTAATACTCTCAATTTTATACACATCAAGCCCCTTTCTATACATCGCTATCTTCGGAACTGATAGAACTATCTCGTTATCAAGGCAATGTTGAATGATAACCCTTGTATCAACCTCACTGCCCGTAGATACATAGCAAAAAACTGAACGAGAATTGATAAATCTTGGCAGTCCAAGTAAATGGTTAAAGATTTGACCATTTTTTTTTTGTCTTTTTTTGTAATCAATAGCATCTCGTAAAGCAATAGAATTTCTTCTTAAAAGCGTCTTCATAAGACATTTAGGGCATCAAGCCTTTCTTTAATCTTTGTTATTTCATAAACCGCCTCTGTTGACACCAAAAAAGGCGAATTTCCTGCCATATCTGCATCAACGATTGACTGATGATAGCCTATTACACCAAGGACATCTAGATCTTTCAGTTCACCTTTTACAAATTCTATATCTAACTCACTTCTTGCCTTGTTAATAACTACAAATACCTTATCTACACCCATACCTTTTGCCATATCCTTTACTGCAAAGGCTGTCTGAATACTTCTTTTGCCTGGTTCAACAACAACAATAAATGCATCTACACCCTCAGCAGTTCCTCTTGTCATATGTTCAATACCTGCCTCCATGTCAACGATTATTACATCTTTTCTCTCTGTAAATAGATGCTTTAAGAGCCTTTTAAGAAGAACATTTTCAGGACAATAACATCCTGAATTAGCACCTTTTGGTTTACCCATCATTAGTATGGTAATACCATCAAACTTATAACCAATACTTTCAGGGATGTCATCAACCTTTGGATTAAGCTTAAAGATACCACCACTTGAACCAGGTTTTGCACCTGTTCTCTCTTCAATCAAGTCTGCCATCTCTGCAAGTGGTTTGATAGAGGCGATGTTTTCTTCTTTAAGACCAAGTGCTTGTGAGAGGTTTGCATCAGGATCAGCATCAACTGCTATGACCTTTCTATTTTCCTTAGCATAAAGCCTTGCAAGAACTGCTGATAGAGTGGTTTTCCCTACGCCACCTTTACCTGTAATAGCTATTTTCATAGTTGCAGATTATAGCATAAAGTTAACAAAAAGAGTAGCAATTTGTTAAAACCCAAAATCGGCGATAGAACTAAAAAGCTTAACAAAATCTGCAAGTAAGATAGGAAGGGCTGGTGTGGAATTTTTATACGACACCTTATAAAAAAAGTTCCTAAGGGGGCTTTGTCATAAGGCATTGTTTTAAATGTATAAATCAAAATTATAAATAAAATTTGTCGATTATAAAAATCCTGAAACAGCCCTTCCTAAGCGCTATTTTAAGAATGAAGTTGATTATTGCAATATTTTTTTTTTTAAATTATACTAACTGAACTTTTTATGGATTATACAATTATCATAGGCGGAGAAGCGGGGCAGGGAATTCAAACCATTGGTGATACTCTTGCCATTATATTTGCCAAATCAGGATACCACATCTTCACAAACCAAGATTATGAATCTCGCATCAGAGGCGGTCATAACTTTTACAAAATAAGATTTTCTGACAAAACAATTATGTGTTCAAAGAGTGCCCTTGATATTGTCGTTGCTCTTGATAAAGAAAGTATTTTAAGATATGAAAAAAACCTAACTGAATATGGTCAGATTATCTATGATTCAAAATTCCTTAATGTCAAATACGAAGGCAATAAATACCTTGATGTACCATTTATGAACCTAGCAGTAGAACATGGTGGTAATAAAATAATGTCCAATACGGTTGCCACAGGTGCAGTCTTGGGAATGCTTGGTATGGATATAGATGTATTGATTAATATCCTCAAAAATACATTTAAGAAAAAAGGCGATGAAATAATCAAATCAAATGTAAATTCAGCCATGGCAGGATATGACTATGCGGTGAAAAATTGTATAAAGTGTTCATTCTCTGCTGCAGAATTATCTAATTCTAAAATGGTTATAGCAGGTAACGATGCCATAGGATTTGGTGCCGTAGCTTCAGGTCTAAAATTTTACTCAGCCTATCCCATGACACCAGGGACAAGCATTATGCTTTATGTAGCAAGTAAGGCAAAAGAATATGGAATAATAGTAGAACAAGCGGAAGATGAAATTGCCGCAATTAATATGGCTTTGGGGGCATCTTTTGCAGGGGTTAGGGCAATGACAGGCACATCAGGCGGTGGTTTTGCACTTATGGTTGAAGGTTTATCCCTTGCTGCAATAACTGAAACTCCAATTGTTATTGCTATTGCACAAAGACCAGGACCAGCAACGGGATTACCAACAAAAACGGCTCAGGCAGATCTCCTATTTGCTTTATACAGTGCACACGGTGAGTTCCCAAGGGTTATATTCGCACCAGGGTCACCAGAAGAATGTTTTTTCCTGACAAACAAAGCCTTTGATATAGCTGAAAAATACCAAATTCCTGTGATAATTCTAACAGACCAATATCTGGCAGATTCTCAGTGGACCTATGAAGGTTTTGATTTATCAAAATTAAAATATACCGATTACAGGATTAGAGGTGAGGCTTTTGCAAACTTAACAGAATATAAAAGACACCTTCTCACTGAAAATGGCATCTCACCTCTGGCAGTTCCAGGGCATGGACCTCATGTGGTTGTTACTGATAGTGATGAGCATGATGAAGAGGGTCATATTACAGAAGATGCTGATTTAGCCATTAAAATGGCTCAAAAAAGATTTTATAAAAAGTTACCTTCAATCATAAATGAAATTGACCCACCAAAATATTATGGAAAAAAGTCTGCCCAAATATTACTCGTAGGTTGGGGATCTATGTATGGATTATTAAAAGAAGCTGTCGATATTTTATTAAAAGACCACAAGATTGCAATGCTTCATTTCAGTGAAATATATCCAATGGCTTCAACAGAAAAACTTGATTATATTAAACTTCTCAAAAAGGCAAAAAAGGCAATCTGTATTGAACAAAACATGACAGGTCAACTTGCTAATTTAATTGCCACAGAGACAGGTTTTCGCTTCAAAGACAAGATAAACAAACATGACGGAAGACCCTTTACACTTGAACAATTAGTAGGAGAGATAAATGCCATCATTAGATGATTACAAGGGGAAAACCCCTGCATGGTGTCCAGGATGTGGAAACTTTAGCATCTTAAAGACTTTTAAAGAAGCAATGATAGACCTTGGACTTGCTCCCTATCAATTTATGTTAGTTTCAGGTATAGGTCAGGCAGGTAAATTTCCACATTATCTGAAATGTAATACTTTTAACGGACTACATGGTAGAAGTCTTCCAGTTGCAACAGGTTTTAGATTGGCTAATAATAAAATGCCTGTTATAGTGGTATCTGGAGATGGAGATTGTTATGGAGAAGGTGGAAATCATCTTTTACATGGGATAAGGAGAAATCTAAATATCAAGTATTTTGTTCATGACAATCAGATTTATGGCTTGACAAAAGGTCAAGGTTCCCCTACTACAATGGAAGGGATGCAAACAAAGAATCTGCCTTATGGTGTATTATCTAATCAATTGAATCCCCTATCACTTGCCATTGCACTAAATTGCACTTTTGTGGCGAGAGGTTTTGCAGGTGATCAAGAACAGTTAAAATACCTCATCAAAGAGGCTATGAACCATAAAGGTTTTGCTTTGGTAGATATATTGCAACCATGTGTCTCTTTTAATAAAATCAATACTTATGACTGGTATAGACAACGAGTTTATCATCTCGATCATACTTACAACTGTGAAAGTAGAGCAGATGCCTTTGCTAAATCTCTTGAGTGGGGAGAT
>Ga0116211_1001164_pt1 | contig 12784 bp, 15 predicted proteins | sample SaghotsprinmetaG_FD_94484 | JGI IMG/M metagenome (GOLD analysis project Ga0116211, IMG submission 94484) | Hot spring microbial communities from South Africa to study Microbial Dark Matter (Phase II) - Sagole hot spring metaG | ecosystem: Environmental > Aquatic > Thermal springs > Hot (42-90C) ... | reverse complement strand
GCGATTGCCTCACGCACCAACACCCGCAATGGCACACCACGTCAGCCCAAGCTGGTCGGCAACGTGTCGCGGCTCAATCGCTATAAATGTGCCAAGACTGATTTTGATACCGCCATTCGTTATGAACAGGTGGATCTATGGGCGCGGTATCCAGACTTCCAAAACCGTATCCGCGACATGGTGGTCAATCAACAGGCATTGGATCGGATCTTGATCGGCTTTCATGGCAAACGGGTCGAAGAGAACTCAGACCCTGACACCTACCCAATGCGTGATGACATGAACAAGGGCTGGCTGGAAATCATCCGCCAAGATGCGCCTGAACATTGGTTATTCGAAGGTACTGAAGGCACTGGTGACACCATCAAAATCGGCACAGGTGGCAACTACAACAACCTTGATGCCTTGGTGGTTGACTGCGTCAATAACATGATTGATCCGTTGTACAGCAGCAACCCCAACATGGTGTGTCTGGTTGGTCGCAACCTGATGAATGACAAGCTGTTCCCGCTGGTCAATAACGTTGATAAACCTAGCGAAATCGTTGCTGCTCAGGCATTGCTCGGTCAAGGTCGCCTTGGTGGTCTACCACCAGTCCGCGCCCCTTACTTCCCTGATAATGCGATTTTGATCACCACACTGGACAACTTGTCTATCTATTGGCAAGAAGGCGCACGCCGCCGCTCAGTGGTCGATGAAGCAAATCTCGACCGCGTGGTGAATTACGACACCAGCAATGATGCTTACGTCATCGAAAATCTCGATGCAGTCTGTTTCATCGAAAACATCGAGTTGCTCTGATCATGGCAGCCAAGACCCTCGCCCAACTGCGTGCCGAACAGGCACGCGCCCTGAAGGATGCCGCCAAACCGGCATCCGCTGGGCAGGCTGCAGCAGGTCGGTCACACACCTACAACCTGCTGCTGCTCAAGCTGGCTGAAGACAAGCGTGCCTTAAAAGCCATCGAGAGCATCGATCGGAAGATTGCGCTCAAGCATGAACTGCTGCCGTATTACGTCGAATGGGTCAACGCTGTGCTGCAAAACGGCACAGGTGGTGCAGATCAGGTCTTGATGACCGTGATGCTATGGCGCATCGATGTTGGGGATTTTACCGGTGCATTGGAGATTGGGCGGTATGCCATTACCCATAATCTCAATATGCCAGATGTCTACAAGCGCAAAACCCCAAGCATTTTGGCCGAGGAAATCGCCGATACCGCCAAATACATGTTGGTGTTAAAAGAGCCAGATCTGGATCAAGCGGCCATGCTGCAACTGTTGCTGCAAACCTATGATTTGACAGCAGACTGCGATATGGCCAATGAAGTCCGCGCCAAGCTGCATCGGGTGGTTGGCTTTTATGCCGAGTCGTTAGATCCACCGCTTGCCCTGCTGCACTTTAAAGAAGCCTACCGGCTCAATGAAAAGTGCGGGGTGAAATCAAACATTAACCGCTTGGAAAAGCTGGTTAATCCCGTGTCGTGACCGCGACCGCCGGACGGCGCAGAGACCCTACTCTTGATTGAGATAGGAGTCTCTGCCCACCGTCCACCTATTTTGCAGCTGGAGCAATCAGTATGGGATTTAGTGCCGGTGGCCAAGTCAGCAGTCAGACCGTTGTCAACGATGGTTTCTGGCCAGATATTAATACACGTGATTTTGCTGAAGCCTCACGGCTAGATGGTGCAGTCACCACTGCCCGCTTGGTACAGGCCATCACCACTGCGATGGTCACCGTCAACCGTGAATCTGCTGTACGCCAGATGAAAAGCCGTACGATTGACAAGGCGCAATACAGTCTTGCAGTTGTTCCAGCCGATCAAATCAACGGTCAATCGATTTTGGTTTTTCATTACCGAACAGCCGTTTATAGCGAAGCACGTGCTTTGCTGACTGAGCATTATCGGGATTTTGATACCACTACCGATGGCGATAAACGCGCGAAAACCCTAGATCCACAGATTGATGCCTATCGGCGTGAGTCGCGTAAAGCCATCGCTGACTTGACCGACCAGCCTTATAGCGTGGTGGAACTGATATGAGCCAGACCATCACCACCTTGCAAAACGATACGGTGGATCAGGTCTGCCAGCGTCATTTGGCTCGCACGGCTGGTGTCACCGAACAGGTGATGGCCTTGAATGCTCATCTCGCCAGCTTGCCGCCAGTACTACCACAAGGGGTGTTGATCACGCTGCCAGATGTTCCGGCTCAAGCGGTAAAGCCACTTGTGCAATTGTGGGAGTAGCCCGATTGGATCAATTGATTACACAGCACACCGAGTGGTTGGTTGCCCATGTTGGCTTGATCTGGATGGCACTTGGTGGTGCAGCCCTGCGGGTGCTGCTGGTACTGAATGAACCTCTGCCTCGCCGAATTGGCAACGGTGTGGCGGGCATGATCATGGCCTTGATGCTGTCCGATGTGACTGCCGCCGCCTTAACCGATGGCAAATACACCGAGGCCTATGCGGTGATTTATGGTCTGGTGGCACATGAGCTGGTGATGGCAGTGGTCAAGTTCGCCAATCAGCATGCATACCCGTTGTTACACCGCAGTGTCGAATTTTTTATGCGTCTTCGGTTGCGTTTAATTCCTGAAGACAAATCTTCACCACCCAATGAGGAAAACCCATCATGAACTGGATAGATCTGATCAGCATCGGATCGGTGCTGGTGATTGCCCTAGTCTGTGCTTCCGTCATCATCCAGTTTCATGAGGAAGTCGGACTGGTGGTCACCCTGTGTTTATTCGTATTGCTCTGCTCCTGCGTCGGCTTGGCCTTTGATGAGGCAGATGGATCACATACGGTCTTTTCACAACCGATCTTTCGGGTGGCGGCTGCGGTGGCGATTGCCCTGAGCTATTGGCGGTTTCGCCGCTTCTGGTCGCACTATGGTGCATTTCTGCGTCGCTTGCGGAGTATTTAAGCCATGACCAAACGTCTGACCGACCAAGATTTTAAGGTTGCTGCACAGCGACTGGGTGTCGATGAAGCCTCGGTGCGTGCCGTGACCGAGGTTGAGTCTCTCGGCTCCGGCTTTCTCAGCACCGGACAGATCAAGATTTTATTCGAGCGGCATGTGATGTACCGGTTGCTCAAAGAAACCCGCACTGAGATCCAACTGATGCAGTTGGAGCAGCAACACCCACAATTGGTCAACCGTAAAGCGGGTGGCTATGCCACCGGTGCAAACGCCGATGCGCGTGGGATTGCCGAGCATCAACGCTTGGTGGCTGCGCGTAAAATCGAAAACTGGACAGCCCTGCGCTCTTGTTCTTGGGGCATGTTTCAGATCATGGGCTTTCATTGGTCAATGCTGGGCTACCAATCGCCGGTTGATTTTGTGCTGACGCTATCACGTAGCGAGGCCAATCAGCTTGAGGCGTTTTGTCGGTTTATCGAGAAAAACACCCAGCTGCTGAATGCCCTGCGCACCCGTGATTGGGTGCAGTTTGCCCGTCTATACAACGGCAGCAACTTCGCTAAAAACCAGTATGACAGCAAGCTGCGCAATGCATACCGCAAGTGGAGCAAACTATTGTGAAACTGATCCAGAGCCTGCGTGAACACCTGATTGACAAGGTCGAACACCTGCGCACCAACCCTGACCGACTGATCATCTCAGTCGATAAGGGTCAAATGCAGTGGCGTGGCTCTGGCCTGTCGCACCGACAAGATTATGTGGCCGCGATTGAACTTGACTCGTGGCCAGAACATCTCGATGCCAATCATGTGTTTGTGCCGCTGCTGGACTGGTACCAGAACCACCAAGACCCGCGTCCAGCCAACAGTAAAAGCCCAATCCGCTATGAAACCTATGTGTTGAGCAATGGCTCCACCACTGTGGTGATTGAGGTCGATCTGGAGGAGATGGTGGTGGCTTCAGCACTTCCGGATGGTTCGTATCAGTTTGATGTCTGTCAGGTGGGGTCATGAGTGATTTTGCTGCGCTGGGGACTTGGCTTCAGCCACTGCTGCAGCGGCTATCGCCACAGGCACAGGCGCAAATGATGCGACGGGTGGCGATTGAACTGCGCAAGCGCAATCAGCAACGCACCCGTAGCCAAGTCGATACTGAAGGCCAGCCATTTGTCCCGCGCAAATCAGGTGATGGGCAGCCGATGTTTCGGGAGTTGACCTTGGCGCGACACTTTAAGACCAAGGCCACCACCAACACTGCCCAAGTGGGTTTTACTGGGTCAGCGGCTCGGATTGCCAGTGTGCATAATATTGGCCGTACCGATGTGGTGAACAAGGCCAGAGGTTTACGCTATGCCTACCCACGCCGCCAGTTGCTCGGCATTAGTGAGGAAGATCAAGCGTTTGTGCAAGAAGTGATTTTGGATTATTTGAGTGTGAGTTAGAGGTTTATCTTGGATATCCGTTGTACGTCGTGCTGCCGCAAACTGGCAGAAGTTGAAAGTTTCACCCTTCTCTCGATCAAATGCCCACGTTGTGGCGTGATCAATCAACTGAGTGCCGAGAGCATCAAACCCGCTATTAAAGCGCCGGAACGCCAGCGAGCGTCTAAACCGGAGTTTATCGGCCATGACCGAGTCCACCAAACCAACCTATAACCCATCCGGACGTGCCTTCACCTCTTGGGTGGGTGGCAAATCACAACTTGCCCGTCGCGTGATCGATATCATGCCCGCCCACCACTGCTACTGCGAGGTGTTTGCCGGAGCCTCGTGGGTGCTGTTTAAAAAGACCCCGTCGCCGGTCGAAATCATTAATGACGTGAATGGCGAACTGGTGAACTTGTACCGGGTGATTCAACACCACCTGCCAGAGTTTGCCCGCCAGTTCGACTCACTGCTGGTTGCTCGTGATGAATACGAACGGCTTAAAAAGGTCGCACCAGACACCTTAACCGACATCCAGCGTGCTGCCCGCTATTACTACCTGCTGCGTTTGGGCTACGGTGGTAAGGTCAGCAGCCACGTGTTGAGCCAAGGTATTGATCGGCCACCCAATCTGAACCCGATTGAGTTGGAGGCGCAACTGGCTCGCCAGCATGAGCGATTGGCACACGTCATGATCGAAAACCAATCGTACAGCCGCATTCTTGAACGCTTCGACAGCGATCGGACTCTGTTTTATCTTGATCCGCCGTACTGGGGCTGCGAGGATTATTACGGCAAAAACCTGTTTGAACGCGCCGACTTTGAGCGGTTGCGTGATCAGTTGCGTGGCCTGAAGGCCAAGTGGATTTTATCCTTGAACAACGTGCCTGAGATCAAACAGATTTTTGCCGAGTTCCACATGACCGAAGAGTTGGTGCATTGGAATTTAGAGAACAACGGCTCCTCCAAAACCCGCCGCGCCAATGAGTTGATTATCAGCAATTTTGGCCACGTCTAAACTTTAGGTGTGATCAAGCCCTTGATCACACCTAAACCGCCAAGGCCAAAGCCTTGCTGATGTACCAACACGAAGACCAAACGAGCTTTCCATTTCGTTTTAAGAACCGCCTGTACTGGTGCAAAGTCGATATCGAGAAATATCACAAAGCCCTTAACCAATTAGACGATACTCCAGAGCACTTATCCGACGAGGAAACCAAAGAGGCTGACCAGAAAAAACGCCTCGAGGCGGTCTCCTCATGCATGAGTGTTAATGAAATCGCCAACTGCTATCCCGAACCGCTGTACTACCAGTACAACGATGTGATGGATGAAGCATGGTATTACTTCCGGATCAACTTCCCCAAAGGTCGTCCTGTCAAAAACACCTTTACTGGCGCACAGCTTTCTGTAGCGGGTGAGTTTAAAAAACGCCTACTCGCCATTGCACCCGGTGTAATTTATGAAGGTACCAGTGGCCAACTAGATCGCTTTCTCAGAAGCTCGATTGAAGACATTAAACGGGTTGAAACCATTGATTACATTGGCTACAGCAAGAAGCACAGTGCCTATATTTTTAATCAACTGGCATTTCAAAATGGCAAGGTTTACCGCCTGAACTCAGATGACTATTTTGAATTACCACGCCAGACCAATGTCAAAAGCCTAATGGCCAACTCATTTAAACTGAATATTGTTGAGCAACCACCTGAGCAACCTGTGGCATGGCTGGACGATATTGTCACTGCATGGGGAGCCAAGGGGTTACTTGCATTTTCAGGTTTCATGGGTGGTTTGTTTGCAGAGCAGATCAGGGAGAAGCACAAGTCCTACCATTTTTTAGAACTGACTGGTGAACCGGGTGCAGGTAAATCCACCCTGATCACCTTCATGTGGCGACTGATGGGACGTGATGGTCACGAAGGGACAGATCCGAATAAAGATTCAGTGTCTGGTTTACGTCGCACCATGAGCCAAGTATCCAACCTACCCTTGACACTGGTCGAATCCGACCGTGAACAAAATGGCAAAACTAGCCAATTCGATTGGAATCTACTCAAAAATCTATTTGACGGTGGCAGCCTTGGCGCACGTGGCAACAAGAATAATGGTAACGATACAACCGAGCCTAACTTCAAAAGCACTGTGGTGATCAGTCAGAACGCAGAAGTGGTCAGCAGTGAAGCCGTGATGAGCCGTATCTGTCAGATCTATTTCTACACCGCAGAGCAAACCAGACATTCTGAAGTGGCGGCACGTCGCATTGAGCAGGTCAGCACCGAGCAAGTCAGCCACTTTACTTATCGCCTATTACTGGCCGAGCCAAAGTTTCTCGCCACTTATTTTGAAAAAAAACCTCTGTACGAAGAACGCCTTAAAGATGCAGGGATTAAAACCTTTCGGGTCGCATTCTGTCATGCCCAGCTTTTGGCACTGCTGGAAGCCTTCGCCGCTACGGTGCTACCTGAATTAAAAAGCTATATCGATCTTTGCTGGGCGACCACGTTAAACATGGCTAAAGCCCGCGATGAAGTACTGCGGACTGATGCTCCACTCGTCATCCAGTTCTGGGATGTAGTTGAGCGGATTGAGTCGACAAACAACATCGTCACTAAAGATTCAGAGGTGAATCATTCGGCAGATCCGAAACTAATAGCGATTAACTTTGCCCATCTGTACCAAGTTGCCAAGCAACAGTACCTTGATCTGCCCCCGATCGGAGATATCCAGACTGCCCTGCGCCAGAGCCGTCGCTACAAATTTAGAGCCGCCAATAAAAGCGTTCACTCGATCATTGAAAAAAAGAGTACTCGGTGCTGGGTGTTTGAAAAACCTCTGGCCAATACAAAGGACGGAACATGAAAGCAGCTGCAGGAGAAATCCAAACCGCTGATGGCCACCTTGTGACAGGTCTGACAAGATCGACAGAAAAGCCACTACTGTTTGGCATGTGTTGGAAAGCAGATCCGAGAGGCTATGGGATCATGGGCGCGATGCGATGGTGGCCAGACGGCAAAGCCGAACTTTATGAAGATGATCCTAGCCTAGTACTCGTCAATATTCCTGATCACCTACTCACTTAACCCCTTTCAGTCACTCAAGAGTTCCTCAATTTTTGGGGAGCTTGCCGTTAAATTCGTCTGCGCAAAACTTTAGGAGTTAGCAATGTCTGCCGGTATCGAACCTCTCGCACGATCAATCCGCATTTGGTGGCGTGATGCTGAGGGAAAAATTCAGCGAGAAACGGTAAACTGGCTACCCGAACCGGACAACATTAAACGCGCAAAGAACATCTCTGTCATTATTGATGCCGAACTGGCTAATGGCTCTTTTGATCGTGCGCGACATTTTCCAAATAGTAAGCATCTGAAACAAAACCAGATGTCATATTACATTGATCGGTGGATGAGCCGGTACCAACACACCGTCGCACCATCGAGCTGGCACTCTTACCAGAGCCATATCGAGAACCACATTCGACCGTACTGGGGAGAGCGCAACCCAGCGACCATTACACCGGATGATGTTGATATCTGGGTCGATGGTCTGTTGTGCAAGTTAAGCAGCAAAACCGTACGGGAGGTGATCACTCGTTTCAGAAAAATCTGGTCGATTTATGAAAGACAATATCCAGATATCCAAGACCCTAGTCGTGGAATCAGTATCAGACTGCCAGATCCAGAAGACATCGATCCGTTTACACGCGATGAAATCGACACGATATTGGCTCATGAAACCGCGCCAGACCTACACAACCTATTTAAATTCATGCTGTGGTCTGGATTGTCCATGCATGAAATCATTTGTCTGGCCATTGAAGATATAGACCTTAAGCAAGGAACGGTCTATGTCAATCGAAGCTGTGTCCGAGGGACATATCGAGTGACAAAAACCCGCCGTCGCAAGCGATCGGTACAGCTACTTGCACCAGCACTGGAGGCAGTTTCAGACCAGCTTGCAATTGCGGCCGCACAGACCATCACCAAAATTAATGTCCTGAACCGCGACAATAAAACAAACAAAATCGAAAGCCTACGATGGCTCTGGTACTGCAGCACAACCAAGTCGCACTACAACTATGACCAAGTCAAAAACCGCTGGCGATCACATCTGCTCGCCTGTGGGGTGAGGTATCGATCCGCCAATAATGGCCGTCACACTTATGCAAGCCAGCTGCTCACCAGTGGAGCAGTTCCCATCGAGTGGTTGGCGAATCAAATGGGTCACTGCTCCACCCAAATGATCAATCAACACTACGGAAAATTGATCGCAACAGATGCACCTGATCATGTGAATAGACTGAATCAGGCACTTAAGCTATCATCAGTCTGATCCACGAATCTGATCCACGACTTGACAAAACCCACAATAAAATAAGTATAAACATGAGGTTATCAAGACGTTTTGAATAAGTTCGAATCTCACCGCTCCCGCCATATATCGAAATTAAGCCCTTGAATGTCAAGGGCTTTTTTCATTTCAGAAGTCCTAAAATACCCCCTTTCTGTTCCACGCCCATTCCACGACAAAATTCACACGTTCATGTGCATGACGATAAGGTGCGCTAGACCAGCCAGCCCAAAAAAATGTGGGGACGGGGTCAAAAATGAAGTGACATAAGTGATGCGCTCTATAAGCAATTGATAAGATGCAGAAAAATCACGTTTTTAGAAGTGATGAAACAAGTGATTTTGGAGTGACATGTCACAGTGATATGAAGTGATTTTCATAAATAAAAATATATATTTTAATTCATACACTTAACTACTAATCCTCAAAAATCCATCACTTCACATCACCCCTCCAAAGTGATGAATAAAACCCATCATATTCATAAGCTTAAATCTCCATTCGTCGGATCATCACTTCCATCACTCCCAAATACCCCACCCCCTATAAACTTTCCGAAATCACCCATGTTAAAATCACCGGCATGGTCACCCCTCGGTGACATTTGATAACCTGACCTCGGTCAGGTTTTTTTTCGCCTACTGATCTCACCTGACAAATTCCGTCTTTTCTCGTCACATTTTCTGCCCGTTCTAAAGCCATGCACGCCAGTACTGGCGCGGTCTGAGCCACCCTCGTCTAGGTCGTCACAAATGCCATTTTTTTATCGCGGGCGAGGCGGGGTCTCGATTGCATTTTTTCAAAAAAAAGCCACCGCATGGGTGGCTTGGGGCTGGTTTGCTACTACTCGGAACTCATCTGCAGCTGGTATGGTTTGAAACGAATCACCTCCTCACCCAGCCACTCGTTGATTGCCAGCATGCGCTGCTGTAATGGCATCAGCTCATTGATCACAAACACCCGTGCTGCCTTTTCAACATCGCCAAAGCCACTGGTGTTGGTCGGCGTGGCTCCCATCAGCTGGGGTGGTACGCGATGGACAGCTGCGATGTCGACCCGACTGGCTTCTTTAATGTTCCAGAACTCGTCCTTGGCTGCGACCTCGCTGATTGGCAGGATCTGGATGCCGTCTTTTTTGCCGTTCGGTGAGTACAAAAACAGGTTACGGAAGTTGCCCACGCCCTTCGATTCCTTTAGGGCTTTGCGCATGTTGTCGATATCGTCCTTGTTCTGTGCTGGATCGGTTACATACATGATAAAACCGGCATGTGAGCCATTCAGGTAATACTTGCGTCGAAACAGGGTGGCCGCCTCATCCAACCATGCCGCATTCATCGCAGACAAGTACTCAGGCGAGCCGTAGATCTCTTGATTGATATCGGGCTCCATCAGGTGGCAGATACTATTGGCCTCAAACTCATGATCGTCTTTGATGCTGCCTGTCACGAAGTAAAATACACCTTCCTGCGTACCCACCCGCATGTATTTGGCCAGAGGCGCACGGAGCCGGATCGGGCGGCCTGACATTGCATCTTGCCGTTCGACATAGCCGTTGCCAAACACTAAAGAATCCAGCACAAAGCGGCTGAACTCCAACTGACTGAACAGTGGATGTGGCTGAAAGGTGCTGACCAAGATGTTGCGTTTTACATACAGCGCACTAGCATGGTGCGGACTGGCTCGCATGGTCAATGCCAGTCCATCTAAATCCATCGGCGGTGAGTACCATTTTTCGCTAATTACTGAACATTCACCGAAGTACACCGAAGCCCGCTGATCCAGCACCGGCACAGGATCACCAAAGGTAAACGCTTCAATATGCGGTGGTTGTGGCAGCACAGTGTTGGATAGTGGGCTGTAATGTAGTGGATCACCGTTGGTGGTCACCAGTTGCTTGGATTGGCTCATTCGTATAGCTCCATCATATTTTCGGATTGCTCGCTAATCGCAAGCGGCTCGTGGTGCAAGGCATGCATAAACGCCCATGCCAAGTCGGCATGGCCGGTCTCTTCTGATCGTTCGGCTTTGTAGGTGACGGCACGTTCGCTGTTGGTGAGGGTCTTGTGGATGGCGACAAAACTGGCCACCACATCCGTCCAGCTCAAGTCGAACTGCAAACGGCCTTTGTGGATCACGTCTTTGGCCTTCAGCACAAACTGGCTTTTAAGTTCTGGCGTATAAAGCAGCTTGGTCGCGGCTGGGTAAAATTTGACGACCTCCTCATAAAAGCCCACACCCATACCGGTAGCATCGATGCCGAGGTACTCGACGTTATAACGGGTCAGGATTTCATCCTTCAGGTAGGTGGCTTGGGCAGTAAAATCAGAGCCTTGGAATTGGATGCGCTCAATCGCCCGCAACAGACCACCGGATACAGTCGGTGCGGCCACAACCACTAAACCGGCACTGTCACCCGACAATGCCGGGTCATAACCGACCCAGACCGGATGATTGCCGAGCGGTCTTGGGCTGTAAGGTCGCATGTCCGTCCACAACTCTTCGGTGTCGACCATGCAGCTCATCAGCTCACTGACCGTAAACGCTGACTGGGTATCGTCGATAAAGTGACACATCAGCAAGTTTTCATATTCGTCTGGGCTGTACTCAACCCGCAGCTGCTCGAGGTCAAACAGGTCGCAGCCGCCTTCTAGGGCATCTTCGACCGTCACCACCTGCCGCCACTGCCCGTCCTCACACAGGCGACCGTCTTTTAAAGCAGTATGGCTGGTGTCGAAATTGACCCGTTCTTCTTTGCGCCGACTGATATTGAATAGGCCGCCTGTCCAGAATTTATAGGCTTGGTGCTGCTTTGAGGATGGCGTGGAGATATAGGTCTGCCGCCATTTTTTATGCATGGCCATGCCGGAGGCGACTTTGCGAAACTCAATAAAGCGATGAATCCAGAAGTACTCATCCAGATAAATATTGCCGTGATACGACTGGGCTGTACGAGAGTTGGTTCCCAAAAACCGCAGCTCTGCACCGTTGGGCAACAGGATCGGATCGCCAGTCAGTTGCACGCCGGTGGTATCCAGTACGAACTGAACGATGTAGTGACGAAATACGCGGGCTTGGTTTTTTGAGGCAGATAAAAAAATCTGGTTGCGGCCTGTTTCTAGGGCATCGATTAATGCCTCACGAGCGAAATACCACGTTGCACCGATCTGGCGGCTTTTGAGGATGTTGCGAATCCGGTGGTGCTGACCGGCACGAAACCAGACCCGTTGATACTCAAACAACCCAGCATTAAACGCCTCTATGAGTTGCTGTTGTTGCTCCTCATCCAGTTGGTTGGGTTGACTGGGTGTGCGCTCGCCTTTGCCACGATTGCCGAGCTTGTGGTTTAAGTCCTTGAGCTTGCCGGTTTCTTGGTAGTGCTTCTGTTTGGCGATTTCGGTCATTTGCCGACCGAGTAAGTCGATCTCTTTAAAGTCCTTGCCATCTTTGTCATTTTTAAAAATCAGCTGCACCATGCGGCACTCGAGCGAGCCTTCCACGCGATCAAGTGCGGAGTACTCTTCCCACTTGCCGCTGTCCTTCCAGCCTTGCACAGTGGTACGTGGCAGTTCTAAAAATTCAGCAATCGATTTAATCCGCCAGCCCATCCAATACAGGGTGCGGGCTGCGACTTGCGCGTTGTCGCCAATCGGAACTGGCGGTGCAGCCGTCAGCTGCGAGGGGTTTTGACGGGACATGAATCACGGCCTGAAATCATCTTCTGCTCAGGCTATGGCTTCCGCCGACATTATTCTGGAACTTTAGGTGTGATCAAGCCCTTGATCACACCTAACACGGTTGAGTTGCACATCCATAAAAAACCAAAGTGAAGACCTAGCGCAATCACCCTGCACAACCCTATTTGTCACCTTCTCTGTCGAGCATTCACATGGCTAAAAAATTCCGTATCGCTAAGGCTGGCCAAACCACCGATGGCCGCGAAATCACCGTCCAGCAGATCAACGAGATGGCTGAAAGCTACTCGCCAACCACCTATGGCGCACGGCTGAATATTGAGCATTATCGCAGTGTGTAAGCGTGAACATGACCGTTTACGAGCGGCTCGCCTAATCAGTAATCACGCT